>VOFJ01000223.1_pt1 | contig 64000 bp, 55 predicted proteins | sample 5384081 | NCBI WGS metagenome assembly VOFJ01 (sample SAMN12384729, study PRJNA508395) | human gut metagenome | isolation source: healthy gut I | host: Homo sapiens | reverse complement strand
ATCTCTGCCGACCGTCCCACCGTCAGCCTGCTGGATGGCCTGCACAACGCGGGCATCAACACCAACACCGAGCTGAGCGATTTCTACACCGCTTACTGCGCCGAGCGCCCGGCGCTGGGTTACAGCAACCATAACTGGACCCTGCCCGAGCCCACCGCCGCCAGCTACACCCAGGAGCTGATCGACAACGCCAAGTCTTTCTCTGACACTGCGATGGTCGTCATCAGCCGCGTTGGTGGCGAAATGGCTGACCTGCCCACTAACATGGATGGACTCAACTACACTGAAAACTCTACCGAGTATAATGATTTCGAACCCGGCCAGCATTATCTTTCTCTGACCAAAACAGAAAAGAACATGATTGATATGGTCACCAAAAACTTTGCTAATGTTGTGCTGGTTTACAATGGTGCCAATTACTTTGGAAATGGGCTTCGTGAATGATTACCCCCAGATCAAGAGCGTCATTTGGTGCCCCGGCACCGGTCAGACTGGCTTCAACGCTCTGGGCGAGATTGTTGCCGGTGAGGTCAACCCCTCCGGCCACTCTGCTGACACCTTTGTCTATGACCTGACCGCAGCTCCTTACTTCAACAACATCGGCGACTTTGCTTACACCAATGCGGATTCCGTTGGTTACACCGTTGCCAGCCAGGCTGGCGGTGATGCAAAGCTGGTTCCCCCGCACTTCGTCAACTATGTTGAGGGCATCTACGTCGGCTACAAGTTCTACGAGACTGCAGCTGCCGAGGGCCTGATCGACTATGACAAAACCGTTCAGTACCCCTTCGGCCACGGCCTGTCCTACACCACCTTTACCCAGAAAATCGACTCCATGACCGAGGCTGACGGCACCATCACTCTGGATGTCACCGTCACCAACACCGGCAGTGTGGCCGGTAAGGACGCCGTGCAGGTCTACTTCAACCCGCCGTACACCGATGGCGGCATTGAGAAGGCTTCCGCCAACCTCGTCACCTTCGGCAAGACCGACTCCATTGAGCCGGGCGCTTCCCAGACCTTGACCCTGACCTTCAACACCGAGGACATGGCCAGCTTTGACAGCAAGGACAAGGGCTGCTACGTGCTGGAAGAGGGCGACTATATCATCAGCATCAACGAGGATTCCCACACGGTGCTGGATTCCAAGACCTACAATGTCGCTTCCACCATCGTCTATGACGAGTCCAACCCCCGCAGCACCGACGCCGAGGCTGCTACCACCAAGTTCGACTTCGCTGACGACAAGCTCGTCACCCTGTCCCGTGCTGATCACTTCGCCAACTATGCCGAAGCGGTTGCTGCTCCCTCTGACTACACCATGTCTGAGGAAAGCATGAGCACCCTGTACAACGACCACAACTGGACCCCTGAGGACTTCAACGACCCCAACGATGAGATGCCCGTTACCGGTGCCAACAACGGCCTGAAGCTGGCTGACCTGCGCGGTGCTGACTACGACGACGAGCGTTGGGATACCCTGCTCGACCAGATGACCGTCACCGAGATGGACGACCTGATCGCACTGGGCGGCTACCAGACCAAGGCCGAGGCCAGCGTTGACAAGTACGCGACCATCGACTGCGACGGACCCGCTGCCATCAACAACAACTTTACCGGCGTTTCTTCCATTGGCTTCCCGTCCGAGATCATCATCGCTTCCACCTTCAACACCGACCTGGCCCGCCGCTACGGCGAGAGCATCGGCCGCATGGCCAGCGAGATGAACGTCACCGGCTGGTACGCCCCCGCCATGAACGGCCACCGTTCCGCCTTTGACGGCCGTAACTTCGAATATTACTCTGAGGACAGCGTCCTCGCCGGTTACATCGGTGCCAGCTCCATTGCCGGTGCCCAGAGCTACGGCGTCTACGCTTACATGAAGCACTTTGCCCTGAACGACCAGCAGATCAACCAGAGCAAGCTGCTCTGCACCTGGGCTGACGAGCAGGCTATCCGCGAGATCTACCTGCGTCCCTTCGAGATCAGCGCCAAGGTGGGCGGCTGCAAGGCCGTCATGTCCAGCTGGAACTATATTGGCAACCAGTGGGCCGGTGCCTGCAATGCACTGCTGAACGGCGTGCTGCGCGGCGAGTGGGGCTTCCGCGGTATGGTCATCACCGACGGCTTCCACTTCACTGACTACATGGATTCAGATATTGCCATCCGCAACGGCTGCGACCTGATGGATGGCGAAACTTCACCGGCGGCAACCCACCTGACCGATACCACCAGTGCTACCAGCGTTAAGGCTATGCGTCAGGCCTGCAAGAACATCATGTACACCGTGGTCAACTCCCGCGTTTACGACCCCGCCAACACTGTTTCCACCCCCATCTGGCGTACCGCTATGATCGTGGTCGACGTGCTGCTGGCTGTACTACTGGTCGTGCTGGAAGTTCTCACCTTCAAAAGCTACAAGAAGAAAAAGGCACAGTAAAGTGTAATTTGTAAGCTGTGCAGCTGCCCTGCGGTCCATCGCCGCCGACTTTGCGCGGTTGTGCGGTGGGCCGCAAAAAAGAACTCCTGATTCATCAAAGGAATGTGTGATCTATGAAACATGCAAACATTATTACCAAATTGACCCTTGAACAAAAATGCGCGCTGCTCTCCGGCGAGACGGTCTTTACGACCCGCGGCTACAAAAACGCGGGCATCCCGTCCATCACCCTGTCGGACGGCCCCCACGGCTTGCGCAAGCAAGCCGGTGAGAGCGACCACTTGGGCTGAACCCCAGTGTTCCGGCCACCTGCTTCCCGACTGCAGCTACCGTGGCGTGCAGCTGGGACCCCGCCCTGGGCGAACAGATCGGCCGGGCCATGGGCGAAGAGGCCGCCGCACAGGAAGTGCCGTCCTGTTGGGGCCAGGCCTGAACATGAAGCGCAACCCCCTCTGCGGCCGCAGCTTCGAGTATTTCTCGGAGGACCCGTACCTTTCCGGCAAGCTGGCCGCGACCTACGTGCGGGGCATCCAGTCCAACGGTATTTCGGCCTGCCCGAAGCACTTCGCCGTCAACAGTCAGGAGCGCGGCGTATGGCTTCGGACTCTATGGTCGATGAACGAACCCTGCGGGAGCTGTACCTGACCGGCTTTGAGATCGTCGTCAAAGAGGCAAAGCCCAAGACCATCATGAGCAGCTATAACCTCATCAACGGAACTTACGCCAACGAGAACGCCACCTTTTAAGGACATCCTGCGCAGGGAGTGGGGCTTCGACGGCGCTGTGGTAACGGACTGGGGCGGCAGCAATGACCATGCCCTGGGCGTGCAGAACGGCTCCACGCTGGAAATGCCCGCCCCCGGCGGAGACGCGGTGCGCGAGCTGATGCAGGCTGTGCAGAGCGGCAAAATTACCGAAGCGGATGTGGACGCCCGGCTGGACGAGCTGCTGACGCTGGTGTTGGATACCCACGCCGCCGTGGAAAACCACAGCCGCAGCTTTGACGCCGACGCCCACCACGCGCTGGCCCACCACGCGCTGGCCCGCCGCGCTGCTGCCGAGAGCGCCGTCCTGCTGAAAAACGAGAACGACCTGCTGCCGCTGGCCGAGGGCGCAAGCGTTGCCGTGATCGGCGACTTTGCCCAGACACCGCGGTACCAGGGCGCTGGCTCCAGCGCGGTCAACTCCATCAAGGTGGATACCTTTTTTGACTGCCTGAAAGAGAGCGGCCTGACCAGCGTGGGCTTTGCCGCCGGCTTTGACCGCCAGGGCAAGCCGGACGCCGCCAAACAAGCCGAGGCCGTCGCGCTGGCGAAAAAGGCCGACACCGTGCTGCTCTGCCTAGGGTTGGACGAGATCAAGGAAGCGAGGGTCTGGACCGCGCCGATATGAAGCTGGCGGACAACCAGATCGAGCTTTTAAAGGCCGTGCAGCAGGCCAACCCCAACACTGTCGTCATCGTCAGCGCGGGCGCGTCGCTGGAAACGCCGTGGCTGGCCCACTGCAGGGCGCTTGTCTACGGCGCCCTCGGCGGCCAGGCCGGCGCTGGCGCAATGGTCGATGTGCTGACCGGCAAAATCAATCCGTCAGCGGCAAGCTGGCCGAGACCTGGGCCAACGCCCACGCCGACACCCCCGCCAAGGATAACTTTGCAGGGCGGGCCGCATGGTGCAGTACCGCGAGGGGCTGTATGTCGGCTACCGCTATTACCAGACCGCCGGTGTGCCGGTGGCATTCCCCTTCGGCTACGGCCTGAGCTACACGAGTTTTTTGCCTACAGCGAGCTGAAAGCCGACGCCCGCAGGTGACCCTGACCGTAACCAACACCGGCAAGCGCGCCGGAGCAGAGATCGTGCAGCTGTATGTGGCAAAACCCGACGCCCAGATCTTCCGCCCCGCACAGGAGCTGAAAGGCCTTCACAAAGGTCTGGCTGCTGAGGCCTGGCGAAAGCAAAACCGTGACCATCCCGCTGGACGACAAGGCATTCCGCTACTGGAACACCAGGACCGACAGCTGGGAAGTGGAAGGCGGCAGTTATGAGCTGCGGGTCGGCGCGTCCAGTGCGGACATCCGCCTGACCGCCGTGGTGGAAGTGGCCGGTACCGGCGCACCCAACCCCTATGCGGGCAAGCATCTGCCGCACTACACCAGCGGCAAGGTGCAGAGCGTGCCGGATGACGAATGGGCCACCCTGCTGGGCCGCCCGGTGCAGCAGGGAAAAGTTAAAATTGACCGCAACATGACCCTGGGCGAGCTGAACCACAGCCGCAGCCCGCTGGGCTGGCTGATCTGGCTGGTGCTTACCGCACTGCTGAACGCCAGCTACAAGCGCGGCAAGCCGGACCTGAATGTGCTGTTCCAGTACAACATGCCGCTGCGTGCCCTGGCCAAAATGACCAGCGGTGCCATCAGCATGGGCATGGTGGATGGCATTGTGATGGAATTACAGGGATTCTGGATCATCGGCCTTGTGCGGGTGATCATAGAAGCCGTGAAAAACCTGGTACTGAACGCACAGCTGGAACAACGCCTGCGCAACAGCTGAGGAAAGAGAGGGGCTATTTATGCAGCTATGGAATAATTTTGCGGCAAAACACCCCGCCGCAGCCAAGTGGGTGCGCGAAGGCGGACTGTTTGTGATCGTATCCAACTTGGTTACGGTGTTCAAATACCTGCTGCTGCAATTTTTGCCGGCGGCGTTCAGCAGCCTGCCGGTGGTGGATTTTGGCTGGCCGGGCATCCCGGTCACGCTGTTTGGCGAAACCTTCCAGTGGAACATCCTGGGGTATGATTCCGCCCATGGCGGTCTGCCGTACTTTTGCGCCTACATGGTTGCCATGGTGGTGGGAGAATGCATAAACTTTCCCATCCAGCGCAACTTTGTGTTCCGCAGCAAGGGCAACCTGGCCAAGCAGATCGCCTGGTATGTGGTGGCGTTCTGCTTGATCACCTGCATCGTCAACTCCATTAACTGCGTGTGGGTGGCGGTTGCGGGCCTGCTGGTGCCGGATTTCATCTACAACATTGGCACCACCGTGCTCAATGGCGGCATTTCCATGGTGATCTTCTTCTTTGTGAACAAGATCATCTTCCCAGAGGGCGCACAGGCAAAATAAAGCCCGACAGGATCACTGGTGCTTTTCCCGGTACTCGAACAGGGCGGCGGCACGGTAGAGGAAAAAGTCCTTTGGATGGTATAAAAATGTGATTGCCAGCAACGGCGAAGATCTGAACGGATAAAGAAGAATGCTGCCTTTCCCTGATGTGGAGAAAGACAGCATTTTTATTGCGTTTTTTGGAAAGAGGTGAGCAGCGGCCCCTACAAATGGGTAACGGCTGGCCATAAAATGGCGCCATTACATGGTGTGCTTTGTGAGAAAGCGCTGTAGTGTGATGATATAAAACGGATGGGTGCATGGTGTGCGCCCCTACGGAATTACAACAAAACACCCCCGCCCGTGCGGTAAATGAACTGCATAGGGCGGGGGCACCGTTATTTTACAAAGAAAACGCGCAGAGCGGAGATTTTAGGCAATACCGCACAATTCTAAGTGCCGCAGCCGCCGGAGCGGTGCTTAAGCCGTCAGGCGGGAATTGTGCGGTGTTGCCTTTACTGTTCCACGGCACCGGTGGGCAGCTGGGGAACAGCGGTCAGGATGCGCATGAACTCTTCGCCGGTGATGGTTTCTTTCTCGTACAGGTACTTGGCGATCTCGTCCAGCTTGCCGCGGTTTTCAATCAGCATCTGTTTGGCTTTTTCATGCTGCTGCTTGACGACTTCCACGACCTTATCGTCCACTGTGGCGGCTGTGCGCTCACTGCAGGCCAGGCTGGCATCGCCGCCCAGGTAGGCGTTGTTCACGGTCTCCAGGGCCACCATGTCAAAGTCCTCGGTCATGCCGTAGCGGGTGATCAGGGCACGGGCCATCTTGGTGGCCTGCTCAATATCGTTGGAGGCACCGGTGGTGATGGAGTTGAACACCACTTCTTCGGCGGCACGGCCACCGGTCATGGTGGCAATTTTGGCCAGGATCTCTTCCTTGGTCATCAGGGTGTGGTCGCCGTCCTCTACCTGCATGGTGAAACCCAGCGCGCCGGAAGTGCGCGGCACAATGGTGATTTTCTGCACGGGGGCGGAATGGCTCTGCAGGGCGGCAACCATGGCATGGCCGACTTCGTGGTAGGCCACGATGCACTTTTCTTTGTCGCTCAGGATCTTATTCTTTTTCTGGGCACCGGCCAGGATGGTATCCACGGCTTCCTGCAGGTCGTACTGGGTAACGGCCATGCGGTGGTGGCGCACAGCGCCCAGGGCGGCTTCGTTGATGATATTGGCCAGCTCGGCACCGGAAGCACCGGGGGTCATGCGGGCCACAACGGGAAAGTCGCAGTCGGGACCAATCTTGACCTTTTTGGCGTGCAGGCGCAGGATGCTCTCGCGGCCTTTCAGGTCAGGCAGCTCCACGGGTACGCGGCGGTCAAAACGGCCGGGGCGGGTCAGGGCCGGGTCCAGTGATTCCGGCCGGTTGGTGGCGGCCAGAATCACAACGCCCTTGGTGGCGTCGAAGCCGTCCATCTCGGTCAGCAGCTGGTTCAGGGTCTGCTCGCGCTCATCGTTGCCGCCCATACCGGAAGCACCGTCACGCTTTTTGCCGATGGTATCGATTTCATCAATAAAGATAATGCAGGGGGCTTTTTCGTTGGCCTGTTTGAAGAGGTCACGCACCTTGGAAGCGCCCATGCCGACGAACATCTCGACAAATTCAGAACCCGCAATGGAGAAGAAGGGAACACCGGCTTCGCCGGCAACAGCGCGGGCCAGCAGGGTTTTACCGGTGCCCGGGGGGCCGACAAGCAGAACGCCCTTGGGCATTTTGGCACCGATATCCTCGTAACGCTTGGGGTTATGCAGGAAGTCAACGATTTCCTGCAGGCTCTCTTTGGCTTCGTCCTCACCGGCAACATCGGCAAATTTGATGGACTTGCCATCCTCAACGACATACTGTTTGGCACCGGATTTGCCGCCGCCAAAAATCATGCTGTTGGCGCCGCCGGTCATTTCACCGACCCGCTTGCGCATCATGCGGTTGAACCAGACGATCAGGATGATCATGGGCAGCAGCGAGATGACCCAGCCCAGCAGGGTATCCACCCAGGTAGTCTGGTTGTACACCTTGCCAAAGGAAACGCCGGCGCTTTCCAACCGGTTGACCAGCTGCAGGTCCTGCGCAATGGAGTTGGTGCAGTAGGTGGTATCGTTTTTGTCCACAAAGTAGATCTGCTGATCCTGAATTTCAACGGTGCTCAGTTCGCCGCCTTCGAGCATGTTCAGGAAGGTGCCGTAATCGACCTGTTTGACCTGGCCTTTCATCATGGCGGGGAAGGCCCAGAAATTGAGCAGCAGCAACACCACAAGGATCACGGCATATACAATGCCGGTCGTCTTTTTGGGGTCGCGCGGCTGTTGGGTTTCGTGCATAACAATTCCTCCAGTTGGGGGCGGTAATAGGGGCCCCCGATAGATTCTATCATGAAGAATAAAAATGAACTGCGGATGAACAAGGCATGAAATAGCTGGAAATTCCGGTAAACTTTGCGTGAACAAGGGCAGTTTGTGGGCAAAAACAGGAATGCAGACCGCGTAACGACAGGGAAAAAGTGAAGGCAACACCGCACAATTCCCGCCTGACGGCTCAAGCACCGCTCCGGCGGCTGCGGCACGGCATCTGCGTTGCCAAAATGCTCGATAATGTCGGGTTGCGGTACCCGCATCGTGCTTCGGGGGCAAAAAGCCCCTCGCACTCTGCGACCGCTGCCCCTGCTTCGGTTCGCTGTTTCCGCCACTGGCGGCGCTCACCTTTGCAGCATCCAGTATTATCTGCGCTTTTGGTTTAGCATCTGCCGCACCTCGCTCGCCGTATCGGCACTTAGAATTATGCGGTATTGCCTGAAAAGAATCTGAACGGTTTTCCACAAACAGAGGAGCTTCTTGTGGAAAACAAAAACGCGCGGCGGGGAGATAGGATGTTGATGACAGGATACCATGGTTGCAACTCAGTATGCGGGACGATGCAGGCATCGTCCTCTACAGATCGTTTACAGGTTTGCGGTGGATGGATTTACGTTTCTCCGCGGCGCGATAAGGGCATCGCGCCCTACAAATCTTTATAACAAAAGCGGGGCGCTGCCAATCAGCAGTGCCCCGCTTAATTTTGTGTTATGCAGTTTTATCACCCCAGGCGCACCGGCTCCGGAGGCTCCTGGCCGGGGCGCAGGTCCATCCACCAATAGGCAAGGTCCAGCCATTGGCCGAACTTGTACCCAGTGCGGGGTTCCACGCCGATTTTTTTGAAGCCGAGCGCCTTATGGAACGCGCAGCTCTCTTTGTTCTGGCCGGTCACAAGGGCAACGGCGTTGCAGTAGCCGCGCTGGCGCACGCCGTCCAGCAGGGCTTTGTACAGCCGCCCACCAACCCCCTGGCCCACACAGTCGTGGGCGCAGTAAACGGTTAGCTCCACATCCCACGCATAAGCTGTGCGGCTGTGCCAGGGGTGGGCGCAGGCAAAGCCGCACAGCTTGCCCGCTGCATTGACGGCAACCAGGAACGGCGCGCGCTGCTGCACGTAGGCGATATTTTCGCGCTGGAATTCCTCGGTACACAGGTCATACTGGAAAGTGGCCGTGGAGTGGGTGACATACCAGTTGTACAGCTCCGCCACGGCGGCGGCGTCCTCCGGCGCGGCATCCCGCAGGGTGATGGTGTTTTCAGCGGTCCACTGGGCGGCAAGGGCTTCCTTTTCGGGTTTTGGCAGCTTTTTCAGGGCGGCTTCCCGCTTCAGGGCGGCACTTTTATCGGTGCAGCGCTCGGCATAGGTCAGCTTAACGGCACCTTTGGCGTGGGTATACTTGGCACCGGCCTTGCCGCCCTTGTGCGCGCAGGCGGTGGGCAAGGTCATTGGTCCAGCCGGAATACAGGCTGCCATCCGCGCAGCGCACCATGTAGACCCAGGCGGAAGCCGGGTCTGGCTGGCAGTCCGCCGCGGTGCTGGGGCGGGGACCAAACTGCTCTAGAGTTTCGGCGCTCACTGTGCGCTCACCGGCCTTCCGGCGGCGCGCAGGGCACGGCGGCATGCCTCAATGGCATCCTCTTTGGTTTCCGCGGTGACAAGGAAACGGCTGGGGTGGCAGAACTTGAGAGCCAGGCCGCTCTTTTCGCGCAGGATCTCCTCCGGCTGGCCGCCCCATGCGGGCGGGAACGGCACCTTGCTGCGGCGGGTCTTGTAATCGGTCACGCACTGGGCGCTGTAGCCGCCGCGCTGGCTGGGGTAGACAACAAACAGGGCATCGGTTTTGTACAAGCCGTTTTTCCAGGGCATGTAGTCCGGCAGGACCACAATGCCGTCCTTGGAGTTCTTGTAGGCGTTCTGGACGGTCTCGTCCGCGCGGTTCACGGCGTTGGCTGCGGCAATCTCGTTTTCCAGCACCTGCTTGGCAAAGGGCACGGCGCGCCAAAAGCAGGCATCGGAATCTTCGCCGGAATCCCACACGGGGTTAAAGCTGCCGATGGCATCGGCCAGGGAGTTCTGTTCGCCGGTGTTATCGTTCAAGTCCAGGGGCTGAACAAAATTTTCATCCAGCAGGCGGGCCTGGTGGGTACCCACCAGCTGGGCACCCAACACGCGCCACAGCAGGCCAAAGGCCGCATAGGGCACACCGTTGGGGCGGCTTTCGCGCGGTTCCTGGTGGTGGTCAAACATACCGCAGCCCACATCGTACACAATGCCGTCAAAACCATCCGGCACAACAAAACCGCGGGTTACTTTGATATCCGGCCGCACAATCATCAGCAGCGCTGTGGCAAACACATCGTCTGCATGGAACTTGCCGCCGTGAGTAAAACCTTTTGCAGGAATTTTCATAGAATAGCCTCCGTCTATGGGGTAAAATGATGATTAACTAATATTATAACATGAAAGCGTAGGTTGGTAAATGCAAAATCTGCGCGGGCGGGCCGGATTTGGAACAAGTGGCAGCATTTGGCCGAAAAACGGTGATTCACAACCGGCATAAAATATGATATACTAACCTAATATGCCCTTTTGCGGGCATACCGGACATTCGGTGTGTTGACGCGGAATGTTGACCGCAACTTAATGAACAAACAAAGCGAAGGAACTGGATACCCATGCAAAACATCAAAAAAACATTAAAAAGCAAGCGCTTCTGGCTTGGCACGGTGCTGCCATTTGCGCTGGCTGTGGCAGCGGCCTTTGTGGCGCGCTACCAGTTAGAAATTTCTGACGGCGTAACTGCCAACTACATGGCGGGGCAGTGGCCGGTATACGCACCGCTCAATGCGCTGACGGCGTTCTGCCTGACGCTGGTGGTGTTTGCCCTGTGCGGCAGCTGGGGCATTGCAACCGGCGTTTCCGGCCTGATTTTTACCGTGCTGGCGCTGGTCAACTATTACACGCGGGACCTGCATGGTTCCGCCCTGATGCCGCAGGACATCCTGAACCTGGGCACCGCGGCAGAGGTGATGGGCAGTTATACCCTGCACATTACCCAGACAGTTATTACCATTGCGCTGCTGTACATCCCGGTGCTGGTGGCTGCCGTTGTGCAGGTCAAACTGGCCGGCAAGCATAAGCGCAGCTGGAAACAGCGCGGCGCCCATGCGCTGGCCTGCGCCTGCGGCATTTTTGCGGTGTTGTATCTGGGGTATTTCAGCCCCAACCCCATCAAGCCCGCCACCACTTACGGCTGGGCCTGGCAGGAAACCTATTATAAGTACGGCTACCTGGCGGGTAGCCTTGAAGCCGCCAGCCTGATGGTGGACCCCATCCTGCAGCCGGACGGCTACAGCGAGGACGCCGCCACCGAGGCCGCTGCAATGGCGCAGGACTATCAGGCCAGCCCCGAAACGGCAAATGAGCAGGACTACCCCGATGTGTTCCTGATCCTGTCCGAAAGCTTTTATGACTTTGACCTGGTAACGGACCTGCAGGCTGACCAGGAGATCATGCAGGTGACCAAAAACCTGCCCAACTCCATTTACGGCCACACCATCAGCCCGCATGTGGGCGGCGGCACCAATTCCAGCGAGTACGAGATGCTGTCCAGCAACTCGCTGATGCTGATGCCCTCCATTACCCCCTTCAACTGGCTGAACCTGCACAAGGCAAACAGCCTGGTCAGCAACCTGAAAGATCTGGGGTATGCCACGCTGGCAGCCCACCCCTATACCAACTCCAACTACCGCCGCGATTCTGCCTGGCTGACGCTGGGCTTTGACGAGACCCACTTCCAGGATGATTTTCCGACCAAGGAAACCTATGGCAGCCGCCCCTACCAGACCGACAGCGCCACCTACCGCGACCTGGAAGGTTTGTATGAAGCAATGCCGGAGGACCAGCCGCGGTTTGTGTTCCTGGTTTCCATCCAGAGCCACGGCGATTACGATATGAACCCCCCGGAGAAGGATATCGTGCATGCCGCAACCGATTACGGCGAGTATGATTCCATCATGGATGAATACCTGAGCAACATCTATATGACCGACCGTGCCTTTGGCGAACTGACCGAATACCTGACCGAGCAGTACGAAAAGACCGGCCGCAAGGTGATTGTTGCCATGGCAGGCGACCACGCCCCCAGCTTTGTGGATCATGTGGCCGACCATACTTTTACCGATGAGAACAATTTGCAGATTTTGGAGCGCAGCACGCCCTACCTGATCTGGGCAAACTACCCGCTGGAAAACGCAGGCCAGACCAGCGCCACCGACGAGTACAACCGCATGGATATGTGCATGCTGGCACCCACCCTGGTGGAAAATGCCGGGCTGCCGCTGACCCCGTATTACCAGTACCTGCTGGCACTCAAGCAGGTGGCCCCGGTGGTGACAGCCGCCAATGACTATATGGACGCGGACGGCGTGACCCACACCTACGGCGAGAATGCAGAGCTGGATGCCTGGGTGCATGGGTACTTCTATTTGGAGTATAACAACATCGGTGCCAAAGCAACCAGTCAGCAGAATTTGTTCCAGGTGGAAAAGTAAGAAGCTGATAAGCAGACATCAGCCAGGATTCCTCTGATTTAGGGCAACACCGCACAATTCCCGCCTTGCGGCTTAAGCACCGCTCCGGCGGCTGCGGCACGGCATCTGCGTTGCCAAAATGCTCGATAAGACATCCAGTATTATCTGCGCTTTTGGCTTAGCATCTGCCGCACCTCGCTCGCCGTATCGGCACTTAGAATTATGCGGTATTGCCTTAGAAACAAAAATGGCAAGAAAAAATCTCCCCGCTGCAATGTGCTGATGCACAAAATGCAGCGGGGAGATTTTCGATTTCAGATACACTCTGGGCCGTTACACGGTGGCGGGCGCTTTCAGCACAAAGGTCTGTACGCCCCAGATCACCAGAACAACAATGCCGAGCGCGATGCGGTAAACGCCGAACGCGGTGAAGGTGTGGCGCTTGACGTAATCCATCAGGAAGCGGATGGCGATGATGGAAACGATAAAGGCAACCGCACAGCCAACGATCAGCACAACGGTCTGATCCAGCGTGAAGCTGTTGCCCTTGCCAAAGAACTTGACCAGCTTGAGCAAACTGGCACCGGCCATGACCGGGATGGCAAGGAAGAAGGTGAACTGGCTGGCAGCCGGGCGGGACATGCCGCACAGCATGCCGCCCAGAATGGTGGAGCCGCTGCGGGAGGTGCCGGGAATCAGGGAGAGCACCTGCCAGCAGCCAACCTTGAACGCCTGCGGGTAAGTAATGCGGGAAAGCTTGGTGGTGGTGGGCACCCGCGGGCGGCGCTCGATCAGGATAAAGGCAACGCCGTACACAATCAGCATCAGGGCAACCACCACGCTGTTATACAGGTGGGCGTCCATCCAGTCGTCCAGCAGAATGCCCAGCACGGCGGCGGGCACGCAGGCTGCAATAATTTTGAACCACAGCCGGACCACGGGCCAGCGCAGGTGGGCGGCAAAGCCGGTATCGCGGCCATTATCCTTGCAGAACGGCCACAGCTTGTGGAAATACAGCACCACAACAGCCAGGATAGCACCCAGCTGGATGACAACGCGGAACATTTCCATAAAATCTTCCGTATAGCCAAACTTCAGCACCTGCTCGGCAAGGATCATATGCCCGGTGCTGGAAATCGGCAGCCATTCGGTGATGCCTTCAATCACACCGTAAATGACGGATTTCAGAATTGAAAGAAACAGGTCCATCTTTTTTCCTCCCCTTGGTGGGATCACTCCCGGCCAGCAATACAAATATATAGTAGCACACTTTACGTGATATTGCACCCTGCCGCTGTATAATTTACACTTTTGCTCCAAAACAACAGGCAAAAGCGGTTGCCGTTTTGGCAAAATGCTCCTATAATAGAAGTGTGGCTTTTGCCGTATCAGTGGGAAAAGTTAGAATGTGTATAGAGAATAGAGGATATTACAAAATGTATAAAACTGTAGTGTTTGACCTGGATGGTACGCTGCTGAACACCCTGACTGACCTGGCGGATGCCGGCAACCGGCTGTGTCGGAAATATGGCTGGCCCACCCATGAGCGCCAGGCGTACCGCTATTTTGTGGGCAACGGTATCCCGAAACTGGTGGAGCGCCTGGCCCCGGCAGACCAGCGTACCCCGGCGGTGCTGGAAGCGGCCCTGGCGGATTTTAAGCGGGATTATGGCCAGCACCTGCGGGACACCACCGCACCGTACCCCGGCATCCCCGAAATGCTGGCAAAGCTGAAAGCGAACGGCGTGCAGCTGGCGGTGTTTTCCAACAAGGCGGATGCGCTGGCAAAAGAGGTTGTCAAGGATTATTTCGGCACGCAGTATTTTACGATCGTGCGCGGCCAGATGACCGGCGTGGCCCCCAAGCCCGCCGCCGAGGGCACGAACGCCCTGCTGCAGGCCCTGCATGCCGACCCGGCCAGCACCCTATATGTGGGGGACAGCAACGTGGATGTGGAAACCGCCCACAATGCGAACCTGCCCTGCTGCGGGGCGGTGTGGGGATTCCGCACGCGGGAGGAACTGAATGCGGCCGGGGCGGAATACCTGGCAGAAAACAGCGATGAACTGTATGACGTTATCATGAAATAACTGCAAAATTGCGGTGGGAGGAACTGTAAAATGATTGCGCAGCGCTATAAAGATATGCTTAGCGGCAAGTCCGTTATTCGCCAAATCTCCGAGTGGAGTACGGCTCGCGGGACTGAGATCGGCTATGAAAATGTGTTTGATTATTCGCTGGGCAACCCTTCGGTGCCATGCCCGGAGCACTTTACCAAAACCTGCATCGATCTGCTGCAGACCAAGGAGCCGGTGACGCTGCATGGCTACAGCCCCACGCTGACCATCCCCGCCGTGCGCAAGGCGGTGGCCGAAAGCCTGAACCGCCGCTTTGGCATGGACTACGGTATGGAGCATATCTTTATGGCAACGGGTGCTGCCGGTGCACTGGCCCACGCCATGCGCTGCGTGGCGGTGCCAGGGCAGGATATTATCACCTTTGCGCCGTTCTTCCCGGAATACAAGCCATATGTGGAGGGCGCGGGCCTGAATCTGAAGGTCGTTCCGCCCCGCACGAAGGATTTCCAGATTGACTTTGACGCATTTGACGCGATGCTGGATGAGAACACCGCCGCCGTGCTGATCAACACCCCCAACAATCCCTCCGGCGCAGCCTACAGCGCCGAGACGCTGACCGGCCTGGCCGACCGCCTGCGCGCCGCCAGTGCCAAGTATGGGCACCGAATCTTTTTGATCTCGGATGAGCCGTACCGCGAAATCATGTTCGGCGGGCAGCCCATCCAGTACGCCGCCAAGTTCTATGACGATACGTTGACCTGCTATTCGTTCAGCAAGAGCCTGAGCCTGCCGGGCGAGCGCATCGGCTATGTGGCTGCGAACCCGCGCTGCGAGGACGCCGAGTATATTGTGCCCATGTGCGGCCAGATCAGCCGCGGAACCGGCCACAACTGCCCGGCATCACTGATCCAGCTGGCCGTGGCCGAATGCCTGGACGAAACCAGCGACTTGGGCGTGTACGAAACCAACATGGAGCTGATTTACGCCGAGCTGAAAAAGCTGGGCTTTACCGTGGTCAAACCCTCCGGCACCTTCTATATCTTCCCCAAAGCGCTGGAGGAGGACGCCAATGAGTTCTGCAAAAAGGCCATGAAGTATGACCTGGCGTTGGTTCCCGGCGACAGCTTTGGCTGCCCCGGCTACTTCCGCATGGCGTACTGCATTGATACCGAGAAGGTCCGCCGCAGCTTTGCCGCACTGGAAAAATTTGTGGCGGAAGAATACGGGAAATGAATTCCGTTCGGGCCGCGCCCGCCCGCAGTGGGCAGCAAAGCCCGAAACATACGATTTTGACACCATAAACGGGAGGTCTGCACAATGCCGCAACAAAAACGTCCGGCGCAGGGACCCAAGCGCCGCCCTGCACCCGCTGCCAGGAGCAGCAATATGCAGCGCCGCCGCGCTGTTTCACGCAAACAGAACCGCCGCGTGCATGCCCTGATCACCTTGATTTTCTGCATTGCCGTGTTTATTTTGGTGTGCGCAGGCTGCTTTTTGCTGGTAAAAACCGATGGCACCATTACCAACAAGCCCAACCAGAGCCAGGGAGATTCCAGCTCCACCGCGCCCGACGGTGCAGACAGCACCACGGATGGCGACAGCCAGCAGGAACAGCCCACCATGACCGAGGAAGAACAGCGCATTGCCGATGCCACCGCAACGGCGTCCGCAAACTGCACCAAGGATGCCCCGCAGGTGGTGGACCCGGCGCTTTGGGATGAGCGCGGCAAAGCCTTGATGGAACAGCTGGCTGCCGATGAATTTTACCAGAGCGAGGGGCTGAAATACAGTGCCAAAGATGGCTGCCCCTATATGATCGCGGTCAACCGCGCGGCTTCTACCGTGACGGTACTGGCGCTGGACGATGAGGGAAACTACACCAAGCCGTATATGGCCATGGTGTGCTCCGGCGGCGCGGATACCCCGCTGGGATTCTTTGCAACGCCGGTCAATTATGACTGGCGGCTGCTGGCCGGGCCGAGCTATGGCCAGTACGCTACCCGCATCTGGGATTCCTATCTGTTCCACACTGTGCCGTATTACAGCCAGCACAAGGACGACATCGAGTACGACCAGTTCAACCAGCTGGGCACCCAGGCCAGCCTGGGCTGTATCCGGCTGCTGGTCTGCGATGTAAAGTGGATCTATGATAACTGCCCCATCGGCACCCGCGTGGTGATCTATGATAACGCCGATGACCCCGGCCCCATGGGAAAGCCCGGCACCATTTACACCGACCCGGCGGACGAGAGCAAGCGAGGCTGGGACCCCACCGACCCGGATTCCGCCAACCCGTGGGATGCAGCATTCCGCAGCGGTACAGCTATCCGCAGCGAGGCAGCCTGGAACGAATGGAACGACGCCCAGAACGATGGCCGCTGGAACGGCTCCATCAACCCCACTGACCTGCAGGGCTGGAGCACCGATTCCAGCGTAGAGGGCACCCGCGGATAACACACCATAGGGGTTAGGGCAACACCGCACAATTCCCGCCTAGCGGCTTAAGCACCGCTTCGGCGGCTGCGGCACGGCATCTGCGTTGCCAAAATGCTCAATAAGACATCCAGTATTATCTGCGCTTTTGGCTTAGCAGCTGCCGCACCTCGCTCGCCGTATCGGCACTTAGAATTATGCGGTATTGCCTTAGGTTTTACCAGGTTTTCACCAAGAAGCACTTGTTCTGCCCGGCGAATTGGGATATAATAAAAGGGTTACAAACAGCTTTACCTGCCATGGAGGGCAATGAATGATGAAACTGGCAAAACGTGCAGCTGCACTTGTGCTGGCAGCGGTTCTGGCGCTCAGCCTGACCGCCTGCAGCCCCAAGGAAGCAGCAAGCAATCTGATTTTGAAAACGGCAGACCTGCTGGGCCTGCGTGAAGAAGGTTCCGATGACGATGAGGCGGACGAAATTGTGGCGCAGCCCGGCGGTGAGGTGAACTTCCCGGATGGGCTGCAGGATACCTCGGTCCACTGGAACCAACAGGTGCAGGATGGGACGCTGTATGTTGCGTTTAACAGCATCCAGAACCGCAACACTGAGTATTTTGTGGCGGGTTCCGATACCGTGCAGGTGACGGGCTATGGCACCACCGAATCCACCGGTATTCTGGAGTTCAAGGTGGCGCTGTGGGAACTTTCGGAGGATAAGGCAACCACTTCCTATGTGGCGGGCACCACGGTGTATTTCCCGACCGGCGGGGAGTGCAGCACCTATACCATCTCCGGCTTGACCCCCGGCAGGCTGTACAAGGCCAATGTCAGCTATGACTCTGGTATGTTCTACATTACCGGCGGCGTGAAAATTGAGGGCATTGGCAGCGACGACCTGGTTGCCCCGGATGCAGAATAACCAAAAATGAAGCGTGCCCCGGCGCAGCGGTCAACGCAGACCGACGCCGGGGCATTTTGCGGATATGACTGAAACAAAAAAAGGAATCAAAAGATGAACTTTGATAAAAAACAGCTACGCAACACCCTGCTGCTTCTGCTGGGGGCGCTGATCTGGGGCACAGCCTTTGTGGCGCAAAGTGTGGGCAGCGGCTATGTGGGGCCGTATACCTTTTTGGCGGCCCGCAGCTGGCTGGCCTGCGCATTTTTGATCGTGCTGGTTTTGCTGCGCCGCGGCAAGGCCCGCAAAGCGGATCCCGGTGTTCCGTTCTGGATCAACGGCCGGATGCTGCTGCGGGGCGGTGTGTTCTGCGGCATCGCGCTGTTTGCGGCATCGGCTGCGCAGCAGATGGGCATTGGCACCACCAGCACGGCCAAGGCGGGCTTTTTGACGGCGCTGTATGTGGTGCTGGTACCGCTGCTGGGGGTGTTCTTTGGGCGGCGGCCGGGGGTCAAACTGGGAATCTGCGCCTGCATCAGTCTGGCGGGGCTTTACCTGCTGTGCCTGGCGGGGCACGATACCCTGACCCTGACCGGCGGCGAATGGATGCTGCTACTCTGCTCGCTGCTGTTTGCGTTCCAGATTATGCTGGTGGATCATTACAGCCCCAGGCTGGACGGTGTGCAGCTGAGCTTTGCGGAATTTTTTGCAACGGCGGTCCTTTCCACTATTTTTATGTTTGTGTTTGAAACGCCGACCTTTGCCCAGATCCAGGGGGCGGCGGTATCGATTGCTTACTGCGGCATCATGTCCAGCGGCGTGGCCTACACACTGCAAATTGTGGGCCAGAAAGCGCTGGACCCCACCATTGCCAGTTTGGCTATGTGCTTGGAGAGTGTGTTCAGCGCCTTGGCCGGTTGGCTGATTTTGGGCGAGACGCTTTCCGGCGTAGAACTGGCAGGGTGCACTTTGATGTTTGCGGCAATTATTGGGGCGCAGATACCGGAGAAAGTTAGGAGTTAGGAGTTAGGAGTTAGTAAAACGCGCACAGCGCCGATAAATATCGGGCGCTGTGCGCGTTTTTTGTATGATGACGAGGAAGAAAATGTATTGAAGGGGAAGAAAGGTAAAATTTTGCCGCGAACAGAAAAAGAGATTTGTAGGGGACGATGCTTGCATCGTCCCGTGGGGCGGGCCGTAACGTGGGCAGGTGGTACAATTTTATGATGTCTCTCTGCGGCGGGATGAGGGCATCCCGCCCTACAGATATGATTTATGGTACACTCTGTAATAAAGATGGCGGGCGCACAATGTGCGCCCCTATGGTCTCTATAAACGAAAAGGTTAATACATAGAATGCAGAACTCTGCGGTCCACCGAAATTATTCTTTATTATTTATTCTTTTTTCATTCAAACAAAAACGCGCCCTCCCTTGCGGGAAGGCGCATTTGATTTAATCGTGCCGGATGGCCTCCAGGGCGCTGATGCGAACGGCGCGGCTGGCGGGAACGATGCCGGAAAGCAGGCCCACCACCACGGCAAAGCCGATGGCAGCCAGCACCAGCCAGATAGGAATGATGGACATGACGGTTCCGCTGCCGGAATCAGACATGTACATTCCACCGCCGTAATACATCGAATCGCTGCTGCCCATCAGGGAGCTGAGGTCGATGGTGGCGTTGATGCCCAGCTTCATCAGCAGGGTGTTCAGGCCGTATACGATCATCGTCATGTTGTTCATGCCAAAGCTGATGATGTAGCTTAAAATCGTACCGGCTACGCCGCCGATAAAGCCGATCATACCGCTTTCAATCAGGAACATCCGCCGGATGTTGCCAATCTCGCAGCCCAGAACTTTCATCACGCCGATCTCACGGGTGCGCTCGTAAATGGCCATCGTCATGGTGTTGGCGATGTTCAGCGCGGCAACAAACAGGCTGATGGCCGCCAGACCCGCCAGGCGCAGCTGGCGCTGTGCGGTCTGCTGCTGCATCTGCTTGCGGTAATCCACCATGGAGCTGATCTGGTAGCCTTCCTCTTTTAAGGTATCGCAGATCTTATCCACATTCTTGATGTCATCGACCTTAATGTACACTTCGTTATAGGTCACTTTTTTGGGGTTAAAATCCGTTTTGGCCAGCTTGCTGTAGGCTTCGCTCAGCATCAGAAGGTCGTTCAGGCGGAAAGTAATGCCGTATTGCAGCATGTAATCCTCGGATTCTTCCGAGACAACGCCAACGATTTTGAGCTTGTAGCTCTGGGTCTTGGGGCTCTCGGTGTCACCATTGGTCAGGGTCAGGGTAAAGGTATCCTTGGTAGCATCCACAAAGGGCGGCAGCTGGTTGCCGTTGGCATCGGTTTCGCCGCTCCAGCGCTGGCGTTTGGAGCTGTTTTGGCTGCGGCGGGTATCCTCAAACTGATACAAAAACTCCTTGCCCACCACAACGGGGATCACATCCTTGCCGTAATTCACGCCGCTTTTGGGCCAGTCGCCGCTTTCCAGCTTGTTGTCCAGCAGGGGCATGGTGTCCGGGTCCAGGCCGAGAACGCTCCATACAGAACTGGCGCGGTAGCGGTTGTTTTTGCCTGCTTCTACATACAGGTTCAGGCCCGGCTGGTAATAGGGGGTGACAGCCGTAACGTGGTCGATCTTGCGGAACCGCTGGACGGCTTCGTTATCCAGCTTGACCTCCTGCCCATTGATGTTCTGGCTGCCGTAGTTGTATACCTCAATCTTGGTCAGGCCGCCCATATTTTTGAGCATTTCGTCGTTGTTATGGCTTTCCGCAATGCCCATGGAGATCATAACGATAACCGCACAGATGCCCACAACGACGCCCACAACGGTCAGTGCCGTGCGGCCCTTGCGGCGGGACAGGTTGGTGACAGCCAGCCCGATCTGGTCAGATATCTTCATCGTTGCCTTCCTCCAGCTTGGCAAGTGCGGCGGCCTTCTTCTTTTTGCGTACCACCACAACGATCACAACTACCACCACGATCACAGCAGCGCCGATTGCCAGATAGGCCCACAGGGGCAGGCCGGTCTGCTGGGGCTGCATGTCATCTATGTTAGAGTCCATATCGCCAGAATTGCCGTAGTCCATGGCCGGCTGAACAGAGAAGGAAAAATCTTTGCTGACGGTTTTCAGGGTGCCGTTGGCGTCCTCATAGGTCAGGGTGATGGTACCGTTGCAGGTGCCTTCCTGGATGGGGGTCATGTCAAAATCCACGCTGTTGGAGGAACCGGCGTTCAGGTTGCCAATGTACTGCACAGTGGTGTCGGCGCCCAGATTATCGCCGGAAAGGGTGGCTTCCAGGTTGGAAAGGGCGTCGCGGCCCTTGTTGACAAAGTTCAGGGTAACGGAAGCGGAATCCCCCAGCGTAATGCTGTCGCTGAGTTCCAGCTGGCCCAACTCAAAGCGGTCCGGCTGAGATACCGGAACCGAGATGGTGGTGGACATACCGGTAACGGCCTTGTTGGTGTCGGCACCGGTGCCCACGCTGTTCACGGTGATGTTGGCCACGCCGCCGGTAAAGCCGGCGCTGGGGGTCAGACTGAAGCTGACATCGCGGGTGGACTTGGGGGCCATGGTGCCCAGGTAGCTGCTAAGGCTGCCGCTGGTCATGGTGATGCCGTCCGGCAGGGTCAGCGAGATGACCACATCGTTCAGGTTCTCCTGGCCGCCGGTGGCGTACAGGGTCAGGGTCAGGGTAAAGGGCGTCCCGGCCACAACCGCTTCATTGCCGTAGCTGGAAGCGCGGATCATCAGGTTGGGGGTATCGGGGTCTTCGTCCACGCACTGGCCCAGGGTAACGCTGAGCTGCTGCATCGCCATGGTGGAATTCAGGTAGCTCAGGTTGATGGGCACGCTGTTGCCGCCGCCGTTGTAGATCACATCGCGGAACAGCAGTACATAGCTGTAGTAACCGGCACCGTTGGCGTCGGTTTCCTCGTACAGCTGGCCAACTTCGGCGTTGCCAGTAAAGGTGAACGCGGAGGAGTTGATGCGGGCAGAGATCTGGTCCGCGGGAATGAAGTTGTTGTAAGCACCGTAATCCGCCACGCGCAGAATCAGGTTAAACCGGCTGTCCCGGTCAATGGTGGTGATCTCGCCGCCTGCGGCATCGGTCACGGTCTGAGCAATGATGTAGGCCGAACCGCTGTTGTTGGGGGCACTCTGGCCGTTGTCCGTCGGGGCGGGGGTCACGGTAGGCTCGGCGGTTGCTGTCGGTACAGGGGTAGAGGTTACGTCGTCGGCAAGGGCGGGCATGGCAGCCACGCTGCCGAAGAGCATGACGGCCGCCAGCAGGGCGGCAAAACGGGAAGCTTTTTTCACTCCGGGGTCCTCCTTAAATTGATTCCATCTTTTTCTATGGGCAACACCGCACAATTCTCGCCTTACGGCTTAAGCACCGCTCCGACGGCTGCGGCACGGCATCTGCGTTGCCAAAATGCTCGATAAGACATCCAGTATTATCTGCGCTTTTGGCCTAGCAGCTGCCGCACCTCGCTCGCCGTATCGGCACTTAGAATTATGCGGTATTGCCTATGGCTTTGATATTCCTGAATGAGTGGGCAAAATTTACGGTTTGGGTTGTTCGGGCTGCTGGGCTGCGGCAGCAGGGGCTGCGTAAGAGGCAAGCTCGGCTGCGGTTTTTTGGTGAACTTCGCCGCTGGCAGAGTCGCCGCCGATCCGCATGTTGCCCTCCAGGCTGGCGAACAGGGCTTCGCGGTTGCGCTCCCTTGTGGCGGGATCCTGCACCACATCGGACTGCACCTTGCCGTCCAGAATGGTAATAATGCGGTCTGCACAGGAGGCCAGCTCCGGTTCATGGGTGACCATGACAAAGGTGGTGCCCATCTGCTTGGATATTTGCAGCATGCGGTAGAGCACCTGTTTGGATGTGATAGAGTCCAGGTTGCCGGTGGGTTCGTCCGCAAAGATCACGCGCGGCTTGCTGACAAAGGCGCGGGCGATGCCCACGCGCTGCTGCTGGCCGCCGCTCATCTCGGTGGGCATGTGTTCGGCACGGCCGCCAAGGCCCATGTTTTTTAACTCTTTGCGGGCCATGGCAAGGCGCTGGGAGCGGGAAATGCCCTTGAACATCAGCGGCAGAGCAACGTTTTCGGCCGCCGTCATGGTGGGCAGCAGGTTGTAGCTCTGAAAAATAAAGCCCAGGTGTGCCTGGCGGAACTTGGCCAGTTCATCTTCGGTCATAGCGCTGATCTCGTGCGAACCGATGAATACCTTGCCGCGGGTCGGTTTTTCCAGCCCGGCCAGCTGATTCAGCAGGGTGCTTTTGCCACTGCCGGACTGGCCCACGATGCAGCAGAATTCCCCATTTTCAATGGAGATAGAAACATCGTTCAGGGCAACGACCCGTTCTTTGCCTACGGCATACACCTTGCGCAGGTTGACGGTATGGATAATGGGTGCCATTTCAGCCCTCCCTTTTTGACAAAATCCTATACCTCTATACTATATCACATTTTACCCCCGGCGGAAAGGGGGCGGAGTTGTAAAATTGCGGTAGGGCGAAGGAAGTAGTTAGGAGTTAGGAGGGAGGAGGTAGGAGTTAATTAGGAATTAGAAATTAGGAATTGGGGCGGGGAAAGGTGGTGGGTAGGGCGGCCAGCCCTCTGGCCGCCGGAAAAGGGGGGCTGCAAAGGTTCGGTAGGGCGGGGTCACCTGACCCCGCCGGTGCGTGGGGAATGGAGCAAAATAAATTTGTGATGAATCATGAAACTATATGTAGGGGACGGCGTCCTCGACGTCCCGGAGGGGCCTAGGAATGAAATTTTGTTAAGGGATATATGGCAAGGTTTCTCTGCGCCATGAACCTTAAAATTATCATAAAAAATGCCGCGGCCCGGTGGGGCGGCGGCAAATAGGGATGGGTTATAGATATTCTTCAAAAAATTCTGCGGTGGCGGATTCGATGCGGCGGCGGACGGAGAAATCGTCGATTTTTTTGCCGGATGCGGCGGTGAAATTGTGAGTGGCATCCTCATACTGGCCGGTCAGGTCCACCAGAGGGCCGCTGTGTTCGGCGGCAGCCTGGCGGGTCAGGTCAATGGTGGTCTGGCTCAGCAATTCGGCATCCCCGGCGGTATAAGCCAGCAGCAGAGGGCCGTTGTAGGTGCGCAGGCTGGCGGTGGGGTCCTGGTCGGCAACCTGCTGCACAATCGGCGCTGATCGTTACGCCCCACTTGGGCAGGTCCAGCACGCCGTTCTGTATGGCACCGTCATAAATAGCCTGGCGGCCCTCGGCGCTGTGGTCCAGAAATTCCAACCCGTCCAGCCCTGTGTTATCCGCCGGTGCCCACAGGGCGGCGGCTTTGATGGAATCTTTCAGGTAGACGCTGACGGCGCGGCCGCCCATGCTGTGGCCCAGTAGGCCGATGCGCTCCGGGTCGGCACCCACAGTGTCGGTCAGGTAGGTGATGGCAGAAGTGATATCATCCCGCATGTTGGCGGGGGTGTAAGCGGTGAACGGCTCCTCGCTTTCGCCGCTGCCCGCAAAGTCAATGGCGATGCTAGCAATGCCGTGCTGGGCCAGCGTTTTGGCCAGCGGCTTGGCGTGGCCGTCCAGCTGGCGGCTGCCGGTAAAGCCGTGGCAGATCACCACGGCAGGCATGTTTTCGGCATTGGCAGGGGTGGTCAGCGTGGCATGGATGCTGCCGCGCTCGCCGGGGATGGTAAGCTGCTGCACCTGAACGGATGCCCCACAGCCGGAAAACAGCACCACCGCCGCGCAGACGGCTGCGGCCAGTAGCACCGCAAAAAAGGAACGCAGATGTTTCATGCAGATTCCCCCTTTCTTAGGGTGTAGCTGAAAAGGCGAAAAATTCGTCGGCTTCTTTGCTTTCAGATACATCTTGGGGGTGAGTATACCACACTGCCCCGGCAATAACAACCACCGCGACGTAAACAAACCGTGAACAAACCATCAATTTACACTGGTAAAAAATTGGTTACGACCGCCTACGGGGCGGAGGTTTACTGCCCCGGTTCCCACATGGCAACGGGGGTCATGATGGTGGGATCACTGGCGGGGGCAAGGTACTGCTGGTAGGTCTGGAACCAGTTGTCCGAAAGATCATCATACACCCAGGAAAGCAGCAACAACTGGCCCATAGGGGATTCGGCGGCAATATAGGTGCTTTCACCTGCCTGCCAGCTGGTGTGGAACACGCTGCCGGCGGCAAAGTTCAGCAGCAGGCTTTCGCCGCCCTGACCGCTGTTGGAACGAAACAGCATCATGGTGCCCCATTTTGGGAGTAGAGGTTGGCAACCGTGGAAGAACCCAACAGATAACCGTAAGGATAATCGGAACGGTCGATCCCCAAAAGGGATTCCAGCGCGGTCTGCTCCCCGTTGCGCAGGTTGAGCCGGATGGCGTTGAACGGGGTATCATCCGGATCCTCCCAAAGGGTGGTATCCAGATAGAGAGAATCCCCATACAGCGCGGCATGGGTGAAAGAACCGGAATTTTCGTTCAGGCTGTATAACCGCCGGCTTTGGGCGGTGACGGGGTCGTACAGCACAACGTCATAACTGGTGTTCTGGAACCGGGAAGAATAACTGCCGGCCAGGCTGTAATCGGACATTTTATCGGAAGCGAACGGTTCGGCGCAGCGCTCCCGGAACAGCACAAGCTGGTTGTTCCAGACACCGCAGAGGTCGTCGGTATCCGGGATGGGCATGGTTTCGTACTGGCCGGTGGTGCGCTCCATGCGGAACCAGCGGGTGGGCTCTTCGCCCTGCTGGCTCCGCATGATGCCGTATAAATAGGTGGAATCGCAGCCGCCGATATACACGGCGTCATGATCCAGCCGGACAAGCTCGGTGCGGGTGGTGCCGTCCAGCATTTCAATGCGGCCCTGGCCAAAAGCGTTCTGCATCCAGCGGCGGGCGGCGGTAACATCCTCCTGGGTGTAAGGCTCCAGCTCCTGGGGATAAAGGGCCAGCGGAACCCCGGCATCTGCCGCGCGCGCCCAGCGCATGATCTCATCGTCCGACATGGCGTTGATATCCGCGCCGGAAGCGCCCTTTGCCGTTGTGGGCGAATAGGTGCCGTAAACAAGGTAAACGCAATCCCCGGCGGGAACCAGAGAATACATCTGGTCCGTGATGCGGGCAGGGCAGCTGTTGGTGGTATGGGTGCAGCCGGGCACATCACAGAACACGGTCTGCACGCCGGTGCTCAGGTTAGTGCGAAGGATCAGGTTGGCATCATAATCAAACACAGCGGCAGCGCGGTCATCGTCCCACTGGTAAGCGATGGCGTCGGTGTAATAATAATCGCTGGTTTCTGGCAGCGGCTCGGCGGGCAGCAGATCGGTGCTGCCCGGCTGCGGGGTGGGGGCATAGGGCTGCCAGGTCAGCTGCATGCTGTAATAGGCGCGGGGAACATCGTCAAGGGTAAAGGAGCCGTACACACAGGTCAGCAGGGCGTTGCCTCTGGCGCTGTACAGGCCGGTTTCGGCGTAATCGCTGCCGTAAGGCACGGTCCAGTCGCCCAGGTCGGTAAGGCCCTCCCACTGCACCCAGGCGTTCAGCAGGTCGGAGATATTCAGCGATACCGGGCTGCCGGACAGCAGGGTGGGATCGTCCAGCGGGGCCTGAACCCACAGGTTCAGCAGGCGGCCGGTTTTATTATCATAATCCAGGGCGAATGTGGGGGATTCGTTGTATTCGGGGTCGCTTTCATCATAGGCGGCATGGGGGTAGCGCAGCAGCCGCGTAATGCCAAGGGAATCACTGGAAGTATACAGCTCGCCGCTGCTGTAGCTGCTCAGGTTATCGGCTGCCACATGGTACCAGGTGTCCGGCAATACCTCGGCATCATGGAGCTGGGTCAGCAGGCTGGCGGCAAAATCAGCGGCGGTATCGCTGGAGGTCATGTTGTAGCGGCTGTTCCCGGCGGGGGTATACAGGGCTGCTGTGCCGTCCAGCCCGGCGGAAACCATCCAGTCCGTGCGGTTCATCTGGGTGCGGTTTTTGATCTGCTGTAATAGATAAAAATCATCCCCGCTGACCTCGCGGGATTCATACAGGCCAGAGCTTTGATTGACGGTGCCGAACATACGGGCATCCTGTGCGCGGAACCAGAGCAGCGGCAGGCAGGCCAGCACAGCCACCAGGGCGGCGCAGGCCAGCATCAGCAGCTTGCCGCGTTTTGTGGTTTTCATACGGGTTCCTCCTGTGCGAGTTCGGCGGCGGTTTGGTTCGGTGCGGGCAGGGTGACGGTTACGGTGGTGCCTTTGCCAAGCTCGCTTTCCATGGCAAGCGTTCCGCCGTGGGCCTGGGCAATGCGGCTGCACAGGGCCAGGCCCAGGCCGCTGCCGCCCTGGCGGCGGGAACGGGGATTTATCCACCATATAAAACGGCTCCACCACGCGGGCCAGCTTGTCCGCCGGGATGCCCTGGCCGTGGTCCTGAACCGTCAGCCGGATGGAACCATCTGCCTGTTCGGCGCAGACCGCAATGGCGCTGCCGGGGGTGCTGGCCTTGGCGGCGTTGGTGACAAGGTTGATGACGAGATCACACAGCAGGTCGGCATCTCCCTGCACGGTCAGGCCGTTGGACTGCATGGTCAGAATGCAGCCGTTCAGAGCGGGGGCAACGGCGCGGCGCGCTTCGGCAAAAACAGAATCCAGCTGCACGGGTACCAGTTGGGGGGCGTGCTCACCCAGGCCCATCAGCTGCAGCAGCTTTCCGCTTAAGGCTTCCAACCGCTGGGCTTCATGGAAGATGGCCCCGGCGGCTTCACGCTGTTCTTCGGGGTCTGGCTGCATGCTGCGCAAAAGGTCGGCATAGCCGATGATGCCGGTCATGGGGGTTTTGAGCTCATGGGTAAACGCACCCACAAAATCATCCCGCTGCTGGACCGAAAGCTCCAGAGCTTCCACTTTGTCCTGCACGGCACCGGCCATCTGGTCAAAGCCCTGGCTCAGGATTTCAAGCTCATCCCCGGTGTGCATCCTGGTGCGCAAGGCATAATCACCCGCGGCAATGCGGGCGCTGGCGGCGGTCAGCACGGTCAGTGGGTGGGTCAGGCGGCGGCTGACAAGCCAGACCACCACGGCAGCCCCGGCCACCACGGCAGCTTCCAGCAGGAAAAAGCGCTGCAGGCTGCGGTTGCGCGCGGCAAAAATCTCCGTTACATCAAAGGTGTTTACCATCACAAGGCCGCCCAGCAGATCGCTGCGGTAGGTGCGGGTCACATTGGGGCCGTACTGCAAAATGCTTTGGCCGTCCTGCAGGCCGTATATGGCATAGGCTTCGTCCTGGGCGGGGTCAGCGGATGCGCGGAACAGCCCCTGGGAATAAACCCCACGGGCCAGATCCCCTGCGCGCCAGGTGGCGGCGGTGATAAAATCATCCCCGCAGGTATCTTCGCCGCGGCCGGTCTGGTCCAGGTAGTAATCCTCCACCACGCCGCACAGCATGGCGTGCATGCTTTGTTCCTGCTCGGCGGCTGCGCTCAGGCGGTCCATAAAGCTGCCGTTGACCAGCACCGCACCGCCCACGGCAAAAAACGCGGCGATGACCAGCAGCATGATGCAGACAAGTTTTTGAGAAAATTTCATAGAAAAACCCGTAAGTAAGTTTGAAATTAGGAATTGGAAATGAGAAATCAGCAATTTGAGGTTATTTCTGGTCGGATTTAAGGCGGTAACCGACACGGTAGACAGTTTCGATCTTATCCGCCCAGCCAAGTTTTTTGCGCAGGCGCTGGATGTGCAGGTCCAGGGTGCGGCTGTCCAGCAGATCGCCGCCCCACACCCGCCCGTACAATACATCGCGGTACAGCGCCGCCCCGCGGTTGCGCATGAGCTGCTCCAGCAGGTCGAACTCCCGCGGGGTCAGCTCCACCGCCTTGCCCTGCCGGGTCACGGTGCGGGCCACAATATCCATCGTTACATCAAAGGCGGTCAGGGTCTGGCCGCCGCGGCCGGTGCGGCGCAGTACGGCTTCCACACGGGCTAGAAGTTCTTCGATTTCAAACGGCTTTACGATATAATCATCGGCGCCGAGCTGCAGGCCTCTGACCCGGTCCTTAGTGGCGCCCTTGGCCGTGATAAAGATGACCGGCACCCCCAGCGGGCGCAGGTAGCCCAGCAGCTCGTACCCATCCAGGCCGGGCAGCATAATATCCAGCAGGGCCAGGTCAAAGTCGTGCTCGGCAATCAGGTCCGCCGCGGTGCTGCCATCGTTGGCAACCGTGCAGTCATACCCCGCGCGGCGCAGGCTGACCGCAATCAGCCGGGAAATGGTAATTTCGTCCTCCACAATCAAAATGCGGTTCATCCAATGCCCCCAATCGTTATTTATCTTAAGTATAGCACAGAGTTGTCGCCAAGTTGTATAGAAGTTAGGAGGGAGGAGTTAGGAGTTGGGCGGCGGGATAAAGGCTGCCGTGAACCGAATAAAAGCATTGTAGGGAACGGTCAAGACCGTTCCCTACAGATTATAATGGAAAGTTACGCAGGAGTTTTAATAACCGGCAGCCCAAAAACTCCTAACGCCTACTTCCTAACTCCTAACTACGCATTATGTACCGCTTGTGCCATATCGCGCACAAAGGCTTCGATGTGGGGCACGGCGGCGGGGCCGTATTGGGCAAAGAGCTTGATGATGGCGCTGCCAACGATGGCACCATCGCTGACTTTGGCCATGGCGGCAGCCTGCTGCGGGGTGGCAATGCCAAAGCCAACGGCGCCCACGATATCCAGTACCTCAAGGCCGGGATGCTCCACCGGGGTGGCGTGGTCCCGCATGGCGGTGGCACAGCCGGAAATTTCATCAATTGTTTCGACCTTGGTGCTTTTGGTGGAAAGCGCCGCCAGGAACGCCGCGTTCTGGGTGGGGCTTGTCTGCCCGCTCATGATCTCGTTCATGACCTCATAGGCTTCGTCATAGGTCAGGTCCTGTTTATGAACAACATACAAGTTTGTGCAAAAGAGATTGTGAACAATGAGGTAATTTTTGTATAATTAGATAAAGGCGGCAGGGATAATCTCTGCCGCCTTTTATTTCAAAAAATTCTTGACAACTACATCGAACCTCGATACTATATACATAGAGATTCGATATATCGAAGTGGAATAGTGGGGATGCCTATGAATAGTAAAATAAAAAGGATTTATGTACCTATGACAGAAAGCGGTTTTTACATTTTGTTCTGTCTCCAACAACCTCAGCATGGCTACGGAATTAGTCAACAGGTCAGGCAAATGACAGGTGGAGAGTTAATCATTAGTGCAGGAACAATGTATGGAACGCTTTCTAAAATGGAAAAAGATGGCTTAATTGATTTTGAGAGTGAGGAGGAAAAAAGAAAGATTTATCGAATTACCGAACTTGGAAAAGAAATCTTACATCTTGAAATTAAACGTATAGAGCGATTGTATAAGAATAGCAAAGGAGAGGAAATAAATGAATAACAAAAAAACTGTAATACGTTTTTTTACCATTGCAGATTATGAAGATGAAGAAATTTGGTTGCATAATCAGCATATGAGTGGTTGGAAACTGGTAAAAATGATTCCCCCTTGTTTCTATATTTTTGAAAAGTGTACGCCAGCGGAAGTAGCGTACCGACTGGATTATAAAAATAATTCGGAAACAAGTAACTATTTCCAAATTTTTAGGGATTACGGTTGGGAATGTATTTGCCGTTGTGTTGGATGGCTGTATTTTCGTAAACCGTTAACAGAGATGGATTCCGAGCGTGATGGCGAAATATTTTCCGATAATGAATCAAGAATAGAAATGATCGACCATGTGGTAAAAACTCGTTTACTTCCAATTTTAATAATCTTTCTATGCTGCGTTCTTCCTAATTTTATAAGAAGCATAGAAACCAATGACCCACTTACAACCGTGTTCACCGTGTTTTTTGCAATCATGACCCTGCTATATAGTTATCTGATTGTTTATTGTGGTTTGAAATTGCGAAAATTAAGGAAAAAATATAGAAATGATTAAGGCAATACCGCATAATTCTAAGTGCCGATACGGCGAGCGAGGTGCGGCAGATGCTAAGCCAAAAGCGCAGATAATACTGGATGCTGCAAAGGTGAGCGCCGCCAGTGGCGGAAACAGCGAACCGAAGCAGGGGCAGCGGTCGCAGAGTGCGAGGGGCTTTTGCCCCCGAAGCACGATGCGGGTACCGCAACCCGACATTATCGAGCATTTTGGCAACGCAGATGCCGTGCCGCAGCCGCCGGAGCGGTGCTTGAGCCGTTAGGCGGGAATTGTGCGGTATTGCCTTAATAACCGGCAGCCCCAAAACTCCTAACTCCTACGTCCTAACTCCTAACTACGCATTATGTACCGCTTGTGCCATATCGCGCACAAAGGCTTCGATGTGGGGCACAGCGGCGGGGCCGTATTGGGCAAAGAGCTTGATGATGGCGCTGCCGACGATGGCACCATCGCTGACTTTAACGCATTAAATCGGGAAAACCAATGGGTTGAAGAAAAAGATTTGAATTTTTCTGCCGTCTTGCACCCAGGGGCAAAAATGCCTATAATGAACACAGAAGCAAAACCACGCGGCGCGTTTGATACGTTTGGCGCGGTAAAAGATAAAAGGAGAACCCCATGCCCGGAATTTTGTATATTGTTGCCACGCCCATTGGCAACCTGGACGATATGCCGCCGCGGGTGGCGGCTACATTTGGCGCGGCGGATTTTGTTGCCGCCGAGGATACCCGCGTGACCCTGAAGCTGCTGAACCATCTTGGCTTAAAAAAGCCGATGATGAGCTATTATGAGCATGCGCTGCACCATGGCGCGGCAATTTTGGACCGCATTGAAGCGGGGGAGAGCTGCGCGCTCTGCTCTGACGCCGGTATGCCCTGCATCAGCGACCCCGGTGAGCAGATCGTGAAAGACGCCATTGCCCGCGGCATTACGGTAACGCCGGTGCCGGGTGCCAGTGCCTGCGTGACGGCGCTGGCGGTTTCGGGGCAGGATACCGCCCGGTTTGTGTTTGAGGGCTTTTTGCCGGTGCCCAAAAAGGAGCGCCGCGAGCGGCTGGAATTTTTGCAGGGGGAGACCCGCACCGTGATTTTTTATGAGGCCCCCCACAAGCTGCGCGGAACACTGGACGACCTGTGCGCCGCCTTTAGCGCGGAGCGCTCCATTACTTTGTGCCGGGAGCTGACCAAGCTGCACGAGGAAATCACCAAGACGACCATCGGTGAAGCTGTGCGCTACTATGAGCAAAACGATCCCCGCGGGGAGTATGTGCTGGTTATGGCGGGTACCCCGGCGGCGCAGGCTGCGGCGGAGGAAGTGACCCTGTCGGACGCCGTTGCCACTGCCCGCCTGCTGATGGCGCAGGGCACCCCGCCCGCCGCAGCCGCAAAACAGGCTGCCAAGGGAACGCCGTTCAGCAAGGGCGACATTTACAAAGAACTGATCGCGGCCAAAGATGAGGATGACCGCGAAGAAGAGAGCGAATGATATGGCCGAGCAACCCATGAAAGTGCTGGTTGTCAGCGATGTACACGGGCGTGTGACCCCGCTGCGCTGGCTGCTGAAAAACGAAACTGCCGATGCCCTGTTCTTTTTGGGGGACGGCCTGTATGACCTGGACCAGGCCATTGCCGCAAACGGCGCTGCGCCGGATTACCCCATCTACCGGGTGCGCGGCAACTGCGATATTGGTTCCGATGACCCGGCAGAGGGGCTGGCACCCTTTGGCGGTGTGCTGTTCTTTATACCCACGGGCATTTGTTCGGGGTAAAATCCGGGTACGAGCGGATCGCCGAATACGCAGCGGATCGCGGGGCGGATGTGGTGCTGTTTGGCCACACCCACTACAAAACGCTGCGCCACGGTACGCCGTTTTCCCCGGCACTGTTCAACCCCGGCAGCCTGCGGGATACCCACAGCTATGGCGTGATCACCATCACGGATGGACAGTGCAGTTTTGAATGGAAGCAGGTGCCGGAACAATGGTAAACGATGCAGTAGTATCCCACAACAGCGTGAACGAGCTGTACTATCTGGAAGAGGTGGACAGCACCAACACCTGGGCAAAGGCAAACCTGGATAAATTCGGCCCGGTGGGGGCAGTGTATACCACCAGCCAGACGGCGGGCCGCGGGCGGCGCGGGCACACCTGGATCAATGCGTCCGGGCAGGCGCTGTATTACACCGTAGTGCTGAAAACCGAGCTGGCCCAGCCCGAAAGCCTGCCGCTGTTTGCCAGCATGGCCGTGGCGGATGCGCTGGAACAGCGGTACGGCATCCAGTGCCAGATCAAATGGCCCAACGACCTGTTGCTGAACGGTAAAAAGATCGTAGGCATTCTGTGCGAGGGGATGCCGGACCACCATGCCATTGTGTGTGGCATTGGCATCAATCTGGCCCAGCAGCAGAGCTATTTTGACGCAATGGAGTTGCCCCACGGCACCAGCCTGGCGTTGCAGGGCATTGCCGTGGATCCGGCGGCGGACGCCGCCGCCCTGGCGGAGAGCATGACGAACTTTGGTTTTGACCGCGCGCTGTACGGCTTTGAGCGGGAGGGCTTTTCCGCTATCCGGGATGCGTATAAGGCGCGCTGTGTAAACCTGGGGAGGCATGTGACCTTTGACGGCGGCGAAGGCACCGCCGTGGATGTGGACGAAGAGGGCCGCTTGGTGGTGCAGGGGGCTGAGGGCAGCACCCATGTGTTTACCGGCGAAGTGAGCGTGCACGGCATTTACGGTGCAGTGTGAGCTATAATCTTAGGCAACACCGCACAATTCCCGCCTTGCGGCTTAAGCACCGCTCCGGCAGCTGCGGCACGGCATCTGCGTTGTCAAAATGCTCGATAATGTCGGGTTGCGGTACCCGCATCGTGCTTCGGGGGCAAAAGCCCCTCGCACTCTGCGACCGCTGCCCCTGCTTCGGTTCGCTGTTTCCGCCACTGGCGGCGCTCACCTTTGCAGCATCCAGTATTATCTGCGCTTTTGGCTTAGCATCTGCCGCACCTCGCTCGCCGTATCGGCACTTAGAATTATGCGGTATTGCCCTTATAATTTTTACTATATTTCGTACTTTTTAACGGCGTGCCCCCGGCGTGGGGGAAATTAACAGAAAGTTCACACCGTTATAATATATTTTTCTCAAGTATTGGGTATCCTATAATCACACGGAACGGAGCCGCAACCGTTGCCGTGGAACATGATTCCTCCTCACACCAAAACGATACCCCATCGCCCCCGCCTGAAGCCGCAATCAGGCGGGGGCAACTTTTGTAGTTAGAAGTTAGGAATTTGAGGCGGGGCATAGGCTGCGGGCGGGAAATATAGAGATAAAATCATAAAGAATAAGAATGCAGAGATGTAGAGGGAAAATACATCGCTGCATTCTTTTGTTTTTTGGGGGAGACAAAAAGGCGCGTGATAAAGTGGAACTCGTAAGGGGCGATGCTGGCATCGTCCCTTAGGTGAACCTTGCCGTATATCTCATTATGGCATATACAGCGAGGCCCCGGAACGGTCAAGACCGTTCCCTACAGCTTATTTTTATTGCGATGCAAACATACAAATGATCTGTAGGGCGGAATGCCCTCATCCCGCCGCGGAGAAGCCTTGCTGATTGCTCAAACGCGAAGTTAGCGATTTCTTTTTCCGGTATTCTCTGTCCCACGGATTTCCTCATGATAGAAATAATCTACGATCACCGGATGTCCCTGCGGGACTCTTCCATAAGGCATTTCATTATCCACAAAGGGACAATCATACTTCTCAGCCATTTCCTCAGCTTTTGCTTCAAGCGCTTCAAAGTAGCTGCGGTTATGCTTGTTATAGATCTCATCGTAAAGCGGTACAAGGTCAGGATATTTTCCGGCGATATAATCCAGGATCGTCTTTTTGAAACCGCCCCGAAGATTGAGATTTTCGAGCCAAAACAGATCGCACTGATCCTTTACCCGCTCAAAGATCGCTTCAAAATCCGTGATGCCGGGAAATACCGGAGATACGAAACAGACTGTACGGATACCTGCGTCATATACCTGCTTCATAGCAGCGATGCGCCGCTCAATGCTCGAAGCAGAGTCCATATCGTTCTTGAAATTTTCATCCAGTGTGTTGATCGACCATGAAACGGTCACTCGTCCAAGCTTCTTCAGCAGATCAATGTCACGAACCACAAGATCGGATTTGGTGCAGATCAAAATATCTGCGCGTCACACTGCCGATCAACTGCTCCAGCAGTTTTCTGGTATTGCCGAACTGTTCTTCCTGCGGATTGTAGCCGTCCGTCACGGAACCGATTACAACGCGCTGTCCGGCATATTTCTTCGGATTTTTAATTTCCGGCCAATGCTTCACATCAAGGAAAGTGCCCCATTCCTCCGTGTGTCCGGTAAAGCGCTTCATAAAAGAAGCATAGCAATACTTGCAGGCATGTGTACAGCCTACATAAGGATTGACCGAGTAACCGCCTACCGGCAGACTGGACTTGGTCATGATGTTCTTTGTTTCCACCTCACGAATAAGGATTCCATCGATTACTTCTGCCATGATCTCTGCACCTCCAACACTTTGTTGAATTCCTCCGGCATTTCCTGAATCATATTTTCATCCCCCATGATAGGGACAAGGTCTTCCTTCATAAACACCGGAATGCCGAGTGCGTGTGCCTGGTCTGTCAGAGACCATGCCCACTCCGGCTCTGTATGAACATTTCCCCTGCTCTGAACCCCGGTCATAGTGCCGACAACGATCCAATTGATTCCGAAAAGGTCAACTGTGCCGGGATCGTCGAATAACGGCTCAAAGGTAACATGGTAATGCTTTGCTCTGACGTTTTTCCGAAGGGCGTCGATACGCCACAGTTCTGCTTTCCTCGTCACCGTAACGCCAAACCATGCGTTTTCCAGATCGGTATCAAAATCCAGCAGATCGGGTCGCTTGGTAAGGAACAGGAACTGATGCTGTGGATTTTCATGGATCTTTGCAAATACCTCGTCTCTCCATTCCGGCTTCCATCCGGAGAGATCGCTCATCCCGGTAAGAAGAAAGTTCTGCGGGCGTTTCTTTTCCATCATCTTGAGCTTACCCGGAAAGAACTCAGGATCAGCGAAGTCATCGATCATATGCCAGCGCTTCACATTGTTGCGGGCATAGCAATATGCACACCCCACTGTGCAGCCGATGACGAGATTCATGTTCTGAATCTGATCTTTGATACAAATACTCATGACTTCTGCCACTCCTCAAGATTCTTTCTGATGCGGTCGAGGCATTCCTCAAACCGGGTAATTTCTTCCTCTGAAAAACCTTTGTAGTAAATACTGCCCATTTCATCAGATACAGAATCATACTCGCCCTTTAAGGCATGTGCTTTCTCAGTCAGAAACAGGAGTGTTTTCCTTTTGTCCGTTTCAGACTGAACACGGCTTATCAGCCCTTGATGTTCCATTCTTTCCAGCATCGTAGTAAGAGATGTTATCGCTAATCCGCATTTGACCGAGAGTGACCTGATCGAGATTCCGTCCTCCTGCCACAGCACATAAAGAATGCGTCCCTGGGCTCCATTGAACGCATCAATATTCTTTTCGCTGAGAATCTTCTCAAAAATCCGGTCTCCAAGTTGTTTTATTTTGGTGACAAGAAATCCGCCATTTGTTTTCATACAAAAGCTCCTATATAGTAGTTTATAAAATCATACTATATAGGAGCTTTATTGTCAAGAGCTTGTATGTTTGAATAGAGGTAAATTCCGATTTGCCGGAACCGCTATATCCAACAATTGCAATTTTTATGTTTGGCCCCATTAAATTCCATTTTATCAAAATACAGGCCGGTTTATTTCAGAACCTCATTCCACTTGCCATCATCCTGATAGAAGAAATATACCAAAGATAACAGGTTCTGTTCTGCTCATGGGGGACCTTCAAAGGAATGTTACTGTTTGCCCAGCTGCCAGAACGCAACGGCGCTGGCGGCGGCAACGTTGAGGGAATCGACCCCGTGGGACATGGGGATGCGCACCGTGTAATCGCAGGCGGCGATGGTGGTGTGGGCAAGGCCATCGCCCTCGGTGCCCAGCACGATGGCCAGCTTTGGCTCGGCAGCCAGGGCGGCATCGTCAATGGAAACGGAAAGGTCAGTCAGCGCCATGGCGGCGGTCTTGAAGCCGAGAGCGTGCAGCTGCTGCATGCCCTGCTCCGGCCAGTCGGCGGCGGTGGAGCCGATCTGGGTCCAGGGCACCTGGAACACGGTGCCCATGCTGACCCGCACGGCCCGGCGGCACAGCGGATCGCAGCAGGAGGGTGTGACGAGCACGGCATCCATGTTCAGGGCGGCAGCGCTGCGGAAGATGGCCCCGATGTTGGTGGAATCCACAATGCCTTCCAGCACGGCCACCCGGCGGGCATTGCGGCAGACTTCCTCCACCGTGGGCAGCAGGGGACGGTGCATCGCGCACAGCACGCCGCGGGTCAGCTCGAAGCCGGTCAGCTGGGCCAGCATGGCGCGGTCAGCGGTATACACCGGGACGTTCCCGCAGCGGGCCAGAACCTCGCTGGCCGGGCCGGTGATCTGCTTGCGTTCCATTAAAAAGGAGATAGGCTGATACCCGGCGTCCAGTGCGCGGGCAATCACCTTGGGGCTTTCGGCAATAAAAATGCCTTTTTCCGGTTCCAGGCGGCTGCGCAGCTGAGCCTGGGTCAGCCGGGCGTAAACGTCCAGCTCCGGGGCGGCAAAATCAGTAATTTCAATCACGTTCGGCATACAAAAAGGCGCTCCTTTGCAAAGCTTTGCCTTTATTGTAGCACACCGCAGAAAATCTGGCAAAAAGCATTGACAGGACTAGATAGATGCAGTATCATCCAAATGGTTGATAGTACATCCAACTTGAAAAGGAGGCCAAACATGCAGGCAGAACAGAACAAGGACCCGACCGAGCGGCAGATGACCAAAATTGCGCGGGAAGCGGCCAAGTTTACCGTACAGATGATGAAAGCCGATGGCATTGGCACGGCAGAGTTTGATTTTATTCATCTGGTACGCCACAACCCCGGCATGACCCAGGCGGATGTGCGTGCGGCCCTGAAGATTGATAAGGGGGCGGCCGCCCGCCGTGCGGCCAGCCTGGAAGCCAAAGGTTACCTGGTGCGCAAACCGAACCCGGACGATGGCCGCAGCCAGCTGCTGTATGCCACGCCCAAGGCCGAGGAACTGAAAAACTCCAAAGCTGCGATTGAAACCGTGTTTTATGCCTGGCTGGTGGAGGAACTGCCGGAGGCCGAACGGGACGCTTTTTGCAAAACGCTGGAAACCCTGTATTGGCGCAGCAAAAACCAGCGGCGGGCAGGGTTCCCGGATGTGACGGCGCGGGTGCAGCAGATGAATGGGGAGGAAATACAGGATGAAGAACACGGAAAGCGCCCCGGTGCGCCAGCCGGACCGGGTGCTGAGCTACTTCGAAAACCAGAGGCCGGTGCTGGCGGTGGTAACGGTATCGGGCCTGATCTATAACCTGGGTCTGGTGGTCGGCCCCTGGTTTGAGGGCCAGCTGGCCCAATGCCTGCTGGGCATTTTGAACGGGAACGAAACCTTTGCCGCCATGGCGGCGCTGTGTGCGGGCTATTTGATCGCCATTGCGGTGGTGCAGGGGTCGCGGTTCATCAAGCGGCTGTATGTGCGCAAGTTTGCCAACAACATCAACCGCAGCATGAAACAGGTGCTGTACGCCAATCTGGTGCGGAAAGACAAGGTTGAACTGGAACAGGCCGGCACCGGCACCCTGATGACCAAAGCTATTTCCGATGTGGACGCCTGTGCCGAGGGCATGCGCAAGTTCACCACGGAAATTTTTGATACCGGCATTGCCCTGCTGGCCTATGCCGTGATGCTGCTGGGGTACGACTGGCGGCTGGCGCTGCTCTGCCTGGTGTTTGCGCCGATCTCCTATTATATTGCCGAGCAGATGAAAACCCTGGTGCAGCGCACCGGCGCTGCCAACAAGGAGAGCACAGGCCACCTGAGCGCCGCCACACTGGACCGGGTGTCCGGCGCGCTGACCTACCGCGTGTATGGCTGTGAGCCGCAGCGCGATGCCGCGTATGAAGCCTGCCTGCAGGATTACGAGCGTACCGCCGTCAAAGCCGGGCTGCCGGTGGCCGCCATGCCGCCGCTGTACGGGGTCATCTCGATGACCGGCGTTCTGTTCATCTTTACCTTTGGCGCGCGCAATGTGGCGGGCACCGGCTGGGCCGCCTGGGATATTGCAGCGTTCACCACGTTCTTGTCCTGCTTTGGCAAATTGGCGGTCAAATCCTCCCACGCGGCAAAGCTGTTCAACGCGGTGCAGAAAGCCCAGGTATCCTGGGGACGCATCAAACCGCTGATGCGCCAGCCGGACCCCCTGCCGGAAGAGATCCCGGCCAAGCCGGAAACCCTGACCGTGAACAAGCTTGGCTTTGCCTACCGGGGCGGGGCACCGGTTTTGCAGGATATCACCTTTACCGCGCAGCCGGGCCGGATTTTTGGCATTACCGGCGCGGTGGCCTGCGGCAAATCCACACTGGGCAAAGCGTTTTTGTGTGAGCTGCCCTATACCGGTTCCATCCGCTATGGCAGCCAAGAGATGGCCGGCATGACGGACGCGGAGCGCTGCGGCGTGGTTGGCTACCTGGGGCATGACCCCGAGCTGCTGAGCGACAGCATCCGCAACAACATCCTGCTGGGCAGAGATGACGACGCCTGGAAGTACCTGCGGGCCGTCTGCCTGGAGGATGAAGTAAAAGCGATGCCCAACGGCCTGGATACCCGCGTGGGCGATGGCGGCGTGCGCCTGTCCGGCGGGCAGCAGCAGCGTTTGGCGCTGGCCCGCACACTGGCCCACCCGCGCCCGCTGCTGGTGCTGGACGACCCGTTCTCGGCTCTGGACCGCAAAACCGAAGAACAGGTTTTTGCCAACCTGCGTAAAATGACCGCGGGCAGCACCGTGCTGCTGATCAGCCACCGGCTGTACCTGTTCCCCCAGATGGACGGCGTGTTGTGGATACAGGACGGCAAAGCAGTCTGTGCAGCCCACAAGGAACTGATGGTGCAGAACCCGCAGTATGCCGCGCTGGTGAACGCCCAGGAAGGAGGCGAGCAGGATGAACCGGAAAATTGAGACCGTGCGCAGCGTTGTGCGGGGTACCGTGCGCCGCCAGCCGCTGCTTTGCACCGCGCTGGTGCTGGCCGTGGCCGGCGCGGTGGCGGCAAGCCTGCTGCCGCCGCTGGTACTGGGCCGTGTGGTGGACCGCCTGACGGCCCGGCAGGTGGTGCCCTTTGCGCTGGCGTTGGGGTACTTTGGGCTGCTGGCACTTTCCGGCGGGTTGGATTCCCTGCGGGAAAGCTTGCTGACCGTGTTTGGCCAGAAAATGACCCACGCCCTGCGCAGCGCCATGTGCGCCAAGCTGGACAAGCTCCCGGCGGAAGCCTTTGTAAACCAGGAATCCGGCGCGGCGGTTTCCCGCTTTGTGGGGGATGTTGACACGGTGGAAGCGCTGTTCACCTCCGGCATCATCAGCATGTTTGCGGATGCCTGCCGCCTGTGCGGCATTCTGGCCGTGATTTTTGCAGAGAACCGCGGGTTGGCGTTGATCCTGCTGGTGGTTTTGCCGCTGCTGTATCTCTTTACCCGCGTGGTGCAAAAGCGGATGCTGAAAGCGCAGCTGCAAAACCGTGCCGCTGTGGCGCGGGCTTCCGCCCATGTGCCGGAAACGCTGCGCTGCATCCGCACCATCCACACCCTGCGGCAGGAAAATTACATGGAAAAAGCCTATGACGAAGCGCTGGACGACAGCTTTGCCGCGGTGGAGAAAACCAATTTTTACGATGCCTGCTATTCGCCTGTGATTTTGATTATGAACGCGGCGGTGGTGGCGCTGGTTATGCTGCTTTCCGCAGCGGGCAGCCCGGAAGTGAGGGCGTTCTTTGGCATGTCGGTCGGCACGGCTGTGGCGGTTATTGCCTATATTTCCCAGGTGTTCACCCCGCTGGAAAGCATCGGCATGGAGATCGAGACGATTCAATCCGCTGTGGCCGGTGTGCGGCGCATCAACGGCTTTTTGGCGCAGGCAGAGCGCATTCCCACCGCTGAAAGCGCCCCGCAGGCCGTGCCGGGTGCCCCCAGCGTGGAGCTGCAGAACGTGCATTTTGGTTATGAGAGCGATGAGGAAGTGCTGCACGGCCTGAGCTTTGCCGTGCAGAAAGGCGAGCAGGTCACCCTGACCGGCCGCACCGGCGCGGGAAAGAGCACCATCTTTAAGCTGCTGCTGGGCTTGTACCGCCCGCAGCAGGGCCAGGTGATGCTGAACGGTGTGGAAGCCGCCACACTGCCGGATACTGCCCGCCGCCCGCTGGTTGGCTATGTGGAGCAGAGCTTCCGCCGTGTGCCGGGCACCGTGCGGGACCAGATCACCCTGTTTGATGCCGCCATCACCCCGCAGCAGGCGGAGGATGCCGCCCGCACCGTGGGTCTGCATGATGCCATTGCGGCGCTGCCCGAAGGGTACGATACCCCGTGTACGCCGGGCATCTTCTCGCAGGGGCAGTGGCAGCTGCTTTCCATCGCGCGCGCCATTGCAGCCGGGCCGCAAATCTTGCTGCTGGATGAAATTACCGCAAACCTGGACGCCGGAACAGAACAGACTGTTCTGGATGCTTTGCAGCGCGCCGGTCAGAACCGCACCGTGGTTTCCATCAGCCACCGGCTGTACAACCGCACCGGCGGGCGAAGCATTGAGATCTGACACTGACCACTTTAAGCACCGAAAAAAGACCAATTTTTGACCCTTTACAGCGGGCGGCGGCTGTACTAAAATAACCCCTGTTTTGGGGGTGTGGCTTGGAAATTGAGAATTCAGGTTCCAGGCACCTCCTGGGGAGGAAAGTACCATGGCAAAAAGACTTAAGGCAACACCGCACAATTCCCGCCTGACGGCTTAAGCACCGCTCCGGCGGCTGCGGCACGGCATCTGCGTTGCCAAAATGCTCGATAAGACATCCAGTATTATCTGCGCTTTTGGCTTAGCATCTGCCACACCTCGCTCGCCGTATCGGCACTTAGAATTATGCGGTATTGCCCTAACAAAAGGCAAGCCGTTCCCGGTGCTGCTGCAGTTCACCCTGCAAGGGCAGTGAGAAATCTGCTGGACAGCTCCGGTGTTCGATACATTTATCTTCCACCATATAGTCCTGATCTGAATCCTATTGAAAAGCTCTGGTCGACGGTGAAGTCTTTCCTTCGTAAATTCAAGGCACGGACCCTGGATGCTCTTCCGAACGCGATACAATGTGCTTTTCAGACAGTTTCGCCTTCTGACTGCTCAGGCTGGTTCCATTCCTGCGGCTATTCGCCTTATTTTTGAAAATTGCTATAATAACCAATAATTCAATAACGGGGCGGCTGGAAAAACGGCCGCCCCGTTTTGATGTTAGCCGTATCTGCTTGTATGAAAATCGTCAATCCGCCAACCATAATCAGTTTTCACCATGCGGATAGGGTATTCGATAATGTATACCTCTAACGGGTTTTCTACCGAGCCATCGCGGTCATAGTGAGAAATCAAGGTGAATTCGACTTTCTCAGGGGTATTTTTGACTAAGCGGTAAGTGTCTGGGTACTGTTCTTGAACATAAATAGTCATTCCTGCGACCATTTCGTTATGAAGAGAAAAGTGAACGGCAACCCTACCATTGTAGTTCTTGAATTTTATGGCATAATCGGTGGAGGTCAAGCAGTTATCGGTAAATATACTATGAATGCGCTCCGAAAATTCATCGAAAGAAACATTGTACAGTGTGTAATGGTCTTCTATAAACGGTACAGAATCGCTTCCATCGGTAACTACTTTATAGCCCCACTTATCCATGAGATTGGCACCTTCACCGTATAAACCGAAACTGGCATCGTAGGCATTTGTATACAGTTGCCTTTGTTCCTCGCTCAAAAAGGAAAGGTCGGTATATTCCTGTTCCGGCTGCGCAGGAGAAGCGCTTGGTTCTGAAGAATCGGGTGTGTTTGGTTCCTCGGTTGGAGGCTGAGTAGATGAAGGCACCGCAGACGTAGGTTCTTCGTCTTCATAGGAATCGAGATTGCTCGTTGCGGCTGAACTGCTTTCGTAATCAGACGTGGAGGGGGACGAGACCGAGGAAGATGCTGATGTAGTGGAATTGTTGCATCCAGACAATAAGCAGCCACACAAGACAACAGAAAGAGCAATATTGACCTTTTGGAGCATCATAATCTATACCTCCTAAGCAGTATTGAATTACGGAAACGAAGGAACGGTATAATATTGTTTCATCGTGCTGATAGGTCACAAAGTAATTCATTTAACAAACCTATATGGATAAGGAAAAGATACAAATTATATTTTCTCAGTACTGCATTTCATTCATAACTTCAATAAGCATTTTCCAATCCTTTTCTGTATAAAATTTGCGATTAAAATGAACACTTTGATCTAAAAGCAATATCAGGTAGGCCGGTTTCCCGTGCTTTCCACAGACCTGATATGTTAATAGAAAGATGTCGTTTTTTAATATTTTTATTTCTCGTTGAGGAGGTTCGTCCAATGCATCTTCTCTCAAATCCGGGAAAACGGATGTCACAGAAAATTCGGACGGTGATATGAAAACCTCCTGCTTAAATATGGCTGACTTTGCAAATTCGCCGGCTACACCTGCAACGTACCTGTTCGCAGGAGACTTTCGATAAATAATTGGCTTTCTTGAATTAAGGGTGCCTAACAAGTTCGTGAATCCACATATGATTTTATCGCACCACATGGCAAACACAAAGAGGCAGAGAAAATAAACGAAAATCCGTACCGAAAAATTATGATTATACAACAAATACAAAAGTACTGTTCCTTCCCGTATAGCACCAACAAGACAAAAAATCCTTAAAAATTGAACGGAGAATATTCCTTGTAGTTTGTTTGGAAGAGGTTTTACTCTGCACCATAATAGTTTTTTGATGCAGTTTGCAAAATACAAATTTTTATCGTAATAGGTTGTAACCGTAATCTGTTTTTTAGTTGCATCATATTTAACCGAGTTTTGCTCTATGTTCATAAGAATTTCCCCTGCAAATGACAAATTATTTTTCAAAACTGTTTCCAATGATTTCCCGAACCAACTGCCAATCACCTTCCGAATAGTTTTTCTTACAAAAATGTAAACTTGTGGAAGGGTTTACAAAGTACCCTGTATATTTATTGTTTTTATAATAAGGAAAATGCTTGGATGACTGAATCAGGTGTCATCCAGATCACATGCTTGATGATTGATTTAGGCAAGAACATTTCGTAGAAGAGACAGGCCGAATGCCATGGTTTTGGCTATTCGGCCTATCTCCTGTTTATTCCCATCACCATCATAAACTGAAGATGAAATATAAGTGAAGTGCAAAAACGGAAGGCAATTTTTGAGGCTGCTTTGTTAACCATACATTGTTGTATGGAACTTATCTAACCGCCATCCGTCGTCAGTTTTTACCATTCGGATGGGATATTCAATAGTGTAGACATCCATCTCGTCTTTTTCCATGGACGATCGCCAATTTCTGTCATAGTGAGAAATCAAAGTGAACGTGACTTCGTTCTCTGTGTAGGTGCCAGACCGATAGGTGTCGGGGCAGTAGTCTAATACAGGCCGCGCTACATCGTCGTGGATCGGCAGAATGTATTCGGAGGAAAAGCACAAGGCAAGGTGCCCGTCATAGTCTAAAAACTTCTGTGTGTAAATATCCCCCAGTGAGTCTGTATACGCTGTGGTAAAAATGCTGTGGACGAGGTTTTCAAACGCTTCGAAAGTGATATCGTACAGTTCATAATCTTCAACAGAACCCAGATACTGAAGCGTTGTTGCGCGAAATTCAGGGGCCCAATCCAGATACAACAGGTTGCCGGGATTACCAAAAAGAGTAAAACAAAAGTCTTCAGCGCGAAGGTATATCGTTTGCTGTTCCTCGCTCAAAAAGGAAAGGTCAGTATATTCCTGCTCCGGCTGCGCAGGAGAAGCGCTCGGTTCTGAAGAATCGGGTGTGTTTGGCTCCTCGGTTGGAGGCAGAGTAGATGAAGGCACCACAGACATAGGTTCCTCGTCTTCATAGGAATCGAGATTGCTCGTTGCGGCTGAACTGCTTTCGTAATCAGACGTGGAGGGGGACGAGACCGAGGAAGATGCTGATGTAGTGGAATTGTTGCATCCAGACAATAGGCATCCACACAAGACAACAGAAAGAGCAATATTGACATTTTGGAGCATCATAATCTATACCTCCTTAAATTCTAAATAATGATTTTGATTTTCTGAAATTCATATACGTGCTGGCGCTGGAATTATTCCTGCACCGGTGCGGGGTCCACGTTCAGGATGTCATTAAAATAGTTGTTGGCAATCATAAAAACACCCATTGTGGTAATTACCACAAGCTGCTCTTCAGTAAAGGTTTGCTGCATCAGGCGCATCAGGTCCTCCGGCACATGCTTGGGGTCACGGGCAATGGCGCGGCCATATTCGATCAGCAGGCGCTCATCATCGGTAAAATCAAAGGTGGCAAAGTCAATATGGTTCTTTTCCAGCAGGCGGGAAAAATAGGCGCTGCATACCAGGCAGTCATTTTGCAGCGAAATGGCGTACTCATAAAAATCTGCGGCGCGCTTGCCGATCAGCCGCTGCAGCTCACGGTCCAGCTCATAGGAGCTTTCTTCCAGCGTATGGAACGCCGTTACATTATGCAGCAGGGTCAGCTTTTCGTTGGTCAGCTGGTAGCCCTGGGCCAGGTGGTTATCCACCGCGGCGCGGACCTCCTGCGGGGCTGTGGAAAGGTCAATCTTTGAAATATATGACATAGCGGGCCTCCGGTTTATGCAAAATAAACCCATTACTTAACTTGATAAGTTGGTTGATAGTGCTGCCAGTATACCATCTGCCGGGCGGTACGTCAACGCCAAACGGGCAAAAACAGGATTGCAGAGAGAAAAAATTCGTGCTACACTGGCAGAAAGTGAAACTGCGAAAGGGATGCAGAACAATGGAAAAGGAACAGGCATTGCAAGCCCTGTTGGATCAAGTGGTCCGGCAGGGGGATTTTATCGGTGTCAGCGCGCTCTACCTACGGGATGGCAAACAGCTGGCTTATGCACAGGCGGGCATGGCGGACCGGGAACGGGGCATCCCCTTTGCGCGGGATACCATCTGCCGGGTGTTTTCGATGAGCAAGCCCATCACGGCCTTTGCGGTGATGAAGCTATGGGAGGACGGCAAACTGGACCTGGACGCCCCGGTGGCAGCCTATCTGCCGGAGTTCGGGGATGCCGAGCATACGAACCTGACAATCAGGCAGCTGCTCTGCATGACCTCCGGGTATGGCTACAATGATAACGATTCGGTACAGTCGGCGGGGTTGGGCAGGCTGTATGATGAAATTTCGGAATCCTTTACCAAAGGCGGGCAGCGTACCACGCGTCAGGTGATTGCCGAAATGGCGAAGCTGCCGCTGCTGTACCGCCCCGGCAAGGGCTGGCGGTATGGTGTCAGCGCGGATATCCTGGCCGCAGCGGTGGAAGCCGCCAGCGGGATGAACTACCGCGATTTTTTGAAGCAGAACCTGCTGGACCCGCTGGAGATGGTGGATACGGATTTTTATGTGCCGGAAGCCAAGCGTGGCCGGTTTGCCCAAGCGTATGATTTCAATTCCGGCGCAGCGGTGCCCGATGTGGTGAACTACCTTGGCATCCAGATGAACATGAAAAGCCTGCCGGAGTTCCTTTCCGGAGGGGCAGGCATGGTTTCGACCATTGACGATTATGCCCATTTTGCCACCATGCTGATGAACGGCGGCGAATGGAACGGCTGCCGCCTGCTGAAACCGGAAACGGTGCAGGCGATGGCGGAGCCGCTGCTGAACGCAGAGCAACGCAAGATTTTTGTGGGGCAGGATACCATGCGCTTTGGTATGAGCTATGGTCATTTGATGAGTGTCTGCGTTGCCCCGGAGGAAAGCCCGGTGCCGCTGCACCTGGGGGAATACGGCTGGGATGGCAAGCTGGGAACCCTGTTCACCAACGACCCTGCAACCCGCAGCAGCCTGCTGATGATGCTGCAGCGCAACGGCCCCTGGGACAGATTGGTCAACCTGCGCGTTGGCGTAAAGAAAATTTTGTGGGAATGAGGGGGATGATGGCATGGAGCCATACCGCCCGAACTGTTATAAAATACCGGAACTGAACGGCCTGCGGGTGCTGCTGGTGTTTATTGTCAGCTGGTACCACTTTTGGCAGCAATCCTGGCTGACGCCGAGCATTGGCAGTTACTCTCTGGATTATCTGCTGCGCGCCGGGTATATGCCCGTGGACGGAACGATTTTGCTTTCTGGCTTTTTGCTGTTCCTGCCCTATGCCCGTGCCATGCTGCTGGGAGAGGCGGTACCGAACACAAAACAGTTTTACCAGCGCCGCATCATGCGCATTGTGCCCAGCTATTATTTTGTCACGCTGGCGCTGCTGTTTGCCGTGGCACTGCCCTGGCACCTGTACTACAACAGCTCCGATATGGTGCGGGATGTTGTGATGTACCTGACCTTTACCCAGACGTTTAACCCGGCAACCTATATTGCAACCCCCATTGGGGTGGCTTCCTGGACCATTGCAATCGAGATGCAGGCGTATTTGATCTTCCCGCTGCTGGCGCGGTGGGCGATGAAAAATCCCCTTGGCACCCTGATGACAATGGCAGCGGGGACGTTCGCCTTCCGCGGGTGGTGCGTCTGGCGGCTGGATGAATACAATATGGTGGTCAACCAGCTGGCAAACTTTTTGGACATATACGCGCTGGGCATGGGGGCGGCACTGCTGTATGTCTGGCTGGTGCAGCGCTACCCGGCAGCGGAAAAACGCAAAGCGATGGCATGGCAGGGGATCGCAACGCTGCTGTGCGTGCTTTCCACCTGGGGGATGCTGCGCATTTTCCGGGTGCAGGCAGGGGAGAGCGGCCAGGCGGCTTTGCAGGCCGGGCAGATGATGCGCCGCCCGCTGCTGGGGCTGGCCGTTGCGGGAATCCTGCTCACCCTGCCGTTTGCGGCGCGCCCGCTGCGCTTTTTGATGGGCAACCGGGTGATGGGCTGGCTGGCGGCGGTTTCGATGAACTACTACCTGCTGCACCAGAACCTGGCCGTTCACCTGAAACGGCTGGGCGTTCCACCGTCCGTCAGCGCGGAACCGAACCGGGCAGGGGAGCAGCCGTGGCAGCTGCAATATACCCTGCTGTGCTTTGGGCTGTCCCTGCTGGGGGCAGCGCTCATTACGCTGTTGATTGAAAAGCCGTGCGCGAAGGTGTTGAAAAAGATGTTTGCGCGTGGAAAAGCGGAAAACAAGGCGTAACGTGCTGTGGGAAAGCGCGGACATTGATGACCTGATAAGCAAAAAAGGCACCGCCGGACTTTTCATCCGGTGGTGCTTTTTTGGCTATAAAGATAGAAAAGAAAACAAAGGCAATACCGCATAATTCCCGCCTGGCGGCTTAAGCACCGCTCCGGCGGCTGCGGCACGGCAACTGCGTTGCCAAAATGCTCGATAATACACAAAGTATTATCTGCGCTTTTGGCTTAGCAGCTGCCGCACCTCGCTCGCCGTATCGGCACTTAGAATTATGCGGTATTGCCCAAAGTTTATGGTGCGGCTGCAGTAGTTTGTTGCACTGGGTGACAAAATGTGATGTGCTTTTTAAGCTGCATCTGCAGCAGGCATTGCACACAACGGCAGGCGGTTGGCCCCACTTCCGAGAGGAGGTGAGAACCATGCGTTTTACATTTACTTTCCATGTTGGCCGAAAGACGATCACGCTGGGTTTAGTGGTAAAAAGCAAGAACCGCCACCCTGGCCGGTGACGGTTCTTCAATGAACTCGAGAACCTAAAAGGGTCAACCGCTATAACATGCCCGGCGGGGCTGTCAATAAGTATGGCTACAGCACATTCTGTTTGCGGAAAGCGCTGGGGGTCATGCCTTTTTCTTTTAGGAACACGCGGTTAAAGCTGCGGATGGTGCCAAAGCCGCACTGTTCGGCCACCTGGGTGATGGGCAGGCTGCTGCCCTGCAGCAGCGCGGCGGCGTGGCTGATGCGGTACTGGTTGATAAAACCCTGAAAGCCGGTGTGCAGGCTGTGGTTGAAGTAGGCTGAAAGATAGGTGTAATTATATCCAAGATCACGTGCCATCTGTTCCAGCGTCAGGGTGTGGGTGTAATTCTTTTGCACATAGTCGATAATTTTGGAGGAAAGGTGGGCATCCACATCCGGCACGGGGCGCGGCTGCAAAAAGCACTGTTCCAACGCTGTACCGCAGATCAGGTAAAGCCCGGCCAGCTGCTTGCAGCGGCTGCCGCCCGGCCAGAGCAGCTCCATCAGGGGCGCAGCTTCCATGCGGAACACAGGGGTGATAAACTCCCGCTGGCCCAGCTGAGAAATAAATTCTGGCACCCAGTCGGTAGAAAACACCCATAACACGCTCTGAGATTCGCCAATGGTGCGGTAGCTGTGGATTTGGTCCGGCAGCACCAGCAGGGCTTCGCCGGGGTGAACTTCGTACTGCTCGGTTTCCAGCGTACAGGCCAGTGTGCCGGACTGCACACACAGGAATTCAAAGCTGTGGTGCAGATGCGCCGGAAAATTAAAGTTATGGTCGCGCTGGCAGTACAAATAATTGTGCTGGTCAGAACGCTCAGACTCATAGAACAGCATACGGGGGAACCTCACTTTCTTGTTACACAAAGTTTGGCCGGGTGAAAACACCAAAACATCCAAACTTCTGTCTATTATTTTATACGCTCTTTCTTGCACTTGCAAGGGAAAATTCGGTAAAATAAAGAAAAAGCGGAGGGAACCGCAAGAAAAAACACAACGCAAAGGAGAATGGCTCATGTACTACATTGGTATCGATCTGGGTACCTCGGCAGTCAAGCTGCTGCTGATGCAGGGCGACGGGCAGATCGCCAACATTGTAAGCCGCGAATATCCCATTGCATTCCCGCATCCGGGCTGGAGCGAGCAGAACCCCGCTGACTGGTGGGACGCTGTCTGTGCAGGCATTCCGGAGCTGCTGAACGGCTTTGATGCTTCGCAGGTGGCCGGTATTGGTGCCGGCGGCCAGATGCACGGCCTGGTGGTGCTGGATGCACAGGACAAAGTGATCCGCCCCTGCATTTTGTGGAATGACGGCCGCACCCAGAAGCAGGTGGAATACCTGAACAACGTCATTGGCAAAGAAAACCTGAGCAAGTACACCGCAAACATTGCATTTGCCGGCTTTACCGCCCCCAAACTGCTGTGGATGCGCGATACCGAGCCGGAGAACTTTACAAAGATCAGCAAGATCATGCTGCCGAAGGACTACATCAACTACAAGCTGACCGGCGTACACTGCACCGATTACTCCGATGCTTCCGGCATGCTGCTGCTGGATGTGCAGCACAAGTGCTGGAGCAAAGAAATGCTGGATATCTGCGGCGTTAGCGAAGCCAAGATGCCCAAGCTGTTTGAAAGCTGGGAGCCGGTTGGCACCCTGACCGCCGAAGCTGCTGCCAAGCTGGGTTTGCCGGAAGGCGTTAAGGTCTGCGCCGGCGCCGGCGACAATGCTGCCGCTGCTGTTGGCTGCGGCGCTGTGGGCAACGGCAAGTGCAACATCTCGCTGGGAACCTCCGGTACCGTGTTCATCACCAGCAGCACCTTTGGTGTGGACAAGCAGAACGCACTGCACAGCTTTGACCATGCAGACGGCGGCTACCACCTGATGGGCTGCATCCTGTCCGCTGCAAGCTGCAACAAGTGGTGGATGGAAGACATCCTGAATACCCAGGACTTCGGCAAGGAGCAGGAGCCCATCACCGCTGAAAAGCTGGGTGCAAACGATGTGTACTATCTGCCTTACCTGATGGGTGAGCGCAGCCCCCATAACGATCCCGCAGCCCGCGGTTCTTTCATCGGGCTGCGTATGGATTCCACCCGCGCCGATATGACCCAGGCTGTGCTGGAAGGCGTTGCCTTTGCCATCAAGGATTGTGTCGAGATCGCTCGTGCACAGGGCGTTGAGATCGCATCCAGCACGCTGTGCGGCGGCGGCGCCAAGAGCCCGCTGTGGCGCGAGATCATGGCAAATATTCTGGGCATTCCCCTGGCGCTGCCCCAGACTGAGCAGGGCCCCGGTTACGGCGGCGCCATGCTGGCAGCCGTTGCCTGCGGCGAATACGCCACGGTGCAGGAATGTGCGGATAAGCTGATCAAGATCAAGAGCGTGACCGAGCCGGACGCCGCGCTCGTCGAAAAATACAACGCGCGCTACGCCGTGTGGCACAAGCTGTACCCGGCACTGAAAGTATCCTTTGCGGAAATGGAGGCACTGCAATGAAGATTTTTTCTGTAACCGACCCGGAATTCAAGCCCTATGGCCGCGTTGTGACCGGGCTGGATACCACCAAAGCGGAAATTTTGGCCGCCTTGGCAAACACCCCGCTGCCCGCAGCTACGGATTATGTGGCCGAGGACGCAGCCCTGCAGGAACTGCCCGCCGCCGTCGAAGTGTCGGAGCATCTTTTCGGCGGCATGCCGGTCCAGCTGGGCTGGTGCAACGGCACAACACCAAACTGAACTGCCTGGAATACCACCGCGACAGTGAGTTCAACCTGGGCACCGAAGATTTTGTGCTGTTGCTTGCCAGGCAGGAGGAAATCGCGGGCGGCAAGCTGGACACCGCAAAGGTCAAGGCTTTCCGCGCACCGGCAGGCACCCTGGTGGAAGTTTACGCCACCACCCTGCATTACGCACCCTGCCATGTGGACCCGGCCAAGGGCTTCCGCGTGCTGGTCGCTCTGCCCAAAGGCACCAATACCGCAAAGCCCGCCATCAAGAATGACGGCGGCGATGACCCGCAGCTGTGGGCCTGCAACAAGTGGCTGCTCGCCCATCCCGACAGCGCCGAGGCCAAGGCTGGGGCGTATGTCGGATTGGTGGGGGAAAATATCCACATTTGATTCTTGCCGCGCCGTAGGGGCCGGACATGTCCGGCCCTGTACATACAAACCACAACCCATTCACGGGCAGCAAACGCAATGCTGCGGGGCGGGCATGCCCGCCCCCTACAGAGCATCACATAAAAGGAGGAAACCACCATGAAATCATCCAACATCCCTGAAGTCAAGCTGGGCATTGTTGCCGTCAGCCGTGACTGTTTTCCCATCGCCCTGAGCGAGAAGCGCCGCGCTGCCATCTCTGCCGCCTGCGCCGCCAAGGGCACTGACCTGTACGAGTGCAAGACCACTGTCGAGAACGAGCACGACATGCAAAAAGCCGTGGCCGAAGTCACCGCCGCAGGCTGCAACGCGCTGACCGTATTCCTCGGCAACTTCGGCCCCGAAACACCCGAAACGCTGATTGCCAAGCACTTTGACGGCCCCTGCATGTTCGTAGCGGCAGCCGAGGGCGACGGCGATATGATCAATGGCCGCGGAGATGCGTACTGCGGTATGCTGAACTGCTCCTACAATCTCGGTATGCGCCATCTGAAGGGCTATATTCCCGAGTATCCCGTCGGCACGGCGGAGGAAATTGCCGACAAGATCGCCGAGTTTGTGCCGATTGCCCGCACCATTCTGGGCGTGCGTGATTTGAAGATCATCACCTTCGGCCCCCGCCCGCAGGACTTCTTTGCCTGCAACGCACCCATCAAGGGCCTGTACGAGCTGGGTGTTGAGATCGAGGAAAACTCCGAGCTTGACCTGCTCGTTTCCTACAAAGAGCATGCGGGCGACCCGCGCATCGAGGATGTCTGCAAGGATATGGCTGCCGAAATGGGCGAAGGCCACTACTATCCCGACCTGCTGGCCCGCATGGCTCAGTTTGAGCTGACCCTGCTGGACTGGGCAGATGCACACAAGGGCAACAAGAAGTACGTTGCTTTTGCTGACAAGTGCTGGCCTGCATTCCCCTCTCAGTTCGGCTTTGAGCCCTGCTATGTCAACTCCCGCCTGGTAAGCCGCGGCATCCCCGTTTCCTGCGAAGTTGATATCTACGGCGCTCTGTCCGAGTACATCGGCATGTGCGCTTCCGGCGATACCGTTACCCTGCTGGACATCAACAACAGCGTGCCCCAGTACATTTACGATGAGGACATCGCAGGCAAGTTTGATTACAGCCTGACCGATACCTTCATGGGCTTCCACTGCGGCAACACGCCATCCTGCAAGATGTGCAGTGACCGCGCCGTCAAGTACCAGCTCATCCAGCACCGCCTGCTGGAGCCCGCCGGCAGCGACCCCGATTTCACCCGCGGCACGCTGGAAGGCGACATTGCACCTTCTGACATCACCTTCTACCGTCTGCAGTGCGACAGCGAAGGCCAGCTGCGCGCCTACATCGCTCAGGGTGAAATTTTACCCGTTGCAACGCGGTCTTTCGGCGGCATTGCAATCTTCGGCATCCCGAGATGGGCCGTTTCTACCGCCATGTCCTCTGATCCAGAAGCGCTACCCGCACCACGGCGCCGTTGCATTCGGTCATTACGGCAAGATCCTGTTTGAGGTCCTCAAGTTCCTGGGCATTCAGGACATCGCTTACAACCAGCCCAAGAGCCTGCCGTACCCGACCGAGAATCCGTTTGCTTGATCTGGTATAAAAAGCTGAACCACAATCCAGCAACAAGAACGGAATCCACTATTTTGTTTCGGTAACAGTCACTATACTGTTAAGCGTAGGGAAAAACCGTAAAAAAACAAAAATCTAGGGAGGAACATTATGCTGAATCCGTCCGAACTGAAAAAGATCGATGCCTATTGGCGTGCCAGCAACTACCTGGCAGCAGGCCAGCTGTACCTGCTCGATAACCCCATGCTGCGCCGTCCGCTGACCCGTGACGACGTGAAGAAGAAGATCGTTGGCCACTGGGGCACCGTGCCTGGCCAGAACTTCGTTTATGTTCACCTGAACCGTGTCATCAAGAAGTACGACCAGGATATGATCCTGATCTCCGGCCCGGGCCACGGAGGAAACTTCTTTGTTGCCAACGCTTACCTGGATGGCACCTACTCTGAAGTTTACCCCAACATCAGCCGTGATGAAGAGGGCATGAAGAAGCTGTTCAAGCAGTTCTCCTTCCCCGGCGGCATCTCCAGCCACGTTGCACCCGAGACTCCGGGCTCCATCAACGAAGGCGGCGAGCTGGGCTACTCCATCGCACACGCATTTGGCGCTGTGTTCGATAACCCGGATCTGATCTGCGCAGTTACCGTTGGCGACGGCGAAGCTGAGACCGGCCCCCTGGCCACCAGCTGGCAGTCCAACAAGTTCCTGAACCCCGTGGGTGACGGCGCTGTTCTGCCCATCCTGCACCTGAATGGCTACAAGATCTCCAACCCCACCATCTTTGGCCGTATGACCCATGAAGAGATGGAGAGCTTCTTCCGTGGCTGCTCCTGGAAGCCGTACTTCGTTGAAGGCGACGACCCGATGACTATGCACGAGAAGATGGCTGAGACCCTGGATACCGTCATCGAAGAGATCCACGACATCCAGAAGCGCGCCCGTGCTGGCGAGGATATGGGCCATATCCAGTGGCCTATGATCGTTCTGCGCACCCCGAAGGGCTGGACTGGCCCGAAGGTAGTGGACGGCAAGCCCATCGAGGGCACCTTCCGTGCACACCAGGTGCCCATCGACATCACTGTCGGCACCCCGAACCAGGAAGAGCACCTGAAGCAGATCGAAGAATGGCTGCACAGCTACCATGCTGAGGAACTGTTCGACGAGAACGGCACCCTGATCCCCGAACTGCAGGAACTGGCTCCCACCGGCGACCGCCGTCTGGCTGCCAACCCGCACGCAAACGGCGGCAAGCTGCTGCGTGACCTGCGTACCCCCGATTTCAAGCAGTATGCAGTGGATATCCCGTTCCCCGGCTCTGTCGAGAAGCAGGATATGATCGAGCTGGGCGGTTACATCCGCGACGTGCTCAAGCTGAATGCTGATGCTAAAAACTTCCGCATCTTTGGACCTGACGAGACCATGTCCAACCGTCTGTACAAGTGCTTCGAAGCTACCCAGCGTGATTGGAACTCCACCATCATCCCGGGCGATGAATTCCTGGCACACGACGGCCGCATCATGGACTCCATGCTGTCCGAGCATATGTGCGAAGGCTGGCTGGAAGGCTACCTGCTGACCGGTCGTCACGGCTTCTTTGCTTCCTACGAGAGCTTCATCCGCGTGGTGGACTCCATGGTTGCACAGCATGCTAAGTGGCTGAAGGTTTGCAGCCAGCTGCCCTGGCGCCAGAGCATTGCTTCCCTGAACCTGATCCTGACCTCCAACGTATGGCAGCAGGATCACAATGGCTTCACCCATCAGGATCCCGGCTTCCTGGATCACATCGCCAACAAGAAGGCAGACGTTGTCCGCCTGTACCTGCCGCCGGATACCAACTGCCTGCTGAGCTGCTTCGACCATTGTGTCCGCAGCCGTGACTATGTCAACGTACTGGTCACTTCCAAGCATCCGCGTCCCCAGTGGCTGACCATGGAGCAGGCTGTCAAGCACTGCACCCAGGGCGTTGGCATCTGGGATTGGGCTTCCAGCGATGCAGGCGAAGAGCCGGATGTCGTCATGGCTTGCTGCGGCGATACCCCGACCCTGGAAACTCTGGCTGCTGTCACCATCCTGCGCGACGCTATGCCCGAACTGAAGATCCGCGTTGTCAACGTTGTTGACCTGATGAAGCTTGAGCCCAACACCAAGCATCCTCATGGCCTGTCTGACGCTGATTACGATGCTCTGTTCACCAAGGATAAGCCGATCATCTTCGCCTTCCACGGCTACCCGACGCTCGTTCATGAGCTGACCTACGAGCGTACCAACCGCAACCTGTCTGTCCATGGCTACCAGGAGGAAGGCACCATCACCACGCCGTTCGATATGCGCGTGCAGAACGAGATCGACCGCTTCCACCTGGTTAAGGATGCCCTGCAGCACCTGCCGCAGCTGGGCAACAAGGGCGCTTATCTGATCCAGCAGATGAACGACAAGCTGGTTGCTCATAAGAACTACATCCACGAAGTTGGCCAGGATCTGCCTGAGATCATCGACTGGAAGTGGCATCTGCCTGAGAACAAGTAATTTGTTCTGAACCCTTTGTTTACTAACCCCAAACCCTGAAAATATGCCACCGCCGCAGCCCCCGCAAGGGGACTGCGGCGGGTGGTTTTTTGTGCGCTGATATTTTCTTCTCTTGTGCGGGCTGCTGTGCATGCTGGCCCGGCAAAATGAAAACACCCCCGCTCAGGTGCGGCACTGCTTTGCAGCAGGCCATGCGCCGGGGCGGGGGTGTTATTCGTTACAACAAATCAAGCCTTAAGCGGCTTGTGCACAGAACTTGCAGCAGAAATTACAGCTGCGGGCCGGCAGAGACCAGAGCCTTGCCGTGCTCGTTGCCTTCGTACTTGGCGAAGTTCTTGATGAAGCGGCCTGCCAGGTCCTCAGCCTTCTTGTTCCACTCAGCGGCATCCTTATAGGTGTCACGAGGGTCCAGGATAGCGGGATCGACGCCGGGCAGAGAAGTGGGAACCTCGAAGTCGAAGTACGGGATCTTCTTGGTCGGGGCTTCGTTGATAGCGCCGCTCAGGATAGCATCGATGATACCACGGGTATCCTTGATGGAGATGCGCTTACCGGTGCCGTTCCAGCCGGTGTTGACCAGGTAAGCCTTGGCGCCGGACTTCTGCATCTTCTTGACCAGTTCCTCAGCGTACTTGGTGGGATGCAGCTCCAGGAATGCCTGACCGAAGCAAGCGGAGAAGGTCGGGGTGGGCTCGGTGATGCCGCGCTCGGTGCCGGCCAGCTTGGCGGTGAAGCCAGACAGGAAGTAGTACTGGGTCTGCTCGGGGGTCAGGATGCTGACCGGGGGCAGAACGCCGAAAGCATCAGCAGACAGGAAGATGACATTCTTGGCTGCCGGAGCGGAGGAGATCGGGCGAACGATGTTCTGAATGTGGTTGATGGGGTAGGACACACGAGTGTTCTCGGTCACGCTCTTATCAGCGAAGTCGATCTTGCCTTCAGCGTCGAGGGAGACGTTCTCCAGCAGAGCGTTGCGCTTGATGGCGTTGTAGATGTCAGGCTCAGAATCCTTGTCCAGGTTGATGACCTTAGCGTAGCAGCCGCCCTCGAAGTTAAAGACGCCGTTGTCGTCCCAGCCGTGCTCGTCATCGCCGATCAGCAGACGCTTCGGGTCGGTGGACAGAGTGGTCTTGCCGGTGCCGGACAGACCGAAGAAGATAGCAGTGTTCTTGCCTTCCTTATCGGTGTTGGCGGAGCAGTGCATGGAGGCCATGCCCTTCAGCGGCAGGAAGTAGTTCATCATGGAGAACATGCCCTTCTTCATCTCGCCGCCGTACCAGGTGTTGATGATAACCTGCTCCTTGCTGGTGATGTTGAAGGCAACGCAGGTCTCGCTGTTCAGGCCCAGTTCCTTATAGTTCTCGACCTTAGCCTTGGAAGCGTTGTAAACAACGAAATCAGGCTCAAAGTTTTCCAGTTCCTCGGCGGTGGGCTTGATAACATGTTGGTAACAAAGTGTGCCTGCCAGGCCACCTCCACAATGAAGCGAATGGCCATGCGGGTGTCCTTGTTAGCGCCGCAGAAGGCGTCGACGACAAACAGGCGCTTGTTGCACAGTTCTTTCTTGGCGATGTCCTTAACGGTAGCCCAAGTGGACTCGCTCATGGGATGGTTATCGTTCTTGTACTCGTCAGAGGTCCACCAGACAGTGTCCTTGGAGTTCTCGTCCACGACGATGTACTTGTCCTTGGGGGAACGGCCGGTGTAAACGCCGGTCATAACATTGACAGCGCCCAGCTCGGTGACATGGCCCTTCTCATAGCCGGTCAGCCAGCTCAGGCTTGGTCTCCTCCTCGAACAGCATTTCGTAAGAGGGATTGTGCACGATCTCAGTCGTGCCGGTAATGCCATACTTGGTCAAATCCAGCTTTGCCATGATGCAGATACCTCTTTCCTTAAGAATGGTCATGTGTATTCTGCGCTATCCAGCCATAGAATATCACAGAAAGCAATTGAGATATACGATTGCGTATTCTCCTACCTAACATTATACATAGAAATTCGCCAAAATCAACAAACTTGGACTTAAATTCTCATAAAAGTAACAAATTTGGTAGGGAAAAGAATAGGCGGGGACCGGGAGGAAAAATAAAATGAATAGAAAACTGGGAACACTGCGAGGAAAAGCCAGGGAAAAGCGGGATTGATGTGATTAGAAAGTGAGAGAAAATGCTTGAGAGTGTTGCGAGATAGGTATTCCCTTGCATTATAATGTATAGGGGGACATGGGGGATGAATAAGGGATAGAAAGGGGATTGAATTTGATAAAATAGAGAAACCGCGTTAAAGCGTCCATATGCATCCTGCCCAAAAATAAATCGAAAAAAATTATGAAGAAAAATCGAAAAAAGAGTGTTGACAATGGTTGAAAGTGTGGTATTATAAATAAGCTGTCGCGCAAGACAGCAGCTCTTCAAAAAGCCAAATAAAAAAGCGATGTAACCAGCAAAAACGCAGCGGGGAACCGGACAGCGTGCGGGTGGAAAGCTTTTAAAAAGGCGTTTGGAAGGCTCAAAAAAATATCGAAAAAGTGCTTGACAAAAAGTACGACCTTTGGTATAATGGTTGAGCTGTCCGAGAGGAGAGCAAGCAGGACCTTGAAAATTGAACAATACTGAAACTTGTGGAACCTTAAACGTGATGGAAAATCACGAAAAACAATTCCAAAGCCGAGAGATCGGCAAACAAGTAATTCATACAGGACGCAAGCGATTGTGTCTGAGTGAACGTGATTTAACACTTTATGAGTGATAAATACCATTTATAAAGAGTTTGATCCTGGCTCAGGACGAACGCTGGCGGCGCGCCTAACACATGCAAGTCGAACGGAGCTTAGAGAGCTTGCTTTTTAAGCTTAGTGGCGAACGGGTGAGTAACGCGTGAGTAACCTGCCCTAGAGTGGGGGACAACAGTTGGAAACGACTGCTAATACCGCATAAGCCCACGGTACCGCATGGTACTGAGGGAAAAGGAGCAATTCGCTTCTAGGATGGGCTCGCGTCCAATTAGCTAGTTGGTGAGGTAACGGCCCACCAAGGCGACGATTGGTAGCCGGACTGAGAGGTTGAACGGCCACATTGGGACTGAGACACGGCCCAGACTCCTACGGGAGGCAGCAGTGGGGGATATTGCACAATGGGGGAAACCCTGATGCAGCGACGCCGCGTGGAGGAAGAAGGTTTTCGGATTGTAAACTCCTGTCGTTAGGGACGATAATGACGGTACCTAACAAGAAAGCACCGGCTAACTACGTGCCAGCAGCCGCGGTAAAACGTAGGGTGCAAGCGTTGTCCGGAATTACTGGGTGTAAAGGGAGCGCAGGCGGGAAGACAAGTTGGAAGTGAAAACCATGGGCTCAACCCATGAATTGCTTTCAAAACTGTTTTTCTTGAGTAGTGCAGAGGTAGATGGAATTCCCGGTGTAGCGGTGGAATGCGTAGATATCGGGAGGAACACCAGTGGCGAAGGCGGTCTACTGGGCACCAACTGACGCTGAGGCTCGAAAGCATGGGTAGCAAACAGGATTAGATACCCTGGTAGTCCATGCCGTAAACGATGATTACTAGGTGTTGGGGGATTGACCCCCTCAGTGCCGCAGTTAACACAATAAGTAATCCACCTGGGGAGTACGACCGCAAGGTTGAAACTCAAAGGAATTGACGGGGGCCCGCACAAGCAGTGGAGTATGTGGTTTAATTCGAAGCAACGCGAAGAACCTTACCAGGTCTTGACATCCGATGCATAACACAGAGATGTGTGAAATCCTTCGGGACATCGAGACAGGTGGTGCATGGTTGTCGTCAGCTCGTGTCGTGAGATGTTGGGTTAAGTCCCGCAACGAGCGCAACCCTTATTGCCAGTTACTACGTTAAGAGGACTCTGGCGAGACTGCCGTTGACAAAACGGAGGAAGGTGGGGATGACGTCAAATCATCCATGCCCTTTATGACCTGGGCTACACACGTACTACAATGGCGTTAAACAAAGAGAAGCAAGACCGCGAGGTGGAGCAAAACTCAAAAACAACGTCTCAGTTCAGATTGCAGGCTGCAACCCGCCTCCATGAAGCCGGAATTGCTAGTAATCGCGGATCAGCATGCCGCGGTGAATACGTTCCCGGGCCTTGTACACACCGCCCGTCACACCATGAGAGCCGGGGGGACCCGAAGTCGATAGTCTAACCGCAAGGAGGACGTCGCCGAAGGTAAAACTGGTGATTGGGGTGAAGTCGTAACAAAGGTAGCCGTATCGGAAGGTGCGGCTGGATCACCTCCTTTCTAGGGAGTCAGACGAAAGATCTAGCAGGTCTGGATGTTTCGGACAGGTTAAAATAAGTTTCAGTTATTGTTTAATTTTGAGGGCCCTGAAAAGGAACCTCAGGTAAGACGAAGAAGCGACACCCGATCGCAATGGCGTGGGGTATAGCTCAGTTGGGGAGAGCACCTGCTTTGCAAGCAGGGGGTCAAGGGTTCGAATCCCTTTATCTCCACCATTTGGGCTGATAGCTCAGCTGGTTAGAGCACTCGGCTGATAACCGAGAGGTCGATGGTTCGAGTCCATTTCAGCCCACCACGGGGTTCACCTAGTGATGGGGAACCCACAAAGTCTTACGACATGTACCTTGAAAACTGAATATAGAACTGCGAAATAAGATTTTGATCAGAGTCTAGAGATAGACGAAGATCCCCAAGTAAAATTAATTAGCTAACTGATAAAGTTAGGGAACAATTTCACCAAGCGGTAAAAAATCTTGTTGGCAAATGGAGAATCAATTGAGAAAACGGTCAAGCTAAAAAGGGCGCAAGGTGAATGCCTTGGCACTGGGAGCCGATGAAAGACGTGGTAAGCTGCGAAAAGCTTCGGGGAGGAGCAAACATCCATTGATCCGGAGATATCTGAATGGGGCAACCCAATGGAGTTCATACTCCATTATCAATACTGAATCCATAGGTATTGGAAGGGAACCGCCTGAACTGAAACATCTAAGTAGGGCGAGGAAGAGACATCAAACGAGATTCCGTAAGTAGTGGCGAGCGAACGCGGCAGAGGCCAAACCGAGAGGAGAAATCCTTTCGGGGTACGGACTGCTTTTAGGACTGAAAGAGTTAACAGAATGGCATGGGAAGGCCAACCGAAGAGTGTGAGAGTCACGTAAGTAAAAATTCTGACAGCTGCGCAGGATCCAGAGTACGGCCAGACACGTGAAACCTGGTCGGAATATGGGGGACCACCCTCCAACCCTAAATACTACCCAGTGACCGATAGCGTATAGTACTGTGAAGGAAAGGTGAAAAGGACCCCGGGAGGGGAGTGAAAGAGAACCTGAAACCTTGTGCCTACAAGCACATAGAGCCCGTCAAAGGGTGATATGGTACTTTTTGTAGAACGGTCCGGCGAGCGATTGTACGTTGCGAGCTTAAGGTCTTAAGGACTGGAGGCGTAGCGAGAGCGAGTCTAAACAGGGCGTTTAGTAGCGTGCAATGGGCCCGAAACCGGGTGACCTACCCATGATCAGGCTGAAGTGAAAGTAAAATTTCATGGAGGGCCGAACCGACCTCCGTTGAAAAGGCGGCGGATGAATTGTGGGTAGCGGAGAAATTCCAATCGAACTCGGAGATAGCTGGTTCTCCCCGAAATAGCTTTAGGGCTAGCCTCATGTTAGATTTCCGGAGGTAAAGCACTGAATGGCCTAGGGCCCGAGAGGATAGCGAAGCCTATCAAACTAAGAATGCCGGAATATTGATGCATGGGAGTCAGACAGTGTGAGATAAATCTCATTGTCAAAAGGGAAACAGCCCAGATCTACAGCTAAGGTCCCAAATTGTATCTAAGTGGAAAACGATGTGGAAATACGCAGACAACCAGGATGTTGGCTCAGAAGCAGCCACTCATTTAAAGAGTGCGTAATAGCTCACTGGTCGAGCGTCTCTGCGCGGAAAATTTAACGGGGCTAAGATACAAACCGAAGCTTAGGCTGCATACGTAAGTATGCGGGGTAGGGGAGCGTTGTGTAAGCGGAGAAACAGTAGCGGAAGCGGCTGTGGAGTTTACAGAAGTGAGAATGCCGGAATGAGTAGCGCGAATGATGTGAGAATCATCATGGCCGGAAACCTCAGGTTTTTGGAGGAAGGTTCGTCCGCTCCAAGTTAGGCGGGAGCTAAGGTGAGGCCGAAAGGCGTAGCCGATGCACAGACGGTAGAGATTCCGTCCCCACCGAAAGATTTAAGCGCAGGGACACTTTTAGAAGGTCGGAGCCAGGTGTTGGTTCTGGTAGAGATCGAGGGAAGATTAGTACCGAAGTCCGGCTGGATAAGAGGCGAGAAAAGCTGCGTGTATATCTAAGGTGCCCGTACCGCAAACCGACACAGGTAGGTAGGAAGAAGATTCTAAGGCCAACGGGAGAAGGGTTGTTAAGAACTCGGCAAGTTGACCCCGTAACTTCGGGATAAGGGGGTGCTCATGAAAGTGAGCCGCAGAGAATAGGCCCAGGCAACTGTTTACCAAAAACACAGGTTTGTGCTAAATCGAAAGATGACGTATACGAGCTGACGCCTGCCCGGTGCTGGAAGGTTAAAAGGAGATGTGCAAGCATTGAATTGAAGCCCCAGTGAACGGCGGCCGTAACTATAACGGTCCTAAGGTAGCGAAATTCCTTGTCAGGTAAGTTCTGACCCGCATGAAAGGCGTAATGATCTGGGCACTGTCTCAACAGCCCGCCCGGCGAAATTGTAGTACCGGTGAAGATGCCGGTTACCCGCGACAAGACGGAAAGACCCCATGGAGCTTTACTGTAGCCTAATATTGGGTTTCGATGTTGCATGCACAGGATAGATGGGACACTGGGAAACCAAGGCTTTGGCATTCATGGAGTGGCCGTTGGGATACCATCCTTGCGATATTGAATTCTAACCTGCGCCTTTGAATCAAAGGCGGGGGACATTGTTAGGTGGGCAGTTTGACTGGGGCGGTTGCCTCCCAAAGAGTAACGGAGGCGCTCAAAGGTCCGCTCAGTCCTGGAACGGAAACCAGGAAGAGAGTGTAAACGCAAAAGCAAGCCTAACTGCGAGATCGACGGATCGAGCAGGAACGAAAGTTGGAGATAGTGATCCGGTGGTATGTGAGTGGAAATGCCATCGCTCAACGGATAAAAGTTACCCTGGGGATAACAGGCTGATCTCCCCCAAGAGTCCACATCGTCGGGGAGGTTTGGCACCTCGATGTCGGCTCATCGCATCCTGGGGCTGTATTCGGTCCCAAAGGGTTTGGCTGTTCGCCAATTAAAGCGGTACGCGAGCTGGAGTTCAGAACGTCGTGAGACAGTTCGGTCCCCTATCTGTCGGGGGCGCAGGATATTTGAAAGGAGCTGTCCCTAGTACGAGAGGACCGGGATGGACGCACCTCTGGTGCACCAGTTGTCACGCCAGTGGCACAGCTGGGCAGCTATGTGCGGATCGGATAAACGCTGAAGGCATCTAAGCGTGAAACCGGCCTTAAGATAAGATATCCCACTGAGTCAATCAGGTAAGACCCCTTGAAGACTACAAGGTAGATAGGCACAATGTGTAAGTGGCGTGAGTCATTGAGCAAGCGTGTACTAATCGGTCGAGGGCTTGACCCCATTTTCGATTGATACTTCATTTGCTGAAAAGCAGTTCGATATTCAGTTTTGAAGGTATGACCTTCTAAGAAAAGAGAAGCTGACGTTGGTCAGGAATGGCCGGTGTCGATGACGGTGAGGAACCACCTGTTCCCATTCCGAACACAGAAGTTAAGCTCACTTGTGCCGAAGATAGTTGGCTGAAACGCCCGCAAAAAACAGATTAAAAGCGTGCCAGCCTCACGGCCGAGCGGAAAAGCTCTGGCCTGTGGGTTTGCTTTTACACCATTGCTCAGTTGGTAGAGCGGCAACCGACTCTTAATCAGTGGGTCC
>VOFJ01000131.1_pt1 | contig 64000 bp, 98 predicted proteins | sample 5384081 | NCBI WGS metagenome assembly VOFJ01 (sample SAMN12384729, study PRJNA508395) | human gut metagenome | isolation source: healthy gut I | host: Homo sapiens | reverse complement strand
ATCTCTCTGCGTACCTTCAACAGAAACTTCTTAGGCAGAAGCGGAACAAAGGACGGTCAGATCTATCTCGTATCTCCCGAAACAGCCGCAATGGCACTCGGCACTCACGGGCGTATTCACAGATCCCAGACTTGCAGGAGATATGCCTCCCTATGTAATGCCCGAAAAAAGTTCCTTATAAACGACAATATGGTAGTTCCTCCCGCTTCACCTGAGGAAGCTCCAAATGTAGAAGTTCTCAGAGGACCGAACATAAAGCCCTTCCCCGTAAACGTTCCTCTGGCGGAAGATATAAAGGCAGAGGTTTCACTCAAGGTTGGCGACAATATCACCACAGACCATATTATGCCTGCAGGCGCAAAGATATTACCTCTGCGTTCAAACATCCCTGCGATTTCGGAATACTGCTTTACAGTATGCGATGAAACATTCCCGACAAGAGCAAAGGAGCTTGGCAAGAGCATTATCGTCGGCGGTGCAAACTACGGTCAGGGTTCTTCAAGAGAACACGCCGCACTTGCTCCTCTTTATCTCGGCGTAAAGGCTATAATCTGCAAATCGTTCGCCCGTATCCACAGACAGAACCTTATCAACAACGGTATTCTTCCTCTGTGCTTTGTAGACGAGGCTGATTATGACAAGATCGACCGTGACGATGTTCTTGAGCTTCCCGGCATAAGAAACGCTATAGAAAACGGTACTGAGATAACCGTCAAGAATATAACAAAGGGTACAGAATACAAGGTTACCTGCGAATTATCCGAGCGCGGCAAGGGTATGATGCTCGCAGGCGGTCTGCTTAACTACACTAAGCACAACAAGTAATATCGAAAGGAACGGCTATAATGGCAAAGATTCAGATGACCACCCCCATCGTTGAGATGGACGGCGATGAAATGACCAGAATTATCTGGAAGATGATCAAGGATATACTTATCTGCCCGTATGTTGACTTAAAGACAGATTATTACGATCTCGGTCTTGTTCACAGAAACGAAAACAAACGATCAGGTAACGATTGATTCCGCAAACGCTACAAAGAAATACGGTGTAGCGGTAAAGTGTGCAACAATCACTCCCAACGCACAGAGAATTTGACAGAATACAACTTAAAGGAAATGTGGAAGTCGCCCAACGGCACTATCCGTGCTATCCTTGACGGTACCGTATTCAGAGCCCCCATTATCGTAAAGGGTATCACTCCTCTGCTGCCCGGCTGGAAAAAAAGCCGATAACCATTGCACGTCACGCTTACGGCGATGTTTACAAAAACTCCGAGATGAAGGTTGCCGACGGCAGTACAGCAGAGCTTGTTGTGACCGATAAGGACGGAAACGAAACAAGACAGCTTATCCACAAGTTCAGCGGTTCTGACGGCATCATTCAGGGACTTCACAACATAAACGCAAGTATCGCCAGCTTCGCAAGAGCCTGCTTTTAACTTTGCGCTCGACACAAAGCAGGATCTCTGGTTTGCGACCAAGGATACTATTTCCAAGAAGTATGACCATACATTCAAGGATATTTTCCAGGAAATCTTCGATAACGAATACAAAGAGAAGTTTGACGCCGCAGGCATCGAATATTTCTATACTCTGATTGATGACGCTGTAGCAAGAGTTGTACGTTCTGAGGGCGGATATATCTGGGCTTGCAAGAATTATGACGGCGATGTAATGTCCGATATGGTGGCAACAGCTTTCGGAAGCCTCGGTATGATGACATCCGTGCTTGTTTCTCCCACAGGCGTTTACGAGTATGAAGCCGCACACGGCACAGTAACACGTCACTACTACAAGCACTTAAAGGGTGAGGAAACCTCCACCAACTCGGTAGCTACCCTGTTTGCGTGGACGGGCGCATTAAGAAAACGTGGCGAGCTTGACGGCAACAAGGAGCTTTCCGACTTTGCGGATAAGCTTGAAAAAGGCTACTATAAAGACGATTGAAGACGGTGTTATGACCGGCGACCTCTATGTACTTTCAAATCTTGACAACAAGAGAAAGGTAAACACAGAGGACTTCCTGCTTGAAATCAACAACAGACTTAAAGCAACGCTCTGATCTCAATAAAAACTGTAAGGAGGCAGTATCTTGTCGAAAAGCATTAATATATCAAATTCAGTAATACGCAGACTTCCCCGCTACTACCGCTTTCTCGGCGAGCTGGAGGATCAGCAGATCTCTAAGATTTCTTCAAGAGAATTATCGGAGAGAATGCACCTTACCGCATCACAGATAAGACAGGATCTCAATTGCTTCGGCGGCTTCGAGCAACAGGGCTACGGCTACAATGTTTCGAACTCCGTAAAGAAATAGGACGTATTCTCGGCGTTGACAAGCACAGAAAAACGATTCTTATCGGTGCTGGTAATCTCGGCACTGCGCTTGCCGTTCACATTAATTTTGAAAAAAAAAGCGGATGCAGTCTTATCGGTATATTCGACTCCAACAAGAAAATAGTCGGAAATCCTCTCGGAAAGCTGACAATAACCGATATTGACGATCTTGAAAAAGTTCTGCCGTGAAAATAAGCCGGAGGTTGCTGTTCTTTGTATACCGAAATCGGTTACAAAGGAGATAGTCGACCGCCTTTACAGAGCTTGGTGTGAGATCGTTCTGGAACTTCTCACACTACGACATTAACGTTGAGCATAAAAACATAATCGTTGAAAACGTTCATCTGGGCGACAGCCTGCTGACGCTTTCATACGGCGTCAACAACAATCTTGACAATGACAAATAAAATCTTACCGGGGAATTTATTTCCTCGGTATTTTTTTGCAATCTTCACAATTAATTTGAATATTACAATAGACAAACAGCTTTGTTTGTGGTAAAATAAAATATGTATAGATATAGAACAACCGCAAAAGGAAGGTAGCAAATATGAACGACCCCGAAATTCTGATGGACGTACACAATCACTCAAATCTGTCCCCCGACGGCAGTAACGATCCGAAGAAATGGTCAGACGAGCGACAGAGCTTGGTATCAGATATTACTCGCTCACAGATCACCTTGAAATAAATAAATTCTACGATGAGGAATATCTCTATGAAGAACCTGTAAAACGAGCGTCGGAGATCCATCTCCTGCCCTTATTAAAAAAGTATGCGGATAAGATAAATATGGCATACGGTGTTGAGCTGGGTCAGCCTTTACAGGATATGGAGCTTACAAAAAGAATGCTGTCAAGCTATGATTATGACTTTATAATCGGCTCGCTCCATATGTGCAACGGCTGGGAGGATTTTTATCTGCTCGATTATAACGAGGTACAGCCCGAAATGATAATGAAGCTGTACTTTGAGGAAATGCTTGAAATGGCTCGGTGGGGCGAATTTGACGTACTGGGTCACCTGACATACCCTCTGCGTTATATTGTGGGCGAATCGGAGCTTTACATAGATATGAGCAAGTACCTTCCGATAATCAAGGAGATATTCTCTGCCCTTATAAAAAACGATATAGGTATCGAGATAAATTCAAGCGGACTCAGGCAAAAAAAGATAGGTCTTACGCTGCCTGACGAATACTATGTAAGACTTTATAAAGAGCTCGGCGGTAAAATACTAACTGTCGGCTCGGACTGACGCACATTGCACGCAAGACCTCGGAAAAGGTATTCCGGAGGCTATAGAACTCGCAAAAGAAATGTGGGCTTTACAGAACTTGCATTTTTCAAGAAACGTAATCCCACATTTATAAGCATAAAATAATTCGGAGGATAAGATTATGACAAAGAAAGAAAAGCTTGTTGACCTTTTTAAGACAGGACGCCAGACTTTCAAACGAACAGCTGGCGGCGATGCTTGATACTTCGGCTGACGATGTGGCGGCGATGATAGCGGAGCTTGAAAAGTGCGGAATGATAATCGGCTATACTGCAATCATCAACGAAGAAGAATTCGACAGAAACTCCGTCTGTGCCTTTATCGAAGTCAGAGTTTCCCCGAAATACAGTGCGGCTATGATGATGTAGCGGCAGTTATCGCTCAATATGATGAGGTTTCATCGGTATACCTGATGAGCGGCGGTTATGACCTTGCCGTAACTATCAAGGGTACAAATCTGCGTGATGTAGCTATGTTCGTAACGGACAGATTAGCACCTTTAGGCGGCGTTCTCAGCACAACAACGCATTTCATTCTGCACAGATATAAGGAAAAAGACAAGATGTTCTTAAAGAACACGGACGAAAGGAGTTTGGTATCTCCGTGATGGATTATGAAAATATACTTTCCCGAAAAGGTGCAGGATCTGCAGTTTTCGGGTATAAGAAAGTTTTTTGACATAGCCGCAAGCTATGACGATGTTATATCTCTGTCGGTCGGTGAGCCTGATTTCAAGACACCGTGGGCAATAAGAAAAGAAGCAATCAGAGTTCTTGAAAAAGGACGTACAAACTATACCGCAAACGCAGGTCTTGCCGACCTTCGCATTGCTATCAACGACTATATCAATGACAGACTGCACGTCAGCTACGACCCCTTGCACGAGATCCTTGTAACGGTCGGCGGCTCGGAAGCGATAGACCTTGCTATAAGAGCGCTCATTGATACGGGCGATGAGGTACTTATCCCTCAGCCCAGCTTTGTCTGTTACGGTCCTATTGTAACACTTGCAAACGGCACACCCGTTGCTATAGAAACAAGCGTTGAAAACGGTTTCAAGCTGACCGCCGAAGCACTGAAAGCACATATAACCCCGAAAACAAAGGCTCTTGTACTTCCCTACCCGAACAATCCCACAGGTGCGGTTATGAGAAAAATCAGACCTTGAGGCAATTGCAGAAGTGATAAGAGACACAGATATAATCGTTATTTCCGACGAGATATATTCAGAGCTTACCTACGGTGATGAGGAACACTGTTCTATCGTTGAAATAGACGGCATGAAAGAACGTACCGTTCTTATAAACGGTTTTTCAAAAGCGTTTTCGATGACAGGCTGGCGACTCGGTTTTGCCGCAGGCCCCGCTCCTATTGTTACCCAGATGCTGAAGATTCACCAGTACGGCATAATGTGTTCGCCTACAATGAGCCAGTATGCCGCAGTAACAGCACTTAAGGATTGCAAAAAAGACATTGAATATATGCGTGGCGAATACGATATGAGAAGACGTCTTATCGTAAAAGGCTTCAATGAAATGGGTCTTGATTGCTTTGAACCGAGGGTGCATTCTACATTTTCCGTCTATAAGGAAAACAGGACTTTCATCACAGGAATTCTGCGAACAGCTGATTGAAAAGCACAGAGTAGCCGTTGTCCCCGGCGACGCTTTCGGAAAATGCGGAGAGGGATATATCCGTGTATCCTACGCATATTCGCTTCAGCACATCAAGACAGCGCTTGAACGCATAAGGCTGTTTCTTGAAGACCTCGGTGTACTGTAATCTATGAAAATAAAGGTAAGAGCATACGCAAAGCTGAACCTGTTTCTTGACATAACGGGCAGACTGCCGAGCGGCAGACATTCGCTCAACATTGCGACACAAAGCGTTGATATTTATGACGATATAACCGTCAGCGTTATGAGTACGGATAGTTACGATTGCAGGATAACCTGCAATAACCCCGACATTCCGTGCAATGAAAAGAATATCGTATGGAAAGCCGCAAAAGCATTTTTCGACGCAACCGGACTTGCCGCCGAGATAGCTGTTGATATTGAAAAGCACGTTCCTCTGATGGCAGGAATGGGCGGTTCTTCCGTTGACGGTGCAGGAACGCTTGTCGCATTAAATGAGCTGTTCGGCAAAAACTCGATGCCGAAGCATTGTGTGCTGTCGGTGATAAAATCGGTGCAGATGTTCCTATCTGCATTAAAGGCGGCACGCTTTACAGCATAACAAGCGGAGATATGATTGCGGCTGAATGCAACACGAACTGCGTATTTGTCTGCATTTACCCCGATTTTACTCTGAGTACGGCTGAGGCTTACACAAAATACGATGAAAATCCGACTGAGATAAATCCTCATTATGCCGATTTTGTAAGCAGCATTGTCTGCGGAAGTCTTTCTGAAGGTGCAGGCTTTATAAGCAACGTATTCACAGAGATCTATCACGACAGCAGGATAGAAGAAATGAAAACCGACCTGCTTGAAAGCGGAGCCGTAATATCGGAAATGACAGGCAGCGGAAGCGTTGTTTTCGGAGTATTTGAAAGCGAAGAAACAGCCGCCTATGCAAAAAAAAATCCTGTCGGGAAAATATCCCCATGTTTTTACTACACACCCTGTCAACTGCGGAGTTTATGTCCTTGAACGGTAATTTGGCATTAACGCTTGAAATTTGCCGTGAAATATAGTATAATAATATAGTCCGATTTACAAGGAGGTTATACAAATGATCACGATAAACAACCACTTAGGAACGATCACCTATTCAAAGCAGTTCTTCTACAGCCTTATCGGCGGAACTGTTACAAATTGCTTCGGCATAGTGGGAATGAATGCCGGTGTCGCAAAACAGACCTTCGTTGAAAAAAAGTACCTCTTAAATTCATCAAGAAATTTGCCGAAAAGACTATCCTTTCAGAAAAAAGGTGTCACGGTAAGATATAAAAATGACAAGCTCTATATCGACCTTTCACATTTCCGTAATGTACGGGGTAAATGTGTCTACGATAGTAAAGAGCATCATTCATAAGGTAAGATTTGCAGTTGAAGACGAAACAGGCTTTACCGTTGACAAGGTAAACGTTTTTTGTCGATGCTGTTAAAGTATAATATCAAGGAGAGTATCTGACTAATGCTAAGCGGAAAAATTCTCAGAGATGCGATCATCTCAGGTGCAAACAATATAATCAATAATAAAGAAAGCGTAGACGAGCTTAACGTATTCCCTGTTCCCGATGGCGACACCGGCACAAATATGTCGATGACTATAAGAAATGCCGTTGCTGAGCTTAATATGCTCAGTGACAGCGTAACTGTCGAAACAGTGGCACAGACAGCGGCTTCTGCTATGCTGAGAGGCGCAAGAGGTAACTCCGGCGTTATCCTTTCCCTGTTATTCAGAGGCCTTTCAAAAGGTCTTGCAGGAAAGCACGAGGCTACTGTCGAAGACTACTGCAATGCACTTAAATTAGGTGCAGAGGCGGCTTATAAATCAGTAATGAAGCCCACTGAGGGTACTATCCTTACCGTTGCAAGAGTTGCCGCAGAAAAAAGGCAAACGACGCACAGTGCAAAGACTTTGCAGAGCTGTTCGATGTTCTTACAACAGCCGCAAAGGAAACTCTCGATCAGACACCCGAAATGCTCCCCGTTCTTAAAAAAGCGGGAGTTGTAGACGCAGGCGGTATGGGATACTATACTATCCTCAAGGGTATGGCGTCCGTTATCTGCGGCGGAGTGATGATTAGTGCAAAGGAAGAAACTGCAACAGAAAAAGCTGTCGTAACAAATGCCGCAGGTACATTTGAAACCGATATAGAATTCACCTACTGTACGGAATTTATCGTTGTGAAGAGCGACGTTAACAAGGACGCAACAAAGCTCCGTGCTTTCCTTGAATCAATAGGCGACTGTGTTGTGGTCGTTGATGATGACAGCATCATAAAGGTTCACGTTCATACAGAGCATCCCGGTAAGGCGCTTGAAGAAGGTATCCTTTACGGCTCGCTTATAAACCTCAAGATTGAAAATATGAAAGAACAGCACAAAGGGCGCAGCGGCAAAGGCTGAAATGCAGAAGAAGCAAAAGCTTGCTCCCGCAGAGCCTGTCAAGGATTTTGGCTTTGTGTCAGTTACATCCGGTGCCGGACTTGAGGATCTGTTCAAGGATCTCGGCGTTGACGTGATAGTAAGAGGCGGTCAGACAATGAACCCCTCGACAGAGGATATTCTTGAAGCTATCAACGCTACCCCTGCAAGAAACATTTTTGTTCTTCCCAACAACAAGAATATCATTATGGCAGCTGAGCAGGCTGTAAAGCTCACCGACAGAAACGTTATCGTTTTACAGACAAGAACTATACCGCAGGGTATCACAGCTATGCTCGCCTTTGATGAAAGCAGCGATTTCAGCACAAACGGCGTAAATATGACAAAGGCGCTTGATAATGTCGGCTCAGGCTCAATAACATTTGCTGTCCGTGACAGTGATTTTGAGGGCAAGCAGATAAAGAAGGGCGAAATTCTTGCTATGGAAAACGGCAAGCTCGCCTTTGTTGAAAAGGATGTTACAAAAGCACTCATCAAGATAACCAAAAAGCTGATTCGTTCAGGCTCATCATATATCACGATTATTTACGGAAGCGATGTTACCGACGAAACCGCTCAGGCCGCTTTTGAAGCGCTCAGAGCCAAGATAAGCGATGATATTGAAATTGTACTTGTAAACGGCGGTCAACCCGTATACTACTATCTCATATCAGTAGAATAATTTATGAATGAAATAAAAAAGATTCCCGACTCCCCTGTCTGCTATATCAAGGGAGTCGGCGAAAAACGAGCAAAGCTCCTCGAAAAGCTCGGCATAACAACGGCTTTACAGCTTGCCGAGCATTATCCGAGAGGATATATCGACTTCAACGAAACAACCGCAATATCGGATCTGGTAAATGACGGCGAAAATCACGTTGTAAAAGCGATTGTCACGAAGAAATTTCCTGCATACTACGGCAGGATCAATATATTCAAAGTGCTTGTCAGCGACGGCACAGGCGATATGCTGATAACATTCTTCAACAGCGATTATTCTTTCACAAGGCTTAAGCTCGACAATGAATATTGCTTTTATGGCAAGATGGCGGGAGATTTTCTGAGAAAAGAAATGAACTCGCCTGTTTTTATAGATTCTCAAGACCCCAATAAGCTGATGCCTCGCTACAGCCTGACAACAGGCATATCTCAAGGCATTATGTCAAACTGCATTAAAAACGTACTGCGTGATTTCACCTTTCCGGAGCATCTCTCCGACACGCTTATGGATAAATACAACCTTATTTCCTATGATAACGCTTTACGTTGGATTCATTTTCCGGAGAACAAGGAACAGTATGACAAGGCAAAATATCGTCTGACCTTTGAAGAGCTGTTTCTTTTACAGCTTGGCCTTAAATCTATGAAAAACCGCAAAAAAAAGGCTTGCCGGTGCACCTATGGAAAGCAAGAGCATAGATGAATACTACTCCTCTCTGCCCTTCACTCTGACAGGCGCACAAATACGAGCCATATCGGAATGCTGTGACGATATGCAGAAATCCGTTCCGATGAACAGGCTGTTGCAGGGCGATGTCGGCTCCGGTAAAACCGCCGTGGCGGCAGGTGCGGCTTATTTTGCATACCTTAACGGCTATCAATCTACTCTTATGGCACCGACCGAAATTCTGGCAAAGCAGCACTACGACACGCTTTACAAGTTCTTAGCTCCGCTCGGAGTGACTATTGCTCTGCTTACAGGCTCACAAACACCTGCTCAGAAAAAGCAGATAAGACAGCTTATAGCCGACGGGCAGATTGACATTGCTGTCGGTACTCAGGCGCTTATTCAGAAAATAGCACAAGGTTCAGCTCTCTCGGACTTGTAATAACCGATGAACAGCACAGATTCGGAGTGGGTCAGCGTGCGGCACTCGGCTATTCAAAAGGCAACGAGCCTCACGTTCTCGTAATGTCAGCTACGCCTATTCCACGCACGCTCGGAATGATAATCTACGGCGACCTTGATATATCGATACTTGACGAAATGCCGAAAGGCAGACTTCCGATAAGAACATATGCCGTTGATACAAGCTACCGTGAAAGACTGTACAGATTCATCCTGAAATATGTCAACAACGGCTTTCAGGCATATATCGTCTGCCCTCTTATCGAAGAAGGCGTATCCGAAAAAGCGGCGGCGACAGAATATATAAATTCGCTTCAAAATACCTGCCTTGCCAATGTACCGACAGGGCTTCTTCACGGAAAGATGAAGCAGGCAGACAAGGATGCAGTTATGCAGGATTTTAAGGACAATAAGCTGAAAGTCCTTGTTGCGACATCGGTAATAGAGGTCGGTGTAGACGTTCCGAATGCCGTTGTAATGGTGATCGAAAATGCCGAACAGTTCGGGCTGTCACAGCTCCATCAGCTCAGAGGCAGAGTAGGCAGAGGTACAGAGCAATCACACTGTATCCTTGTCACAGATAATAAAAAGCGATTACACAAAACAGCGTATGGATACAATGGTAAAGACCTCGGACGGCTTTGAAATCGCAAACGAGGATCTGAAACTGCGTGGACCGGTGATTTCTTTGGCAGTAAACAGCACGGTCTGCCGCAGCTTAAAATCGCAGATATTTACGCAGACCTTGATATACTGAAAATGACAGGCGAAGCGGCCGACGATATTCTGCGTGATGACAGCCGTCTTGAAAAGCCCGAAAAACCGCTGTTATACAGAAATGGTAAACAATTTATTTGAAAATGCACCGAATGCTTAAAGGAGAATATATGGCTGAAGAACTCGAAAAATGGAGGTATCCAAGATTTTTTTCTCGGATACAATAGACGAAAACGACAGAATAATATATATGAATGACGAGGACTCAAAGCATATCGCTCAGGTACTCAGAATGAGAAAGGGCGACAAGGCAATAATCTGCGACAAAAACGGACACGATTACCTTTGCGAGCTTTCTTCCTTAGAAAACAAAAAAACGCAATAGAGTTTGCTATACTCGATAAAAAGGACAACTTAGCTGAACCGGATGTTGAAATAACACTGTTTCAGGCCGTTCCCCAAAAACGATAAGCTGGATTTTATCGTTCAGAAAGCAACTGAGCTTGGTGCGGTGAGAATAGTACCGTTCCTGTCAAAACGTTGTGTTTCAAGACCGGACGCTAAAAGTGCAGATAAAAAGGTACAACGCTTACAGCGGATAGCGTATGAAGCGTCAAAGCAGTGCGGCAGAGGAAAAAATTCCCGGAGTTATGCCGTTTACGGATTTTAAATCCGCTGTAAACAGCGTCGACAGCGACACATTACCGATAATTTTCTATGAATGCGGAGGAAAGAAGCTATCGGAGCTTGACCTTTCATATAAGAAGATTGCTGTATTCATCGGCAGTGAGGGCGGTTTCGAAAAAGAGGAAGGTAGATTATGCACTTTCAAAAGGTGCTACCGCTGTACATCTGGGCGAACGCATTTTAAGATGCGAAACGGCACCTGTTGCGGCACTTGCTGTATTGATGAATTTAACAGGAAACCTATAATAATTTTGTTTAATATGCTCATATTGATAAAAAGCACTTGAAAAACCGAAGTGAATATAGTATAATAATTACAATAAAGTTGGTGTGAAAGCACCGGAAAAAGAGGTTAAAAATGAAAGCATTTACGGTTTTGCCATAGGCACACTTGCAGTACTCGGTGCTGTTGCGGCTGTCTTTATATATCTCAAGAAGAAGACAGAAAAGGAGATCGCTTACGATCAGTTCGATGACATTATGGACAGCGACGAAGATTTCGATGACGAATTCTTTGATGATGACGATGAAGTTCTTGATCCTGCAGAGGTAATGAACAAGCCTGAAGAAGAAAAAGGCTGAAAGATGCTGCTGAAACTGAAACAGCAGAAGAAAAAGAGCCTGAGGCTGAAACTCAGGAATAATCAAAAAGAATAATATTAACGGGGCTGTATCAGTTGTACAGCCCCCGTTTATTTTGCCGCTATTTTCTGTTCTGCTTTTCCTGCCTGTCAATGCAATACATCAACTCTCCCGATGTTACGCCCGTCTTTTCGTAAAATCTTGTGCCGCTGTTATCTTTAAGCGTCATTCCGAGCTTTTTCATCACGTTTTCGGATGCCTTGTTTCTTATATCACAATGAGCTATCACCTTATCGGCGGACAGAACATCAAACGCATATTCCAAAAAGTGCTTTACCTGCCTCTGTGGTAAATCCTTTATTTCTGTAATCCTTACTGATTACCCAACCTATTTCATAAGTTACTTCGTCCACCGCTTCAAGACCAATACCGCCGATGATTCTGCCGTCATATAGCATTACAAATTCCATAACGAACGGTTTTTTATCTGCCCACTGTAAAACCGCATTTCTGACAAATTCAGCAGTCTGTTCCACAGTATCATTAGGCAGAAAAAAGCATCATATCAATGCTTTTATCGCCTGCATACTTATGAATTTCGTCTGTGTCCTGGGTTAAAACGGGTCTTAAAGTCAGTCGCTCTGTATTTATCACATTTTTGCTCATAGATTCTGTACTCTCACTTCAGCGTATAAAGCCGGTAATACACATTTACATAAGGCACTGCAACGGGTGTTCCGTCCTCGCCGATTTCGATACTGTAGTAATAATTGCAATATTCCTTTTCGCTCACCGTCTGCGATGATGTCAGATCGTAAAGCGTGGCACGTCTTACAAACGAGTATGCACGTCTGCCCTGCTCCGTCTGTGATCTGCTTGTACTATCGCTGTCAGAGCATACCATATACCTTACGGGCGATACGTCAAAACCGACTTTTGCAAGCTCGCTTTCCAATGTGCTGTCCTTCTCGAGCATATTCTCAAGCTGGCTGATCTCTGATAGCGATATTTCATTGACAGCGTTGTGAAGTGCCGAATTGACCTTCTGAAGTCTGAACGTTCTGTCAAGCGTGGTGCATAACACACCGTCGCCGTTATCTATCTCCTCTACCTGATTAGAATCGGTGTATCGGTACAGCTTTGAAATATCATCAGATAATGATGCGTATGCTCCCGACGTATCCTCACTTCCTGCAACCGAAATAAACTGTATCGCCGCCGCATTCACAATAACGCTCTGCGACATAGCCCTGAACATTTTCTTGTCATTGACGCTCTGCGGATACCAGTTATATATATCGTCACAGATGCTATCAAATGCTGTCAATGCACCGCCGCAATATTCCTTTGTCAACCTGTCAAGCATTTCAGAATATGATATGCCCTTGATTTTCGTAGAATATACGGAAGTGATTTTTCCGATAAGCTCATCCGCCTCAGAGGTAAGTGCCTCAAGCTCCTGCTTATCCTTAGTCGAATTCATGCTTTCATATACGGCAAACAATCTCGCAAGGCTGTCGCTGACAGGCTTTATCAGAGAATGAAGTGCCTTTATGTCATTCATATATCTTTCAACAGCGAATACATATTCGGCATTCTGAGTACCTGCCGAGATACGATCGGATTTCACAAGCTTATCCGTCTTGTTTATAAGCCCGTAAACACCGTTGTACTTTTCGCACTGTTCGAAGAAAATCTTTCCGAAATTTGTGTCGCCAATCTTATAGCCGGCAAGATCTTCAAGCGAAGCATTCCCGCTCACACCGGTAAAACCGGTATACTCACTGAGCGCCTTGCATACCTTATTCAGCTTTTGCGCATCTGGAATTACAATCTTGCTGTTGTTGCTCTCCGAATAGCTATAATAAAGAGGAAAAGATGATATACCCGTCTGAGTTCCCCACCTGCTTACGACCGCACCGGATTTAAGACCGAGCGTACCGTAAAGTTCAGCATTGCCGGCAGAAGATGTTCTGGGTATGTCAAAGCATACCGTGGCGGAATTATCCTGTGCCGTGATTGACGTTATTACCGCCTTTGAATAGTCGCCGCTGAAAATAAAGCTGTTCTTGCTTATTACATTGAACGAGCCGTCAACAACGCCAAGCTGTGCCGTAACGCTGAAGTCAGAGCCGTTTTCCTTAACTTCCGTAATTGTCGCACTTACGTCAGGGTTTTCAGGATTGACATTGAAATGCAGCGGATAATTTATGCTCAGTGCGGTATCCTTTATCGTAAACGTGCATCCCGAAATCAGTTCGATTGCCTTTGCAGGTGTTTCCGTGTCAAATGACAGATACAACACACCCTCACTTGCCGACACACGATCAAAACGTGTTATCTCAACATTGCCGTTATCGCACCCGAGCATTGACACTGATACACTGTCACTGAACGAGCAGTCAACAAGCGATACGGTTATTCTGGCGTAATTTGTAGACGCCTCAAAGTCAGCAGATGAAAATACTACTGACGGTGAAACGATGCTTACTGTCGCAGATACGTCAACGGCGGCATCGGCTATCGCACTGCGCTTTATAGTGATACATCCGTTCTCACCCGACTTATAGCCGTTATCGGTGCTTATAACAAGAGATAACGTATTATCTCCCGTTCTTTCGATTTCGCTTACCTTGCAGCCTTCAAAACCGCCCGACAGCACAATATCGTCAGCGTTTATTCCGTTTGCAAAACTGCTCTTGTCAAGCGTCAGCTTGAACCTGTTGGTGCTGCTCTCAGAACGTATCTGGGTCGTGTCGCTTACCGCCGAATAAGCGGGGTACCTTACAGGTATCATCGACACAAGATACCTCCCCGTTTCATTTGTGTTCTTGTCAAATACAATAAAAAAGCAATCGGGCTTGTTTTTGCTGAAAGAGTTGTCGTTGAACGAAACCGTAGCAGAATGCTCGGAATTCAGCGATACCGCCGAAACCTTTGCATACACAGCCTTATATTCGCTGTCATTCAGCTTCACTGCATCAGATGCGTCTATATCCGTCAGCTTATCGCTGTTTATAACAGAATAAAACACCTTTACATCGTTTATTCCGGTTTTGTCCGACAGAGTTATATTATCGACCGACAGATTGACCGAAAACTCTCCCTTGCTGTTATACGCAAGTTCGCCGTCCGTCTTCATCTCGGAAAAGCTGTGTTCCTTGTTGTTCTTATCCTTTTCGCTTACCGAACAGCCGCTGACACATGATATAAATACGGCTGCACAGATAATCACGGCAATTATATTAAAAACACTCTTTTTCAATCAATCACATCCTTAATAACATCAATCACATTAATATAAAAAGCATATTTGAAACAGAATATTCCGTTCCTCTCGCCGCAGGTATCGGATAATAGTTAGAATCGTTGTACATATCAAGTATAGGTCTGTTCTCGTTAAACTCCGGCGAGATCGTCCGCTCTCCGTAATCCTTCAGATTCTTGTCGTTGAATGCAAAATAATAGTACCCTATTTCGTTGCCATCACCGTCATCCCATGTGAAATCAGCATGATACCACTCTCCGCCGAGCATAACCATATTCCACATATGCGGTTCATCGTTGCTTGTTCCGACAACCAGCAGATTGTCAACACCTATGCACTGGCAAAGATACTGATACGCCCTTGAATACGATTCACACACTCCGCTTCCTGCCGTAAGAACGCCGAAAGCCTCATACGCTCCGTCACTTTCCAGCGTATAGTCGTATTCGGCATTTTTCAGAATCTCGTCATGTATTGTAAGAAGATAATCAAAAAGAGATTCCGAGCCATCGGCGGTATTCAGTATTTCCTCTGCCCTTTTCTTTGTCTTTTTCAACATGATATTCACTTGCTTCTTTCGAAAAAAATCATAAATCAGCTTTATAGATCTGACATCTTTCTTATTGCCGCTCCAGCTGACAAAAAAAGAAAGCGGTGCCTGAATAAGAAGAGGATTATCGTAGTTTACGCACATGAATATCCGGTACAGCCTCTGATACGAAACATTGGTGAACGGCACGTCAAACTTCGTTTCATAGTTACTCATAGCCTTGTAAAGACTTCTGTAGATATATCGGTCGTATTTGTCGAGCGAGTTGTAGCCGTAACCGTAAAATGCGTCTTCCGTCGAGCCGAGTATCACATAAGAGCCGACATATACACGGCTCATTTTGCCGTCCTTCTCTGCCCTGACGCATATATTTGTCACGCCGGTATCAAGCCTTATGCCCTTTTCATTATCATAGAGATAAGCGGTTTTGTTCTTTTCGGGCAATGTTCCGTCTGTGGTGTACCATATCGTGTCACTGCTGTCAAATTTCAGAGTCTGAGGCTTGTGATAATATCCCGAATGAATGTTCGGGTTTAATTCATACTCAAACCCGTTGTTGAATTCCTTATCGTCAAAAGAATACTCAAAAGGAAGCTCTGACGGCATTCTCAGATGTTCTCTTGTGTCATCATAATTCAGCTTGTTTTCTTCATCAGCTATCATATATGATGTCAAAGCGCTGGTAAATCCCCTCTTCGAATTATCAGGTATGACGTAAGATAAAATAACCGAAATCAAAGCCAGTATTATAAATACCGCAAAACCTCTGTTCATAATACACCCCTTATTAAAACTGTTTCTGTTATCTGTGATTATACTTAAGCTGTCACTTTTTCTTCTTTAATTTCATGCGTATGTCCTCACCGCTGAAAACAAGCGTTTTCATCGAATAAAGACGTGATACTATTCTGTCGGAATAACGCTTTTTCAGTTCCGCACCCGAAAGATTCGTGTTAACTATTGTAGGTTTACCGTAACCGGTTCTGCTGTTGATAAGCTCATAAAGGCACGACACATAGAAAGTAGATTCAAATTCCGCCCCCAGATCGTCCAGCAAAAGCAGGTCGCATTCCTTAAGAGTGTTGATAACCTCTGTTTCATCTTCCGATTTGTTGAAGTGAGCGTTCTCTATTCTTCTGAGCAAATCAGGCACAGAGCCGTAAACAACGGAATAATTCTTTTCTATTACTTTTTTTTGCTATTGATAACGAAAGATGTGTGTTTTCCGAGTCCCGTTCCGCCCGTCATAAAAATACTTTCATTCGGCACACGGAAATATTCCACATATTCCTTGCAGTATTCATAATTCTGCGTCATCATTTCACGGGGAGAACGTTTGGTGTTCATTCCGGGCGTCACCGTATCACTGTACAGCGATAAATCAAAGCTCTCAAAGCAGGTAAGCCCCATCGGCAGACTCTTGCTGAGTTCCTGCGCCGCCACAGTTTTCAGAGCGTCATTGAAGCACGAGCATCTTCCGCCGTCGCCGTTACCGGTATCGTGACATTTTCTGCAGGTGTATATCGGGTCAAGATAATCGACAGCATAACCGTTTTTTCTGAGCAACTCTTTCATGCGCTCCTGTAAAGCAAGATTTTCTTCCTTAACCTGCTCAATACACTGCTTCTTGTCAGGTTTATCTGAAAGGATTATCTTCACAAGCTCATCAATAGTTTTACTGAGCTTGCTGTCAATCTCAACTATTTCGGGTATCTTGCTTTCTTACCTCACGCAGACGTTTTTCCGCCTTCAAAGAATTTTCAAAACGTCTTTTTGTCGATTATCTCCTGCGCTTTTGTATAGTATTCGGAAGGATATGCCATCGGTCGTTTCTCCTTTATTCGTAATCCTGTAACAACAGCTCATCTATTTTATTAACGTCAAATGAGGAGTTACTGCTCTGCTGTTCCTGTCGCTTGATATTTTCGTCATTTACCTGGTCTGCTGTAGCTATGCCCTTTGAATGCCAGTTTTCAAGTATCTTGCTGATATACGGGAATGCAAACTGCCCCTTTGCGTTGACATTTATTTCGTAGGCAAGTTTTACCATTTCAGAGTCGAAATTCCACACGTTGAACCAAAGATTCACGAAGTCTTTTTCTTTCTGCGTCAGCGCTCTGTTTATCCCGAACATTGACTTGACCGAGCTTTCGGCAACATTTTTCGCTTGCAGCATTGAAATCTGTCTTTCAGCAGAGGCAAGGTCTGTTATGCCGTTTTTCCATCCAGTTCATCGCCGTTTCTTTGAGATATGCAGGCGATGATTTGTTTATCGAAAAGCAGTAATCGACCATCATAAGTACAACCTCGGCAGGAAGCCCGATATGTTCCGTTATCGTGATAATCGCATTCTGCTCCGTATGTTTCAGCGGTCTGCCGTAAAGCGTTTCGCAGGTTTTGAAAAAGAAAGTCAATCTTATCGTCACTTTTTATCGTATCCGCAATTTCGGCAGGCGAAAATTCCGGAGAACGAAGTGCAGCCGCCTTGACTGCGGCAAATTCGGCATCTTTCGCCGTAACGCCTGACGGCACTGTTACGCTTGCAGACACACCGCTCACTACCGGCTCTTTTTCCTGCGGTCTTGCGGCTTCAGGTACAGCCTGCATAGGAGAGTAAACACCTTCGCTCATTGTAAGAAGCCCCACCTGCACCCAGAACGTAAGTGCGTCCTTGACATCTTCCTCGTTCATAGAAAGTGCCGTTGCTATAATTTCATCGTTGAGAAGTTCACCGCAGTGTCTTAAAAAATACAAAAGCACCTTGATGTTACTTCCGCTTGCTGTCTTTATGTATTTATCCACCACATCGGACGGTACAGCAAAAATGCTGTTCCAGCCGCCGAGATTTATATTATAATTCATATCTGCTCCGTTTTTATCCGCATTATTTGTTTTAGATTATTCTCTATAATTATACCACAACTGAAACAGAATTGCACTACTTTTATAAAAAACTCTCGTTTTCGGATAACCTTATATATCAGTAATAAATGCCCGTTTTTATATTCAGTTTAACCGCTTACTTCTTCGTCTTAACCATCAGCTCTTTGCTCCACGAGCCGTACACTGCTTTGCTAAACTTAACAATGATATAAATAGCGGTCACAGCTTGTCGCCGTAACCGCTTATCTATTAATTACTGCTTTGTTTAGTCCCGCCGTTTCGCCGTCCTGCGAATAACTCATACAATTCCAAAGGCGGAATTTACAGTGGCTTTCTTTCAGCCACAGGCGGAATTTGAAACGGAACATTGCCGCCGTAACTGACCTATCATATTGCCCATTGCTTTGTGTAATCCCGCCGTTTCGCCGTCCTGCGAATAACTCAGACAATTTCAAAGGCGGAATTTGCGGTGCCGCATCGGCACCTTAGGGGTGGGGTTTGCCTTCTCTGTAGGCATTCATTATATCACGGAACACCTCGCCGTTGGTGGGCGGCGTCCAGGTTATAGCATTCGCACCGGCTTCAATAGTCGCAAGGATCGACTCGCTTGTAGGTCCTCCCGTTGCAATTATCGGAATGTCGGGGTGACGCTTGCGTATTTCTCTTACAACATTTGTTGTCTTGCCTGCGGCGGATACGTTGAATATCTTTGCGCCTGCCTCAAGCCTGCTTTCAATATCCTCGTGTTCCGAAATAACAGTAACAACTACGGGAATATCAATAGTGTCGCATACCTGACGCACAACATCATTCGATGTCGGCGCATTCACTAACAACACCGATAGCACCCTGAAACTCTGCGTGCATCGAGAGATTGACTACTCTCTTGCCCTGCGTCAGCCCTCCGCCGACACCCGTAAAAACAGGTATATCAGCGGCACTCATAATTGCCTGTGTGATTATCGGCTGTGGCGTAAACGGATAAACCGCTATTACCGCATCAGCATTTACATTTCTGATTATACATATATCTGTTGTAAATACTATAGATTTTATCAGCTTGCCCATTACTCTTATACCGCTTGCCTGCTGAATTTCCTCGGGAACCTTCAGCATAAAGCTCCTGAGCGGACCACTGATCTCGGGTATGTACAAATTTTCTGCCATATGAACTCCTTTCGGTTAAGCGTCAGACGTATTCACCTCCGACACCTCTCACTCTGACAAGACCCGAGTTGACTGTAAATTCACCGTCCTCGTTCTCGCAGATAAGACAACCGTCAGGGGCAATAGCCTTAGCAAATGCAGTTGTTTCTGTATTGTTCTGCACCAGTTTCACTGTTTTTCCGAGCGTTACGCATCTTTGCGAATACTCGTTTATAACTGTTGAAAAATCCTCGTCAATGAGCCGTGTCAGCTCGTCCACTATATACTCCGCCGCAAGCATTTTATCGTATTTATTGCCCGTCAGCGTGTAAAGGGATGCCGCATTCACAAGACCGCTTTTTTCGAAAAAATCCGCATCCTGATTTACGTTCAGCCCCATTCCGCAGATGACATTGTTGTAAATTGCTCCGTCACAGGAACTTTTTAAGGTGCTTTCGCATAAAATACCACATACCTTGCGTTCAGAGCAGATTATATCATTTGTCCACTTTATGCCTGCTTTGATACCGCTAAGCCGTTCAATCGCACGACAGACCGCTACCGCACATATAACCGTAAGGTCGTGTGCGTTATCCGGTGCCTTTATAAAGCATTGAAACAGGGAGCATATCACGGGTAGCAAGCCATGTGTTGCCAATTCTGCCCTTACCGCAGCTTTGCAGGTCTGCTGTCACTACCGTTCTGTCGGGAAGCTCGTCGGCGTGTTCCTTAAGATAGGTGTTGGTTGACGGTAAGGTGTCAAACGTCAATAAAGGACAGCCGGCTATATTACTGCTTATCTGCATGGTAATCAAGTGCAACTATGTTCATTGTGATTTTCTTGTTATCATCTATGGTGATTATACCGTATGACGGCGGACGTTTATCTCTCGGAGAATCAATGCTTCCGGGATTCATAACGTATATACCGTCGATAAGCTCGGTACGGTAAAGATGAGTATGACCGTAAAGAGCTATCTTACAGCCGTTCTGCTTGGCAACAGCGATAAGCGTATCAAGTCCCTGATGCACATGATGCTCGTGGCCGTGCACGCAAAGTATCTAGATGCCCTTTGCATTTGCGATTCTTATCGTTTTGTTGTCGGCAAAGTCACAGTTTCCCTTTACGAATAAAAAGCTCTTTTCGGGGTGAAGATTCCTTACATCGTTGAATTCGTGTTCGCCGTCACCCAGATGTATAAAAAGCGTCGGCGTCAAGATTATTCTCAACCACCGAATTCAGCTTATGAAATTCCTTGTGCGAATCGGATACTACTACAATTTTCATAATTTCTATCCTTTCAGTCAGGCAAGCCCGATACGGCTTTTATTACCCACTTTGTTATTATAACACATAATGTGTAAAAAAGAAAAGATTAGTATCCGTATTTTTTAGAAATTCTACACAAAACAAAAAACAACCTTTTGTATATTTTTACAAAAAAAAATATGAACTGAATATAACGTAAATATCCTTTTATCGTTGATTTTGGCAAAAAGTTCATCAGATACGGTTTTAGGGCAGTCTTAACGGGAATATATTTTCCGCATTGACAATATAATTTCAGGAGGCAGTTATGAATAACAACGTTGATTCAATGCTTGAGGCGGTCAGCAGTAAACTCGGTATCACACCACAGCGTCTTAAAGAAGCAATGCAGAAGGGCGATATTTCGATAGCACTCGAAAAAATGCCGAAAAAGACGCAAAAAAGCTAAAAAGCATACTCGGAAACCCTGAGCTTATCAAAAAATGATGAAATCCGCACAGGCGCAGGAACTGAAAAAATCTATGAAAAATCAGTAATAGACGGAGGGCAGTATGAGTGAGATAGATGATATTCTTAAAGCGATGCTGTCCGATAATAAAAACGAAAATGCAACCTCAGAAGAAACAAGCGGTACGGAAAACGAGGAAAAATTCACGACCGATACCGACAGCGATGATATTTTCGGCGGAATAAACATAGATATGTTTATGAAGATAGGCGAGCTAATGTCAAAGATGAGCGAGCAGGACAGAAATACAGGTCTGCTGCTTGCTCTGAAGCCTCACCTAAGAGAAGAAAACAGGGCAAAAATAGATACGGCGGTAAAGCTGTTCAGGCTGATTTCACTGCTTCCCTATCTTAAAGACAGCGGTCTGTTTGATAATCTACTATGAAAAGGAGTAAATTTATGGGAATGGAGTAATATAAGAATGTCAAAAGCCGAATTTGAGCGTTTGCAGAAAGAATATGCCGAGGCGGCAATAAGAACGGCCGAAAAAGCAAAGCTCAGTTACGATGCGGATGAACCGAAAGAAGAAATTCCGAAAACCGAAAATATCGCTGCGGCTATATCACACCTTCCAACGTCGGCAGAAGAAAACTTGAACGAAACAATAAAGCCCGATTCGGTAAAAATCGCTACAGTGCAGGTGAAAATTACCGAAGCCGAAAGCGAGATTACGGCTTCTGACACTGAAGATGAAAATAAAGAAAGCGAAGAAGCCGAAACAAATATTTCCGTAAATGAAGAAAAATCTGACGAAAACACGGATAAATCCGATACTGACGACAAACAGCAAAATTCATCAGCCGGCAGCACAGATGATGAAGCAAGCAACGCTGAAATCAACAGCGATAAAGCCGATAATACAGCCGATTCCGAAATTTCCGACAAAACCGAAAATCACACTGTAGACGAAATACTGCGCAGCTTTGAAAGCACTTTTATGAGTGAAGAGGAAGCGGATAAAAAGATAGAAGATTTTTCTAAGTCTGTTTCAGACTCCCGACCTGCGCCCGACTTCACCGCAAAGATACATAACCATAATAACAATCAAGATAAAAGCGGAAAAACCTGCGGATGTGAACGATGCCGCTGTCAAAGCGGCGGTCGTATGCAGGAGAAGGGCGGGCAAAACCAAACTGAAATTCAGCCCGCAGTACCGATATGGATATTATAGGCAAGCTGATGAAGGACGACGACTTGATGAAGGTTGCCGCTGTAGCGTTTATCTTATGGCGTGACCACGCCGATTACAAGCTGATTCTGGTACTATTTTATGTATTTTTCATAAAATAGCACTTGCATTTTCCGCCGTCTTAGTTTATAATACCAGTATGTAAATGATGTCAATCAATTTACAATTCCGACAAACAGGAGGTATTTTATGGCTAAGTGGTTGGAAAATGCAATTTTTTACGAGATATACCCGCAATCCTTCAATGATACAAACGGTGACGGTATCGGAGATTTTCAGGGTATAATCGAAAAGCTGGACTATATCAAGGAAACAGGCTTCAACGCAATATGGATGAACCCCTGCTTTGATTCGCCCTTCGGTGATGCGGGCTATGATGTAAGGGACTATAAAAAAGCCGCCGCAAGATACGGAACAAACGATGATTTAAAGCGACTTTTCGATGAGTGCCATAAGCGTGGGATGCACATTCTTCTTGACCTTGTACCCGGTCACACTTCGGTAGAGCATGAATGGTTCAAAAAGTCGATGCTCCCCGAAAGCAACGAGTATACCGACAGATATATCTGGACAAGCAATATATGGGAGCAACCGGAGGGCCTTAACTGTATAAGAGGCATATCGGACCGTGACGGCAGTGCCGCAGTCAACTTCTTCTCATCTCAGCCCGCGCTGAACTACGGCTATGCCGAGCCTAAAGTATGCTTATCAGCAAAAGCCTACAGATCCCGGACCTATGGCGACAAGAGCCGCAATCAAGGATGTTATGAAGTTCTGGCTTGACATGGGCTGTGACGGTTTCAGAGTGGATATGGCAGGCTCGCTTGTAAAATGCGATCCCGAATATAAAGAAACAATCAAGCTATGGCAGGATATAACAGGTTATCTTAAGAGCGAATATCCCGAAGCCGCTATGGTATCGGAGTGGGGCGAGCCGCAATATTCGCTTCAGGGCGGCTTTGATATGGACTTTTTACTGCACTTCGGTCCTGAGGGCTACAACTCGATGTTCAGAAGTGCCGAACCGTTCTTTTCAAAGAGGGGCAAAGGTACTCCCGCAATATTTGCCGAGCAGTACAACGGCTATCACGAAAAGGCAACGACAGGCGGCGGACTTATCTGCATTCCGTCCGGCAATCACGATATGGACAGACTTGCAAGAGGCAGGGATGAGGACGAGCTTAAATGCTGTTTTGCTTTCCTTCTCACAAAATGCCCGGCGCACCGTTTGTATACTACGGCGATGAGATCGGAATGAATTTTGTAGAAGGGCTTGTATCGGTAGAGGGCGGCTATAACCGTACCGGATCAAGAAGTCCTATGCAGTGGGACAGCACCGCAAATGACGGATTTTCAACTGCGGACAAGTCACAGCTTTATATAAAGCAGGATGACGCACCCGACAGACCTACTGTCGAAAAGCAGATGCTCGATGAAAAGTCGCTCTACAACGAGATAAAGAAACTGATAAAGCTAAGAAACGAAAATTCCGCACTTCACAATCTCTCAGCCTTTGAGTTTGTCAGCAGTGACGGTTATCCGCTGGTATACAAGAGAAGCAGCGACAATCAGACGGTTTATGTGTTCATCAATCCGTCCGATAAAGCCGTAACTGTCAATGCAGATTACGCAAAGGGCGGAAAGGCTATTTACACGCTCGGCGAAAACGGCTCTGTTAAAGCAGATGCAGTTACCGTTCCCGCAAGCGGTGCAATTTTTGTTGAGGTATAATTAATCAGATATATAAATGAAAAGCCGCACAGATGGATGACCCTTCTGTGCGGCTTTTATTTATTCGGGTTTTTTGCCTGTTCTTTTTCCTTCTGCGCCTGCTCTTTCTTTATCTTGGTACTCTTGATAACCTTCTGACGTGAGAATTCCTCACGTTCCTTTTCTTCAAGAGAGTTTGAGATAAATCTGACCTGTGCCTCGTACTTCGGAATAATTATATTTTTCAGTGCGTTGGCACGTTTCTGCGTCTTTTTTATAGCAACGGCGAGCCTGTATATACTGTTTTCAATCTCGGCGAGTACGACTGTCAGCTTTTTGTTTCATTGAAGCAGATATAAGCGTTGTCAAGATATGAATTTGTCATTGCAATATCATACTGCGGAACTATAGGCTTATCGGGAAGTTCAACTGTAGGAAGCTCAACGCCCATAACGCTTCTGAACGATATTTTAAGATCGGTTTCTTCAGGTACAAACTGTGTCAGCGTTGATACCGAGCCAAGCGTAATGTTAGCCTTCTGTAAGGCGGCATAAGCCTTCTCGTAAGTCTGTTCGATATTTCCTCGCACCAGCTTTGATTTATCGGTCAGCGCCACCATTTCTCTTATCAGAACGTTACGTTTTCTGTCCATAAGTTCAAAGCCCTGCTTTGCCTGCTGTAAGGAACGTTTAGCCTTGATAAGATTGCCTTTGGTCGGGAAAACCTGTTCAGCCATACACTCACCTGCCTTTCATATAGTAACTGTTATACAAATCTCTTAGCATTTTTCGGGGTGATAATGTTCTTTTTATAAGCTGTTCGTTTACACGGTCAAGTTCACTTGCGGGAAGAAGCGAAAGCAGATCCCAAGCAAGATCCAGCGTTTCGTCCATAGAACGATTTTCATCGAAGCCCTGATTGAGAAAGTACTTTTCAAACATCGTGCCGAACTTCATAATCGCCTTATCCGATGCGGAAAGTTCGTCTTCACCGATAACCCGACGCAAGCGCTCTTGCATCCTGCACTCTTGCATAGCAAGCAAAAAGCTGGTTTGAAACATCGGCGTGATCCGCTCTTGTGTACTGTTCTCCTATGCCATCCTTCATTAGACGTGACAGCGAAAGCAATACGGAAAGTCCGGGATAAATTCCTGTCTGGTCAAGGTTTCTGTCAAACACTATCTGACCCTCCGTGATATATGCCGTAAGGTCTGGGATAGGGTGCGTAATATCATCGTTAGGCATTGTAAGTATCGGTATCTGCGTAACAGAGCCTGTACTGCCCTCTACTACGCCTGCTCTTTCATACATAGAGGCAAGGTCGGAATAAAGATAACCGGGGGTATCCCTTTCTTCCGGGGATCTCTCCCTTTGATGAAGAGAACTCACGCAGAGCCTCACAGTATGAGGTAAGGTCGGTCATTATAACGAGTATGTGCATATTCTTCTCAAACGCAAGATATTCCGCCACAGTAAGCGCACATCTGGGTGTCAGGATTACGCTCTATGATAGGATCGTTCGAGAGATTAAGAAACATACAAACACGCTGTATAACACCGGTTTCCTCAAAGGAACGTCTGAAATACTCCGCAACGTCATTCTGAACGCCCATTGCGGCAAATACAACCGCAAAGTCCTTTCCCTCACTGTCGGCAATCTTAGCCTGCTTTACTATCTGCACCGCCAGCTTGTTATGTGACAGACCGGAGCCTGAGAATATAGGCAGTTTCTGACCTCTGATAAGTGTCATAAGTGCGTCTATTGAGGAAATACCCGTGTGTATATAGTTTCTGGGATAAGAACGTGCAACGGGGTTCAATGCACGGCCGTTTATATCGCCGTATTTCTGCGGAAAGACTTCGCCAAGTCCGTCGATCGGTTTACCTGCACCGTTGAACGTTCTGCCGAGCATTTCGGTAGAAAGCGGAATCTCAAGCGGCTTTCCCGTAAAGCTGATTTTAGTGTTTGTGAGCGAGATGCCGTTTGTACCCTCAAAACACCTGCAAGACAACTTTATCGCCCTGCATTTCAACGACACGGCCTAAACGCTTTGTGCCGTCCTCCAGCTTTATCTCTGCTATCTCATCATAAGAAACACCTTTGGCACCCTCAAGGCAGACAAGCGGTCCGTTTATTTCACTCAGTCCTGCATATTGAATCATAAAATAATCTCCTATCGGGTTTAATCATCGGCAAACTTGCTGTTTATCATATCAAAATATTCGTCAAACATTTCGAGTTTGTCGTTAGGTATATCGTACTTCATCTTTATCAGCTTATCGAAGAAACCGTATGAGATTATCTCCGATATCGGCTTACCGCCGTTTATAGCGTTCAGCGAGTTGTGATAAAGAAGTAAGATTGCTTTCATCATCAGCTTCTGCTTTTCGAGCGGAACGAATGTATCGTCCTTATGGAAAGCGTTCTGCTGTAAAAAGCCTACTCTTATAACACGGGCGATTTCTATTATCAGCTTCTGGTCGTCAGGCAGAAACACGTCCGCACCAATCAGCTTTACAATCTCCATAAGGTTGTTCTCTTCAACCAGCAAGGTCGATATTTCCTGTCTGTAGCGGCAGAATTCTTCGCCGACGTGTTCGTTGTAATACTCGGCTAAATCGTCGCTGTACTCCGAATAGCTCATATTCCAGTTGATAGCCGGATAGTGTCTTGCGTAAGCAAGATTCTTGTCGAGCGCCCAGAAGCAACGGACGAAGCGCTTTGTATTCTGCGTTACAGGCTCAGAAAAGTCCGATCCCTGCGGAGATACGGCGCCGATAATCGTAACACTGCCCTCTCTGCCGTTCATCGTTTCGACATAACCTGCACGCTCGTAGAATTCGGAAAGTCTTGACGGAAGATATGCAGGGAAGCCTTCTTCAGCAGGCATTTCTTCAAGTCGTCCGGAAATTTCACGCAGTGCCTCCGCCCAGCGTGATGTCGAATCCGCCATTATAGCAATATGATAACCCATATCACGATAATACTCGGCAAGCGTGATACCCGTATAGATAGATGCTTCACGGGCGGCTACGGGCATATTTGACGTGTTCGCAATAAGCACCGTTCTGTCCGTCAGCGGACGGTTCGACTTCGGGTCGATAAGCTCAGAGAATTCCTCAAGTACCTGAGTCATCTCGTTGCCACGCTCACCGCAACCGATATATACGATAATATCGGCAGCCGCCCACTTTGCAAGCTGATGCTGAGTCATCGTCTTACCTGTACCGAAACCGCCGGGTATAGCGGCTGTACCGCCCTTTGCAAGCGGTAACACGGTATCTACTATACGCTGTCCGGTAATAAGCGGCTTTGAAATCGGCAGACGCTTATTTATAGGTCTTGGCGTTCTGATAGGCCACTTCTGTACAAGAGTAAGCTCCTGCACCGTTTCTTCGTCTATCCTGAGTTTTACTATCACATCGTTGACCTTATACTTGCCGTCAGGCGCAACATATTCTACTGTACCCTCAGTATAAGGAGGTACCATACATCTGTGCGTAATAAGCGGCGTTTCGGGACACTGCGCATATATATCTCCGCCGTGCAGTTTATCGCCGACCTTTACAGTCACTGTGACATCAAATTCACGTTCTTCATCGAGTGCGGCTATTGCACTGCCCTCAGTAACATATACGCCGCTGAGAGCCGTCATAGCTTTAAGCGGACGCTGGATACCGTCATAAATATTGGATATTATGCCGGTCCGAGCGTTGCGCTCATAGGTGTTCCTGTAGGCTCTACAGGGTCGCCCGGCATAAGTCCTGCTGTACCCTCGTAAACCTGAATCGTTGTCATTTCATCGGTTACGCCGATTACCTCTCCTATGAGCTTGCTCTTACCGACCATTACCATCTCACGCATTGAGAACGATTTTGTATCCCTGACCTTTACAACGGGTCCGTTAATCGCATAAATACAGTTCATTGCAACTCCTCCCGTTATAGTGACAGTTCGCCGTGACCTGCCACAAAAAGCCTTTCGCTCCTGTTCTAAAAAGCAAGGTCAAGCGTATAGTCGATATATATATTTTCCGACGGATAGTAAACAGACAATCCGCCAAGCTCAATATTACGGTCAACAGCAACACCGATGCCGTACTTCTGCGCTATATCATCGGCAAGCTGTTTATCGTTTCTGCCGACGTTTATCACGCAGTCTTTGCTGAAAGCCAGCTCTTTGTCTGCTTTTTCGGCAAGAGCGGTCATAAATTTGCTATATTTATCGCTCTTTGCAAATTCTTCAAGTTTATTCTTAATATCTTCAAACAAGCTGTCTACAAGCCTGCACCTATGAGCAAGCACCGACTTATGTGCGGCAAAGTCGCTCTTTGATAATTCCTTTGCGTAAAGAGTATGGGTCTTCTGTCTGTCCAGTGCGACCTCGTTTTCTTCACTGCGTCTGTACTGCTCTCTCGCCTGCTCTGTCAGCTCGTCAGCCTGCTGCTGTGCCTTGCTGATTATTTCTTCCGCTTTTTTCTGAGCGTCGGAAAGAATTGAATTGCCCAGCTTTTCTATTCTGTCCTGAACTTCCGCATACAGCTGCTCCCTTCTGATTAATTATAATTTCAGTCCTATTGCATCACGCACATAGCCGTCAATGGATTTGCTTATATCCGATGTTCCGTGTCGGTCGGGTATCTCCACTATCAGAGGCTTTGTGCTGTTCAGTTTCATATCATACACTGTCTGCTTACACATATTGATGAGCTTTTCCGTCATAAGTACAACGCCGATGTCTTTATCGGCATTTGCTTTTTCCAGTGCATCCGTGACTTCTTCGGGTCGGCTTACTACTATGCCTTCAATCCCTGCAAGACGCATACCCATCTGTGTATCTGTGTTGTCACTGATAAGAAAAAATTTCATTTTTCTGTACCTTTCGGCTATTATGAATAAAGGATAAGTATCGAAATCAGAAGTCCGTAGATAGCGACACCTTCGCCGAGTGCAACGAAGATAAGAGCCTTCGTGAAGTTCTTTGTCGTTTTTTCTGCGGTAGCTCCGATAGCTGCGGGGAGCGGCACCTCCTACGGCAATACCTGTACCGATCGTTGCAAGACCCGTTGCAAGCGCCGCACCGAGATACTTAAGTCCGTTGCCTACGCTGAGCGCTGTCTGTGCGGCTTCTGCGGCACCTTCAGCCGATGCAAACGCAAAAAGCGGTACGAATACGCTCATCATGACCATAACGCCGATAAACGAGCCTGCATTTATAAGTATAGCTTTTCTTGTCTTTAAGGGCTTACCCTCTTTTTCTTCTCTTAAGCATTACAAAGAACGGCAGCATGATCAGTGCCAGTGCAAATAAAGGCAGTAAAAACAGTAACATTTTTCAGTTCCTCCCGAAATTAATTCAAATTAGCCTTAAGCGGCTCAAAGCTCTTTCCGTCGCTTACATAGAAACGACCGAATATCTCATAAAATTCAAGTCTTAATACCTGAATACCTACAAGGAATCCTCCATACCGATTACGAAAGCGTTTCCGAGTATCTGTACAATCACGGTACCGACACCTCCGTCGCCAGCCAGCACTCCTACGACCAGCATCATACCTGCGTGGCTAAGGATAAATCCGCCTACACGTAGGAATGACATTGTGTTTGTAAGATATGAAAGACAGGTTTCGAACAGTTCGATGACGCCTTCAATAATGAAGTTGCCGACAGACTTTTTCTCCTTCGGCTTATCCTTATCGTTCTGGTCGGGTCTTCCGGGTGACGTAAGCTCTGCGGGCATCTTCATACGTTCAAAATAAAGGCCTGCAAATATATCATCCACCATTGCCCTGTGCTGTTTTGATACAAAATAAACACCGTAGATGTTATCATCGTTTTCTGTGATAGGAATAAACACAAATTCCTTGTCGGTAAAGTATCCCAGCTTGTCATAGCTTTCACGGGGCATCTTTCCGTAAACCGCACGGACAAATTTCAGATCGTTCAGCTTTTCGAGGTCTTCTCTTGTTTTTCTGAGCAATTCTTCGCTCATCGTATCGGAAGCCATAATTGCCGCATCGGCAACCGTCTTATGCTTTAAATTGACAACGTTGCGTTTTATCGAGTTTGCGACAAGGTGTGCAAGAGGCTCTTTGAACATCATAACACCGAGCGGCAGTATCACCAGAAGAAGTATATACGGCAATGTGAACATCTCAATTCCGAATCCGAGTTGAAGTCCTGCCGCCGCTACGACTGCGATATAGAATATCATACCGGTTATGCCGTTTGCCCCGAACAGTGCGGAGGAATAATCCTTGCGCCTGAATGACAGCACGATATTCATTGTCATTGAAACCACTATCAATATGACACCTATCGCAAGCGCCGCTATAAGCAGATAGGTTGAGATCTGGAATATGCTGTTCGGCTTTCCGAGTACAGAGTAAAGCGGTTCGATATGGAAGAAAGGCTTTATTATATCTTCATTTCCGAACACCGATCCGTAAAGGCATCCGAATATTGCCGAGCTTATGCCGATACGCTCCATTATCGGACCGAGCTTTGCTTTCTTCCACTTTGTGAGTATAAATCCGAAAAGCGAGATTACAAGCCCTTGTCCGAGATCGCCGAACATTATGCCGAATATCAGCATATACGTTATAGCGACATACGGCGTCGGGTCGATGCCCGTGTATGACGGCAAGCCGTACATATTGACGAACATCTCAAACGGTCTGAACAGCCGGTTGTTTCTGAGTTTTGTCGGAGGCTTCATCCTGTCATCGACGAAATACTTCTTTTCCTCGATAACAATATCGGATACGCCCGACAGATGCTCCCTGAACTTTTCTACTTCTCTTGTCGGGACAAAACCCGCCATATAGAATTTATTGTTGATTACCGAAACCTGACTTCTAAGTTCATAGCTGTTGTTAAGGAAAATCAGCTTACTGCGTACCTTTTCAAACTGCGTTTCTTCATTTTTCTTTTATGACCGCAAGCTCTTCCTTTACATCCTTCAGCTTTGTTTCCAGTTCCTTAAGCTGTTCCTGTTAAGCTCTGCGGCGGCTGTTTCTCCGTCGCCGTGAAGGAAGTCCGGTAAACGTATCCGCTCAAAATAAAGGCTTCTGAAAATATCGTCTATCTGTACGCTTTCTTCCACCGAAGCAAAATAAAGACCCCAGACATAACCGTCCTTTTCTTCAAGCGGCTCAAACACAAAGCCTTTTTCGCTGTAGAAATCGAGCTTCGTATAGCTTTCCGACGGCAATTTACCAAAACGTATCTTGACGTGCTTACAGCTGAACAAATCCTTGAAATCAACGTTTATATTCGACAGGTTTCCGACCTGCCTTAATACATGGCTGTATTCGTCTATTGATTTCTCAAGCTCGTTCTTTTGCTCTATGACAGGCATCACACGCTGTTCAAGCTCCGTGAAATACATATCGAAGTCATGGATTGCCTCCATCTGTATATCGTCATACGAAACGGTTTTGTTTTTTATCCCAAGCCCGACGGACAATACATCTGCTCGTTTCATAAGACCGCCGTAAATGTCCTTGTCTTTCAGCGTCTTGAAATGTGCGGAACCGTAGGTCATGGTATAAAATGACGGCTCAATGTGAAAACATTTCGTTTCGCAACATCGTACAAGAGTTTTATTGACTTTTTTGAGAGGTCCGCTGACCGATATAAGTGACATCTTCTCAACTGCCATTATATCATTCCTTTCGCTGTATATTTGCTCTATAATATCAGCATTTTTTCTATCTGTGACGGATCGAGCGAGTATCTTACGCCCTCTATCACAGTTGTTAAATTTCTGTTTTCAATCTGCAAAAGCTCAGTCAGTGAATATATAACCGTGCTGTCGCACTGTGACAATGCGAGCTTTGCGTCATAATAACGTTTGTTTGACGTATATACCGCCGTTTCGATGTCCGTTGCCTGCTCCTCGTTAATATCCTTGAAATAAGGGAGCTTCAGCAGAAGCGGCAGTATCGGCTCGTTATCGGCTTTCGTCAGTATCTGTTCCATTGTCTTTTTTATCGAATCTGTCGCAAAAGGCAGAGTATGCGCAACCACATCTTCGGTTGACATTTTGAAAAGTCCTTTCAGCCGATAGCATATCTTGATATTGTACATATCGCAACATCTGCGGATACATTTTTCTACTTCCGTGCGTTCGCTGCCGGACATATCCTTTTTTATACGGGAAAAAAGCGTCGTATAAAGATATTTTGTAAGCTCATAATCAACAGAAACAATGGGCGGAAAAGCCTTAGTTCCGTCAGAAAGAGGAGCAAGAACGTCATAATACGGCGTACCCTTCAGAACATCCAGTATTTCATCAAATGTTCTTGCTTTTGAAAGTGCCCGAATATCGTAAGAACAGATATTCGTCAGATAACCCGAAAGCCCGGAATGAACAGATCGTAAACGCCTGCGCCGATATACATTGCGGCATTGATAATCTGTTTTATTTCCTCCTGTATAAGCAGAAAATCATAGAACTTGTTTTTACTGCCCGGACAGAATTTTCTCAGCTCGTCATATATTCTGAAAAGACGTTTTTCCATCAGCCTTTCAGTCTGACTTCGCCTTACCGTATTGTCAACCGCTGAAAAATCCTCACAGAAATCGCCGTATGTTTTCAGCTGAGCCACGATCTCACCGACATTTGCCTTTGAGATCAAGGTCTTATATTCATCAAGACCCAGAAGCCCGCCGTACTTGGCTCTTGCTTTGGCAATGACCGCCGCCGAACCTGCCGACATGAAATCACCTCCGAATACTTATGCTATGCTGTCATTCAACCGAGATGATATTTTTTATATATCTCGTCTGTCCATTTATCCCTGTTCTTCGAGAATTCATCGTCAAGACGCTTAATGACAGCGCTGCACTCGGCTGCAGTCGCAGAGCAATGTTCTTCTCCGCTCTTTTTTTAAGCTCATCGTGATAGCTGTTTATCTTGTCACTGCGGTCTTCTTCGCAGACGATACGTTCTTTTTCACGGAGAGCCGCCGCATCGGAAAGAATGGCTTCGGCTTTTTTGTTTGCCTGAGCAACTATTTCTTCGGCGTGCTTCTCATAAGCGATAATCTCGCTGATTACATCCATCGGAACACCACCTTTCAGTAGGCATAAATCTAAAATCATAATTAAGTTTACTACAATTATTCACAAAAAACAAGCCAAATTATTACCAAAAAGACTTTGAAAAATTTGTATGATAATATCCTTGACAAGACTTTTTCCTGTCGAACGCAAATATCGACATATTAAAAAACCGCAGGATGTCCTGCGGTTCAATGTTAGTTTTTAAGGCTCTGTAAGGGTGCGGGAATACGTCCGCCTCTTGAAATGAATTTTGACGAGGAGAACTTGCTGAGCTTCATTACCGGACCGCTTCCGAACAGACCGCCGAACTCAAGCGTGTCGCCCTCCTTCATTCCTATTGCGGGAATTACACGGACTGCCGTTGTCTTTGAGTTTACCATACCTATAGCGGCTTCGTCTGCGATGATTGCCGAGATTGTATCGGCGGATGTATCGCCGGGAACGGCTATCATATCAAGACCGACAGAGCAAACGGCTGTCATAGCTTCGAGTTTTTCTATTGATAATGCGCCACGGTTTACAGCGTCTATCATACCTGCATCCTCTGATACGGGGATAAATGCGCCTGAAAGACCGCCTACGCTTGAGGACGCCATTACGCCGCCCTTCTTTACCGCATCGTTCAGCATTGCAAGTGCGGCTGTTGTACCGTGTGCGCCGCAGCTCTCAAGGCCGATTTCCTCAAGGATATGTGCAACACTGTCGCCTACTGCCGGGGTAGGAGCAAGTGAAAGGTCAACGATACCGAAGGGTACACCGAGCATCTTGCTTGCCTCAGCGCCTACAAGCTGACCCATACGGGTAATCTTGAATGCGGTTTTCTTTATCTGCTCTGCGACTTCGCTTATGCTTGCGTCAGGCATCTTGGAAAGTGCAGAACGAACAACGCCGGGGCCGCTTACGCCGACATTAAGAACGCAATCCGCCTCGCCGACACCGTGGAAGGCACCAGCCATAAAAGGATTATCCTCAACGGCATTGCAGAAAACCACTATCTTTGCGGCGCCGAAACAATGGTTATCCTTAGTTGCTTCAGAAGCCTGCTTTATAATCTTACCCATAAGAGCAACGGCATCCATATTGATACCCGCTCTTGTAGAGCCGACATTGACTGAAAGAGCATACGTTTGATGTTTCTGCAAGCGCTTCGGGTATAGAGTTTATAAGCTCAAGGTCGCCTGCCGCAAAACCCTTCTGAACAAGTGCGGAATAACCGCCGATGTAGTTTACACCCGTACCCTCTGCTACTCTCTGGAGAGTTTTTGCGAACTTTACGGGGCTTCCCTTAGCGGCTGCCGCAAGCATCGAGATAGGTGTTACCGAAAGGCGCTTGTTGATTATCGGAATACCGTAGCGCTTTTCTATTATCTCACCCGTTTCAACGTGATGCTCCGCAACACGCATCATCTTCTCGTAATACCTTTTCGCAGGATTTGTCTATATCGCTGTCGATACAGTCAAGAAGCGAGATACCCATTGTGATAGTACGGATGTCAAGATTTTCTTCCTGTATCATCTTGATGGTTTCAAAAGAATATCTTTTGAATTGAACATTTAGTTTCTCCCGTATGTAATTATATATTGTGCATCGAATTGAAAATATCTTCATGCATAACGTGTATCTGAAGACCCATATCGTTTCCGGCTTCTTTTCAGCTTGTCTGCAAGTACGTTGTAATCAACGGAACACTTTGTTATGTCAATAAGCATTGTCATAGCAAAAAGATCCTGCATTATCGTCTGTGTAACGTCCATAACGTTTGCATTGCACTCCGCACAGATATTACTTACCTTAGCGAGAATACCTACTGTATCTTTACCAATAACCGCAACTACTGCTCTCATAAAATAAACCTCTCTTTTCAGGATAAAAAATATATCTCTTGTTATTATACACCACTCGGCTCTAAATGTCAAAAGCATTTTTTTAAAAAGGCGGAAAAACACATTGCGCCGTTATTCGTCAATATTTTCAAAAAACCACTTGTAATCGGACATAAAAAATGATACAATATAAATATCTATATGGATAATTTATCTGATTTTCCGGAGTGTGTGACCATTGAACGATAGACTTGGCTTTTTAAGAGATAAATCGAATAAGCTGTCGCTGTCCCCAGGTGTCTATCTGATGAAAGACAAGACGGGCAGGATAATCTACGTCGGTAAGGCAAAAGCCTTGAAGAACCGTGTAACAACGTATTTTCATGCGCTTGAGAGCCATAACGCAAAGACAAGAAAGCTGGTCGAAAATATCTATGATTTCGACTTCATCGTCACACCGAGCGAGCTTGACGCACTTGTTCTTGAATGCAGCCTGATAAAGCAGTACAATCCAAAATATAATATACTGCTAAAGGACGATAAGGGCTATAATTATATAAAAAAATCACAAAAGAGCCATATCCGAGAATTTCTTATGCGCTTAACTGCAACGATAAGAATGCGGAGTATCTCGGCCCGTTCACGAGCGGATTTACCGCAAAGCAGGCGGTCGATGAGGTCAACAGGATCTTTATGTTCCCGTCCTGTCACAAGGTCTTTCCGAGAGATTTCAGAAAAGAGCGTCCGTGCCTTAATTATCATATAAAAGATGTATGGGCGTTTGTACCGCAAGATAAAGCAGGACGAATACAACAGCCTTATACACTCTGCAATAGAGTATATGCAAAACGGCAGTAAGGCGAGCGTAGAACGTCTTACCGAGCAGATGTACGAAGCATCGGAGAATCTTGAGTTTGAAAAAGCCGCAAAGCTCCGCGACCGTATAAACGCAATTGAGAAAATGAAGGACGGTCAGGATATATTCTCCGACAAAACATACGATTTTGACGTTGTAGCACTGGCTCAGAACGTTGAACTTGCAAGTATTGCTGTTATGTGCTACCGTGGCGGAAGAATAACCGACAAGATGAATTTCTTCATCGGTGACGAATATGACCCCGGTCAGATGCGGTCAGATTTTCTGGTCGAATACTACAGCGCAAGGACAGATGCGATTCCGAAACAGATTTATATAGACAAGGAGATGGAGGACAGTGCAATCCTCGAAGAATACTTCTCCGCTCTTTGCGGACATAAAGTTACTGTCACGGTGGCTCAGCGGGGCGAAGGATTGTCAAGGGTGCTTTTTAGCAAAGCAGAACGCCTCTGAGCACCTTTCGATGAAGGTCGGCAGGACGGTAAAGGAAATAAACGCACTTGAGGATCTTGCAAAGCTGCTGGGCTTACCTAAGATACCGACAGTTATCGAAAGCTACGATATATCAAATCTCGGAGAGGACAGCATAGTCGGCGGTATGATAGTGTACCGCAACGGCAGACCGTATAAGGCAGGCTACAGAAAATTTACAATAAAGAACGTTATCGGTCAGAACGACTATGCGTGTATGCAGGAGGTATTGCAAAGACGCATACAGCGTTATCTTGACGGTGACGAGAGTTTTTGCGCCGCTGCCCGACCTTATTCTTCTCGACGGCGGAAAGGGTCATGTACACGCTGTACAGCAGGTGCTTGACAGTATGAATGTTTCAATACCGCTATACGGACTTGTAAAGGACGATAAGCACCGTACAAGAGCGATTGCGGCGCAGGGGGAAGAAATACAGATAAACGCCAACAGAAAGCTGTTTTCGCTGATGACAAACATTCAGGACGAGGTTCACCGCTTCTCGCTTTCATTCCAGCAGCAGACGCATAAGAAAAAGACTTATGAACTGGAGCTTACAAAAATCAAAGGCATAGGAGAAGCAAAGGCGCTCGCTCTTATAAAGCATTTCAAGACAAAGCAGGCACTCAAGGACGCATCTCCCGATGAGATTGCATCTGTAGCTAAAGTTAAAGAAGAAAAAGCAATAGAAATATACGATTTTATTAAAGAGAATTTTTGATTGACAAAGGAAAGGAAATAAGATGAGAGTAATCACAGGAACGGCAAGAGGCAGAAAGCTGACTGCACCGGAGGGACTTGACGTGCGTCCCACAAAGGACAGCGTAAAAGAGGCAATATTCAGTGCTATACAGTTTGAAACAGAAGGAAGCGTTGTGCTTGATTTATTTTCAGGCTCCGGTCAGCTTGGGATAGAGGCTGTAAGCAGAGGCGCTAAAAAAGCATATCTTGTGGACAGCAGTCAGAATTCGATAAAATTCATAAAAGCAGAATGTAGCCCACGTCGGCTTTGAAAGTCAGTGCGAGATTGTCAATATGCCCAACTCCGCATTCTTAAGAACCACCGGAGAGAAATTCGACATTGCCCTGCTCGACCCGCCGTATGAGAAAAAGCCTTATACAGCGTTCTCTGCCGGCTCTTACCGAAAAAATGAAGGATACAGGCGTAATAATATGCGAGCATGAACCGGGCTGCAGATTGCCCGAAGAAATAAACGGATTTGTCATTACAAAATCAAAAAAATACGGCAAAACCGCACTTACATTCTACAGAAAACCACAGACGGAAGACGAGGAATAAAATATGAAAACAGCTATATATCCCGGTAGCTTTGACCCTGTAACGTATGGTCATCTTGAGATTATTTCAAGAGCGTCAAAGCTGTTTGATAAAGTAATCGTGCTTGTTTCGGTAAATCCGCTAAAGCCGTGCAGTTTTACAATAGATGAAAGAAAACAGTTCCTGCGTGAAAGCGTTGTGGCGGAAGGCATAGGAAATGTCGAAGTCGACAGCAACGAAGGACTTCTCATCGACTATTTCAACGAGCATAACGCAGACGTTATCGTAAAGGGGCTTCGTGCTATTTCTGACTTCGAATACGAATTCCAGATGGCGCAAGCCAACAGAAAGCTGTGCTACAAAGCCGAAACGATATTCCTGACTTCAAAGAGCGAGTATACCTATCTGTCATCCAGTATGGTAAAGCAGATAGCGATGTTCGGCGGAGATATAAGCGATTTCGTTCCGAGTGCATACTCGACAGAATAAACGAAAGACTGAAAAGATACTGACGAATTATATTTCGTAAAAATAAATCAGATGTTTGAAAGGACGGTATTAAAATGAGCATTGAAGAAATTCTTGAGGCAATGGACATTGAGCTTGACAAATCAAAGAACGTTCCCCTGACAAGAGGTAAATCCCTTATTGACGTTGAGCAGTTCAGAGATCTTATCGGACAGGTAAGGCTGAACCTTCCCGGCGAAATAAAACAGGCACAGGCACTTGTAAACGACCGCAGAGTGATTATTAACGATGCTAAGGCAGAAGCCGAAAGCATAATCAGAAAAGCCGAAGAAAAAAGCGAAAGCTATGGTATCCGAGGAAGTTATCACAAAGCAGGCGCAGAACAGGGCTCACGAGATACTCACCTCGGCGCAGACAAAGTCCAAAGAGATTAAAAGTGCGACCAACAAATATGTTGAAAGTATGCTCAGCAGGGTTGACGAGCTTCTCACCTCGGGAACCTTACCGATGTAAGAAAGACAAGAGCGTCGCTTAAAGACAGCAAAAACTGACAGAGGCGTATATTGAGCTACAAAACGATAAGAAACCGCACTGAAGCGTCTTTTACCGAGAAAAAAATCAGAATTTATCGGATACATTTCACCTGTCGGAACCGAGGAAGAAGCGATAGGCTTCATAAACGAAATAAGAGCGATGCACAGAAAAGCCACCCACAACTGCTATGCCTATATTCTTCGCAACAACAATACAGGCAGACACAGCGATGACGGCGAACCGGGCGGTACTGCGGGTATGCCCATTTATGACGTTCTTTCCAAAAACGGCATAACAGATGTCGTATGCGTTGTGACACGTTATTTCGGAGGGATTCTGCTCGGTACGGGAGGGCTGGTCCACGCTTACTCAAAAAGGTGCGTCAATGGCCCTTGCAAATGCCGAAATTGTAAATATGGAGGTAGCGGACAGCCTTAAAAATAAGCTGCGACTATACTATGTACGGTATAGTCAATTCTGTGTTGCCTGAATTTGAGTCGATTATCCGTGACACAGAATTCACAGACAGCGTATGCATCTATACCGACGTAAAATCCGAGTTTACAGAAAGTCTTACGGCAAAGCTGACCGACAGATGCAACGGCAAGGTCAAAATCGAGAAGCTGAAAAGCGGATATGTCGAATTTTAAACAAAAATAAAAAATAAAGGACTTTTTTCATATTTTAAAGTATATTACTTCGGAAGATGAACAGCCGGAAGGTTGCTCATCTTCGATTTGTCGTTGACGGAAAGGTCGTGTGATATTTGGACTCAAATAACGGTAAATTACCACGCACGGTTACCGAAGAAATTGAAGATCTGACGCTTTCGCCCTATGCCTGCAAAAAAGCACAGCTACGAAGGGCAGAAAGGTATATGAGTCTCCGTGTGATATACGCACGGAATTTCAAAGGGATCGTGACAGAATAATCCACTGCAATTCTTTCAGACGGCTCAAGCACAAGACGCAGGTTTTTCTGATACCGAAATCAGACCACTACCGAACACGTCTTACGCATACCCTTGAGGTATCGCAGATTGCCAGAACGATAGCAAGAGCGTTAAGGCTCAACGAAGATCTTACGGAAGCTATAGCGCTCGGTCACGATCTTGGGCATACTCCCTTCGGACATGACGGCGAGAGAACGCTGGATCAGCTTGTTCCCGACCATTTCAGGCATTACGAGCAGAGCAAGAGAGTGGTCGAGGTGATTGAAAAGAACGGTCAGGGGCTTAATCTTACAAGCGAAGTGATTGACGGCATCCTGTGCCACACCAACGCTACCGCTAAAACGCTTGAAGGTCAGGTCGTAAAATTCAGCGACAAGATAGCGTACATAAATCACGACATTGAGGATGCGATAAGAGGCGGTGTTCTAAGACAGGAGGATTTGCCGAAAGGACCTATAGAGGTGCTTGGCAAAAGCAAAAAGTGAGAGAATAACCACTCTGATTAAATCAATAATCGCAAACAGCACAAATCTTATACAATACGATGAAGTTACAAGACAGGCGCATGACGAGTTGCGGAAATTCATGTTCGACAAGGTTTATTTCGCACCGAGTACGAATGCCGAAAAAGGCAAGGCCTGCCACATAGTTGAATATCTGTATAAGTATTTCATCGGTTCTCCCGAGAAAATGCCCGAGCTTTATGTCGGCTTTGCAAAAGAATACGGGCTTGAACGTGCGGTATGCGACTTCATAAGCGGAATGACGGACGACTTTGCGGTTGACTACTTCAAGGAGCTTTGCATTCCGAAAAGCTGGTCTTATTAACAGTTTTCAAAGAAAGGAAGAACGATGCGTTTATCGGAAGACTTTCTTTTAAATATCAAAGAAAGCAATGATATATATGATGTAATTTCATCGTATGTACCACTGAAAAAAAGTCAGGTACGGATTATGTCTGCAACTGCCCTTTCCACTCGGAAAAACACCGTCCTGTCATATATACATGGGCCACGCAGAGCTTTTACTGCTTCGGCTGCGGAGCGGCAGGCGATGTTATAAATTTCATACGGCTCTATGAGCATCTCGACTATATGGAGAGTGTGAAATTTTTAGCTCAGCGTGCAGGTATAGCTATGCCTGATGAGGAAGGCGACAACGGCATAAAAAGGCGTACAAGGGTTTACGAAATGAACCGTGAGGCAGGTAGGTTCTTCCATAAATATCTGTACTCCCCTGCCGGCAAGGAAGGCCTTGATTACTTATACGGCAGAGGTCTAACAGACCACACGATAAGAACATACGGTCTTGGCTATGCTCCCGATACATGGGATTCGCTGAAAAAACATATGAATTCGCTTGGATACAGCGATTCCGAGATGGAAGAAGCGTCACTGCTTTCAAAATCATCAAAAAGCGGTAATTACTTTGACTTTTTCAAGTACAGGGTAATGTTTCCCTTTATTGATGTCAGAGGCAATATAGTCGGTTTTTCCGGCCGTGTCATCGGTGGCGACGATAACAGAAAGTACCTTAATACAAAGGCGACTGCGGTATATAATAAAAAGTACATTCCTGTACAGCCTTAACCACGCAAAAAATTCGGGCGAGAGCGTTCTGATAATGTGCGAGGGAAACCTTGACGTCATTTCAATGTATCAGGCGGGCTTTAAAAACGCCGTAGCGACCTGTGGTACGGCCATAACGGATTCTCACGCAAGAAACATTGCAAATCTCGGCTTCAAAAAGGTCATTCTTGCGTATGACAGCGATGCCGCAGGACAGAAAGCCACCGCAAGAGCGATGAATATTCTTGACAAGGTAGGAATTTCCGCAAATGTGCTGACAATGCAGGGTGCAAAAGACCCCGACGAATATATCAAAAAGTTCGGCAAAGAGGCGTTTCAGCTTCTGATTGACGGCAGTCAGTCGGGAATGGATTACGAACTTAAAAAAATACGCTCAGAGATTGACCTTTCCGCACCCGGCGGAAAATCGGAATATCTTAAAAAAAAGCAGTCGGCTTTATAGCAAATATAAACAGCTCCATCGACCGTGCCGTGTACATTTCGACTATAGCACAGGAATGCGATGTCAACCGTGCAAATGTAGACATAGCCGTAAATCAGATTATCTCAAAGAGAAACAAAACACGGGAAAAGGATAATCGCCGTGCGATACTTAACGGCTCGGTAAACAGAGATAAGATCAATCCGGAAGCGTCACGCTATCCTGCCGAAACACAGGCGGAACGGGGTATCATAGCATATCTGTTCCACTCGCCCGACGCTCTAAAAAAAATAACCGATAAAATAAACTCCGATGATTTTGTTACGGAGTTCAACAAACGGCTGTTTATCGATCTCACGGCAATGATTTCCTGCGGACTTTCAAATGACGTTTCAATGCTTGCCGATAGATATTCTGCGGAGGAAGTTGCGTCAATATACAAGCTGATACACGAAAAACAATAATTTGCCATTCAGCGTTGAACGGCTGAACGATTATCTGAATGTGCTGATAAAATACAGAGATAAGAAGCAATCAAAAAGTGTTGCGGATATGTCGGAGGACGAACTCAGGCAATTCGCTGACAAAATAAAAAACAATAAATCATGACCGGAAGGTTTTGAAAGGAACGATAAATATGGCAGACAGCAAAATAAACGAACTCATTAATCACGGTAAGCAGAACGGTAAGCTCACAACGAAGGAGATAACCGATGTGCTTGAGGAGCTTGACTTTGATGCCGATGAAATCAACAAGCTCTATGACGATTTTGAAAGCAGCAATATCGAAATCGTTGATGACTTCTCTGCGGATGAAGACCTTGACAGTGCGCTTGACTTTACCGACAGCGACGATTTCGAGTCTTCTCTCTCATCTGAAGGCATTGCTATAGACGACCCTGTTAAAATCTATCTCAAGGAGATAGGCAGAGTGCCTCTGCTGACAGCGGAAGAAGAAATTGAGCTTGCTACCCGTATGGCGCAGGGCGACAAGTATGCAAGAAAAAGCGTCTGAGCGAAGCAAACCTGCGACTTGTTGTAAGCATCGCAAAGAGATATGTCGGCAGAGGTATGCAGTTCCTCGATCTTATCCAGGAGGGTAATCTCGGACTTATCAAGGCAGTTGAAAAGTTTGATTATACAAAGGGATACAAGTTCTCGACCTACGCTACATGGTGGATAAGACAGGCAATCACACGTTCTATTGCAGACCAGGCAAGAACTATCAGAATCCCCGTTCATATGGTTGAAACCATAACAAAGGTAAAGAAAGTTTCCAGTCAGCTCCTGCACGAAAACGGTCACGAGCCTACACCTCAGGAAATTGCGGACAGACTCGGAATCACGGTTGACAGAGTAAGAGAAATACTCAGAATATCTCAGGACCCCGTTTCGCTTGAAACCCCTATCGGTGAAGAAGAAGACAGCCACTTAGGCGACTTCATTCCCGATGAGGATGCACCCGCACCCGCAGAAGCGGCATCAAGAACGCTTCTCAAGGAACAGCTTAGCGAAATTCTCGGTACGCTTACTCCCCCGTGAAGAAAAGGTTCTTCGCCTGAGATTCGGTCTTGAAGACGGCAGACCGAGAACTCTTGAAGAAGTAGGCAAAGAATTTGACGTTACAAGAGAGCGTATCAGACAGATAGAAGCAAAGGCTTTAAGAAAGCTGAGACACCCTTCAAGAAGCAAGAAGCTGAAGGATTTTCTGGACTGATAAGGAGTAAGAAATGCACATTACTCTGGAAACCGACTATGCTATCAGGATAGTTGATTTTATGGTAAAGAATGACGGCAGATTCGATGCAAAAAGCGATTTCCGAAAAGACCTATGTGCCGCAGACATTTGCTATGAAGATTCTTCGAAAGCTGGGAAATGCCGGTATAGTAAACTCGTACAAAGGCACTAAGGGCGGATATGAGCTTGGCAGGTCGCCGTCTGAATTATCGCTGTATGACGTGGTCGAGTCGGTAGAGGGTACATATATGTTCAGCCGTTGCCTTTGACGGGCATTATAACTGCAATCGTGCCGAAAACGGTCTTCCCTGCAATTATCGCATAGCGTTTGCCAGAATTTCCGATATAGTATGTGACGAACTTAAAAAACTCACTTTTGATGATTTTACCGGAAAGGCTTGACAAGGCAAAATTGATATGCTATAATATATAGCGTTAAGTTTTGGAGTAACTGCCGAGAAGGAGAACAGTATGACGTATAAAGAGAGTTTTATTAAATTCATGGTTGACAGCGGAGTTCTTACATTCGGCGAGTTCACACTCAAGAGTGGCAGAAAAGCTCCTTACTTCATAAACACAGGCAACTACAAGACCGGCGCACAGCTTGCGAAGCTCGGTGAGTTCTATGCAGAGTGCATCCACGACAACGGCATTGAAGCCGATGTGCTGTTCGGCCCGGCCTACAAGGGCATTCCCCTTTCGGTAAGTGCTTGTGTGGCACTTTTCAACAAGTTCGGCGTTGATGCAAGCTACTGCTTTGACAGAAAAAAGAGGTCAAGGATCACGGCGAAGGCGGTATGTTTGTAGGAAAACAGCTTGCCGACGGTGATAAGGTAGTTATCATAGAAGATGTAATGACATCGGGCAAGGCTCTAAGAGAAGTTCTTCCCAAGCTCAAGGGTGCAGCTGATGTAAATATAACGGCGATGGTAATAACAGTTGACCGTATGGAAAAAGCACTTGACAGTGATTTAAGCGCAGTGCAGTCTGCAGACAAGGATTTCGGCGTAAAGGTTTACTCGATCGTTAATATCAATGACATAATCAGCGCCATTGAAAACGGCGTTATCGAGGGCAAGCAGTACCTTGACGCTATGAAGCAGTACCGCAGCACTTACGGCGTAGAATATTAATTGAATACTCTTCCCTCTTGAAAAAGAGGGATAATATCGAGGTGTGGCTCAGTTTGGTAGAGCGCTGCGTTCGGGACGCAGAGGTCGCAAGTTCAAATCTTGTCACCTCGACCATATTTCTTTCAAACCGCATTTTTATGCGGTTTGTTTTTTACTCTACACGATTTTTTACACGTTTTATAACAAAAAATCCCCCGACAGAGCCTTTTCTGCTCCACCGGGGATTCTGTCATTTTACTTCTTTATGAGGTACTTAATATCGATCGGGCTCTGAATATCAAAAATATCGTTTGTATCCTTACCGAGTACAGCACGATTGCCGACAACTTCAGTGACTATCCAGATCTTTTCAAACAACCAGTCCTTAAGCGGATTCGTTTCGCCGTACCATGTAGCTCCCTGCTTTATCTGCACACGGTCGCCCTTGCGAATTTCTGCCGCAGGCTTGCTTTCAGCAGTCTTACCGCCTATATCAATAACTTTTACCCAGCCTGTCACTGCGCTACAGCCTTTCGGTGTGGTGATGCGGATCCTGCCGTTTAAAACATCATCAGCGGTGTGTATGTAATATGTGCCTGTCAGATGATTTGCGGGCTGTGATGTGGTTGACGAGCCATACAGTGCGGTATTTGACAGCTGTACAGCCTCACCTGCCTTGTATGTCTTTACCGTGGGTGTAGCGGGTTTTACCTGCTCAGATGGCTTGTCTGTAGCTTTTATATGCGTCTTATACCATTTTGCCGTTATCGCAGGATAATCTACAAAGCAAATATCCCCGTCAACGTCCTTGCCTGCGATACTGTCAATGCCCCACTGCCACATTTTCTGCCCGTAATCATACCCGCTCGGGTAGTCCGGGCTTTCGGTCCAGTGCGCAAGCCATATATCACGCTTTTCAACAATACGTTCCTTCTGATAGTAGCTTTCAAGCCACGCAGGATTTGCATACACTCCCCGACGGAAGCCCTGCCTTATTCAGCCTGTCGCAGAACTCAAGCGCCATATCGGTTCTTTCCTTGCTTGTGAGGTTGTCGATCTGACGCTGTTCCTCCATGTCGCAGAACACGGGATATGACGGTTTTTCATCACCTATCGTCTTGAGGCACGCATTTATCTGCCTGTCAAGCTCCTCCCCTGTCAGTTGCCGTAACATACCAGTAACAGCCGAAGTCTATACCGAGTTTTCTGCACTGCTCGATATTGCGTCTGAAATAAGTGTCCTCGTCCGTGCATATGCCGGCACGGATAATTACAAACTTGACGCCTGCCGACACAGCCGCCGTAAAATCGAACTGCTCCTGCGCCCTGCTGATGTCAATTCCCTTGATTTTTAGCATATTACTCTTCCTCGCTTTCGCTTTCCTTCTTAAGCTGTTCCATTATATCTTTCAAGCTTCTTCGGCACCGGAAGCCCCAGTGCGGCGGCATTCTCGATAATGCTGATACCCTCGTTTGCCATGTAGAACAACATCACGGCCGACATTGCGGCAGGCGTTCCGCCGAGTATGTATGTATCGGCAATATGGCCAACTGCTACAAAGACCAGTATCAGAAACTTCTTTGCCAGACCTCTGAAACCGACTTCTGATGATAAGCGCTTTTCTATGACCGCCACAACCACACCTGTGATATAGTTCCAGCGCCATAAACGCTATCAACGCCCAGAATAGCCCCGTAACCTCGCCGTACATAAAGCCTAAAACCGCCCCGACAGCTCCTGCTATGCTGTCAATAATTATCTGTATCTTGCTCATTTTTTCGTCCTTTCCGCCTATTCGGCTAAAAAATCTTCTATTGCTATCATCTCGGCGGGTGTCAGAACGACATTCGTCGAGAGAATATCAATCTTTTCGGGTATATCAACATCAATGTTGAGCAGCTCCTCAAGCTCTGCATTGCAGACATCTACATTTTCAGGGCGAATAACGTATTTATCACCGTCCTGTTCGCCATATTTCTGCAAGAGCTTCTGCCTCTGCTCATTGTACAGCTTCGTTTCCTCATCTATTCTCCGTGCCAGCTTTGCCACAGCATACGACTGTATGACGGGCAGTTCCTTGCTCATCAGCTTGCTTATGACGGGGATTGCATTTACTACAGTTGATAACTTCATAGCTTCTCCTTACTCTGCGTCCTGGGCGGTATATACGGCAGTCTGGAACTCCGTATAATCCGCTCTGACTGTGGTTTTGTTTTCTTCGTACAGCACGGCGTTCGATACTGTCATGCTCATTGTTACGGTCTTGTCCGTCCTTATGGTAGCGCTGAAATACGCTACGGTCTGTTCGTTGCCCTCTCCGTCAGTGATATAGCTTGTACCGTCAAACTGTGTTGTTTTGTTACTTCTAAGCATAATTAACTCCTTTCGCTTAGTGCTTTTCTTAATCTTTTTTATCTCATTCCACATCAGCGGAATAAACTGCTCATACGCAAGTGCGTATTGACTGCCATCGCCGTGTATATCGCAGAATCCTGCAAAATCATCTGTTGTAAGCCCGCATTTTTTTGCAATGCTGCAAGCACATCCTGTGCAATAAAGCCGTAGCTTTTAGCGGTCGATGAATCGCCATTGTAGAAAAATGATTTTCCATCAAGATAATCAAACAGATTTTCAGATCCGCTCGGCAAGCTGGCTATGTGGTTTTTCATACGGGCGTCGGATGAAACGGATATGGTACTTGAAGATGTCAGCGATGAACCTATCAACGATAAAGCTAAGTTAGAGTTGCCAACCACAATTTTTGATGGTGAACACGCCAGCAACCTGTTTGCACCATGATAAATTAATGACGGGTTCGAAGAATCGAAAAAGATGCCTTTTTGAATGCAACATAATCGTTAAATACAGGCAACCATTTGTACACATCGGGAGATAAGCCACCTACCCCAGAGTAACCCGCAATACCAATTGAGCAAATAGTCTTATTTTCGTAACTGAAATAAATATCCGAAACATCTATACCACTGGAAAAGCGAGTTTTAACGTGAAAAGTGGAATTAAATCCATCGTTACTGCCTTTCCTTGAATCACAGCACACGCTGTATGCCGGCTGATAAGTGCTTTTTATTAAGATGAGTTCGATAACCTATATCTATTTGTCCGTATAATCCTGCTGTGCCGATTTGATTAGTAGCCACTATGCCTATTCGTGTTACCCCATAGTTGCTGAAATCGGTTGATGTCGGTGCAATGTATCCAAGCTCTCTACCTAAGGAACAAAACTGTATTTGTCCGTTGTTCATTTCAGTTCCGTATTCCCCGTTATACGCAGAAAAACCTCCCAGAACGCTGATATTAACGCCAGCCGTTTCGTTTATTCCTTCTTTGTGATTTATTGTGTCCAGCCCGTTATACAGTGAATTATTGCTTATCGTAAATCCACCTATCGTTCCGCCCGTAGCTGTAATAGTGCCGGTGCTGCTTACTCTGAAGTATTTGCTGTCCCACTCCCCCGTTGCCAGCGACAGCTTCATACCGGTGCTGTTTGCAACATAGTTACTGCTCTTGATAACTCCGCCCACAATCATATCACCTTTGATTTCGGTATCCGCAATAATCTTCAAGGCCTCGCTTGTCAGTTCCATACTGCTTGCCGATGTTCCCGATTTCACAAGCCACGATATTTTGTCGGCTTTCTGCTCTACGGCGGAAACCTTCTGCGTTACGCTGTCATTTGTTGCATATGTGCTTTCAACAATTGCCTTAAATCCATCTACCGTTTGCTCAAGGCTTGACTGCTTGCTTGATAACGATGTTATTGCGGCTGTGGTGTCCTCAGGAGCAGGCGACCAATCCGTAGCCTTGTTTCCTTTCTCAAGTTTTATATTGCAAGCCTCAATCATGCCGTTTTTTATCAAGTGCAAGCGCCACGCATTCGAGTTTTGCTATGTCGCTGTCGTTTATCGTCCACGTCTTCTCGTAATATATCCACTTATCCTTTTCTGTCTGACTGCTCACCGTCAGTGACAGGGCATGCAGCTTTTTATCATCTGCCGAGCGGAATCTCGCCATCACATAACCGTTTGCGTCAAGCCCGACATCGCTTCTGGCCTTTATCCACGCCGACAGAGTGTAGCTTGTGCCGACGTTAAAATCCGTCAGAAAGTGCCGCTTGTTCGTGCCAAAATATCGTGCATTGCCGGAATAGTCGGTTCTGGATATTGCAAGGCTATTTCCTGATATTCCGCCATCAACCGTTATTATAGTGTTACCGCTCCAGCCGTTTTTGATGTTCCCCGTGCTGTCATACAGCAGATTTCTTCCACCTATCTGTATACTGTCAACCGCCGACTTCGTGGCATACGTTTCTGAAACCATTGTCCGAAAGCCCGACAGGTCGCTTTCAAGAGCGGAAGTGCGGGTGCCGATACTGCCTATGCTTGCAGTCAGCTCCGTGAATTTTGCATTTATCGTCTGAGATGTTCCGTCTATGACAACCTTACTTGTATTAAGATAGGTGCTGTTGTCGGCATTGATACCGTCAATAACGCTCGAAATATCCAGCTTACTGCCGCTGATATGTGCATCATCAGCTACCATATCATTTTTGATAATGCCGCTCTTTATGCCGTCTTCGTGAAGTCCGTCATAAGAAGTAAACATTATCTTTCCGTTTGCATCGGTAACGTAAATGCCATAGTCGGATTTACCGTCCTCGCCTATCTGGACACGGACGGTATTATTTACGTCCTTGATCTGTATTGTGTTTCCGACTATCTGCAATTTTCCGCTGCTTGATTTTATCGTAAAATCATCGGTTTCGATGGTCTTTGACCGGAAGTTTGCGGCTGTAAGGTCCTTTATCAGCGCAGTCGCTATTTCCGCATTTTCGGCAGTCAGCTTTATAGGTGTCAGTTCACCCGTGCCGGCTTTGCCCGACAGCAGAACATCTATGTTTGCAACATTGGATTTCAGTGATTTAAGCGTTGCCGTATCGGCCACAAGCTCATCTATATCCGCTTTCTTTGCATACAGCTGTTCAACATCTGCTTTCTTAGCCGTCAGATTGTCAATCGTGGCTATCTGTGCGGAAAGCTCGGTAATATCAGCCTTTGCGGCATTTACGTTTTCGAGATTTGCAATCTGTGCATTAAGCTCTGTAATATCCGCTTTTTCGAGTAATGCTTGTTTTACGCTGATTATATCTGCGGTTATTCGTTCCGCCTGCTTCTGTGCAGGCGACTTATAGCTTTCGCCGCTGTCCGCAGACTGTTCTTCAGCCGGTGCTTCTATTGTCATAGACAGGCCGCCGTTATATGCCACGGAAATAGTAGCGGCAGGAATTTTCACAGTTTCTCCGCCGTAGGTTATGCTCACCATATCCCACGCATCTATCAGCATATTGCCAAGCCTTAACGGGATTTCACCCGTGCGGTATTTAAATCCGTTTAATGACTTCTGCACCGTGTTCAGCTGATTTTGAGTCATAAACAAGCAATCGTATGTTATCGCAGTGCCTGTGCCGGCTGTAAAATCTCCACACACCACACGTCCGACTGTAATATCGTCGGTAGCAACTGTGGGTGTATCATAGCAAAAATCGGACAATTGCACCGCCGTAGTATCAAACCACCTGAATACTATCTTACCGGCACGGTCACAAACGGCGAATTTGCCGTACAGCCCTGCGATATATCCGATTATTTCACGGCAGGTATAGCCCTCCGGCTTGTCCTTTATCGTTACCGCCGTAAGCCCCGAAGTATTAAAGGCAACGCCGCACTTTGTTGCTATCTCAGACAGCATTTTCAGCGTTGTGGACGGGTATGCAAGGCTTGAAAAATAGCCTTTTTCCGTCTTTGCCATGTTATCCTCAAGCGTTACCGACAACCGTTCTCCGCTTTTCTCGATTTTTCTTTACCGTAAGCACTCCCTGCGGGGCGTATTCTCCGTTCACGCCAAAATACAACGTGCAAGCGCTTCCCTTTCTGATCGTCGCAGGAAGTGCCGACAGCTCGACTTTTGCGTTTGCTATGACAGTTCCGCCCGGCACTATGCTCTCACTGCACGATCCGCCCGAATAGCTTACGCTGAACAGATCGTTCACCGTTACATTATTACCGAAATCCAGCTTGCAGCAGTAGACAGGCTCAGCACCATTAACGGCTGACAGAAAATCATCCGAAACATTTGTATACAAGCTATCACCTACCTTTCTATCAGATTTATTGACACACTCTTGTAATAATAGCCGCTTCCTGCGTACAGCTTGCCTGAGGCGGTAAGATCTGTACTGTATGCGGTTATCTCCCTTATATTCGCCGTCATAGTCGAATTTTACGGCAAAATAATCGGGTTTGTTCTCAAACAGATTACGCAGGCTCTTCACCTGCGCTTCTGTGAGAAAAAAGACCATTTAAGCTCTATCTTGTATTTCCAGCAAAGTATGCTTCCGACGGTTGTTCCTGCGGCATTTCTGCCGGTGTTTGGTTCCCATGTTTTACAGCGTGTGACATTATAGCCGTCTATATCAGGTGACGGGGAGCAGAACGCCCTTAACCCATATCAGATTTTTAGCCAAGTGCATTTACCCCCGTTCTGTATGTATTCTCCTTGTTCAGCTGTACTATCAGTCTGTAAAGCGTTTTACCGTCAACCTCACCCTTAGCGATAAGATTAAAGACCTTTCAGAAACTCCAGTATCTCACGAAGCAGAAGTACGACTTCCGTCATATCTCCGCCTTCGCCGATTATGTCCTTGAGCTTTGACAGAGGCGCAATTACCTCCGGTCTGTTCCTACATTACGGTTATCACCGACCATTGCAAGCGTAGGCGCATACGCAAGACCGCCCTTTGCAAGTTTAGGTATCAGCGGAGGGTTTTCAGGCATTGAGAAATGCCAGTCCTGACCGAACAAATCGCCTATTGCGCCTGCCACACCGCCGATAGCGTCAACTATACCCTTTACTACAGTGTAGATACCCGTCCAGAGCATATTAATACCGTCGATTATCAGATTGATAACTCCTTTGATCACGCCCCAGATTGTGTTCCAGATACCGCTGAAAAAGTTGCATATTCCCTGCCAAGCCTTATTCCAGTCGCCTGAAAATACACCTGTTATAAAGTCTATCAGTCCGCCGAAGGTCTTAATAATACCACCGATTATATCGCCGAAATAGCGGTAAATACAGTATCAAAAACGCCTTTGACCGCCGCCAGTACATTTTTTATCGTGGGTCCCAACGTTTTCACAAACCAATCGACAAACGGCTTTAGAAAATTCCATACTGCTTTTACGCAATCCACGATTTTTGCGACAACGGCAACGACCTTTACATAGACAGGCTTTATTGCTTTGTCCCACAGGGATTTTATAAGGTCACATACCCACTGTATAACGGGCTGTATCCACTCTTTATAGACCGTCAGCACTGTATCACCGACTGAAGTTATAAGCGACTGAATAGCTTCCATCATCGGTTCGCCATACTGCGACCATAGCTTTGCCGAGGTTATCCACAAATCGCTCCATACGCCCTGCAAGGTTGTCAGTATCGGCATAACACCGGTTACAAAAACCTCGTCGAATATTGTCTTGACGGTTTCAAAGAGTGTCGTCATAACCTCTGCGGCCGCCGTCCACTGATCTGTCAGCAACGGTAACACGGTTGTTATCATTGTGTTCAGCGAAGGGAAAATCACGTTATCCCACAGCTGACCGAACACAAGATTAAACGTATCTCCAAGCCCTGAAGCTATCGTACCTATTGACTTAAACGCTGTCTGAAGCGCCGGAGTCAGATTATTTGTAAAATAGTTTTTGAACGGCTCGGCAAGAGTTGCCATATCACTCCAGGCCTTGCTCATATTATCCTTGAAGCCCTCTATAACGGGTGCGAATTTTTTGCCTATCTCCGCAAATATCGGAGCAAAATTTGTGTCGAAATACTTTTTGACGTTTGCAAACTGCTTTTTCAGCAGAGCAAACCCCTTTTAATCTGCTCACGAATCTTATTTCCGATACCCTCGGCTGTCTTATCGCCCTTGCTGTCAAGTGCAGAGATCAGAGGAGGAGCTGTCGCTCTCGTCCTTTGAAGCAACATTCATCTCATCAAAACTTGCAAGGAAACGGCTGTTTTCCTTAGCCTTTTTCCGACAGCTTCGACCTTTTTTGCCGCTTCAAGCGACTTTTTATACGTTGTGCCGAACAGCCCCGAAATAAAGCTCGCTATAGCTTTGGTTGCTGTGGCAAGTCCGGATGCCAATGTATTAAGCGCCGGCATGATAGCGTTTACTATAGGCGTAAACGCAACCTGAAGATTGCCCTTTACCTGCTTTATACTGTTGCCGAACTCCTCGTTTGCTCCGATAGCGTCCGACATTACCGACTTTATGCCACGAAACGCCGCATAAAGCCCTGCCATAAGAAACGTAGATTTAAGTGCGGATTTGACACTTTTACCAAGTCCGCCTATTGTCTTGCCGAATCCACCGGCAGAAGTTTTTGCTTTGCCGAGCGATTTTTCAGCAGAAGCACCTACTTTTTTTGACCGACTTTTCAAGGTTATCAACAGGTTTTTCTGCTCTTTTGAAATGGCTTGCAAAAGAGGAAGCCAGTTTTTTCACAGGAGCAATGACCGAGTTATTTACCGCCGTGCCTACCGTTTTTCAACGTGTTTTTCACCTTTGAAACAGGCTGTATTATCTTGCTTGCCGCCTTATCGGCCGTTTCCAGCACCTGCTCAATCTTTTTACACCCCGAATCCAGTACGGCGGTAGTTTTTTCTACCGCACTCTGCACTTTTTCGTTTGATGCAGCAGCCTCTGTTACCGCTGTTTTAACCTGCAGCATTTTGTCTATCAGCATCGCTATGACAGGTAACGATTGCAGATTTATATTGTTTGTGCTTTCAGGTATCTTGTTTACCGCTTCGGCAGCCTGCCGTGCGGCTTCAGCCAGCTTTTTGGCTTCTGCATCCGCCTGCATTGCCTTATCTATCTTGGCTTTAGTAGCTTCGGACTGCTGCTGAAGTTTCAGCATACTTGTTTCAACAGCGTTTATTTTTTCTTATTATGGCATTGCCCTTTTTTTTCGCCTGCCATGTCTTTATCAGACATTGCCGCCATTTCTCTGCTAAGCTGTTTCCACTTCTCCTGTGCAAAGCTCTATTTTTTCGTTAGTCAGCTCAAGACTTTTGTTCAGACGGTCGATAGGTTCGGAAGGAATTTCAAAACTGCCGACATCAATTTCGGGGATCTCCTCTTTTTCTTTGGACTTCTTCTTATCGCTTTTCGGCTGATAGTTGTTCACGAAATCCATAGCTTCTTTGCTATAACCGGGTCCGAACTCGTACTTGTTATTTATCGCTTTGCCAAGACTTTCTGCTTCCTTTTCCGCTTCCTTTACAGGCTCGACAAGCGCCTTTTCCAGAGTTTCGGAAGCCTTTTCGGCACTTTCGGATATAGAGCTTTCAAGCGTCTTTCCTACCTCTTCGGCGGGCTTTTCGACCTTCTGCACAGCCTTTTCAACGCTCTGCGTCACGGTCTTTTTTCTACAGCCTTGCCGACTTCCTCAACAGGCTTTACAGCCTTATCGGCGGCTTTTGACACACTGTCGGTAAGTGCCTTTTCAGCGGTTTCACCGACCTTATCCCACTGCGACTGTATGCTTTTCTGTAAAGCCGAAAGCTGTTTGTCAAGCTCTGCGTCTATTATCAGCGACAGGCTGATAGTGCCTACTGACGCACCGTTTCCGTCAGCCATTTACTCACCTCCCCCCGAATGCCTTTTTTATCATCATTTCAAGAGCCGTTATATCGCTCTGTATCTGTTTTGGAGTTTTCTCCGCAAGCTGTTTCTTCGCTCTGAATGCCGCCCACCCCGCCGTATGCGGTTTTCATACGGCGAAAAGTGTTTGAGCATCTCCTTGTTATCCTCGCTTCGTATCCGCACTGTCTGACCGAGCGGAGTATCATTCATAATGCCGGATACAAGGCTCAGCCAGTCAGAATAGTGCAGATCGTCCTGCTCGGACGGCAGTATGTGATACTGTTTTGCTATCGACTGACGTATCAGCTCACGGTCATACTCGACATCGTACCAGACTTCATTACTCGTGAAATCGCTCGGTATCTTCCTGTCCCGTCATGGCGGATATTACTAATCTCCGGACAGCTTCTGATATGCCGCCCACGGCATATTCATTTCGCTTATCTCCTTAGCTGCGGCAGGCTCGAACGCCAGCTTGAACATCTCGTCAATCTTTTTCAATGTCCTTCTTATCGCCGTTATTGTAAAGTGCCATTACCTTCTTGACCGTCTTTTCACGATCGTCTACCTTGTAGACCTTTTCTCCGATGCGTATTTCGGGAACGCCTACGAGTAGCTTTTCATCAAGTGTGTACATCTTAGCCATTGTATTTTTTTTTCTCCTTTTATGCTTCTGCGTCTGTAAATGTAGGCTTGCCATCTGACATAATATCAAACGCAAGAGGTGCAACCGCTGTGGAATCGCCCGACTCCCACTCCGTCACGTTTATAACGCACGGTATCGTCAGCGTTGCGCCGCTGGGGAACGTCCACACTACAGTTGTGTGGCTGTCTGCGCCTGTCTTAAGTGCAAGTCCTGCAACATAATCGTTGCCTGCGTCACCGATGTTTCTCTCTTGCCGGATACGCTGACGGTCAGTGCCTTACCTGTCACAAGTCTTCTTGTCCAGCCTTCCTGATCGAACGGCTTCCACTCCTCGACATTGCCGTCAATGGAAACTGAAAAGCTCTCCATATCGGCAATAGTTACAAGATTCTCGGCTGTCGCACCTGTGCCGCCTGTCTTGTCAATCTTGAACTGATTTTCATATACGGGATATACTCCTGTTTTGTTAGCCATTGTTAATTACTCCTTTCGTAATAAACCGTCGCATCAATAACGTACTCGCAGATACCTCTTTCATCTCTGCCTGCGTTATGCGCCTCACTGCAACTCAAAAAGCCGACCGTGTGCCCCTCGGCAACATAGCCGTGTACATCGGTCAGCTTATCAAGTATTTCGTTTGCCGCACTCTCGGCTGTTGTCGGATTGTCCGTCCAGTGTATCAGTACGCTGATGTGCTTTTCAAGTGTTTTTCGTGCAAGGCTTTCCGCCTATGCTGATTTTCTTAGGATAGGTGTTTCTTGACGCATACACGCCGATACACTTATCCTGATTTGCGTCTATACAGCCTGCATATACATTCTCTATGCCGAGAACATCAGCAAGCATATCGGCTGTTTCAAGTAACGTCATACGCCTGTTTTTTTTCCTTAAAAATTTTTGGAATGAATGAGTTTTTGACAAAATCCTTTTTTGTCACCTGTTATGTACGGCTCAAGCCAGTGATCAGTCCTGCCGTTGCGGAATTTCAACTTTTTGTCGGTTACTTCTTTCTTTTTACACCACTTTTAGCCCAAGCGCTTTTGGTATTCGGATCAACCATAACCTTACCATAGTATAGGTAACGTGAATACAAAGCACTGTGGTCAATCGTGGCGATAACAGTATTACCGCTTTTTTCCGAACGAACAAATATACCGTTGATAAGGTCGCCTTGATCAAGCGGTGCTGTGTTCTGTACTTCGGTCACTACCTGTTCCATCGCCGCTTGCGCACTGTCAATGACGGCTTTTTCTATCTTTGCTATAGCAGCCTTATCAAGCTTTACGGTTACTTTTATCACTATATCAGCTCCAGTCTTGTGTAATTTACCGTCCCGTCGGGGTTTTTAGCCTTTTCCGAGCCGTATATCTTGTACTCTCTGCCGCCTATCTCCACAGCTCCGTCAATGATCGGGCTGTCGGGAGCAATATCACCGCAGAAAAGAGCCTCGCCAGACAGCGTTATCAGCTGTTTTTCCGCAGAGAGCTTCTGCCGTGCTTTTTCCGAATGGAAGCACTTGCCCTCAAAAATGACCGTCCGCTTCTTCGAGCCGTCACGGTTAAGTCCGTCTGTACGATACACGGTACAAGGCGTTGTACAAACCCTTTCGGGTACAAGTTTCGGATATTTCATTATAACCCCCTGTAGCAAAGCCCTGTCTGCAATAGCGTGTTATAAATCTGCCGTGTTGTAGTGACACCGCAGTAATTTATAACCTTCGAGCTGTCAAATGACATTGACACACCGCTGATACTATAGGAACTGAGCGGACTGTCAAGCAGTTCGGCATTGTCAAAAACAAATGCTGTCTGCTGTGACAGTGCCAGCCTTACCTTATCCCGCTGAAACGCTGTCAGATTATTAAATCCTATAGCTGTTATGCGGTTGAAGGTCAGTGTGTCGATGTCGCTCTCCGCCCTGTTTTCAAGGGCGTTATACTGCTGTTCTGTTATTGCGCTGTCGGGGCATAAGGTCTGAAATTCCGCAAAAGTGAGGTACATTAAGCCTCACCCTTTTTTGCCTTTGCCGTCCTTGCCTGAGCAAGCTCATCACGGAGCTTTGCTATCTCCGCCTGAGCCTTTTCAAATTCGGCATACGGCACGGTAGCCTGCGGAGAATGCTCCACAGCCCCGTTATCGCCAATGATGTCATAGCCCTGTGCAAGGTATGACTTCTTCTCGGCTTCCGTGATAGTATACTGCTTGTTTGCCTTTACTGCTACCATAGTTACCTCCTTAGTATGTTTACGACTATAGCCTTTGCGTTGCCGGGAGCGGTATTGAATGTTATCACACCCGATGACTTGTCATAGCTGTAGTCTGTTGTCGCTGTACCGTCTACAGTTACGCCGATGAGCTTTTCGGGCTTGTCGGTCACTGTGAATGCAGTTGTCGAGCCGTTACCTGCGAATGTCTGCGTCAGAGCAGATACATTCATGATACAGCCGTCAACAAACAGGTGATCTATCGCAAATGTACCGTTGTACTTGCGGTTCTGGTACAGATAGTTGTCTGCCGTTCTGCTGTCAGAGCCGGGAGCAAACAGATGTATATATGCGTACTTATCTCTTGACACCTGGCATTCGGGGTCAATGAGAATGTAGTTTATCTGCTTTGCGCCGACACCGGACTTACAGCCGTCCGTGAAATCGTACACGGTCTTGAAACGAGCTGAGGGAACTGTAACGATATTGCCTATATCGTCAACAGAATGAATACGTCTGTCGATACCGCCGCCGCTCTTGATGTCGAGCGTTCTCTGAATACCCTCTGCGTTCTTGAGGATCGTCTTATAGTCTGCGGTGACATAGAGTATCATTCTGTCAAGAGGTACGCCCTTATCTTCAAGTGTCTTGAGGTTCTCGTCAAAGTCCTTGAGGACATTCTCAATCGTGAGCTTGTCGTGCTTTATTGTTGCGCCTACTCTTACAGCCTCTGCATACAGCTTTGAGAATGTATAGCTGTCGTGTTCGGGGATTGCCTGCGTCCTGTCGAAACGGCTCTGAATGTTCGCCAGTGATACAACGGTATCGGTTTCGTCAAAGTCCATAGGATCTACTACGAACTCGATAGAACGGTCGTGATCGAGCGTCTTTGTTTCGTAGTTGTTCTCGTATGTACCCTGAGGGAAGCCGAGCGATGCTCTTGTGTGGTCCTTATAGCGGATACCGACAGAGTGGGTATCTTGATTGTTTTCCCGCCTCTGAGCTGAATATCGGAATTTGAGTGATAGAGAGCGTCGGCCTTTGATTCCTGACCGTAAAGCTCTCTGAGCTGATTGGTATACTGTTCAGCATAGTTGATTGTGTTTGACATTTTTACACCTTACCTTTCTTACTTCTTTTTCTTGATACCGAATGCGTTATCAAGTCTGCTGTTGTCGGGCTTTTCTTCCTTGTCGGAGCTGCCTGCACCGACCTTGAATCCGCCCTGCTTTTTGCCGTCTGAGCCGTCAGCCTTCATATCGGGATATTTCTTGACTACCGCCGACAGTGCCGAGTTGATGTCCTCGCTTTTGCCGGACTTGACGTAGCTTTCGGCAATAGCCACAGCATCGTCCATACAGTCAGGCTTTACACCGAGCGACATTGCGGCTATCTGTGTTTTCAGCCTTAAAATCTCCACGTCCTTTGCATCGGGAACGGCGGGTGCAGGCTCAGATTCGGGCTTATCCGCCTTTTTCTTCGGGCTTATCGTCCTTCTTGTCCTCTGCCTTGCTCTCATCGGGCTTGTCTGCCGTGCCGTTATCGTCCGTCTGCTTGTTTTCGGCGGGCTTCTCTTCGGGCTTTGGCTCGTCCTTCTGCTCCGCTGTGGGAGCGTCGGGCTTCTTCTCCTCTTCGGGAGTTTTCTTTTCGGGTTCCATTGCTTTTCCTCGCTTTCTTTGATTTTGGGTATAAAAATACCGCCCTTTTTAAGAGCGGTATAATTATTAAGTTTAGTTGTACAATCAATTGCACACGGGTATAAGAAAACCGCTCACTGCTGTGGGCGGTTTTATGAGTTCATTTTTTCTTCCCAGTCTTTTCGGCTTTCTTCGTCCCAGTCTTCATCAACAGTTTCTTGGGCTTTGTCCATATCATCTAAAACTTTTTCGATTAACTCGTCAGAAATTATTACTTGAGTCTTGCCTTTCATATTATCACCTCTAACACTCTTTTATTATTGCGGATTTTTAAAATTCGATATTTCAAATTCTTATCGAATAAAAACTCTCTCTGATTCGGGTATTTGCTCAATAATTCAATATACGCACCCTTGCTTCCTTTTTTAGCTATTATTACGATGTTGTAATCACCTTTAAGCGTTCTCGATGAAACAACCGCTGTGCTGACAAATTGCTTAGGTTCATATATATCGCCTATTTTCATTCCTTCCACAGGATTGTGTTTGACAGAACGGTAACAGATAATGTCGTGCTTTAACTCAAACTTCGCTATCGCACCCGATATAACATCGGAATAATATTTCAAAGTGTCATCTTCGGGAATATCCCCACGAAGCATTGAATTAAGCCTTGCATAGAACTTATCGTCTTTGGGATCGCCGCTGTTCTTCGTGTACTTCTTGATTGCTCTGATTTCTTCGGATGACAGACGGTCAATCCATTCGTTTGAATCTTCACGCAGTACAGGAACAACAGTATCTGCCGACAACGGTTTGAAATCTGTTCCTTCTTCTATTATATCACTTTCATCCGAATTGTCAACAGTATCGTCTGTAAAATTCTGTACGTCTTCTTCGCTGTCTGCCGCTGTTTCAATAGGCTGTTTTACAGTTTCCTGTATGCTTTCTGTCGTTTTGGCAGTTTCATCGGATTCATCAGGCACAACCGCAGTCGGCGTATCGTCTGTGTCTTCGTTACTCTGAACAGGCTTTATAGGCTCAGGCTGTACAAAATTCATAGTGTTTTCGGCTTAGAAACGTTATCCGGCTCGGAAACGTTATTATCCGGCTGAGGAATATTAGGCTCTTTATCTGTCGGAACAGGATTTTTGCTTTCGGTATCGGTAGCTTTAACAGGCGCTTCTTCCGTTCTCGGGGCTGTCCTGCTTCGGCTCACCCTTACCGCTGTAGATCTTCTCTCTTGAATAATCTCTGCGGAGAACATCGTCATGCTCTTTGATAAATTCTCTGAGCTTGCCTTGCTCCTCTCGGAGCTTACGCTTATACTCCTTGACCTTCTTCTCGTCCTGCGTGCCCTCTGCCTTGCGTTTGAGCGCTCTTATCTTGCGCTCCATAGCCCGTTGCTTTTCTTCGAGCTCTCGCTGTTCCCGTATCTTCTCGGCAGGAATCGGCTGAGGTATCTTTGTAAGCCCCTCTATGTACTGCCCCATAGTATGACGGCAGTTAGGGTGGAACAGCCCGCCTCGGATTGCCACAGACAACAGCATAAACCACTTGTCGCAGTAGTTTGACTTGCCGAAGTCGCCGCTTCTCTCGCCGTTCCATACGGTGAACACATCGTCTATGTAAACCTTGCCCTGATACGGCTCGCAGGTTTCTGAGCAGCCTCCGTACTGCGATATAAGCACAGTGTCATAGCCCAGCTCCGCAAAGCGTTTAGCCGCACCCCTGCAATGTTGCCCTTTTGGACGTTGTGCGCAGTGCCATACGCACATAATCGGCAATATTAACTCGCCTGCCGTCTGCGTATACAATGCAGTTTATGCCTTTGTCGAGGAAGTCCCTTGTTGCAAGGTCGATTGCTTCATTAAGCGTAATTGAGCCTGTGCCCATCATAAGCTGTACCTTGTTCAGCGTTGTGCGGTAAACATCGTCCATATTACGCACAGCGGCGGTAAGGGCGGTTTTTTCAAGCGTTGTCACGTCTTCCATCAGCTTATCCATCTTCGGCTTGTTAACACCGAAGAAATGATCATCGGGTATAGCTGTCGGCGCTTCGGGCGGCTGAGGCTGTGCCGAACATCGGGAACATTGACGCCGCTTTCCGAAACATCAATGACCGACTGCTCCGCTGTATGCTCCCCCTCGTGAAACTGATCCGTCATAAGCTGTCGGGTTCCATCGTCAATAACATCTACATATTCGTCCGCTATCTGAACGTTATCCTTGCGGAAATTGTCAATGTTATTGAGCTTTTCAGCCTGCCACGCAGACCATTCAAAGCCTTCTTTTTTTTCTTCTTCAGCTTTGTGCCGTGAAAGATTGCGTTTCAGCGAAGCAATGAGCCTTAACTCTATCTCCTCGAATATCCTTGCAATATCTCTGAAACTAAGCAAGCTCATCACCTACCGCAGGTGTTGTGCCGTCAGCAAGCCCCTTTTCCTGCATTATACGCTTGACTTCACCGGCTTTCCATTCGTCTTCTTTTGATGATCCCCACAGCTCCTCGACCTGCGTTTCGACCGACATAATGCCGTAGGTACTTGCCTTGCCGACCGTTTCAACACGGCTGTCAAAGTCGGGTGCGCCGTACTCACCGAAATCAACGCTTACCTCATATTCTTCGGGGCTTTGCCCTGCATATTGTCGTATGTTTTTAATACAGCCGACACAAGCTCAGGCAGAGCCTTTTCAAGCGCTGTCGTTATTGTGTTCGGGTGTTGCCCGTAACGTCCTTCTTCTCTCGCTGAGCGTCCGCACTTGACATCTTGCCGACATCAATACCGAGTGTTGCAGGCGATACAAGTCCTTGCAGGCACATCAGCAGGCAGTTTGTATACGATGATACAAATGCGTCATACTTGATGTCGGGCTGTACCGACCTGTATCTGAGAAGAGCGCTCATCACCAAGAGATGAAGCTATCTCTATAAACTCATTGCCGAAACTGTTTACTCGTTGTAAGGCCCCGTTTTCAGGACTTCGAGGAATTTTATCGGAAGGAATATACTTTGTAACTCTGCCGGCTCTTATGGCGTCCCACCACTGCGAAATAACCTCGTCCAGAGCGTCGAAGCAGTCGGATTTACCGCCGTCGAATATGCTCTTACCCCTGTTCGGACATTTTTTTGATGCGTAAAATTTCAGCGGTACAGCCATTATGTAATCGCCATCGAATATCGTTCTTGTTTCAATGCCTGAAAGGCAAGGAACGCTGTCAAGGCGTACCTCATGACCGCTGTTATCATAAAGTCTGCTTTCAATGTACCCTTTTCCATAACATTCCTCAAGATGGTACAATCTATCGCCTTCCTTATGCTCAGAACGGAAAACAACCTCTTTAAGTACGCCTCTTATATAGCGATATTCAACCTTATCTGCACTCCAGAATTCAACTATAGGAACGTCAGAAACAGAATTTTCGGTCATATCGACTGAAATCTTAAATGCCCCATCGCCGCTTACTAAAGTGTCTACTACAGCTTTTCCAACAAGTTCGTTAAAATCAACGGCTTTTTGATACGCTCTCAAAGATCGAGTTTTCTTTTTCACCGGTTACTTTGATTTTATCCATATCCGAATACACGATATACGCCAAAGTATCGGCAATTATCGCAGGCAAGCCGCTGTGTATTTTTCGTATATTATTCTTGTTTGGAACACTCGCCCAAAAACTACCGCTTCCGTCACCTATCTGGTGGAAAAACTGTCTAAGTTCCGTTGCGTCACCTCTGTACCAGAGCTGAGAACGAAGCACTTCAATCTCTCTCGGCAAAAGCTCCTGCAGCACAACAGATTGATTTGCGGCAGGAACTATATTAAGCCAATTCTGTATCATGCTTTTAAACCTTTCTCCTATCTTCACGTCATCCTCCTATCTATTTATACATAGTTTCGGCAACACCGGTTGTTGCGTCAGGCGCATCGTCGTGTGCGTTTTTGCCTTCACGCTGATATTTAATCATAGCCGCATAATACTCGGGAAACTTATCTCTCAATTTACCGGAAAATAATATGATTTTGTACCCATGAAGAGTTTGAAATTATACGTGCCTTCTTGTTTTTCGACTGATGAAACCACTGAAAAATAGTTGTATAATTACCAAGCTCATCGGCTGATATGCGTCTGACGTTCCGTGCAAATCCCGAACCGCCGTTATTTGATTCTATAAGAGCATTATTTACAGCAAATTCTTTATGTCGCCTTGCTGTTTCCTTCTCTGTGATCTCCATATTTGCTTTAGAAAAATAAACATCAAGTACATACGCTTCACGCATATACACGCCCCAGATAATGCTACACAAGAAGTCATCTCCCTCGTCCGCAGTATCTGTATAACTGTAAATACCTTCAAACAAACTGTTCCCATTGCTGTCTTTTCGGCAACTCTGTATAGGTCTTGAACGAATCATACAGTCTGCCTTTTTTAAATCAATCGGCTCTTGCTGATAGTTAGCACTTGCAATATCAACTCCCATCGCTTTTGTCTTCGCCAGATACGAAACATAGGATAATATTTCAGGGCAGAGCATAGTGTGCTTTTCTTTATCAATAAGTGCTTTCATTGTAATGTGCCTTACGTTTACACCTTGTTGAGTATAATGCGCAATGGCTCTGCCTGCGAGATCGTCGGAAGCCCAGCGTGTCATAATGATTATTATTTTACCGTTCTCTTCCAAACGAGACAGCATCGTGTTTGTAAACCACTCCCAGTGCTTCTCTTTTTATGCTCTCATTGTTAGCTTCTTCTGCATTTTTGATTAGATCGTCAATGATCATAAGCGAACAGCCGAAACCGGTCGCTGTACCTGTCGGAGAAGTAGCAAGATAATTATTATATCCGCCCTCTAAACTCCACAGGTTCATTGCGCCGTCTCCTCGTTTGATCTTAGTATCCGGGAAAACATCAGAATACACCGGAATATTCACATCTGCTTTTTCGGCGGATATGCAGTTTCTGACATTCTTTGAAAACATAGTTGACAGTGTTTCATTGTACGAGCCCGTCATAATCTTCTGGTTTTTATCCCTGCCGAGAACCCACTCAACAAAGCAACCTGCTGTTCTCGACTTTCCGTGACGAGGTGGCAAATTTACTATCATAACCGGTTCATCTGAGTTCATAAACTCCTGAAAGCCATTACAGAGTTCTACTAAAAAAATGATCTATCAGACTTATAGAAATCCGGTGCTTTTAATTGGCAATAAAAAAAAAGAACTCACGCTTAGCAAGTTCTATTTTAGCACCAAGTTTTGCAAGGTCTTTACTAATCATCAGTTATCAACTTCTTCAGCTCTTCTGTTGATAATTTTGAAAACGGGTTATTGACATCGGCATTTATATTTCCTTGAACTTTTTGTCACATACTCCCC
>VOFJ01000306.1_pt1 | contig 64001 bp, 54 predicted proteins | sample 5384081 | NCBI WGS metagenome assembly VOFJ01 (sample SAMN12384729, study PRJNA508395) | human gut metagenome | isolation source: healthy gut I | host: Homo sapiens | reverse complement strand
TCGACACCACGTTGATTCCGACGGTGTTATATCCTCCGAATGCCTTGAATCCGGCATTGAGTATATTGAGCCTTACATTCGCCTGCACCCGGTTGTTGTCGTGAATGTTGCTCATGGCTTCTGCAACACTGATTCCGGGATTGGTGAAAAGTACAGTCCGTCCGTCAAGATTGTACAGAACCGATGACGTGTGCAGATTGCCTCGCATGGCCACGTTGATGTTACCCAGTCCGGGGAAGCCCACGTAGTTGCGGTCGGACCCGAATGCAGGATTCATCTGGCTGCGGTAGGTGTAGTTCTCAAGGAAATATCCTGAATAAGTGCTTTGCGCCCCAGCTTTACCGGCGCATGAGAGCAGTGTGGCAAGGAGGATGGTGTATGCGTATCGTTTGAATATGAATTTCATGTTTGTGTTGGATTTTGGATGGAATGGATGTGTAAAATTATGACTCAGGCTGCATTGCAAGAGATCGGTAGTGGGCCACCTGGTCAGAGCTCTTTTTCGTAATAGCCGGACACTTTTGCCCTTACCTCTTTAAGAACTATATCCTGGTCGGGCGAGAGCGGAGTTTCTCCATCGGCATTCACCCGGGCTGTGAAGGTTATGCCGTCGAGGTGCGTTACAGTCTGCCCTTCGGTAAGCTCGATGGTAAATGGGAAATCCTCGGCATTGGCAGGCAGTGTGACACTTGTCAGTTGAGCCTGCATCCTATTGCCGTCCTTGTCGAGCACGTAGGCGGAGAGTTTGACATCCAGAGGCACCCTTGAGGTTGCGCGAGCAGAGACGTAGAGTTTCTCTACGGTTATGGCATCCACATCCTCGTCATTCCATCCGTCCTCAGTTTCCGTATAGACAATAGATGATCCGTTCTGCAGTGCGAGGGGGGCAAAGAAATCATAATGCCCATCTATTCCGGGTATATCCGTACCCAATGAGAAGTCTGCCACGTTTTGCAGAGGTATGCATGGGTTATTGAGGCGCACTCCCAGGCTGGTGGGCAGTCCGTTGCCGGACAGCACACCCGACAGAGATTTAAACCCTACATGCTCCAGATTCCCGGCATACCCGGGCAGCGGGTCGGACGGCATGGCAGGCGACAGGCAAAGTGATAGGGGCCGTAAGCTTGTCCGTGGCCTATGGTAAACCATGGATTGTCGATGGAATATTCGCCGGAGGGTTGCCCGTCTCTGATAGCAGTCAGCGTGAGCCCCGTGTTGCAGTCGAGTTTTTCAGGTCCAACCGGATTGTTGAGCCCAAGATAAATCTGCGGATTTACAAGCGAAATGTCGGTTTCCTCGCCGGATAGGAAATCGGGCATATCCGACAGGTCCACATCCTCAATATTCACACCGGTGATAAGATATTCTATCGCGCCGGAAAAATTTGTTGCATGTATGTCCGACAGAGTATAGGAAACAGAAAAATCAATCTGGGATGGTAGCGACATGCCGTTTTGTGCCGTAAGAGTTAGGATGCCCTCCGACACCGTCATGGCGCTCTTGAACTTTAATTCATGAGTCTGGTAATCAAGTACCGCGCCGTTTGCTGCCATATCGATTGAGGTGGCCATAAGGTCGATCGTGGCGGATGCGCCCGGTGAAACAAGGTGAGGTACAGAGAGAACGCCTGTTGCTGCATCGTAGTTGCCGGCAGAAGCTGTGGCTTCAAGGCCTTTGGGCAAGAACAGTTTGAGGTTGGTGAATTCCACCGAAGTCACTGTGCCTCCAAAGTCCGGGGCAGAAAGATGTATCCTGAACAACATGGGGGTGACCCGTATGGATGTGACGGCGTGGACAGCTTCGTCGACACCTGTTATGTCGTACGTGAAATCCGTAGTGGTGGATTCGATTGAATACTGCACGGTAGAGCCGGATGCCGCGGCATTTTTCGCCAGTGCAGCCGGGACAGAACTGATCTGTATGGTTTTTGTTTCGAGCGCAGGAGCGGCGCATTCGATTACGTCAACGTGTATCGGATTGGAGTTGAATGAGCCTGATTCATTCACAGCATAATATTTGCTGCCATCAGGTGCGGTGTATATCTGAATTTTGCTTTCCTCGTCAATTTCAATAACACTGTTTAGTGTGATTGCATCAAGATTCATCGGGATAACCAGTTCATCGACCCTGAATCGGCTGGTTGTATCGATATTCGACAGGTCGTAGCCGTCGTCGACACATGCAGACAGTGCAATGAGCCATGTGGCAGTCACGGCAGCCTTAACATATAAGCTTCTGTTCATGAGAAAGTAATTAAAATGTATTGAAATAGATAATGAGTGTTTACATCTGCCAAAATTAGCAAAATTTAATATATGTTCCAACTAATTAAACATCAATTGTAGCTGATTGTCAATATCAGCCACAATTCTCACAGCATAGCACTTGAAGTCACGGCTGTTAAGCGGATTTCGACCGTCGGGACTCATCTACAAAATAAGCCCTGACTGAAACAGGATGGCAGGTGTGTGTGGCTTGGATTCCCGATGTTTGCGGAAGCCGGATGGATTTGCTGACTGCCGGGCGGCTGCTATTCTGAGTTTGTCTAATGTAGCAGGGCTTGTGTTTATGGAGTCGAGTAGCTGCATAAGGTTCTTGCGCTTCTCTCTTAGTTCCGGCGACATGAACAGTCCCGGCTGCACCTGATTTGCCTCGACAATATCGCTTATAATGACACCTGCACGCCGATACACCAGCCCCGGGCGGTATATCGATTTCAAGCCTTCAATTGCCTCTCGGGTAAGAATCATGAGGTCGTTGGCCGGTTCTTCGAAATGCCGATAGGCCGAATTGCCATATTGGGGCAGATCCGTACGGAACTTATTTGTCTGGATAAAGACACATATCCCTGCCGCAAACGAATTCTGACGCCGCAATTTGCGTGAGGCTATTTCAACAAAGCGCGCCATATGTTCGCTAAGTTCCTCCAGGCGTGCGACCGATGGAACCAGCGTGCGGGTGGAGCAGATATGCTGTTTTGATGCCGTTTCCGGATCTGCATCGATACATGGTTCGCCGTTGAGTTCCATCCATGTGCGTTGCGCCGTGACGTTGGCTATCCGTTCCACGTCGTAATGATTCAGATCGGCGAAATCAAGAGCTGAGATGATTCCGTAACGAGAAAAACGGGCAGACAGACGGCGCCCTATGCCCCACACCTTGTCAATCGGCGTCAGCGCGAGAGCTTTACGGCGTTTGTCTTCATCGTCAATCATACACACCCCCCGGTAACCGGGATACTTTTTGGCAAATCCCGCCGCTATCTTAGCCAAAGTTCTCGTAGGCGCTACGCCAACAGATGTAGGTATGCCAACCCAACGGCGCACCCTACGCACAGTTTCGCGTGCAATGGCCTCCATCCGTTGTGCATCTCCGTCGGGAAGCTGGAAGAAGCCTTCGTCAATTGAATATACCTCAACATCGCCCACCACACTTTCAACGGTGTTCATAACACGTGCCGACAGGTCACCGTAAAACCGGTGCTGTCCAGACAGGACCGCCACATCGTATTGCCGGATGATGTCGCGTATTTTAAATATGGGCACACCTCGGGTGATACCGATAGCCTTTGCCTCATTCGACATGGCCACAGCACACCCGTCGTTACTGCTGGTCACAATAACAGGGCGATTTTTCAGCCAGGGTTTGAACAACCTTTCACAGCTGACAAAAAAATTATTGCAGTCAATCAGTCCGAACATAAAAGTGAGGGGAGATGCGCATTTTCAGCGTTTCGCGTTTTCAAAGATAGCAAATCCCGCCGTGATATGAAATGCATCCGGCAGGAAAATATATCAAATAAGATAGGGAAGGGGCGCTATCCCTGTATGGCAGGAATAACGCCCCTTGAATTATATTGCATTAGCTCTGTTCAGATAGAATTTTCAGAACTTATGCCGGATCTGTAGGCTTTTTCCGGATCAATAGTTCCACTGGCAAGCCACCATCGACAGCGAGTTGTCGCCTACCGTACGGAGATCGGTAATCATGTTGTAGCGGCAGTTGATATAGGTAAGAGCCTGGTCGAACGATACATCAAGCATTGTGAGCTGGTTGTTGTTGCAAAGCAGACGCTGCAGGAATGTCTGGTTCGAAAGAGTGAGCTGGGTCAGGTCGTTGTAAGAGCAGTCCACGAAGAGCAGCTGCGGGCAATCGCTGACGGTAAGAGATGTCAGGTTGTTGTATGAGCAAACCAGGTCGAGAAGCACGGGGCACTGGCGCATTGCCAGAGACTGCATGTTGTTGTCGGAGCAGATAAAGGTGCTGAGAGCCGGGAGGTTGCTTACAATGAGCTGGCTGATTTCGTTGTCGTCCACGTTGAGGTTCTGCAGATTGTCCACACCTACAAGGGTCAGGCCGGTAAGCTTGTTGTAGCCGCAGTAGAGATTCTTGAGGTTGGTGCAGTATTCCACTTTAAGGGTCTCAAGGTGGTTGCCCTGGCAGTTGAGGGTCTTCAGGGTCGAGGAATTTGCAACATCAAGAGCCACAAGATAGTTGTTCGAGATGTTTACTGTCTCAAGAAGAGGCATTCCGTCAAGGCTGATTTCCGTGAGGCGGTTCTTGTAGATGTTCAATGTCTGCAGACCTTTGCATCCGTTAAAATTCACCTCTTTGATTTTATTGCGCTGGGCATCGATGCGGTTGAGGGCGGCGCAGCCGTCGAATGTCACTGCTGTCAACGCATTGCGCGATACGTTCACTTTAGTCAGGGCATCGAATCCGGAAAGATCCAATGTGCCTGCAAGATGCTTGTCTGCCCATTCTATGGCTGTGACATGTCCGTTTGCGATAGTGACACCTTCCCATGTGGCGGGCGACTTGACATCCGAGATTTTCAGAGCTTCTGCATTTGTTGCAGATTTTTCACCGGGTTGCGACAGGAACACCTGAAGCTGTTTCAGTTCGTTTTTGTCGATTTTCTGTGCTGATGCGCTCATGCATCCAACCATGAGGGCCATCAATAAGAGAGCTTTTTTCATATAAATAGTTGTTAGTAGTTGATGTTGTGAATTAATATATGTGTTGTTCCTTCTTTCATGTGTTCATGACCTTTTTATAAGGAAGAGCAATTGAAAATGAGTGAACGCAACTCTCGTTTTTCGAGTATGTGTGTTTTTTTCAATGAGGTTGAGAGCACTTGTTTCGGTTGCTTTTACTCTATTAACATTTAGTGTTAAGAAAAGGTTGAAATACGGTGACAAAAAAATTACAATATTTTGAAGGCATTTGGCATACGGTTATAAAAAGACGTAGCGCATATTGCAAATGCGCTACGTCAATTCCTGCTAATCAATATATTATCCGTCGCCGTGTGCAATATTTCGCCCGGTGAGGAATCAACCGCTATGCTTCAAATGATGCTTTGAGCTCATCCAGCTCCTGACACGCGAGTTCCCATAGACTCATGGCGGTCTCCACGCGCCGGGTGGCCGCCTGATGTTGGTTAAAAATATCGTTCTCCACGCTGCCGGCTGCAATTTTTGCCTCTATGTCGGCCAAAGCACTCTCGGCCTCGGAAACAGCCCCCTCTGCCTCAGCGACTTTTGGCGGCACGCCGCAGCATCTTGTCGCGCTCGCGCTGCTCGGCATATGTGAGTTTGCGCTGCTCCGGCTTGGTTGCTCCCACAGAACTTTCGACAGGTGCAGGCGGCGCAGTTTGAGCCGAAGGCGCGGATTTTGACAATTCAAGCTCCTGCAGCGATGCAAGTTTCTTTTTCTCAAGAAACTCATAGATGCCGCCAAGGCATTCCCGCACTTTTCCACCGCCGAATTCATAGACTTTCTCAACAAGTCCGTCAAGAAATTCACGATCGTGGCTGACAACAATCACAGTACCGTCAAAATCCTTGATTGCCTGCTTCAACACGTCTTTCGACGGCATGTCGAGGTGATTGGTAGGCTCATCGAGAATGAGGAGGTTGACCGGCTGCAACAACAGGCGAATCATGGCGAGACGGGTCTTTTCTCCGCCGGAGAGCACACCTACTTTTTTGTCTGAGGCTTCTCCCCCGAACATGAATGCGCCCAGGATATCGCGTATCTTCAACCTGATGTCGCCGGTGGCCACCCGGTCAATCGTATCAAACACGGTGACTGACTCATCGAGCAGCTGGGCCTGGTTCTGCGCAAAATATCCGATCTTGACATTATGTCCGATTTTCAGGTGACCGCTGAAAGGGATTTCACCCATAATGCATTTCACAAGGGTGGATTTTCCCTCGCCGTTCTTGCCCACGAACGCAACTTTCTCCCCGCGCGATATGGTGAACGTGGCATGGTCGAACACCTGATGGTCACCGTAAGCCTTGCCGACATTGTCGGCTATCACCGGATAATCGCCTGAACGTGGAGCAGGCGGAAAACGTAGGTTGAGGTGTGAAGTATCGACCTCATCAATCTCTATGCGCTCTATTTTTGCAAGTTGCTTCATGCGGCTCTGCACCTGCACAGCTTTGGTTGCCTTGTATCTGAACCTCTCGATGAAAGCCTCGGTGTCGGCAATCTCCTTCTGTTGGTTCTGATAGGCACGGGTCTGCTGCTCTATGCGCTCGCGCCGCAGTTCCACGAACTTGGAGTAGTTCACCGCATAGTCGTAGATTCGGCCACAGGATATCTCAATGGTCCGGTTTGTGACATTGTCGATGAATGCCCTGTCGTGACTTACAAGCACCACGGCCTTGGCCTTCTGTTTCAGGAACTGCTCAAGCCACTGGATGGATTCTATATCAAGGTGGTTGGTAGGCTCGTCGAGAAGCAGCACGTCGGGGTGTTGCAGCAGCAGCTTTGCAAGCTCCACGCGCATGCGCCAGCCTCCGGAAAATTCCGATGTCGGACGATCGAAATCAGTCCGCACGAATCCGAGGCCAAGGAGAGTTTTCTCCATCTCGGCCTCATGGTTTTCGGTCTGTTCTATGGCGAGACGGTCGGTAAGAAATGTGACTGAATCAATGAGCCGCTGATAAGCTTCCGATTCATAGTCGGTGCGTTCGGCAAGCTCCTGATTCATCCGGTCAAGATGAGCCTGCATCGCATCGATATGCGAGAAAGCTTTGCGCACTTCCTGAACGAGGGTTGTCTCGTCGGCAAGTTTCATCTGTTGCGGCAGATAACCTATTGTCGTGTCCGACGGAACAGCAACAGAGCCTGCAGTGGGGTTCTGCAGGCCTGCTATAATTTTAAGCATTGTCGACTTCCCCGCACCGTTCTTGCCTACAAGGGCGATACGGTCACGCGGATTGATCACATAATTTATATTGTTGAAAAGCGGCACAGCGCTGAATTCAACAGTCAGATTCTGAATGGCTATCACAGCTGTTTAGAATGGGATTAATGATTGGGGACGTGGAGAGGAGGACGCTTTCTACCTGAGTTGTCGGCGTTTGTGAACAACAATGCAACGCGACTCGGTGATGACGATATCCAGAGCCACATCATGAGGCTCTGCCGGGATATCCTCGTCGGCACAAAACTGAAAATCATAACCTACTCCCACCTTGGTAGCCCGCGAGGATGCCAGCAAACGGTCATAATATCCTTTCCCTCGGCCCACCCGGTTACCGCACTTGTCGAAAGCCACAGCAGGCACCACGATGAGTTCGATGTCGCCGATATTTGCCTTGTCGGTGCCCTGAGGCTCCTCAATGTGAAAAGAGCCCAACGCCAGCGTCTGCTCGTCGTAGGGAAGGATGTCAAGGTTCACACCATTGACGCGTGGTAGGTAAAAATGCTTCAGCTTGCCCCACTTACGCAGGAATGCATGCGTGGAAAGTTCATCGGGCAAAGAATGATACATCAGAATCCGGTCCGCCAGCATAAAGGCTGCCGATTGCTCCAGACGCCTGAACACACGTTCGGCCGCATCCGCCTTTTCCTGTTCGGAAAGCAGATTCTTGCGTGCCTTGACGCGGGTGCGTATGTCATTTTTGTTCATGCTTGGTTGTTTGTGACGTTGAATTCACCGCATCGCCCGGTGCTGCGGGGGCAGCCTCCGTATCGACCGGCCTTATCGGGAAGGCAGCGTTGCCGTTAAGCAGTTCATCCACCGCACGGCGCACATTGATATCGGTAGTATTGATTATTGTATGGTAGGCATTATAATCAAGTGCGTCGCGGGCTATGAGTGCCTTCAGTTGATTAACAAGCAAGTCGTGTGAAATGTTGATGTAATACCACCGGGCACGCACACCATTCTTTGCAGCATAATTGACGAACTGACGCAGCAGGACATCATCTGAGGGGAGGGCGGCCAAAAGCTTGTCGAGGTTATCGGCCTTTGCAAGGCGTCCGCGGTTGGTATCAACATACGCGAATGCGAATTTCTGCAGCAAGCCTGCATTGGCCACATTGATAAGATAGGACGTCACACCGGAAGTGTCGTTCGGAACAAAGATATCCGGCATAATACCACCTCCGCCATACACCTTGCGGCCATTCTGTGTTGTGAACACCAGAGATTCGTCAAGCTTGATGGAATCACGGCTGAACATCTCGCCACGGTTATAACGGTCAATGATATCGTGACCGTAGACAGCGCTGTTTGAATAGTCTTTCTGGATGCATCGGCCCGAAGGTGTATAGTAGCGTCCTATTGTAAGACGTATAGCACTGCTGTCGGGCAACACTGACTGACGCTGTATAAGCCCCTTACCGAACGAACGGCGTCCCACAATCAGAGCGCGGTCGTTGTCCTGGAGCGCACCGGCAAAAATTTCGGAGGATGATGCCGAGAATTCGTCAAGCAGCACAACGAGCTGTGCATCCTTAAATGAGCCGTTACCGTCAGCCTGAATACCCTGTGTGGAATAAAGGTCACGCCCTTTGGTTGTTACAATGGTCTGGCCCTTTTCAAGGAATTCATTTACCATGAGGAACGCAATCTCCATGAAGCCACCCGTATTGCCGCGGAGATCGATGACAAAATCCTGAGCACCCTCATTCTTAAGGTCTGTGAGTGCCTGCCAGAACTCGTCGTAGGTGGTGCGCCCGAACTTGTTGACCTTCACATAGCCGATACCGGGACTGACAATATATGAGGCGTCGATAGAGGTGACCGGAATGTCGCCGCGGGTCACATCAAATGCAAGCAGCTTCTTGGCACCCGCGCGCTTCACTCCGAGCTTGACACGGGTATTACGGTCTCCGCGCAGGCGCTTGATCACCTGTTCGTTTGTAATGCCGATTCCCGCCACACTTTCATCATCAATCTTGACAATGCGGTCGCCGGCTTTAAGGCCTACTTTTTCCGACGGGCCGCCCGAGGTCACCTCAATCACTGTGATTGTGTCGTTGTTTATCATGAACTGCACGCCCACACCGCAGAACGAACCGTCAAGATCGTCGTTAACGGCCTGAAGATCCGACGCAGGAATGTAGGCTGAATGCGGATCAAGATTCTGCAACAGACTCGGCAGCGTGTTTTCCAACAGGCTGTCGATATCCACCTCATCCACATAATCCTTGCGGATAAGATTGATGATGGTCTGAAATTTTTTCTGTGTAGGTGTCGGCCCGCTCTCGTGGTTAACAATATCGCCTGCAAGAAAACCCAATATAAACGTCACGGCCATTATGACTGGAAGCCACAGCGCCGCATTAGGAGTTCGCTTCATTTATATTATCAGTAAATAAGATATCATTTCTGAAGAAATCACGCATGAGCCACCGGAGGATTTAGATCCGCGATATGGCAGCATTCCACTCCGGCCCTTCGGAGAAGGTCGATGCCATCAGTTATACGGTAAAGTTCGTGAAAGACAACACGCCGTATGCCGGCCTGAATTATCAGCTTGGAACATTCCACACACGGGGATGCCGTTATGTATAGCGTGGCACCGTCGGCCGAATTATTGCTGCGTGCCACTTTTGTTATGGCGTTGGCCTCTGCATGCAGCACGTAAGGCTTGGTTACGCCAGAATCATCCTCACACACGTTCTCAAACCCCGATGGAGTCCCATTAAAGCCATCGGAGATAATCATTGAATCCTTTACAATTATCGCGCCGACTTTGCGTCGCTGACAATAAGAATTCTCGGCCCATATCTGAGCCATGCGCAGATAGCGCCGGTCGAGAGCAATCTGCTTTTGAGCCTGATCGGTATGCATAGTTTGCTTTGTCCGGACCTTACCCGGAGTTTAATTTGCAAATTTAGTCATTTTTAAAGATTGCGGCAAAACGAATCGGAGCATATTATCTCACCCGCCTATTATTTGTGCCATTATTTGTGCCCAGATGTATCTGAATCCTGTTCAGAAAGGGCTTGAAAAGCGCCGGGATATTCCGCATTGACAACCAAACCGCTTCCGGCGGCGTTTAGTTTTCAGATATGACAATTAACATTCATCATCCATACAGACAAGACATGACAACCGATTATACATCCGGACATTCGTCACAACTACCGCATATCATCGTGATTGGCGGAGGATTTGCCGGGCTCAACGCCATAACTCACCTAGACCTGAAGCTCTGGAGGGTCACAGTAATCGACGCGAACAATTTCCATTCGTTTCCCCCGCTGTTTTATCAAGTGGCCTCTGCCGGCCTGGATGCTGCCAGTATCTGTTTCCCGCTGCGACGTGAACTGCGCAAGTTGCGCTCACCTAACGTGGCATTCAACATGGGGAAGGTCGACAGCATCGACACCAGCCGGAAAACGGTACACACAGATCTTGAGACGCTGCATTACGACCGGCTTATAATAGCCGCAGGAACCACAAACAACTATTTCGGGAACGACGAACTGGCTCAATCCGTATATACAATCAAGTCGACCGACGAGTCAGTCCGCTGCAGAAACGACATCCTGCGGCGACTTGAGAAAGCAGCTATAGAGACCTCGGAGCAAAAACGCAGGGAGATGTTGCATTTCGTTGTGGTTGGAGGAGGTCCGACAGGAGTGGAAATTGCCGGAGCACTCGGTGAGATGAAACGGTATGTGATTCCGCGCGAATATCCCTCCATCCGCCAGTCCGATGTCAGCATCACCATAATTGAGGGCTCATCACGCCTTTTGCGGACAATGAGTGAATCTTCATCAAAACGTGCAGCCGAAGGGCTGGGCGCATTAATGGTCGAAACAAAGCTCAACAGTATCCTTAAAACGTATGACCCCGACAGAAGGTGTGTAGAACTTGTTACAGGCGAGACACTCCCGGCATCCATGGTAATCTGGACTGCCGGAGTCACAGGTGTGCGGTTCGCATTCCAAGGGGTTGAAACTGATGCCAAGACAGGCCAGCCTACATTTGTAAGTAATGGAAACCGCTTGCTCACCGACCGTTATTGCCGCATCAAAGGCTTGGAGGATGTTTATGCCATCGGCGACATATCACTGGTTCTCGGAGATGAGGCATGGCCAAAAGGGCATCCTCAGCTCGCACAGGTGGCCATACAGCAGGGGAGGCTGGTGGCACGGAACCTCAATGAATATGCCAGACGCGGTGCAGCGGCAAGGATACGTGAGTTTTCATATCGCGACAAGGGCTCAATGGCCACAATCGGCCGCAACCGGGCCGTTGTAGACATGGGCAAAATCCATTTGGGCGGTTTCCCGGCGTGGATGGCATGGATGGGAGTGCATCTGTTGTCGCTGCTGGGCATGCGCAACAAAATCACCGTTCTGATCAACTGGATATGGGCTTATTTCAACTATGCATCGTCGCTCCGGCTTATCATCCGACCGAGCAAATTGCCGAACGACCATATGTGAAACAACGACAGGAAATACTTCATCCTGCATACAGTTTTTTATTCAGGCAGCATGAACGTTGCCGTCACCGCCGACGTTATTTTCACAAAACATTCACAATGAACAACACGTTTCAACTGCGCATCAATGTACTGGCATTACTTCTGATTTCAACTGCAGCGGGAATTGCCGGAAACAAAGATAACGACTATCTGCAACAGCCGCTCCCGGAGCATTGGAGCTATGTGCCTGAACAGACCACCGACATCCCTTCTGACATTAACGGATGGTGGACATCGTTCAACGACTCCCTCCTTGACACGCTTGTGCAACGCGGCATGGACACGAATTATGACGTTTCAGCGGCATTGCATCGTTCCAAGGCTGCCCGCGCAGCGATGGGACAGGCACGTGCCGGATGGTACCCGACGGTGTCAGCCTCGGCAGGATGGACTGCCATGCGGTCAAGCGGACTTACCGGCCCTGTTGCCGGCAACGCCGTGACTGACCGGTTCTTTTCCGCCGGACTTAACGCATCCTGGGAGATAGACATTTTCGGCAAGATTGCAAAGGGAGTGGAGGCCAAACGCTCGGCCTATATGGCTTCACGCGCCGAATGGGCTGGTGTCATGGTCAGCATAACCGCCCAGATAGCTTCGCAATATGTGCAGATCAGGATGCTTCAGGAGCAGCTTGAGGTAGCACACGCACATCTTGCCACCCAGCAGAAGATTGTAGATATTGCAAAAGCCCGCTATGAGGCCACGCTGTCATCGAAACTCGATGTCGCCCAGGCAGAAGAGACCTACTATTCCACCGCATCAACCATCCCGAATATAGAGAACTCGCTGCATCATGCCGTAAATGCTTTAAGCGTGCTTACCGGTATAGACGCAAGGCAACTGCGCGACATGCTCGTGGCCGATTCCACTGCCTCACATCTGCCCGACGCAGTGCAGATGGTCAGCGCAGGAGTTCCTGCCGACTTGCTGAGACGCCGTCCTGACATCATTCAGGCCGAGATGAACGTTTCGGAACTGGCAGCAATGGTCGGCGTGGCAAAAAAGGACTTTCTGCCGACCTTGGCCATAAACGGCGCCATAGGCACAAGTGCCAGAAATTTCAGTGATCTCGCCAAGAAAAACAGCTTCACATATTCGGTGGAACCCACACTGTCATGGACTCTTTTCGACGGTTTCGGCCGAAAATTTGCATTGTCGCAGGCACGCGAGCAGATGAAGGCCGCCATCGACAGCTATAATCTTACGGTACTTAATGCCGTGAGCGAGGCCGACAATGCCATAAGCACCTATTTCCAAAGCATCAGCTACATGGACGCCATATCACGCATCATCACCGCCAACGACGAGGTGTTCCGACTGGCTGTCGACAGATACAAAAACTCGCTGACCCCCATGAGCGATGTAGTCACCGCACAGATAAATGCATTACAGGCAGAAAGCGAGCTTATTAGAGCACATGGTTCTGCACTGTCGGCACTAATAAGCCTGTACGAGGCTCTGGGTGGCGGCTACGAATTAAATTAAACACAGATTTGTCTTACTCTAAACATCAATACCTATTATGAACCGGGTACATCTGTCATTATTAACTGGAGCGGCCACACTGCTGGCGCTCTCATCATGCCATTCCAAGGACTCGGCACACAACGGAGAGATCACTCAGGATGTAAGCGTAGCATTGCCGACCACCGACTCGGTCACATTATACAAATCTTACCCGGCCTATGTGCAGGCCTCGTCTGAAGCCGATATTGTAGGCCGTGTAAACGGCTACATCACCGAGCAGCTCTATGATGATGGTCAGTGGGTGGCTGCCGGAGCTCCACTTTTCAGGATAGAGTCTACAAGCTATGCCGACAAGGTTCAGCAGGCCAAGGCGCAGCTTGCCACCGCCGTAGCCGCCCATGACTATGCATCAAAACAATACGAGGCAATGAAAAAAGCACTTGAAAGCGATGCTGTGTCGAAAATGGAGGTTATTCAGGCCGAAAGCAACATGCATCAGGCCGAGGCGTCAATCCAGACGGCCAAAGCAGCATTGCAGACCGCCAACACAATGCTCGGATACTGCACGGTACGTGCGCCGTTCTCCGGCCATGTATCCGCCGGAGAACTCATACCGGGCGATTTTGTTGCCGGCGAGAACTCGCCTGTGGTTCTGGCCAGAATTTACGATGACAACTACGTCAGTGTACATTTCTCAATCGAAGACTCAAACTACTTCGAAATAAGCGATACCAAAAGCGGCAAGAAGGTCGATCTGTCGCACGTCCCCGTCACCTTCAGCGATTCCATCCTCACCGAATACTACGGACCGGTGGAATATGAAGCTCCGGGAGTCGACAAATCAACCGGAACCATAAAGCTCAGGGTTAAGCTGAAAAATCAGAATGGAGAACTCAAAAGCGGAATGTTCGCCACAGTAAAACTCCCGTATGCCGTTGATCCGAAAGCAATCATCATACGCGATGCAGCCATCGGCACCGACCAGTTGGGAAAATATGTCTATGTTGTCAATGATTCCGACAAAGTTGTATACACACCCATTCAAGTCGGAGATTTGTACCAGGACACATTGCGCATCGTGTCTTCAGGGCTAAAAGCTACCGACCGCTACGTGACCAGAGCCATGCTTAAAGTGCGCGACGGAATGACTGTAAACCCCGTGCAGACACCCTCGGCCACATCACATCAGACAGCCGCGAAATAACACTTCAATCCGGCAAATAAGGCTCATTATTAATTACGCACGCCATGTTTTCACGATTCTTTATAGACCGCCCGATTTTCTCGACTGTGCTGTCGATTCTTCTGGTGCTGGCAGGAGTCATAACGGTCAAGACACTCCCTATAGCCCAGTATCCGAATATATCTCCTCCCACCGTGGAAGTGTCGGCCACATACCCGGGAGCCGACGCCACCACTGTGGCTGAAGCAATTGGCGAGCCTATCGAACAGGCCGTCAACGGGGTGGAGGGGATGCTCTACATGAGTTCAAACTCCGACAACAACGGATCTTACAGTCTTCAGATCACCTTTGAAAACGGAACCGATCTGGACGATGCCTCCGTGAAAGTACAGAATCTTGTCAGTCAGGCATCCCCGCAGCTCCCATCGTCTGTGACGCAACAAGGCGTGAGCGTCAATGCGCGTTCCTCAAGCATTCTGCTGTTTGTAGCACTGGAAAGCGATGATCCGGAGCGATACGATGCGCTTTATCTTACCAACTACGCCCAGCTTCACATCGTCAACGAGCTTGCCCGAATCGACGGAGTGGGAGGAGCCAACGCCTTTGGTGCCGGCGACTACAGCATGCGGATATGGATGAATCCGGATAAGATGCGTATCCGCGATGTCGACCCGGCAGATGTCATTGCAGCCATAGAGTCACAGAACATGGAGGTATCGGCCGGTTCTGTAGGGGCACAGCCATCAAGCACCCCCGCAGAATTTCAGTTCACACTCTCCACCAAAGGCCGGCTTGTCACTCCTGAAGAATTCGGAAACATAATCATAAAAGTTGATAAGAACAACAACATACTGCGGTTAAAGGATATAGCTCGTGTGGACCTTGGAAGCGAGAGCTACGGCAGCGTATCCCGCGTGTCGGGCCAGCCGGCCGGCCTTATAGGCATATACCAGCGGTCGGACGCGAACGCAATCGCAGTTGCAAACGCTGTGGAAAAGAAACTCGACGATCTCGAGCGGTATCTGCCGGATGGCGTTCACTGCCGGATACTTATGAACACCACCGACTTTGTGCACGAGTCAATCGATGAGGTAATGGTAACCTTTGTGGAGACCACCTTGATCGTGATGCTTGTCATCCTGCTTTTCCTGCAGAACTGGCGGGCGGTAATCATACCTATGCTGACAATTCCGGTATCTCTGATAGCTACGTTCGCTGTCATGAAGATTCTTGGGTTCTCGCTGAATACCCTCACACTGTTCGGTCTCGTGCTCGCCATCGCTATTGTGGTGGACGATGCCATAGTGGTGGTGGAGGACTGTTCGCGAATAGTGGACGAGGGGAAGATGTCGCCGGCCGACGCCGCAAAGAAAGCCATGGTGGAGCTGCAGGGACCGGTGATAGGGGAGGTGCTTGTACTTTTATCGGTGTTCATCCCCACGGCATTCATATCGGGCATAACCGGAGAACTCTACAAGCAGTTCGCCTTGACAATTGCCGTTTCCACAGCATTCTCGGGTTTCAACGCACTTACTTTTACTCCGGCGATGTGCGCATTGTTCCTGCGACCAAAGAAACAGACGAAATTCTTTCTATACCGCTGGTTTAATGCCGGATTTGCCAAAACTCTAAGCCTGTACTCGAACGCCATAGGCAAGCTGTTAAAGCGTCCGTTTGTTGCCATCGGGATATATGCCGCGCTGTGTATCGGCGCGTTCTGGGGATTCAGCCGCTGGCCAACGAGTTATGTTCCGGAAGAGGACATGGGGTATTTCCTGACCTCGGTACAGCTTCCCACAGGGGCATCGCTCGACCGTACGGACAAGGTGGTGACACAAGCCTCTGACATTCTGCTGTCAATGCCGGAGGTTGCGGATGTGATTGAAATGTCAGGCTTCTCCTTTATGGCCGGAGGTGCAGGCAGCAATCTCGGAACAATGTTTGTGGTTCTGAAGCCATGGAGCGAGCGAAAAGGGAAATCGCACACCGTCGAGGCGGTAATGAACCGCTTTAACGAAGAGTGCGCCGCCATACAGGAGGCCGTGATTTTCGCTCTCAACCCACCGGCTATTCCAGGTCTCGGTCTGACTTCGGGGCTCGCAATGCAGCTTCTCGACATAAACGGGCATGGAGCCGCCCAGATGTCAACCGTGCTTGACGACATAAAGCGTGAAGCCCGTAATTATCCTGAAATAGCATCAATCACATCACTGTATGAAGGCGAAGTGCCGCAGTACCGCCTGAAAATGAACCGTGACAAAATTCAGAGCATGGGGCTCACAATGGAAGATGTCTATTCGGCTCTTTCAAGTTTCGTGGGAGGACGCTATGTGAACGATTTTGTGGAGTTCAACAAGGTGTATCAGGTGAACATCGCAGCCGACGACTGGGCCCGCGCCAATGTGGGCGACATAATGCGGCTCAGCGTACGCGGCAACACGGGCGAAATGGTTCCGTTCGGTTCCTTCGCCACAATAGAACCTATAATGGGTTCGTCATCGATCAACCGTTACAACATGTATGAATCCGCATCGCTAACGGCAACACCCGCTCACGGCAGTTCATCTTCACAGGCCATCAGCGCGATGGAGGAGATAGTGGCGAAAGCCACAGGCAACTCCTACGGATACGCATGGACCGGCGAGGCATATCAGGAGACTCAGACCAGCACTACGGTGTCAACCGTACTGATTTTCGCATTGATCATGACCGTGTTGGTTCTCGCTGCACAATATGAGAGCTGGACCGACCCGCTCGCTGTGGTCATTGCTATGCCTACGGCCATACTCGGCACTATCGTAGGATGCCTGTTCATGAATCAGAGCATCAGCATCTACACGCAGATAGGCATTGTGCTGTTGCTGGGCCTGTCGGCTAAAAATGCCATCCTCATAGTTGAGTATGCCATAGACTACCACAAGGCAGGTATGTCCATAAGGGAAGCAGCACGTCAGGGCGGAATTGTCCGCTTCCGCCCAATCATGATGACTGCACTGGCTTTCGTATTCGGTGTCATGCCTATGCTTTTTCGCCACGGGGGCCGGAGCGCAGAGCCGAATCAGTCTCGGAGCTGCAGTGGTGTTCGGTATGGCCGTCAATGCGATAATCGGAACACTGTTTGTGCCTAATTTCTGGGAACTGTTCCAGAAGTTCCAGGAGAAGTATCTTTCCAAGATCTTCGCCGGAAGCAAGCAGTCGGCCACACCTGCCGCCACTCCGCAGAAGACAGACGGCAATGGCGTATGAGCGTTCTTAAGAATGTATGATAACGAACGAAGGCGATGGATTCAATTGTAAATCCATCGCCTTCATTTATTTCGTCAGCACTTGTGCCGATACTTTCAGGTTGAGTGCGCAATCATTTTAATCAGTGCGCTTTATTAATCAATAAACCTTGACTTCAAGAGCTTTGTAGGCGCGCTCTGCCTTTGCGCGGGCTGCGGCAACGGTCTCGTCTGTGGCAAGAATCACGGCCATGCGGCGATGCCCCTTCACTTCCGGTTTTCCGAAAATGCGGATCTGCACGCCGGGCTCACGGAGCACCTGCTCGAGATTTCCGAATTCCACCTGTTTGCTGTCTCCCTCTACAACAACTGCGCGTGAGGCCGAGCATCCGAGGAAACGGACTTCAGGAACGGGGAGGCCGAGCAACGCGCGTGCATGCAGGGCGAATTCGCTCAGCTCCTGAGAAATCATGGTCACCATACCGGTGTCGTGCGGACGGGGTGAAACCTCGGAGAAAATAACGTGATCATCCTTCACGAACAGTTCCACGCCGAAGATGCCATATCCACCAAGAGCGTCGGTGATTTTTTTTGCTATCTCCTGTGCCTGTTTCAGGGCTTTCTTGTGCATTCGCTGCGGCTGCCACGACTGGCGGTAATCACCGTTGACCTGTATGTGCCCGATAGGCTCACAGTATGCAGTGCCTGACACTGAACGTACGGTGAGGAGTGTTATCTCGTAGTCGAAGTCAACGAACCCCTCCACAATCACACGGCCTGCGCCGGCGCGGCCCCCCGCTTTGAGCTTCGTTCCATGCAGCCTCAACCTCCTCGGGCGATTTCACGGTGCTCTGTCCGTGACCCGACGAACTCATAACAGGTTTCACTACACAGGGGATGCCGATAGCCTCCACTGCTTCGAGAAACTCCTCTTTGGTCGAAGCGAAACGATAGGGGGATGTGGGCAGTCCGAGCTCTTCGGCAGCAAGACGGCGTATGCCCTCACGGTTCATAGTCAGCCACGCGGCACGTGCGGTGGGAGTCACATTGAAACCCTCCTTTTCCAGTTCCACAAGTTCGGGTGTAGCAATTGCTTCTACCTCGGGAATAATGTGATTAGGTTTCTCACTTTCGATGACGCTGCGCAAGGCGTTGTTGTCAAGCATGTTGAGCATATGGCTACGGTGTGCCACCTGCATTGCCGGAGCATTGTCGTAGCGGTCGCATGCCACCACTTCCACACCCATGCGCATCAACTCTATTGCAACTTCTTTTCCTAATTCGCCGCTTCCCAGCAACAGGGCTTTGCGGGCCACCGGTGTGTACACCGAACCAATTTTTGCCATAAACAGACTCTATTCTCTAAATATTTTTATTCCGGAAATTGCACAAATTCCGAATTCGGGTGCAAATTTACATTATTTTTGTAATAATTAAAATAGAGGCGACACAAGCCTCGGTAAAAAGTTTAGCAAAAAAATTGCTACCTTTGCACCTGCATTTCGCGCGGGGGATTAATTACAGTTCATCATCTGTTCCGCCTCCCGCTGCGCTGCACGCACTCCAACTGATGTGCGTGCACTTTTCCAAACATCGATTTCACAACAGTAAATGGACGATAACTGCCAGATATTTTCGTTCGGACGTTTTGAACTGAATCCAAACGATTCGAACAATGCTCCCGACTGGAACTGCCTGCCGGTGCTCCCCACACGTAACCTCGTGCTCTTTCCCGGAGTCACAATCCCCATCAGCCTTATGCGTGCCAGCTCGCTGGAACTGGCCAAAACAGCATCTGAAAAGCACATCCCGGTAGGGATTGTTTGCCAGCTGAACCGTCAGGACGACAGCATCTCGGATACCGCACAGCTGTGTCAGTATGGCGTCGTTGGTGATATATTGCAGGTAATCGACCTACCCGGCAACGAGCATACCGCACTGGTGCGTGCAAGGGGGAAATTCAAGATTACCGGAAAAAGCGACCAAACTGTAATAGACAAGGCTTTCCATATCTGCGCAAAGCCGGTGACCGACAGGGTGCCGTCTGCAAAGGACAATGAATTCAATGTCCTTATCGATTCCATAAAACAGCTGTGCACTGCCATCGCGAAAAATGCCGACGGAGCGGAAGGGTTGCTCATGACGATCGAGCACACCACCGATCCGACCGACCTTGTCAACACCACGGCCACGCATCTCCCGCTAAATCCGGCCGACAAAATGAAGATGCTGTCAAAACATCTCATCAAGCAACGTGCCTTCGAGTTGTTCCGGTCCATGTCTAAGCTGATGAACAACATGGCCATAGCCAACGACATCAAGGAGCGTGCAAAGGAGGAGATGAACCAGCAGGGGCGGCAGGCCTTCCTGCAGCAGCAGCTCAACACCATCCGCGAGGAGCTTTACGGTCCGGAAGGGGAGGAGATTGACAATCTCCGCAAAAAGGTGAAGGAACTCGAACTCCCGGAAGCGGCGGCAAAAACCGTGGAAAAGGAGATTGACAAACTCTCGCGCATCAATCCCGCCATTCCCGACTATTCCACGTTGCTTTCATACCTGGAAACTGTGCTCGATCTCCCGTGGAACACCACAACTGAAATCAACAATGATTTTCAGGAGGCGGAAAACATACTGAACAACGACCATTACGGCCTGGAAAAGGTCAAGGACCGTATCCTTGAACAGATGGCAGTCATCATCAACAATCCCAAAGGTCGCGCCCCCATAATCTGCCTGGTTGGAGCTCCCGGTGTCGGGAAAACGTCACTCGGGCAATCCATTGCAAAGGCTCTTGGCCGCACCTACCAGCGGGTGTCGCTCGGCGGCCTGCATGACGAGGCCGAGATACGCGGCCATCGCCGCACATATATCGGGGCAATGCCGGGGCGTATCATGGATTCCATACGCCGTGCCAAATCGAAGAATCCGGTGATACTGCTCGATGAAGTTGACAAAATCGGTGCCGATTTCAAGGGCGACCCCTCGGCGGCTCTTCTCGAGGTACTTGACCCGGAGCAAAACTGCCATTTCCATGACAATTATATTGATGTAGATTTCGACCTTTCCGACGTTCTGTTCATTGCCACAGCCAACACTCTCTCCACCCTGTCGCAGCCGTTGCTCGACCGCATGGAGATTATAGAGATTTCAGGCTACCTGCTTGAGGAAAAAATGGAGATAGCACGCCGGCATCTGCTGCCGCGAGTGCTGGTGAACCATAACATCACACAGGCCGACATGAATATCAGCGATGATGCGTTGCGTTACATCATCGAGCACTACACGGCCGAAAGCGGTGTGCGTCAGCTGGAAAAATCACTGTCGTCGCTTGCACGCAAACCGTGCTGCGCAAAATGCGCAGGCAGGATAACCCCTCTGTCATCGAACCGGAACATCTTTACGACTACCTCGGATTGCCGCAAAGACACCCCGACCGTTATGAGGGGAACGATTTTGCCGGCGTCGTCACGGGATTGGCCTGGACGTCAGCAGGAGGTGAGATTCTTTTCATTGAATCCTCGCTGGCCAAGGGGAGCGGCGAAAAACTCACCCTTACCGGCAACCTCGGCGATGTGATGAAGGAGTCGGCCGCGATTGCCCTGCAATATGTGAAAGCCAATGCAGAGACACTTGGCATCCCGTCGGAGATGTTCACCACCCACAACCTGCACATCCACGTGCCGGAAGGTGCCATCCCCAAGGACGGCCCGTCGGCCGGCATAACAATGGCCACGTCGATTGTATCGGCCTTCACCCACAGAAAGGTGCGGTCAAAGCTTGCAATGACCGGCGAGATAACACTAAGAGGAAAGGTGCTTCCTGTCGGAGGCATAAAGGAGAAGATTCTTGCCGCCAAACGTGCCGGGATAAAGGAGATAATACTTTCATCCGAAAACCGGCGCGACGTGGACGATATCAACAGCCGCTTCATCGAGGGCCTCACGTTCCATTATGCCGATACGGTGCTCGATGTGCTGCGCATCGCCATAACAGACGAAAAAGCATGAAACAGGCATAAACCCACCACGACCAACCATTCAGACTATGGCAGAAACATCCCTGTTGCAGCGCCTCGACGGCATAGAATCGCGATTTGAAGACGTGTCGACATTGATTACTGACCCTTCGGTGATTGCGGATATGAAACGGTATGTCCGCCTGAATAAGGAATACCGCGAGCTTGAGAAACTCACTGCGGCCACGCGCCGCTACCGTCTGCTGCTTGCCGAGATTGACGAAGCCAAGGAGATTCTTGAAAACGAAAGCGACGCCGACATGCGCGCCATGGCGCATGAGCAGATTGATGCCGCGCAAAGCGCTCTACCGGGGCTGGAAGAGGACATCAAGCTGATGCTGATTCCGGCAGATCCGGAGGACGCAAAAAATGCCATTGTGGAAATCCGCGCCGGCACCGGCGGCGACGAAGCCGCCCTGTTTGCCGGCGACCTTTTCAAGATGTATTCACGCTATTGCGAATCGAAGGGATGGCAGGTGGCGGTGACCAGTTTCAGCGAAGGCGCAGCCGGAGGGTTCAAGGAAGTGGTGTTTGCGGTAACCGGCGAAAGTGTGTACGGCACACTGAAATACGAAAGCGGCGTACACCGGGTGCAGCGCGTCCCGGCCACTGAGACTCAGGGGCGTGTGCACACATCGGCTGCAACTGTCGCGGTACTGCCTGAGGCGGAGGCCTTCGATGTGGAAATCAATGAAGGGGAAATAAAGTGGGAAACATTCCGAAGCGGTGGGGCAGGCGGCCAGAATGTAAACAAAGTGGAATCAGGGGTGCGCCTCCGCTACATGTGGAAGAACCCGGTGTCCGGACAAACCGATGAAATACTGATTGAATGTACCGAGACCCGCGACCAGCCCAAGAACAAGGAGCGGGCACTGAGCCGATTGCGCACGTTCATTTACGACAAGGAGCATCAGAAATACGTTGACGACATAGCTTCGAGACGTAAGACCCTTGTATCCACCGGCGACCGTTCAGCCAAAATCCGCACATACAACTTCCCTCAGGGGCGCATCACCGACCACCGCATAAACTACACAATCTATAATCTTCAGGCGTTTATCGACGGCGACATACAGGACTGCATCGACCATCTGACCGTGGCCGAAAACGCCGAAAAACTCAAGGCTTCGGAACTCTGACCGCCGCCATAACAGCAGACTAATTTAAACATCATACAACTATGACTCGTCAGGAACTAATCAACAACATTGCACGGAAGCGTTCATTCCTTTGCGTGGGACTCGACAGTGACCCGCTGAAACTCCCGGAATGCATTCTGAACAAAACTGTATCGCCGGCACAGGCCATGCTTGAATTCAACAAGGCAATAATCGATGCAACCGCGCCTTATTGCGTTGCCTACAAGCCCAACACGGCATTTTACGAAGCGCTCGGTGCCGAAGGTTGGGAGGTGCTCGGACAAACCGTGGAATATATCCGCAAGAATCATCCTGACCAGTTTATAATCGCCGACGCCAAACGCGGCGACATAGGCAACACCTCGGCACTCTATGCCCGTGCGTTTTTCGGGCAGATGGGAGTGGATGCACTCACCGTAGCTCCCTATATGGGTTCAGACAGCGTGAAGCCTTTCCTGGGACATGAAGGCAAATGGGTGATTCTGCTCGGCCTGACTTCCAATCCCGGTTCACACGACTTCCAGTTCCTGACCACAGGGGGCGACGACACGCGCCTGTTTGAGCGCGTACTCGACACGGCGCAACAATGGGCCACGCCCGACGAACTAATGTTTGTTGTCGGAGCCACCCAGGGCGATATGTTTGCCACAATCCGCTGTCACGCGCCGTCGAATTTCCTGCTTGTGCCCGGAGTAGGGGCGCAGGGGGGTGACCTCGCCACAGTGTGCCGTTATGGAATGACGGATGATTGCGGACTGCTTGTCAACTCCTCCCGCGGCATCATCTTCGCTTCACGCGATGAAAACTTCGCACAGGCAGCGGCCGACGCAGCCAAAGAGCTTGCCGGGCAGATGGATAACCTGCTGAGCGAGTATAGCAAAATTTAACGCGCCCCGTTTAGCTGTTTTCGGGGAAAATGGCTAAATTTGTCTCAATTGTAACTATCAGACCAAACAACCTAAACTTTTCATAAAGTCATGACAACAATCGACAACTACAACTTCAACGGCAAAAAAGCCATTGTGCGCGTTGACTTCAATGTGCCTCTGGACGAAAACGGCCACATCACCGACGACACCCGTATCCGTGGTGCTCTCCCCACCCTCAAAAAAATCCTGAACGACGGCGGCAGCCTCATCATCATGTCGCACATGGGCAAACCCAAAGGGAAAGTTAACCCCAAATTCTCTCTCGCCCAGATCAAGGACGATGTTGCCAAGGCTCTCGGCAAGGATGTGAAATTCGCACCCGACTGCGCCAACGCAGCTGAAGCAGCTGCCAACCTCAAGCCCGGCGAAGTGCTCCTGCTCGAGAACCTCCGTTTCTATCCCGAAGAAGAGGGCAAGCCCGTTGGAATCGAGAAGACCGACGCCGGCTACGATGCCGCCAAGAAGGAGATGAAAGAGAAGCAGAAAGAGTTCGCAAAAACTCTTGCAAGCTATGCTGACGTATATGTAAACGACGCTTTCGGTACAGCTCACCGCAAACACGCTTCCACAGCAGTTATCGCCGACTATTTCGATGCAGACAGCAAGATGCTCGGCTACCTCATGGAAAAAGAGGTTAAGGCTGTTGACAAAATCCTCAGCGACATCCAGCGTCCCTTCACCGCCATCATGGGTGGTTCGAAGGTATCTACCAAAATCGGCATCATCGAGAACCTCATGGACAAGGTTGACAACCTCATTCTCTGCGGCGGTATGACCTACACATTCGCAAAGGCAATGGGTGGCCACGTAGGCCAGTCAATCTGCGAGGACGACAAGCTTGATCTTGCACGCGACATCATGGCAAAGGCCAAGGAAAAAGGCGTGAACCTCGTGCTCGGCACCGATTGCGTGGCTGCCGACAGCTTCTCCAACGACGCCAAGACCCAGATAGTATCTGTAATGGATATCCCCGAAGGATGGGAAGGTCTGGATGCAGGTCCCGAAACACAGAAAGCTTTCGCCAATGTTATCCGCAACGCCAAGACCATTCTCTGGAACGGTCCTGCCGGTGTGTTTGAATTCGACAACTTCACAGCCGGCTCGCGTGCCATTGCAGAAGCTATCGTTGAAGCTACCAACAACGGAGCATTCTCGCTCGTTGGCGGCGGTGACTCTGTAGCATGTGTCAACAAGTTCGGTCTGGCCGATCAGGTTTCATATGTATCCACCGGCGGCGGTGCACTCCTCGAAGCTATCGAAGGCAAGGTGCTCCCCGGCGTGGCCGCAGTGAAAGGCTGATAACCGGTTCAACATACAGGCAGGGCGTCACACCATATAGCGGTGTGGCGCCTTGCCATTTAATAATTGGCCATATTGGCATATTATTGGATAGTAACAGAACTGTTTACGTAGTAGACCCCGACGACAGGAGGATTCACCACTGAAATTAATTGAAAAAATTATTGGATTTATAAAAAAATTTGTAGCTTTGTGTTGTAAAACATGAATGCGCAGTTATGTTGCACATGTAGCCGTGACAGCAACACTTGCAATTGGCCATTTTGTCGCTCGTTCATTTAGAAATTTGTTCGATCAACAACATGATTAAAAAAGCACTCGAAAAAGTAATAAGCGACGATATGTCGGAAATCTGGTCAGTTCTTGACAATGAAGAGAAGCGCCGGATTATCGATGCCTTTGTGGTTCATAATTTCAAAAAGAACCAGATGATTTATGCCGAGGGTGAGGAGCCGGAATATCTCTGGTGCCTGCTTCAGGGCAAGGTCAAGAAATTCAAGGATGGAGTAGGGGGACGAGTGCAGATTCTGCGGCTTATCCGCTCCGTGCAATATTTCGGTTACCGCGCTTACTTTGCCAACGAACCGTACAACTCTTCGGCCGCCGCATTCGAGCCTTCGGTGGTTGGTACCCTCCCCATGACCCTTGTCGAGGACATGATCAACAAAAACCGGAAACTCGCCTGGTTCTTCATTCACGAACTGTCGCGCAATCTCGGCGGATCCGACACAAAAATTGTCAACCTGACGCAGAAACATATCCGTGGCCGTCTGGCTGAGGCACTTATTGTACTGCGCGACCATTATGGCTTCGAGGACGACAACATGACGCTGCGCATTTACATGGCACGCGAGGATCTGGCCAACCTTTCCAACATGACAACCTCAAATGCAATCCGTACGCTGTCTGGCTTCGTGTCTGAAAAATTGATAACGGTTGATGGCCGTCGCATATGCATTCTCAACGAACCGATGCTGCGAAAAATTTCAAAATTCGGATAAATCACTTTCAGGAACATCGTTATCACAACATAAATAGCCCGGCTGCGATAAACAATTTGCAGCCGGGCTGCATTTTATAAATAAATTGTACTGTTGTGATAACAAGAAAACTCTACGGCATATTATTGTCTGTATTAATCGCCGTGGCCGTAGTCACGGCTGCATTGTCGGTCAATGTCGACAAACTTGACGGTGATCCTGCATTCGAGAAAGCCGTCGCAATAATAAAGAAATACGAATCCCTGCACACGGCACGCAACTGGCCATATGTAGGTTACGGCCACCGTGTGCTGAAAGGCGATCCCTACAAGAAGGGCGATGTACTGAACGAGGCTGATGCTGAAGCACAATTGAGAAAAGACCTCAAGAAATTCATAAAAATGTTCGACAGTTACGGCAACAACGCATTGATTCTCGGCGTTCTCAGCTACAACATCGGGCCGACCAACGTGAAAAAATCAAATGTGATCAAACTGCTCGAAAAAGACCGCGACAAACTCCGCGCAGCCTATCTGAGTCATTGCAGATATCAGGGAAAACATCAGCAGATTCTACGCAGACGCACGGAAGAGTTCGACACGCTGTTCGGCCTCCTGCTGAACGAATACAAACAACAGTAACAGCGCAATTACATTTAAGCCGGAGTATAATGAAACCTCTCAACATAATCGCATCAATAGCAATCATATCGTCAGCTGTGCTGACGGGATGCAGTAACAAAAAACGAGACATGACCGACATGCAAGCCGCTAAAGACGCGGCCGTGAGTGGTGCGCAAGTAGCGCATGACGAGGCGCTGGAAAAACTTACCACATTAGGTGAACAGATTGCGGCCGGAAACGCCAAGGCATTTGCCAAAGCCTGCAGTTACCCTATTGAACGGCCTTACCCATTGCGCAACATCGCCGACACCGCCTCGATGGAGTCCTATTTCCCAGTTATGATTGATGATTCCATCAAACAGGTGATTAAATCCGCAGACAACAGCAGATGGCACAACACAGGCTGGAGAGGGTGGACACTGGATAACAGCGAGTATCTCTGGTGGGACGGCGACCTGTACGCCGTCAATTATGTATCCGCAGCAGAAAAAGCGTTGCTCAAGCGTCTGGCTGATGAAGAGATGGAAAGCCTTGCGCCTGAATTGCGCAAAGGCTGGCGTCCATACTTCTGTCTCATAGGCGTTGACAATGGCTCGATCTACCGCATTGACAAAAGTTCTGCCGATTCAGTCTCATCCGGCAGCGTTTCAGACATTGCAGCCGAAGCAAACAATGCTTACACCGATACAGACTGCACTTACCGATTGCTTGTATATACTAAAAACAGCGACCTCCACACTGCACCGGCCGACTCGATGTGCGGCACAATGAATGTGGAGGGCTCTGCCGGTTCACGCCGGCTGTATTTCAAGAATCAAAGGGGACACCGGGCAGAATTTGCGATGGACATATCTGACGATTCCTCTCCGGCTATTGTCATTATCAACAGAAGCGATTCGGCATCGCATCCTGTGGAACATGTATACTGGCGTGATTATCTCGCCATCCCGCGCTGACCACGCGGATGATACTCATTCATTGCCATCAGCTGTACTGAGGTCAACCGCATAGTACACTTTCCGGCCTGTGGGATAGATGCCGGCGATAAACATAACGGGATCGGCCGAACTCGATGCCATGATGGCCTTATAGATTTTTTCAACGTCGGCTTCCGACTGCACACGGGCGTTGTTTATCTCAAGGATGATGAAACCTTCCTTGATTCCGGCACGGCGGAATTTCCCGTCGGACGACAGCCCCTTGACCTGAACACCTCCGGCTATGCGAAGCTCACGGCGCTGTTCGGCCGTCAGTTCCTTCAGCGCGCATCCGAGAGCCGAGAAATCGTTTGCTTTGGTCATGGCCGTATCGCCCTGACTGTTACGCAGCGTTACGTCGCACACCTGTGCCTTGTTGTTTCTGACTAACTTTACCTTGATTTTATCGCCAGGACGATACTTGTTGATTTCGCCGAGCAGCTGCGCGGTGTTATGCGTGGGGACGTCGTTCACAGCGATAATGATATCACCCTCCTTGATTCCGGCCTCGAGGGCGGCGCTGCGGTCAAGCACTTCGCCAACCAGAATGCCGTCGTTGACAACGGTGATATTTTTCTCCTTAGCTATCTGAGGTGTCAGTTCCGTGAACATAACGCCCAAAACAGCGCGCTGTACGGTACCGAACTGACGAATATCCGAGACCACCTTGGTCACAATCGAAGTCGGTATTGCAAAGGAATAGCCCACATAACTTCCGGTCTGCGAATAAATGGCGGTGTTGATACCCACAAGCTCACCCTTGGCATTTACAAGTGCGCCGCCTGAATTGCCGGGATTAACAGCTGCATCTGTCTGGATGTAACTCTCGATACCCATTGAGCCGCCACGAACACCCTGCGCCACGCTGCGTGCCTTGGCGCTGACAATGCCGGTTGTCACTGTGGAAGTGAACCCGAAAGGATTGCCCACTGCAAGCACCCATTCGCCCACACGGAGTGCATCGCTGTCGCCGACAGGGATAACCGGCAGATTCTCCGCCTCGATTTTAATCAAGGCTACATCGGTGGCCGGATCTGTGCCTACAACGGTGGCATTATATATGGAGTTATCATTGAGTGTGACCTCCAGACGGTCGGCACCGTCAATCACATGATTGTTGGTGACGATATAGCCGTCTGGGCTGAGAATCACACCGGAGCCGAGTCCGCGAGCCTGCTCCTGAGGCTTTTCCTGCTGACGAGGACGTTCCTGCGGGCGCGGAATTCCGAAAAATTCATAGAACGGATCGGGCAGATATCCCTGCGAGCCTCTCGACATATGCTGTGATGCATAGTTCTTGATGCTCACCACACCGTTGATGGTGCTTTCGGCTGCGTGAGTGAAATCGGTCGGAGGAGTTGCCGGGCCACTGGCCACGGTGTAGAAATTGCCGTTACCTGATTGATTGGCGACAGGAGATGTGCCTGTAACGATGTCTGTATGTTTTTCCACAACGTTCAAGGCTACCGCAGTGACTGCCGAACTGAGCACGGCAACACCGCATGCTAAAAATGCAATTTTCGAATACAGTTTCATAATCGAATTTGAAGTGATGGATTTTGGATACAATTGGTATATATGGTTTTCAATGTCTGTTGGATTGTAAAATAACGGAAAAGTTTAGACAAGTGAGGCACACCAGAACAAAGCTTAATAATAATTGGCTAAAGGTCACTGGAATTAAGTGAAATTCACATTAACACTGTTAACAACCTTAACACACGTGCAGGCTTGATTTTCCCGTCAATCCCCTCCGGGTTTTAAATTGTGTGAAAATGTTGCCCGATTCTCAAAAAAGCCCTCACGAAAACGAACCTGAATACACTCTGAGACGTTTAAACGATAGATTTTACCAAGCGCAAGGCTACATTTATATTGGCTGACCCGCATATAGAGCTTTGCCGGATTGAGTTATGGCATTAACGATAACAGACCGACGGACTACATTTAACACTAATCTTTCAATATAACCAGAAAAGATATGAAATACACTAAACCACAACTTCCTTACGCAGAAGATGCTCTCGAGCCTGTGATAAGCAGACGTACAATCGAATTTCATTACGGCAAACACGAGCAAGCCTACATTGACAATCTGAACAAACTGATTGAAGGCACGGAATTTGCCGAACTACCACTTGAAGATGTAATCCACGACGCTAAAGGCCCGTTGTTCAACAACGCCTCACAGGCATGGAACCACATCTTCTATTTCTTCTCTTTCTCTCCCGACGGCGGCGGAGAACCTGAAGGCGATTTGCGCAAAGCCATAGACCGCGACTTCGGTTCGTTTGAAAATTTCAAGAAAGAATTTGTCGACGCCGGTACAAAGCTTTTCGGCTCCGGATGGGTGTGGCTGTCGCGCGATAACAGCGGACGGCTGTTCATCACCCAGGAAGGTAATGCCGGCAACCCGATTACCGACGGGCTGACGCCTATCCTGACGTTCGACGTTTGGGAACACGCATACTATCTCGACTACCAGAACCGACGCGCCGACGCGCTGAACGCGCTGTGGGACATTATCGACTGGCCGATAGTCGAAGCAAGATATTGATAAATACAACGACTACTACAGCAAACAAGAGCACTTAATTGTAAGCATAATGTGATGAATGGAGAGAGTGGCACCTGTGAAGGCCCCACTCTTTTTTTGTATTCCGCTGCATCAATGGTGGGTAAGCGAGACAGCGTTGTCTCAATTGTCCAGTTCCGCTGAACCATATCAGAAGGTCATGTGGAAGGCTATGCGCAATCCTGAGCGGTCAACACCCGGGACATTGCGGTAGGACAGGCGCCATACATAATCGATACGCAGACATTTCAGGAAGTTGTCGATTCCGGCACTGATTTCCATGTACGGACGGCGGTGCATAGGCGTCGCCAACGCTTCAGCCGGGAACAGAAGCAGCGGATGCCTGCCACCCATATCTCCTGCAGATGCTTCCTCTGCGGGATTGTTTTTTGAAGTCAAACGGCCAATCCATCCACGGAATGCCACCACCTCACGCAATTTCAGTTTCTTCAACAGCGGCACATAGTTGAACAGCGCCCCGTTCAGCCAATACGTCACGTCCCAGCTGACGAATGAATCGTTGATGAACTCGAGCGGATTGAGCAGTGCGAAACTTTCAGGCTGTATGGTGTATGACAGGTTGGCGTTGGGCGTGAGCAGATGGAAATATGACGTCCGGCTCCATTCGTGTCCACCCTTGAGAATTATGTCCGCAAAACCGAAAGCCGAGAACCAGAAGCGTTTCTGTACGCTCAGCTCGGTGCGGTTCACCGGGTAACGGCTTCCGAACAGACCTTCAGGAGCGAAGGTATGACTTAGCACCACAACCCAGGGGTCAAGATTGATGGGTATGCGTGAAGACTTGGTCTGATAGAATTTCTCACCGGGGGCATACCGCAGCTGCACATTGAACAGTGTTTCGTTGAAATGATTCAGCGAATTCCCGTCGGTTGTGACAAACGGAACCCAGGGTCCCGGTTCCTGACGCTCCACAGCGGCACCTACCGACACCGAGAGATTGTTGGCCAATTCAAGTTGATATTTCACCGCCGTCTCCTGTTTGTAGGTTATCAGGTGATTGTCGCCACGCTTGAAGGCAAGAAACATATTGTCGGCATTTGTGAACATATAATGCTGTCCGAGCTGGTCAATGTCGTAACGGTGATTGACTATGACGGAGTGGATAGGGAATTCGCGTGAATGGTATTTTTTCCTGTTGAATGAATACTCTACTTCGGCGTTATACTTCCATTTCCTGTCGCGGAAGCCATAGGCCGCATAACCGCGTGCAAACCAGTGAGGCGACAGATTTGCTGTCGTGATGCCACCGGCACGCAAACGCAGTCCTTCCACCGAATTGCCGCTTACAAACGTATTCAGCGGACCGATGTCGAATTTGGAAGGATTACCCGTAGGCACATAACCCACCACCATAAGCTTGATGAACCGCTCTGCGTAGCGATAAACCGGCACGGACCTTAAAGCGGCAAGAAGCTGCTTCATGCGCGGTTCGTTTTTGGATGGAGCCACAGGGGTGTTGTCAGCCCAGAAGTTATCCGTCCGGTTGTATGCATCATCGTCGGTGAATTCCGTGCCAAGCTTGTCAAAATAAGCACTCAATGGCGAAGGCGTGAACGAATGGCCTGTATAGCCTGTGGCTCTGCGGGCATACATGCTGGGGGTTCCCTTTATAACTGTAAAGACAGCATCAAATTCATCCAGTGTTTTGAGGCGCGAGCCATCGGGAGCCTTGGCGTATTCCTGAATGATTTTCAGGCGGTCAACAAAATTAAGGTTGATGGTAGGGGACACTCCCATGTCCACCCGCTTTACAAACATCGTAGTATCACCCTCCTCGACATATAGTCGCCCCAGGAAACCAAATGTGGCCGGATTGCGCGGAGCGAAACTCAGAACAATACACCGTGTGTTGTTGATCGTCACGGTATCGGTCAGATAAAACTTGTAGAAATCTGGCGCTATCGGTGAAAGCGGACTGACAAAGCGGTTTTGCAGGAGATTGATATTGTCATCATAAAGATTAACTTCCCTGAACACATCCTCCACCATTGTCTGGATGTTCTGCAGGTCGGCGATATCGTCGATGCCGTTCTGTCTTACCGCATGCACTATCTCCTTTTCACTCTCAGGATGTTTCCGGTATATCACATCACTGACTTTCTCTTTTACTGAAAGCGGCAACACCGGCACGCCTGTTACATCCAGCGTATCGACAAAATCTTTCAGAAAGGAGAATTTGCCCGGCTTCCCTCCGGTTGCAGAGGAATCTGACACATGAAAGTCATGCAATCCGAACGTCATGCGCTCGTATTTGCGGTAATTATAGAAATCGTTGCGCCGTGGATCGTTGGCGCTACGCGCTCTACGTATGCGGTTGACAAAGTCAACGGCAGGATTATTGCGCTTTGAGTATTTTTCCTTCGTCCGCTTTACCACCACCTCTTTGAGTGTCACACCACGCAGGGTGTCACCGTCCTCATCGGTGCTGACCGGCAGATTTGCGCCTGAAAGAGCCTGAGGAAGGAAACACAGAAAGGAAAATATTATTGTACCTATTATCGAATTATGTATTTTCAAAGTCGTGTTGAATCTGAACGAATGCTTAACTTTGCAAAGTTAAGCATTTACAAACCGAAAAATATGGCTAAAGAGATAGAGCGGAAGTTTTTGGTGAAAAATCCCACTTTTCGGGAACTTTCCACAACCGCGACAAGAATCAAACAGGGCTACCTGAGCCGCCTGCCCGAAGCTACTGTGCGGGTAAGGATTGCAGGCAACAGGGCATTCCTTACGGTAAAAGGCAAAAATCACGGCTGTGTGCGCGACGAATGGGAATATGCAGTTCCGGTAGCCGATGCCGAGGCGATGCTTGACCGCTGTGCACAGGGGAGCGTAATCAGCAAGACCCGTTATATAGTGCCGGATGGCGCGTACAACTGGGAGGTTGACGAGTTTCACGGCTCACATGAGGGGCTTGTGATAGCAGAGATTGAACTGCCGCACCCCGACGCCACCTTCAGATGCCCCGACTTCATCGGAGAGGAAGTGACAAGCAATCCGTCTTACTACAACTCAAATCTGTAGCGCGCCGGAAGTGTAGTTCAACGGCGGCACAGTTTCACCACATTCTCAACATGATGAGTATGAGGGAACATATCGACAGGCTGCACGGCCTCCACACGATATAATTTGTCGAGGAGCGCAATGTCACGCGCCTGAGTGGCCGGATTGCAGCTCACATAGACAATACGTTCAGGAGCGGCGTTAAGAATAACATTGACAACATCCTCATGCATGCCGGCGCGGGGCGGGTCGACAATCATCACATCCGGACGCCCGTGCTCGGCCACGAAGTCATCGGTGAGCACATTCTTCATGTCGCCTGCAAAGAATTCCGTGTTCGTTATGCCGTTGACTGCAGAATTAATCTTTGCATCTTCGATTGCATCGGCCACATACTCGATGCCGATGACCTTACGTGCCTTCCGGGCCACAAAATTAGCTATTGTGCCTGTTCCTGTGTAGAGGTCATAGACAAGCTCATTTCCGGTGAGGTCCGCAAAATTTCTTGCGACCTTATACAGCTCATAAGCCTGGAGCGAGTTGGTTTGATAGAAAGATTTCGGACCGATGCGGAAACGCAGGCCGTCCATCTCTTCCTCCACGAATTCACGCCCGGAGTGCAGCTGCACGTCAAGGTCTCCGATTGTGTCGTTAAGCTTGGTGTTCACCACGTACATAAGTGATGTAATTTCCGGAAAGGCAGTCCGCAAATCATCAAGCGCGGCCTTTATCACATCCGGGTTGTCCTCGCCGAAAACCACCACTACCATCACCTCTCCTGTTGACAATATGCGTATCATCAACGTACGCAGGCACCCCTGCTGGGCTCTCAGATCGTAGAAGGGGAGATTATGCTCGATGCCGTATTGCTTGAGGTGCAGCCTGATGCGGTCGCCCAGTGAATCCTGCAGATGGCAGGCCTCGATGTCGAGCACCTTGTCGAATGCACCGGGAATATGGAATCCGGCACCCGAGCGGTCTCCGACATCCTCACCCGAGCGCAACTGCTCCCATGTGATCCAACGCTTGTTCGAGAAGGTGTATTCCATCTTGTTGCGGTATTCCCAGATTTTTCCCGAACCGATTATTTGGGAAATCGAGGGGAGCTCCACCTTGGCGATACGTGTCAGTGCATCCACAACCTGCTGCTGCTTGCTTTGCAGCTGGAAATCGTAGGGGAGATGTTGCCACCGGCAGCCGCCGCAAGTGCCGAAATGTCCACACCGCGGAGCTATCCTGACTGGAGATGGTGTGACAATAGATTCGATGTGCCCCTCGGCGTATGACCTTTTTTTACGGTCAATCTTTATGTTGGCCACATCACCGGGAGCACCGTATGGCACAAACACCACCAGATCATCCACCTTGGCAATGGCATTGCCCTCGGCAGCCACAGCCGTTATCTCAACATTCTCCAGCAGCGGGAGTTCTTTTTTCCTTTTTGACATATGAATTATAACATGTGGATACCCCGACTGTCACTGCATGATATGGGCATATGATAGCACAGAAAGCAATCATGCATTGTCGGCTCTGGTTTCACGGCTGCAAAGTTAAAAATTTACTATCGAAATCAACACCGGTTTAACATCAAAAGCGTAATTTAACTGAAATAGGGGTAAAAAATGGGGACCGATTAAAAATATTTCACGGCAAAATCGTATCTTTGCAACTACCATCAAAAACATCAAACAGGCCTGACGGTTATCGTTATACTGGCATGCGATGCAAACAGGCAATAATTTTATACTCGAAATAAATTGAATATTAATCTATTATAATCTTAAAAAACTTTCAACCCAGATGAAAAAGATTTATACATTTGGCGACGGTAAGGCAGAAGGCGATGCTTCAATGCGCAACCTCCTTGGAGGAAAAGGTGCCAACCTCGCTGAAATGAACAAGTTGGGTATGCCCGTGCCCCCCGGTTTTACAATCACAACCGACGTCTGCACTGAATACACCCAATATGGCCGCGACGAAGTGGTCAAAGACATCAAGAGTGAAGTTGAAAAAGCCATAGCACACGTTGAATCCCTCACCGATACCAAATTCAACGACCCCCAGAACCCGCTGCTCGTTTCCGTACGTTCGGGTGCCCGTGCATCAATGCCCGGCATGATGGACACAGTCCTCAACCTCGGTATGAACGACGCCACAGTCAACGCACTGGCCGAAAAGAGCGGCAACCCCCGTTTTGCATGGGACAGCTACCGCCGTTTCGTGCAGATGTACGGTGACGTGGTTCTCGGCATGAAGCCCAAAACCAAAACCGAAATCGACCCCTTCGAAGCCATCATTGACAAGGTAAAGGAAGAAAAGGGCGTGAAATTCGACACCGAACTTACAGTAGAGGACCTCAAGACTCTCGTCGCCCTCTTCAAGTCGGCCGTTAAGGAGCACACCGGAAAGGACTTCCCCGAAAGCGCCTGGGATCAGCTGTGGGGCGGCATCTGCGCCGTGTTCGACAGCTGGATGAACGAACGCGCCATCCTCTATCGCCGCATGAACCAGATTCCCGAAGAATGGGGTACAGCCGTAAACGTTCAGGCAATGGTTTACGGTAACATGGGCAACAACTCCGCTACCGGTGTGGCATTCTCACGCGACGCCGCCACAGGCGAGAACATCTTCAACGGTGAATACCTCATCAACGCACAGGGCGAGGATGTGGTGGCCGGTATCCGCACACCTCAGCAGATCACAGTGGAAGGCTCGCGCCGCTGGGCTGCCCTGCAGGGCATCAGCGAAGAGGAGCGTGCCGCCAAGTATCCCTCGCTTGAGGAATCCATGCCTACATGTGCCGCAGAGCTTATCGCTATCGCTCACAAGCTCGAGGATCACTATAAAGACATGCAGGACATGGAGTTCACCATTCAGGACGGCAAACTCTGGATGCTTCAGACCCGTAACGGAAAGCGTACAGGTGCAGCTATGGTGAAAATCGCCATGGATCTGCTCCGCGCAGGCGAGATTGATGAGAAAACCGCTCTTCTCCGCATGGAACCGCAGAAACTCGATGAGCTTCTGCACCCCGTATTCGACAAATCGGCCCTCAAACGCGCCCCCTCGTCGTAGCCAAAGGTCTGCCCGCATCGCCCGGTGCTGCAACAGGTCAGGTGGTATTCTTTGCCGACGATGCAGAGGCATGGGCTGAGAAGAAAAAAGAAAGTGGTTCTCGTCCGCATCGAGACATCTCCCTGAGGACCTCCGCGGTATGGCAGTGGCTCAGGGTATCCTCACCATGCGCGGCGGTATGACCAGCCACGCTGCCGTTGTTGCCCGCGGTATGGGTAAATGCTGCGTATCTGGTGCCGGTGAAATAAAGGTTGATTACGAGGCCCGCACAGTAGAAATGGGCGGCAAAACATATAAGGAAGGTGACTGGATTTCGCTCAACGGTTCGACCGGCGACGTTTACGATGGCCAGGTGCCCACCGTGCAGCCCGAACTTGACGGTGACTTCGGCGCAATCATGAACCTTGCTGCAAAATACACCAAGACACTTGTCCGCACCAACGCCGATACCCCGCGCGACGCCCGTCAGGCACGTGCATTCGGCGCACAGGGCATCGGTCTGTGCCGCACAGAGCACATGTTCTTCGAAGGCGACCGTATCAAGGCCGTACGCGAAATGATTCTTGCATCCGACGTTGAAGGCCGTAAGGCTGCCCTGGCAAAGCTGCTCCCCATGCAGCGCGGCGACTTCGAAGGCATCTTCGAGGCAATGGACGGCTTCGGAGTTACCATCCGTCTGCTCGATCCCCCTCTGCATGAATTTGTGCCCCACCAGACAGCCACCCAGAAAGAACTGGCCGACGAAATGGGTATCACCCTCGCAGAGGTTAAAGCCAAAGTTGACGCTCTCGAAGAGTTCAACCCCATGCTTGGCCACCGCGGTTGCCGTCTCGGCATCACATATCCCGAAATCACCGAAATGCAGGCTCGCGCCATCATTGAGGCAGCTCTTGCAGTGAAAGAGCGCGGCATTGATGTCAAGCCCGAAATCATGATTCCTCTGGTAGGCTCACTCAAAGAGATTCAGAACCAGGCAAACATCATCAACACCACTGCAGCCAAAGTGTTTGAGGAACAGGGCCGTTCGCTTCCCTACCTCGTGGGCACCATGATTGAGGTTCCCCGTGCAGCTCTGGTTGCAAACCAGATTGCCGAGGTTGCAGAGTTCTTCTCGTTCGGTACAAACGACCTTACCCAGATGACATTCGGCTTCTCTCGCGACGATGCTCCCAAGTTCCTCAAATTCTACAAGGAACACGGCATCATCAAGACCGATCCCTTCGAAGTTCTCGATCAGGAAGGCGTGGGCCAGCTCGTTGAAATGGGCGTCAAGAAAGGCCGCGCCACACGTCCCGACCTCAAAGTCGGTATCTGCGGCGAACATGGCGGCGAACCCTCATCGGTTAAGTTCTGCGCCAAACTTGGCATGAACTACGTAAGCTGCTCGCCCTTCCGCGTTCCTATCGCCCGCGTTGCAGCGGCGCAGGCTGCCATCGAAGACTGAGGCTAACTTAACATAATCCGATACTTAGGCGGTAACGTCCAGATAAAAAGGGACTTACCGCCTAAGCTGTTCTTTGGCGGTTCGTACATTTGGCATTGCGTTGTGTGTGCAAATAGCGGATCGCCTTCAGTCAGAAAATAGTTTATTATGCGTCGTTACCTCATTTCTTATCGTCTTCGGCGCGTCTGGCGTAATTACGATATAAGCCGCTGAAAAACAGCATGCATACTAATGATGAAATGAACTGCCACGTCATGTAGCACTCCGAGTCTGAAGTCCACAGTCGTTTCACGAAAACAATGACTATAAATCACTGCACTGAGTAAAAAGAGCACAAAAGAGAGATTCTGCTTTGCCTTATTTGTCATTGGTAACATGTCGTTTGGTTGGTTCTATCTATTAGACACAACTAATTGTAAAGAAGTTGCAATAAGTCAATCCATAAACTACGATTTAAATAAAATCATAGTTTATGGATTTTAGGTTGAACCGGAATTTCCCTGTTTTCGAAGATGGCTGGACGAAAATTGAATTGTACCAAAGTGAGGAATCTTTTATAGACTCCCTATAAAACGCAGGCTGATTTGCCTGATACAAGTATGGTCAGCTCAACTTACTTTGCAGGATAGCGAGAGAGGATTTCGAGTATTGGCTGACGGATTGATTCAGCCCAGTTGTAATAGCCCAGATCGGAAGGATGGGTTTTGTCGGTGCAGGAAGAGCCATCCGTGTCGGCCACCGGGTAAATGAGATAGATGTTGGGATCCGTTTCCATGGCCTTGCGCACCACATCTTCAGCCGCCGCCATTTTTTCAGTCTCGCTGCGATCGAGTGCGGTATTGAAATTTCGGCCGCCTCGATAGATGGTTTGCTGGAAAATAAGAGGTGTTGTGGGATGCTTGGCACGGATAGTCTTGACAAAGTCTGCGAACAATTCCCTGATTTCAGGTGCCTTTGGATTTGAAAAGGCATCAAAAACAAATGCATCGGCTTCTGTGTCGGCCAACACCCGCGCATAGCTCTGCTGGAGTTTTGAGTTGCCGCTCACGCCGAGTGAACGAACATCAAGTTCGGTGGCACGCTGAAACTGCAGCGGATAAGGCATACCCGGACGGTTAGAGCTTGTGCCGTGTGTGAAGCTTGAGCCCCAGAACACCACCTTACGGCTGAATGGATTGGGAGCGGGAGCGATTTTTGCACCGGAATCAACACCGACATATACCTCATCTATTATGCTGCGCAGAGGGAGATACAACAGACATTCCTTTTCACCGGGCGCCATATTCGCAACCAACTTCACCGGTTTGCCTTCCTCTGAAGGGACTCCGGATCCTGCATACAGCCATTTGCCATCCCGGCGTATATAGAGGTCTCCTCCGGCAAATGCGATATTATTGGTATTGTAACCCGACATACGTTTTTTATAGTCAAAATTAAGGAGAATTTCGCGGCTGTCAGTAGTAAACACGAGCGCGAGCCCCGCTGGCGTCTGGTTAAGATACTGCCGCTGATAGGCGGTGAATCCGTCATATTTAAGTGTATCTACACGTGCGTAACGGTCGGGCGTAGTCATAAGCTTGCCGATCAGGGTTAGATTCTTACCGGGCACATACTGCACATTCTCTGATGCAAAGGCCATAGGCATGGCTGCAATCACAATCAACGCAGCCGCAAATAATCTTTTAAATTTCATGGATAGAGTTATTATATAAACCAAGAGTTATGTGATTAATGATTCACGTTCATTTCCGTTTCAGGACAAACTGCTGAATTTTCAGGATAAAGGTAGAACAAATGCCTGAATATATATTGCTTAATGACACGATTTTAAATGCATCATTTTTGTGTTCAATCATTAATCCTATGTCATGCAAGCAATTGGGTGAATACCTCAAAAACGCAACAAAACCGCAACAGGTAGCACTATCCCCATTAGGGATAAAATCGAAGCGCTGTGCCAAAATTCTGACACAGCGCTCGGAATCGCATTGGATCGGATTATATCAATAGAGGAATTTACATTATCTTGGCGTCAGACGCACTACAGCACCACCTCCTTTTACCAGTGCTAACGGAAGAGTGTCACCTCGCTTGACGGGACGTTTGATCACATCATAACGACGGGGATGAGCCTCCGAATCAGCATTGTCAGCAATTATCTCTGCGTCAAAGTCTTTCCCTTTGGGAAGGAAATCAAGCTTGACATTGTAATTGCGCGCATTGTCGGATGTGATGGCGCCGATATACCAGTTGTCGCCTTTGCGTTTGGCAGTGAGGATGTGTTCACCAACCTCGCCATCGAGGGGACGTGTCTCATTCCATGTCGTAGGAACTGTCGAAACGAACTTCTCGAGAGCCGGATATTTTGCATACTCTGTGGGGGAGTCGCAAATTGAGGCGATACCCTGATCAAGGACTACAAACAGTGCCATTTCATGGGCGACGGTACCACGCGACATAGGGGGTGTGTCATCGATGTCGATGGGGCGGAAATCTTCTTCAGTCACCTGACGCAGCGAACCGGGAGTAAAGTCGGTGGGACCTACGAGCAGACGGATATAGGGGAATGTGCAGTGATGACGGGGCGAAATAGTATGGTCCCAGAAGTTGCATTCCTGACCGCGGTTGGCTTCATAACCGAGCACGTTGGGGAAAGTCCTGTTGAGACCTACTGGAACGGGGCAACCGTGGAAAAGTACAACCATTTTTTCGTCCGCCAGACGCTTGGCAAGCTGACGCTCCCAACGCATGGCCACCTGGTCATTGCGCTCAAAGAAGTCAATCTTGGCCCCTGAAACGCCGTACGATTTCATCTTCTTCACCCAGTCGTAGGGAGCTTCGATCGGGCAGGTCACCCATGTCCAAACAATGATACCCATGCCTTTTTTAGCTGCGTAATCGCACAGTTGGGCGATATAGTCCTCCGACCATCCTGCGTCGAGAGTAAGATAGGGGATGCCATTCTTGGCAGCCCAGTCTACATAATTCTCATGGAATATTCAAAAGAAACAGCTTAGAACAAAATACAATTATATAAGCTGAATATCAGCGTATTGTGCGCAAGCGGCAATTCGTGAATGTTATAGTCTTTTCTATTTTTTAGACCATTCAGTACACAATTAGTACATTTCGTTTGTTAATAGATGTTGAGGGCGATTTTAAGTTCTGATTTCGCCTGATTACCTTTGCGCAATACAAAGATAATGCATTATGGCAAAATTAGAAAGACGAACAAAACAAAATCCCAAGATAATGCAGTCGGTACTCAAGGACGGCAGAATAAGCCTATACTTGGAGTATTACCTCGGAAGGTCAGAGACTCCCGAACTTGATGCTGACGGCAATCAGGTCTATTATACCGACGGGGCAATGGCGGGGAAGCCCAAGTATAAAGTTAAGCATGTCCGTAAGAAAGAGAACCTCAATCTCTATTTATACGCTAACCCGAAGGATCAGCGCGAGCGGATGCAAAACAGGAACACTCTTGCGTTCGCCGAGAAAACGAGATTTGAAAGGGAGCAGCGGTTTCTCGAAGATCGTGAGGGATATAAATTCCGCAGAGATACCAATGTGAATTTTCTGGATTTCTTTCAGAAATTCATCAATGAGAGCAGAAACGCCCCATCTCATCTTAATGGGTCAAAAGTCGCCCTTAACCGATTCAAATCATTTCTCGCCGAGACACCGAAATATTTGGCATATTCAACATATATCAGACCTGACCAGCTTACGCCGGAGATGATGAGAGAATTTGCGGATTATGTTAACGCGAGAGGTTACGGACAGGGGCCGCTTACTATCTTTAACCGATTCAAGAGGGTTGTAAAACTGGCATTTGAGCAGGAATTGATGAGAAAGAATCCTTGTGACGGCATCGTGATAAAATTTGACAAGATGGCAATAAACAAAGAATTTCTCACACTTGAAGAAATCGAAAAACTTGTAGCAACCCATTATCCTCAGGAGAACAGCATAATCCAGCGAGCATTTTTACTCACATTGTTCGCAGGGATAAGGTATTGCGATGTCAGCAGACTTACATACCGCAATGTGGATTATTCCACAAGGACACTCCGTTTCGAGCAGAAGAAGACGAGAGGGCGCAGCAATCACAGCCATGTGGTCATACCTCTCAGCGATGCCTTGATTGAATTGATAGGTTATCTGCCCGACAATGCGACGCCCGACACCTTGATATTTGATTTACCTACATACATAGCCTGCAACAACGCCCTCGGAACGTGGGTAAAACACGCCGGCATAAAGAAACATATTACCTGGCACTGCGGTCGACATTCCTTTGCTGTCAACACACTCAGCGCAGGAGCGAATATCAAGACCGTTTCCTCATTGCTCGGCCATAGCACCCTGAGTATGACCGAGCGCTATCTGCACGTCATAGACAGTCAGAAAGAGGATGCAATCAATAGTCTTGGACCAATCGGATACAAGGCTCAATATGACAACGAGGAAAAATACAGGACACAACGTCTGGAACAGAAGGCCAAACTTGATAAAGGCAAAAAGATTTCGTAATTTTGCAATTGATTCAACGTCATAATGTTTTTGTTTCATTTTTGACGTGGATTTAGTGGTTGGACATCGGGAGGGATCCCGGTGTCCTTTTTCTATGTAGCACCAAAGCGTAGTTGATTTTAAGTGTTTTATGATAAAAGTGCGCTTTTCACATCTTGAAATTTGGTGATCTCGAAAAGTTTTTGTATATTAATATAGGCTGTCCGGGAGGACAGTCTGAAAGACATTCCAGATTGAGAGCTATTGAACGGCGAAAAAGAATAACTGAGACACCAAAACGTCACCTGATTTTCAAAAATATGTGTCCCTGCACATCTGCAATTTGGTTATGTCTGAGATTTTTTGTAACTTAAATAAGGGATTGCGAAGAGTCGCTTTCCGGCAATCTTAATTTATTGGCTTAACGTGGAAAACATCGGACGCGTATCGGACAACGCACGACTTATTCAAGACAATTTGGGCTAAAATGTTAAAAACTCACTTGTAGAGTGAACTTTTTTGAAAGCCGTGTGTTGCGAAGTCATAAGGGGCATTTTCCATGACCTCGCCGACGCAGACAGACGTGGCACAGATCCGCACGGAAGCAGATAAGGTCTTCATGCACCCATACGCGCCAAAATTCCCTCAAAGGCAGAGGGAGGATTCCTTACACCCATATCGTAACATAACGCGATACCTACCGAACGCATTTCGATATGCGCCACGATAAGTGTCCGGCTTGTCTTGTATCTACCCGAAATCGAAGAAAATAATTTAGACTTCATCATTCTTCCGAATTTTGCATAGTACAGACCCCGGTAAATCAAATTAATTTTGTAACCATCACAGCGGCTAAATCCCTCCGGGTGTAGCCGAGGCCGCCGTGACGTTTCAACCCTCTCGGCAACACCCCAGATATTGGTATGGAAGAAACCATATTCAGAGTTAATCACCCCGTAAGCCTATGCGCTATGAGTCTCTAAACAAAAATTCCAACCCCACTAAATCCAATCCAACAATGAACACAAGTATTATGAATCCTTTGCCCGCCGACAACGCGGGCATCATCGGTATGCTCAAGGAGCTTATCCGAAGTGTATCGACCGAAGTCTTTCATGAACTGATAGAGGAACTCCGACCCTCGCAGAATAAGGAAAGCCATGTCGAGGACTCCGACCATTTGGGTGTCAGGGGAGCACTGGACTTCCTCAATTCGAGAGGCTACAAGATCTCCAACGCCCAGCTCTACAAACTGACAAGCAAGAGTGAGATACCTTATCAGAAGTTTGACGGGTCGAACCGTCTCCACTTCTACAAATCCCAGCTCGAAGAATGGGTGCGTACCAAGCTTATAGACGGCAACGCCATCGGTATCCTTGAACCCTCCGATTCAAAGAAGAAAGGGGGTAAGCGATGAAAGAAAAGATGATTACCCCCGATGCCATCATCAGCGAGATGGAGAAACTCCGTGCATCCGGTCAGGAAACGGAGCAGGAAACCACAGGTCACAACACCGGAACTGATTTCCCCATCGACGTGCTGCCATACAAGATGCAGCGCATAGTCCGTGAGGCAAGAGCCACAATCGGTTTCCCGGAGGATTATCTCGCGCCCTCAATGCTTGTGGCAGTAGCCACAGCAATCGGAAACACGATGATGGTGGAGCATATCCCCGGCTGGAAGGAGAACGCCATCCTTTTTCTCGCACTTGTCGGCAGACCCGGTGCCTGCAAGTCACATCCGTTGAGTTATGCCATGCAGCCGCTTATCGACCACGATTCCGAAATGGCAGCGCAGTTCGAGAAAGACATGCGCCAATATCTCGACACGCTGAATGTTCCCTCCAAGAAAAGAGCCGAGCAGGGACTCGACCCGAATCCACGTGAGCCGGAGAGAAAGAGGTTCATCATCTCCGACATAACGCCCGAGGCAGTCCACCGTATCCACTCGCAGAACAAACGCGGTCTGTGCCTTGTGTCAGATGAGTTTTCAGGTTGGTTCAAGAATTTCAACCGCTATAACAATGGTTCGGAATCCGAATTCTGGATGTCGGTGTTCAGCCATAAATTTGCCATGGCCGACCGCAAGAGCAGTGACAGCGGCATCTTCATCCGCCGTCCTTTCATCTGCGTCTGCGGCACCATTCAGCCCGAAATTCTCTGGGAACTCGCCTCCAACAGCCGCTCGTCTAACGGTTTTCTTGAGAGAATACTCTTCGTTATCCCGGTCAATCAGGATATGGGCAAATGGAACAAGGAACGCCGGCTCCCGACATTCCCCATGACCGAGGAATGGAGAGCGGTGTTGCAGAAACTGATGTCTCATTCCACAGAGGTTGACGCAAACGGCGATTTTGTCCCCCGTATGCTTGGCTTTACACAAGAGGCAATAGACCTCCTGTTCGACTGGCAGAACGCGACGACCGACCGCTGCAATGCCGGACAGAGCGACACTGTCAGGGCTATCGCCAGCAAACTGGAGATATACGCTGTCCGTTTCTGTCTGATATTACAGGCGGCGCACTGGGCGTGTGGCGAGGGAGAGCTGACAATATCAGCCGACACCGTGTCAAAGGCAATCCGGCTTACCGAGTATTTCAGAGCCACCGCCACCAAAGTGAGAAAGATAATCACTGAACAGGCAATGCCCGACATTCAGTGTGCTGTCTTGGCTGATTTGCCTGAACATTTCACAACGGCTGAGGGAGTAGCCATAGCCTGCAGAAACGGCATGTCGGAGCGTACTTTCAAACAGTGGCTGAAAGACAAAGCCAACGGTATACTCTTCATCAGGGAGAGCCACGGCAAATATTCCAAAATCTGAAAAGTCTATTGCACTTTCTGCACTTTCGCATTTTCAACACGATTTTTGACCGCCTTTCGGCTGTCAAAGTGCGAAAGTGCGGAAAATGCAAAGGGTTTTACGCAAAACAAAAATTACAATCCGATTATGAGTCAGTTCAGATTTATACTCCAGCCGTACCGCAATCCCGGCAGCCGACACTGTTGCCCGGAGTGCCACCGTCCCCGCTCGTTTGTCCGTTATATCGACACCGAAGAAAAGATTGTATTTCCCGACTATGTGGGACGCTGTAACCGTGAGCAGAAATGTGGCTATCACTACACTCCGAAACAATACTTTGCCGACCATCCCGAAGCCTCCGAAAAGAACAGCGACATATCGCCGTACATTTCGGGTCAAGGAGGCGGCAAGGCATACAGCCGACATATCCCGGAAAGTCAGCCGCCCGGACCGCCGTCAACGATTGACCGCGCTCTGATGCGGCAGACCATGAAGGGCTATGGCTCCAATAATTTCTTTCTTTTCATAGCCGCCATTGTCGGCAGAGAGGAAGCAACACGACTGATGGACCTTTTCAACATCGGCACGTCACGCCACTGGCAGGGTTCATGTGTGTTCTGGCAGACCGATGTCAACGGAGAAATCCGCACAGGAAAAATCATGCTCTACGACTGGAAAACCGGGCATCGTGTCAAGGAGCCGTTCAACCATGTCAGCTGGGTTCATTCTGTAATGAGGTTGCCCGACTTCAACCTCAGGCAGTGTTTTTTCGGAGAGCATCAGTTGCGGGCCCGCCCCGATGATGCAGTCGCCATTGTCGAGAGTGAGAAGTCTGCTGTCATCGCCACCCACTACATGCCAGTTCGTATGGCTTGCCACCGGAGGCAAGAACGGCGCGTTCAACAGCGAAGCTCTTTCGGTTCTCTCCGGCAGAGAGGTGTTCCTTGTTCCCGACCTCGGTGCAACGGAAGACTGGTGTACCAAGATACCGATGATGAAATCCCTCGGAATATCCGTCCGCATCTTCGACTTCATTGAAAGAAACGCAAGCGAGGAGCAGAGGCAGTCCGGTCTCGATATTGCCGACTATCTCGTTTCGGAGCTAACACCGCAGGGCATACTCGAAGGTATGATGCAACGGAATCCCGCACTTCGCAAACTTGTCGAGACATTCGACATGGAGCTTGTCGGCGTAAGCGAGATGACCGAGGAAGATCGCAGAAGGTATACTGATTGCACGCCTACGAATGATGCCGGATGACAGAATGACAATTCAGTTTTGTGAACGACTGAGTTTTCATCGGTTCAGTTGTTCAGACGTTCATTGGTTCAGTTGTTCAGACGTTCATTGGTTCAGTTGTTCAGACGTTCATTGGTTCAGTTGTTCAGACGTTCATTGGTTCAGTTGTTCAGACGTTCATTGGTTCAGTTGTTCAGACGTTCATTGGTTCAGTTGTTCAGACGCTCATCGGTTCAGGCGTTCATAATTTCACATCCTCATTTTTTCACTCCTGTGATTTGCCTTGCGCATGACAAATCACACATGATATTGTCTGTCTGTAGCGACGTGGCTGCATATCCGAACAGGCTTAGACCATAGTCGTGAACACGCATATAGATATTAGGATATTAACTATAGATTTATGGATTGACATATCAATCTACAGTAAGATATATCAACCGATGTATCTGTTGAATCATCCTGTAATCTATGTTTCTATCTATCTAATTACCTATAGACCTATGGCTCTATGGCTGATAAGCCATTGACGGCAGTATCGCAAACAAACCGTGAAGAATCGTCAAAGCAAGTTTATGCCGATGTAATACATACGGCGACTCGCCCCGTGCTGCACGAAATGCAGAAGGGGCGGCTCCCGTTGGTCGCAAAACTTGCTGTTGCCATTTCAATCACCTTAACCATTAGAATGATTATGAAAAATAATTTACCCAAAGACCACATGGTCTCGACCCGCCTTTCCGACCCTCTCTATCGTCGGCTCGGCGCTTACTCCCGCGCAAGCGGTGAGACAAAGAGCGGTGTCATCCGCTCGCTGATAGAGAAGGGATACGTCAAGGAACGCATCTCTCCCGACATGATGTCGGCAGTCCGGAAACTTATCGGCATGGCGACTAATCTCAATCAGGCGGCGCATCAGGCAAACGCCGCAGGGTATCGCTCTGCGGCTGCGGAACTGACCGCGCTTGCCAAAGAAATCCGTTCAATCCTAAACTCGATAACCTATGGTGGCTAAGATAACAAAGGGATCGAGCGCAAGCGGTGCGCTTGAATATATCACCCGGCACTGGAAGCTGAAGCCGATGGAATCCTGCATGGCCTCAGATGAACCGGATCTGATGTGTCTTGAATTTGACGCACAGGCGAAGATGAACCCTCGTGTCGAAATCAACTGTGTCCACATCTCTCTCGACTTCTCTCCTGAGGACAAGCCGAAGCTGGAGGCAGACCCGGAACTGATGAAGACAATCGCCCATGATTACATGGAACGGATGGGTATCAGGGACACCCTCTTCGTGATTGTCCGTCATAACGACCATGACCATCCGCACTGCCACATTGTCTATAGCCGGGTCGATAACAATGGCAAGACTATCTCCGACCATAACGACCGTTTCCGCAGTCAGAAGGCTTGCGAGGATATAACCCGGCAATATGGACTGCATTGGGGCGAAAGCCGCAAGAAGGTCAATCGTGAGCGTCTCCGGCCGCATGATGCCGCCAAATATCATATCAGTGACATTCTTGAAGTCGTGATGCCGCAGTGCTGTAACTGGGAACAGCTTGAAAGGACACTAAAAGCCAACGGCATATCGGTGGAGTTCAAGTGCAATCCCAATACGGGTGAGCGTCAGGGTGTGTCTTTCGGATATGATGACAGCAAGGAGAATCATGTGTTCCCCGGTTCAAAAGTCGGCAAGGAATACAGTTTCGCACATCTGTCACGGACTCTTGACCGTAATCAGAAGGCATACGAGAAACGGACCCGCACAATCACAATTCAGGCGACATGGGCGAAACCAGCACCACCGAAAGAACAGCCATCGGTGCTTGAAGAAGGTGTCGGCATTGCGGTCGGTGCGGTAGAAGCATTGGGCGACTTGTTCCAGACCCATGCGCCCGAAGAACCTCAGACATTGGATGAGTTCGACCGTATGCGAAAGAAATATGCACAAAAGCCACGCAGGGGATTGAAACGTTAAAATTGAGCAATTATGAGACAGAAAGGACTTATTATCTCGTATCTTAGGACAAGACTCTCCGACAGGATTCTTGACTTTGGCGAGGACTTGCAGCTGTGGGTGGAACGCAATCTTGACAAGCGTTTTCAAGTCGTCTGCGACCCTACAAATTGCGGATGCAACTTCTCGCTGTTCCAGCCTATGGTGTTCAATCTATATCTTCGTTGCTGGGAGCGTAGCGACGGCTATCTTGGACTGCCAGACAATCTTCTGATTGTCGCCAGCTTCGGATGCTCACCCAAGAACATTGACCGACTGTTCCCGTCGTTCCATGACTTCCTGATGCGCCACGGCAAAATGCACGGCTTCCGACACATCGCTTTCGATGACACAATGGTTTATTCCGCGATAGATGCAGAAGGAGTCCGTAATATGTCAGAGCTGCTGATACCTCTCAACTACCGTATGATGCCCAACAACTACGCTATCAAACCGATAGAATGACAATAGCGTGAAAAATAACAATGCCAATGACGGGAGTGGAATCAACCACAACCGTTATTGGCATTTGCTCTTGTTGGCCTCTCGGTGTCACTTAGAAGTTTTCAACCTTGGATGAATTATTTCTGTTCTATCAACCTTGGTCTATGTTTTATGGTTAATTACCCTTGTATCCGTTTTATTGGCATACTTTGAAAGTACTCTTTTTACCATTAATTCGGAGGGTTACTTTCGGGTTTGAGAATTGGGTTATATGTGGAAATTCGAGGGTTACAGTAGCCACTCCATTCTCAACTGTTGTACTGACTGATGTGGCTTTATATTCCTTCCCTTTCCAAGAAGGAACGAATATTACATCGGAAACAGTATATTGACTTCCAGCCTTATCATCAGTAAAGACGATAGTGACCTTGTTATCGTAGTTGTTGAATCCCTGACAGCGCGGCTTTGCGTAGGCAGTCACATTTATTGCTGCCAAAATCAAGAATATTATAAAATTTTTCATTTTCAACACGATTATAGTTTAGATTCTACCGTCCCCCGGCTGTTGATTGGTCTGTTTCTCCAGAGGCGTTAATCATCTTGTTTGCCTTACGTTTCTGACGTCCCCATTGCAGATTGTAGTTTATACCGATGTAAGGGATTCGGAAATTGGTCCGCATGTGGCTTTCGTTGGTATTCCAATGGCTAAGAGACATTGAGCCTTGGTCGTACTTGCCGAATGGCATGATGCAGCCGATTGAGAACGACCATTTCTTCCAGTTGTAGGTGAGGTCTATGAGATTTATATCCTCTCCCCATGAGATTCTCTCGCCCCAAAGGTCTCGTTGTGCACGAACATACTGAACCGAAAGAGTGAAGCCATAGTGCATTACTTGCAGAGATGCATTGCCGCTCCATGCGCTGTTATGAAGATTGTAACCTGTTCCGCGCATACGTTCGGCTCGCCATTGAAGATAACCGCTTAGAACTACCCATTTTGGCACGATTTCCACCTGAGGAGCAAGAAATAGCGAGATATTTTGCAATCCGCGGCTGTTCTCGTAGGTTGTGACCAGTTTTTCATCATGCCATTCGAGTAAAGGTGTTATGGCGTTGGGCGATGTATAAGCACGAACACCGAACTGGCCGTAAACACGGGGAATCTGGAAATTATAACGTAAAGTAAGCATATAGCTGTTGGCGGTCTTAAGATCCGGATTGCCAATGCGCCATTGGAAACCGTCGAGCTGCTGTGGCGTGGGATTGGTCTCGGCAAGAGAAGGAGTGGATTGCCATGATTCAAAATTCAGTCGTAGCTGATGCTTCTGATTTATTGAATATGTCACGGCGGCCTGCGGTCGCATGTTCCATGAATGACTTCCGAGATTTGTTTCCCGAAAAAGGAAATCGGTATATTGCGCGCCGAGTCCGGCGGTAAGGGTCACTTTGTTAATACGTTGAAAGTATTCGGCAAAAAAGTAGACTTTGTCCTGACGCTGATGGAATACCTGTCCGCCGAGATTTTCGTAAACAGAGCGGTTGCGGTTGGCGGTATAGGACGCACCGGCTGTAAGTCGCGCATTATTCCAGTTTTTGATATAATCGGCTTCAATTGCATAGACCTGGTTGCGGTCTTTGATATTGGTGTGAATGTCGGTAAGACAGTTGAGTGTCAATGGATCTTGCTCTATATAGTCGGAGAAGGTTCGACCTGTATATAATTGACTTTTGAAATCGACCACAAGTAATTGACGACCTGCAAAATGCTGTTCCCAATAAGCCGAGAACGACGGACGTACACCTTTGTCGCCTTTGATGTCAGTGAGAAAATAGTCGTTAGCCGCATCACTTGCGGACATCAACCCATAGTAAGCCTGCCTGTTGGAAGGTTTGTGCCACCCTCGTGCCTCCAAAACTATAACAGTGGTGTCGGGTTTTATATAGTTGTATGTAGCCCAAAAGTTTGCAATGGAATTGTCGATATTGCCACCTCGCGATGTCTCGTTGCGCGTCAGTGTTTTGCCGTCAGGATAGTGGAATGTCTCAGTATAGTTGCGATGAACTTTGAGATTTTCGGTCAGTTTATAACCGCCGCCCATTTCAATTTGCGAACGTCCGAAATTAAACTTGACATTTCCATTGTATTGTCCCCATGCCTGATTTAAGGCCTGAGTTGCATAAAGCATCATCGAGCCTCCAACCGTGGGATTGGCAACGATAAAGTTCAGTACGGTGTTTGCTCCGTTATAGCGTAATCCGGGATTTTCAATCCATTCAACGCGCTTGATGGTTGTCGGCAGTAAGTTTTTGACTTGGTCTACAGATGCCTCACGCCCGTTGATCCGTACCTGCACGGCCTGTCCGGCAGAGGTGATGGTTCCGAGGACATCGCTAACCGATAGCGACGGTATCATCAGGTTAGAGAGAAGTTGGACACCATTTTTTGCATTGTCAACTGCGCTTCGCGAAGGATGGTAGACATCCATATCGGCTTTGTGAATTACCTTTGGAGCCTCAATTACAATCTCCTTCAACTCTTGAACGGCGATTGTATCCTTTGATTCTTGCGCCAAAACCATAACAGTTGAAGCTGCAAGCAGAAATATTGCAATAAGATTTCTCATAGTTATTCTTTCGATTGGATTATTTGTAAATTTGACACTGCAACTGTTCTTGCAGAGTTTAAATAAGAAGCTATATGTTCGATGTTGTCTGTATTCCCAATATCTACTCTCCAAAATATGCCCCGAGGATATTCCTCCCACCATTTACCTTTCTTCGGCATGGAGGAACATATATGGAACACTGCGATATTTTTGTCCTTGTAGGGAATGCGTTGCAGCAATACAAATTGCTTGTCTCCCTTGTTGTAATGCAAATTGGAATAAACTGATTCTACAGGTCCGTTTTCCCAACCGTCATCTTCAATATATGTATTCATCCACCCGAATATGCGTGTAAACTCTTTGCTATAGACCGTCATGGAATCATTATAAAGAGTAATCTCTGTATTGGGTTTCAACGGCTTGTTTTGATGATAGGAGACAAACAATAAACCGCGTGCAGGATTATAAAAGTATATCGAATCCACGGCAATCTCCGGGAACTGCCTTATCCCTTGTGTCAGATATTCAGCCAGTTTGGGAAATGATGCAATCTGTTCAGATGTCTGAATCAGCGCGGTGTCTGTAATCATCCATTCGCAACCGAATCCGAACTCAAAACCGGTGTTGCTTTTGGCATTACCGGAATAACTGTCAATATGCCAGCTCTCAGAGGAGAATGGCGGAAGTCTTTGTATAGTACATGATGCCAAAGTCAATGCTAAGCAACATATAGTAAGAGTCTTGTTCATAACCAAAATTTTTCTGATGCAAAATTACTACTGAGAAAAATTCCTTGCCATACCCAAAAGTGTACAAATGCGTTTAGCTGTGAAAACATACACTTTTAGGTATGGCGCAACAGAGGGGATAGTTCTAATTTTGCAGTGAAAATCAATTATGAATATGACAAGCGAAGAAAAACGCCGGATTGCAGAATGCCGGATTGCGGTTATAGGGACGATAGAGTTTATCGGCAGTGTCAAAACCGAACTTCAGCAGTTGGGCTTTGAGTCCATTCAAATAATAACACCCTCTGATGAAATGCCTACGCCGAGTAATGTTGATATTATTGTAGAAAGTGTCAATGAAGGCAGTTCTTGTTTATCAAAGGATGCGACTATTCCTTTAATATTTCCATTCGATTTTGTAAATGGAGCCGGTGCTATCGTTGTTATGCCCGAGGACGAAAGGGATATGCTATGCAAACCTGACCTTCGGCAATCGGCGGCAACATATATGGCAGGTTATTGTGCTTTCTGGAATGTAGATGGGTGCGAATGGTTGCGTTATTCATTATCCGACATCAAAAACGGCATAACGAACAGTACGGCACTTGATACAGCAGCGCATATATGCGCTCGGATAGCAGCCAACATCGCCGTCGGACGCGATGTCAAACATTTCCCTCGATTCTACCTGTGCAAGAATTTAGAGTAGCTTGTTGTTTGTAGCCGATACAATGGCTTCGGAGATATTGCGCACATCAAGTTTCTCGAATATGCGCTGACGGTATTTCTTGATGGTGTCAGGCGATAGACAGATTTTATCCGCAATCTCACTCATAGTAAAACCTTGAATAGAGAGTGTCAGTACAGATTTTTCCCCATCGGTAAGAGATGGCATCTGACGTTTGTCCCATCTGCGGGTATTTCGGTTATATTCAAAATATTCCGAAGAACCGACACGGTGTATCTCGATATGACCGGGAGTTGTGTGGGTTGATGCCGATACGACACAAAGTGCAAGCCATATACGACCGTCAGATGTCAGCACAAGCGAGGTGAGCTTGTGATTGACGAGAATCTTCTTACCGCCGTTCAGTATGTGAAAGTCGTATGAAATGTACCAGTCTTTGCGCTCATTGACTGGAATTGTTTGATGGAATGAAAATCCAGCCTCGTTCAGATCAATTAAAAATTGCTGTTCATTTTCCGGTACATATTCCAGATAGAAACGGTAGCCCAGTCTCATCATCTGCTCCGGTGTCAGTCCGCACAGGAACATCGGATTGGGCGACACATACAGGAAATTCTGCTTGAAATAGTCTATGATATAAACACTCTGATATGTGGAACGAGAAAACGCCTCTGCCGAACGGATATATTCATCCACACGACTATAGTCAAGTTCTTCAGGGAGCTTGACCTCATTATCGGGAATGAAGAAATCGTCGGTCGTTTTCATCTCAAAATGCGAGTTATGCGTAAGAGCTAATTATTCCAACTCCATCATATCGAAGAACATCAAACGGGTGTGGTCACTCAAAATCTTCTCTGATAATATCTTGAAATCATTCTTTTGATAGAAATCGATGGCGGATAGATACGCATCAACAGTCAGGTAACGGAAAGCGGAGTAATTGGGATTCTCGTTGAGCATACCTTTTAGGAGGTTCATCAGGTCAGTACCGATATTACGCCCTTTATATTGTGACGATACTGCGAATCTGCCAATCTTAATAGCCGGATAGCTTCCGAATTGCTTACGCTCAGGAAATCCACCCTTTATCTTCTTCCATTGACTGTTCGTCACATCCTGACGGCTGATTTTGTCATTCAGGAGACAAAAATACGCAACGATATTGCCATCATCTTCCAGAATATAAGATGTGGCGATACGTTTGTCGAGGAAACCCTTGGCATCCTCGACAAGAAAATTATTCAAATCTTCATCACCGCAATCAAACCCTGCAAGTTCGGTATCGGGAGTAAGTTTTACAAGTTTCATCTTCCTATATGCAGATGGTAATGTATTCCTTAGCTTTCTTAACCCCCTCCTTGAGTTTTCTTGTATTCTCGGCACGCTGCTCTTTGCTGAGACTCTCGACTTCCATCCTGAGTTTCTCAAAGCGCACAGCATCATCGCCTATAAGAATCGGTGTTTCTGCTATTGGTCTTGCCATGATTTTATCTCCTATTATTAAGTAGTCTACAAAGTTACAACAAATTTCCGAGACTTTTGGATTATCTCATCGGATTTCTTGCCAAAATATCACAGAAAAGCCATTTTTATAGTTCGCAAAGAGTGTTACGAGAATGTTCCGAACCCACTTAACGTTGTTTCAAAACAGTTTTTAGTTGTCAGAAAAATAGAACAAAGTCGAATTAAAAATTCCTAACAAGCATATAAAATCTTTAAATCACCTCTATTCTTCTTCTCCATTTTGCTCATATAGTACACTATTAGTACACACTATAGTGTATATAATAGTTGAATATTAGATGGTTATTTATCTGCAAAAATTCCTACTTATAGAGCTCATAAGTGAGGTGCTTCTTTCCTACAGGGAAATCAACGCCCTCGAGCATGGCTTTATGCCACCATTCCCAGGCACTTGCACCGGTTTTGATCCAGCTGACGTCTTCAATCTCACAAGGATCGGCCAAACGGTACACCAGTTCGTTGTTGAGCAGGTCGATATCGCGTTCGGAAGCTATGAACACACGCCAGGGGAGAGTGCGGCATCCATTGATGCGGGCGATGTATTCCTCGCGGGTTTCAACCAAGTGCATGGAGAAATACTTGTCGTTATCTTCTGCATTTTCATCAAGCACATATATGGGATATGCTGCCCAGTGGCCATGCACTTTTTCGCCCTTGTCGGGCTGCAGATACAGACCGGGATAGTCATAGGTATTGGCTTCGGTAACGGCCACCTTTATTTTCCCGCCCGGAAGAGCGAACAGAGCCGGGGTGGTGCTGATGATACTGTCGGGAATAGCTGCGATGCTGTCGTATTCTATGTATGCACGTTCGAAATTGCGGTAAGCCTGGTAAACCTGGTGCGGCTGACGCTTCCTGTCATATTCGGTCAGGGTGTTTGATTCGCACTGCGGATAGAACACCTTCACGGGCCCCTTACCGAAGTCGACATCGAACAGCTCGGTTGCAACAGTGATTTCACGAGGATAGTTCAGGGTCCAACGATAGGCCACACCTTCATCATATGCGCGGAGTGTGAGCTTGTAATCACCGCCATCATAACCGAGGGTGAGTTCATTGTAATTGTCAGTCAGCGTGCTGTTTTTGCCAACTGGTACGTTTATCACGCCTCTGTTGGAATCCCTTTCGGACGACGTCACTTTCCCGTCACCAATCTGATTGCCATTGGCCTCAACAATTCCGATCACCGAATTTTCAATGATTTTCTTACCCTTGTAGTCCACCGAATAGGTGGTGGGACCTTCGCCGGCCTTCACCGACAAAGTGTAGGCCTTGTCGGGCGATTTTACTTCATAGGTTTTAGCCGCCGACGGCAGGGCCGCTGACAGTAGAACACCGGGAAGCACAAATAACAGTTTTTTCATGAGAATGTGAGAATGATATTAGGTTAGTGTACAGCAAAATTAGCCAAACATCACTTCGTATAAAATGGATATTGCCCGGTAAATAGATGGACTATTTCACGATTTTAATATCACCTCAATAAAACGTGGGAAGAATCTTCGAACAAAATGACTCCGGACAGAAATTCCGCTTCTGATTCAGTCCATAGTGGCGCATGAATCGCGGGGAATCTGTCCGGAGTCCTGATTATATACGGCTGTTACTTTTTGGCCACAGCATCGAGTATCGTCTTCTTGTATTTGTCGTGGTCGCGAAGGTCAGGACGTCCCTCAGCCTTGCCATCACGGCCGACGAGAATGTAGTAGGGGATACCGTCCACCCCGAAATGCGAACGTATGGCCGAAATCTGTTCGGGCATCAGGCGGTAATGTATGCCCCGAATATCGGGAATCATCTCAAGATATGATTCAATGGGCGACGAGTCATCAGCGATATATACCCAAACGATATCGTCGGACGAGAGTTCGCCATCCTTCAGCGGCTCATTCTCCTTGATGGCAGCACGGCAAGGTCCGCACCATGTGTTCCACAGGTCGACCATCACCACCTTCCCCCTATGGGGAGCCACGATGGCATCCAGAAGTTTGTCGGGCGCCACATCAGGTGTGGGAACAATGCGCTTTGCCGCCTCGCTTTTCATAATTTCAGACGTTCGATTGCGGCGGTATTCCACTGCTTTAGCATAGAACGGAGTGCTCAACTTCCTGAGCCCCTCAAGCTGTTCGTCTGTAAGTTTGCCGGATTTGGCTGCCTCCGATGCCGCTGTATAGCTTTCAAGCTCCGCCAGCAGACGCCCGTCGGCCCCGGCCTTGTTCCACATCGATCCATTGTCAGAAAGCTCACGCGGGCCGAAATTGTCGAGCAACAGATAATCGGGATTGTTCAGATTCACTTTTCCGGCCACACGCCTCAATTGTTCGTCTGTAAATTCAATCTTCGCACTGTCGGGAGGAACCGGAGTAGACCACCCGCCATGTTTTACCCTGTAGTCCTGACGGTAAATGCCGGGAGCACTGCTTACCGCAACAATCAGGCTCGCATCAAGCTCTGTCTGTCTCATTCTTTTTGCAACCGGACTCATATCCGACGCCTTGATTGAATCCTGCAACGCTGCATGACGGGAAAGAATCATATCGAGATATTCCTCAGGCGACATATGATAGTCGGCGAACCCCTCGGAATATATATCAAGCGCATACATGCCGTCGTCGCTCAGCTGCAACGCATGTTTCAGCGGTCCGTATTTTCCGGTAGCATAGAATTTCGGGCGGTTGGGAACACTGTCTCCGCGAATTTCCATATTGCGGCGTCCGCTGGCCGTCATATCTCCCCAGAACTCTATTGTTTCACCGGGAGCAAGGATTGCATCGGTAAAGAGCCGGAATTCTCCCACAATTGTTGTCCACAAAATCGAGGGTCCGGAAATCACATCCTTGAATGTGGCATTACCCAGACTGTCGAGCGGCAGTGAGGCTCCCTGAATCCGCTCTCCATCCATGCTGTAAAGGAAATATTTGATATCGGACCCCATTTCAGGACGATAACCCACAAGATGGATATTTACCGTCACCGAATCGGTGTCAAGAACCACGCCCGGCCATTCAGTTGTCACCTCCTCGCTGAGAAGTTCCGACGGAATCTCGTTGAACCGCGACGGTTTCCCGGGCTTACCCGTCAGGTCTATGCCATAGAGGACCCAGCCCTTCTCTTCCTCAAACGTACTGAAATCGATAGCCTTCACATACGAAGGAACCGGAGGAAATGCGAGAGTGAAATGAGTTACTCCGGAATCGGGCATCCAGAACTGTTTGTCAAGCTCGATACCGTCGGCCGACTGAATTTTAAGGGTATCACCTCCGGCAATGATAGCTGCCGACGATGGTATGCTGATCCAATAATCCGGGAAATAATGCACCACGGCATGAAGCACCGTTGATGAATCCGTCAATTCCACTTTGGTAAACGAGAGGAACTCCGTGTTAGCACTTTCAATGAATGGCCGTTCAACAGTGCCTCTGTTATTGAAATGCGTGCAACTCACGGTGCACAGCATTGCCGTCAATGCAACGGTCTTAAACAGATTGTTCATAAAACTATATTGTATCTGAATTAGGTATTAGAACTTGATTGTCAAATCACAAAGTTAACTTTTTTTTACAAATTACCATGTCGGATTCACAGATTAATTTCAGCACTACATCAGCTTATCGCCGGATAGTGACGCCACAAAAGACACCAGCCTGATTCGGGCCGGTGCAGGCACGCGAATCAGGCAGGTACTGACTTGTTTAAAGATGATTGCTGCGGTAGAACTCCAGGATGCGGTGGCGCAGAAGATACTCATAATGCGCCTGAATGGAATTCACTTCCGTGCGGAACAGATTGTTTTTGGCTATCTCGAATTCCGCAGGGGTTGAACGCCCCAGATTGTACTTCTCCTGCGTGGCTTCAAACGAGAGGCGTGTTTTCTCAAGCGTCTCTTTCGAGGTGAAATATTTGTCGCGGGCTCCGCGGGCCTGATAATAGGCGAGCTGAATGGTGCGGAACAGGTCGGTCTCGGTCTGGTCGAGCGCAAGTTCAGCCTGAATTTTCTGGATTTTGGCACGGCGCACGCTGTTGCGCGTGGCAAACGCATTGAAGAGAGGTATCGACAGGTTTACACCGATATAAGTGGAGTAATTGTTTCGCATCTGATTGCCGAACGATTCATGAGGCATTCCACCCACGGTGTAATAACTTGACCCTACGTTGGCGCCGAAACTCAGGGTAGGGATGTATCCTGTCTTGGCAAGAGAAATGTTCCTGTCGGCCACCTCAATGCTCTGCCGTGAGGCGAGAATCGAGTTGTTATGCACCAATGCGGCATTGAACACGGCATCGGCCGTGGGGATTATGGGTTCGCCCTCATCAATAGGGGTGATGTCGAACCCAACTGCGGTGGGGAGCTGAAGAAGGTTTGCAAGCTCCACCAGTCCGGTCTGCACATCGTTCTCGGCTGTCACAACCTGAAGTCGATCCGTTGCCTGCTGCGATTCGGCATCATAAAGGTCGGCCTCGGCAACTTTTCCCGCTTCAACCAATGCTTTCTGACGCTCCACCTCATATGTGGAGTAATCAAGCTGCGAACGCGAGCTTTCAAGCACCTCCTTTGCGTAGAGCACCTGAAGGTAACTGCTTATGACATTCAGGGTAACATTATCTTTGGCCGCCTCATAATCGTAGAGGAGTTTCTGCAGATTCGATTTCGCCACTTTCAGCTGACGGTACTCCGACAATCCCTGAAACAGCGGCAGATTCAGGTTCGCCCCCCACTGGAATGAAGATGTGTTACGGTCTGCATATGTATTTTCTGCCGTCAGACCACGCCCGAAGCTAAAGCTTTGCGAAGCCGAGGCACTGACGTTCGGGAGGAATCGGTCCTTGGCTTCGGTAACTTCCAGATCGCCCGACATAATCTGCAGTTTACTCTGCTGCACCGAAATGTTATGCTCATGGGCATAGGCCACACACCGGTCAAGATTCCACTGTTCTGCCACGGCCGAACCGGTGCAGACGATGCATACGGAAGCTGCTAACAAAAAGGCTTTCATATCAATTTATATGTTGCTTTACTGTTTTTCTTATTCCTTTATTTCATTTCCGCGCAATCCGGATGCCGCATTGATACCCGATTCCTTTACTTCAACATTAATACCGTCCGATACACCGGTTTTCAATGCCACACGGTCAAACTGCTGCGCACCTACGCTGTCCTTGAGCACATACACGAATGCACTGTCGCCCTGATATTCCACCACACGTTCCGGCACGGCCATCACGCTGTCGGCTTTTTCAAGGATTACTGTGGCGTTGGCACTGTAGCCGGCACGAAGTTTTGAGGTATCTTCAATATTGAGCGCTGCTTTCACCTCGAATGTGTTGGTTCCGTTGTCGTCTGTTGCCATAGGGGCGATTTTCTCAATCACGGCGTGGTAATCGGATCCTGCCACGGCACCTACTGAAATACGCACATCCATCCCTTCAGTAAGGAGGTCTACCTCGGTCTCATCTACTTTCCCCTTGAAAATGAGGTCGGTCATATCTGCCACTTTGGCCACGGTCGTACCGTCGTTGAACGTGTTGGCCTGAATAACCGAGCTACCCACCTTGATAGGCACTTCAAGCACAACGCCTGTCACTGTGGAACGAACCAGAGTGTTGCTTCCCTGTGCATTAAGTGCCGACACACCCTCGCGAACGATGTTCAACTGATCCTCGGCCTGTGCAAGTTCCTGCTTCGCACGTTTATACGCAGCCAGATCTGTCTCATATTTTTCGCGGCTTTCATATTTCTTGTCGAACAGAGCTTTGGTTCGTTCATATGTCAGACGGCTCTCTTCCAATGAGATGCGGGCAACATTTACGCGGCTTTCGGCCGACGACAATTGTGTTTCCTCCGGAACGACCTGAATTTTTGCAAGAATATCACCGGCCTTTACATGGTCACCGGCCTCAACAAGCACCTCACTGATGATGCCTGAAATCTGAGGCTTGATTTCAATCTCGTCGCGTGGTTCTATTTTTCCCGTCAGCACCGTTGTGCGCTCGATTGTTTCGGTTGTGGGTTTCACAATCTCATATTTCACATCTTTGGGTTTTGAATTGAGATAGAGAAACACGAATGTGCCGATGAAGATGGCAGCTACCACAATCCACAGCAGAATCTTGAAAAACTTTTTCATATGATGAATTTATCAGTTATTATTCTTTTATGTATAAACAGTTGAATCTATTTTCATTTATCGTTAAGAGCCTCCACAGGCTTGATGCGCATGGCTTTGGCTGCAGGCACCAGCCCCGCGAGAGTGCCGAGCACCCCGAATGTGAGCATGATGGTGAGAGCCTGCCACATATTCATCTGGAACTGTGGCGTAGACACTTCGTTTGCCGTCAGCATCTCCGCAATTTCAAGCACAATGGCTGCGAACGTAATTCCGCCAAGGCCGGCAACCGCGGTCAGCATGACGCCTTCCGACAGAATCTGCACGATGATGTCGCGGGGCTTGGCGCCGATGGCACGACGTATGCCGATTTCCTGCGTACGCTCCTTGACAATCACCCACATTATATTGCCGATACCTATCACACCGGCGAGAAGCGTACTTACACCGATGAAAAGCGCCAGAAGCGACAGGCCCGTGAACAGATTGTCGACCATCTCGAACTGCTCGGAGATATCGAACAGCTCCATGGCGCCAGTATCGTCAGGCGCTATATAATGCCGCGTATAGACCACGTGACGCATGCGGTCGGTAAGTGACGAAATTTTCACGCCGTTGCGAGCCACAACCATAAGCATATCAATGGAGTTGCCGCGTTTGAATGCTCTGCGGAATGTAGATGCGGGAATAGCCACCGATTCATCAAGTCTGCCACCAAGCTGAATATCGCTTGTCTGGCTCATCACACCTATAACAGTGTAGCTGATGCCGTTTACCTGCAGAGTTTTTCCAATGGGCGACTGTTCAGTAGGGAACAGCTCGTTTGCCACTTTTTGGCCTATTGTGGCCACTTTGCGTTCAAGCGCTACATCGGCCTGATTTATGAAGCGTCCCGACAATATGGACGGCAGCATCACTTCTCCGTATTCAGGTTCCACTCCAAGCACCGAACCAGACATGGAATAGCGCGCGTTCTGAAAACTTGACGAACCGCTCTGATAGCTTGGCGTTATTGTGTGAAGTTCGGGGAAGTTTGCGCGCAGGCGTGCCATGTCGGTCAGGTCCAGATCCCACGCGCGTCTCTCTGCATTACCGTGATATGGTTTGGTCGTTCGCTGTGCCCACAGAATAGCACTGTTAGTGGCAAAGCCGTCGAAATTGCGCATAAGCAGATCCTTGGCGCCGCGTGCGCCCCCCAACAGGATGGCAAGCATGGCCGTACCCCAGAAAATTCCGAATCCGGTGAGAAATGTACGTGTCTTGTTGCGGGCAAGAGTGGCACCTATCTCTTTCCAGTTTTCTATGTCGAAAATAGTAAGTCGCATGTGATGATGTATATTGTTAATCTGCGGTGTTATTCATCCCGCAAGGCCTCTACCGGTTTGATTTTAAGAGATTTCAATGCCGGGAACAAACCTGCAAAAGCTCCGGCAAGGATAAGCACCGCGGTTACCTCTATTGCAATCGATGTCAACCGACGGATTTGACATGAAATCCGTGTCGCCGAACAGCTTATTAAGTATATAGGTAGCCACAGTGCCGATTACAATTCCGATATATCCGAACAGCGTAGTGATGGCAACGCTCTCCGCCATGATCTGCACAAGAATAGAACGGGGCTTGGCTCCGATGGCACGGCGGATTCCAATCTCGTGCGTGCGTTCCTTAACTGAAACGAACATGATATTGCTGATGCCCACAATACCGGTAAGCAGCGTCAGCAAACCGAGTATCCATATCGAGACATTGAGTATATTCATGGCCTGAAGCCCTTTCAATCCTTGCGAAAACTGGTTCCATGTCCACACGGCACCAGAATCGTCCGGAGAAAAATCATGTGTTGCGGCAAGAGTCTGACGGATGGCCGTCTCTGCAGCATCTCCATCTTCTATGGTCTCCACGTTCTGCAGCATCACACTCATGCTCCCAAGTTCATCCTTGTTGCCTGCAAGCATCTTGGCAGTGTTGTATGGCACATATATTGTCCGCCCCCAACGGCTTTCATAGATACCTACCACCTTAAAGCTCAAGCCATTTATCGCCAGGCGTTTCCCTATGGCATCCGAACCGTCAGGAGGGAAAAGCTGTTCTGCCTTACTTTCGGGAAGCACAATGCTTTTGGCACATTCCGCCATATCCTTTTCATTTATGAAGCGGCCATATTTCATCTTGATTTCCGACCGGAGTGTAAGTTCCGAAGGATAGACGCCCACGTATGAAGAGGAGATAGAATGTTTTCCTGAAGAGATGTTACCGCTGTAGCCGTCGATGGTGGAAGTGACTTCGCCCACGAACTTCTTATTCTCATCGGCAATCACCGTCATATCGTTATGCTTGAGTTCAATATTCCGGCCCTCACGATATCCGTGATAAGGCTTGCTTGTCCGTCCGCCCCACACATTGATTTTCTGCGAACCGGGTGTCATGGCATGCTCCTTGAACGAGTTGGTGACGCCATTGCCCACGCCAAGCAGCACAATCAGCATGAATATCCCCCATGCCACAGCCACCCCGGTAAGGGCAGTACGCATTTTGTTATGCTTGAGCGTCTGTAGGATTTCACTTATTAAATCGAACATGTGGTGATTGGTAATGTGGTTGTGATTTCAGGTTTATCAGGTACAATCATACCGTCAACAATACGTATCAGGCGGTCGGTCTGCGCGCCGACACCGGGGTCGTGTGTCACTATTACCACCGTCATGCCATCCTGACGGTTGAGCTGCTTGAACACCTGCATCACGTCCTTCGACGTCTTGCTGTCCAGCGCACCGGTCGGCTCGTCAGCAAGAATTATCGACGGCTTGGTAATAAGCGCACGGGCAATGGCCACACGCTGTTTCTGTCCGCCCGACAGCTCGCCTGGAAGATGGTGCGCACGTTCGGCAAGACCCATCTTTTCAAGCTGTTCCATTGCGAGCATGTTGCGTTTGCGGCGCCCCACACCCTGATAGAACAGTGGAAGAGCCACATTCTCAACAGCATTCTTATAGTTGATGAGATTGAACGACTGAAATACAAAACCGATCATCCGGTTACGGTACTCGGCGGCTTTGTTTTCACTGAGATTCTTTATCAGCGTGCCGTCAAGCCAGTAATCGCCGGTGTCATAATTGTCAAGTATTCCAAGAATATTGAGCAAAGTCGATTTGCCGGAACCGGAGGCGCCCATAATCGAGACAAGCTCGCCCTTGTTGATATCAAGATTGATGTCCTTCAGCACGTGCAACGGCACGATGCCGGGATAGGTTTTGTTTACATCCCTTAGCTTAATCATATAACAGTGATGAATTATTGGTCAATTCCATGATTCGGAATTACTAAGTGTCAAATGTACAATTAATTTATGCGTGAAAAACGGCGTGAACGTTAAATCCGTTTAATGCTAAGTTTGTTTAACATCCGTTCGGAAACATTCACGTCTAATAGACGATGTCACGAACGGGAAAGTTGCACCAATCCTTATTTTTTTGCCAGTCTATTTGCACAATTAAACCCTTTGACTTAAATTTGCGTTATAAAAACAGGCTATAGAGCCGTGGAGAGGCATTACCGGCCTCCTGAGGACATTGAAATTCTGCCGCATCAAAGTTGATTGGGAAACTCATCAATTATAAGTGAAATACCGAGACAAACTCGA
>VOFJ01000116.1_pt1 | contig 64001 bp, 147 predicted proteins | sample 5384081 | NCBI WGS metagenome assembly VOFJ01 (sample SAMN12384729, study PRJNA508395) | human gut metagenome | isolation source: healthy gut I | host: Homo sapiens | reverse complement strand
TTTTAGTAAAGATATTTTCAAGCATTTTTTCTAATCTATCTAGAATATTAATATTATCATCGCATATTGCAAAATTTAACATATATTTTCTCCCCTTTTTTACATGAAATAAAAAAAAGCAAACGAACTTTTGACAAAAAGAAACGAATTACCTTAATTTTCCAGTAATAATAACAATATAATCTAAAAATCTCATATTGTCAATAGAAATTTACAAAATTATCCATATGTTAAAACTGATAATATCAGCAATAATGCAAAGTAAAGAAATTGATATGAGAAAAATAGTATTGTAAATTTAATAATATTAGGATATAATAATAAAAATAATTTTTGACATAAGGAGGTAAACTTGAAAATAAAAAAGGTAATTTATTAATAGGATTTATCCAGGTAATATCAATAATAATAATAGTAATATCATTACATTATATTTATCTTTTGGTATATTGATAATAAAAAAACAGAAAATATATTAAATGAAATATATGAAAATGCAAATGTTTCGTCTGATAATATTTCTGTAGATAATGATTTGAAAATAGAGGTAGAAAATATAGATTTTAATAAACTTATAAATAAAAATCCAAGATACAATAGGATGGATAAAAGTTTTAGGAACTGATATTAATTATCCTGTTGTTCAAACTAATAATAATGATTTTTATCTTACTCATTCTTTTGATAAGTCATATAATAAAGCAGGATGGATTTTTTGCAGATTATATAAATAAGAATTTAAAAAATAATGAATTAGATAAAAATACTATTATATATGGACATAACAGACAAAATAATAGTATGTTTGGAACATTATCTAATGTTTTTAAAGAAGAATGGTTAAGTAATAAAGAAAACCATTATATTAATTTTTCTACTTTAAACAATAATATGGTTTGGGAAGTATTTTCAACATATATTATTGAAAAAGAAGAATATTATATACAGAGTAATTTTAGTTCTAATGAAGAGTATATAAGTTTTTTAAATACAATAAAAAAAATAGAAGCACATATAAATATGATGTGAATATTTCAAAAGAAGATAAAATATTAACACTTTCTACTTGCACTAATGTTGGGGAAGGAAGAACCGTTCTACATGCTAAATTAATCTATCATAAATAAAAAATATCCCTTGTTAAACTAAAATTTAACAAGGGAATTTTTTATTTATTTTTATTTTTCTTTAAGTATATAGTTGTTACAGCTAAAATTATAGAAGCTAAAATTAGAATTCCTGTTATTATTAAAATAATATCTCCAGTGTATGGATTAGATGTTAGGCTATTTTCTTCTTGTTCTTTTGTTTCTTCTGTGCTGTTATCAGCATTAGAAGAGTCAGTATTTTCAGAACTTTTTTTCAACTAAAGATGAAATTGCTGTTTTTATATCAGATATTGTTATAGTAGAAGGATTATGTAATAAATTTTTTTTGAATTTTCAATTGATTCTACAAAAGCATCTACTAAGTCAGGTGCATATTTAGAAGTGTCAACAGTTTCCATTTCAACAATTTTTTCACTTAATATATTAGTATTAAGTTTTAAATTATTGTAAGCAAAAAGTTAAAGCTAATAAAGATTTATTCATATTTTATTATTAGTAGTAGAATTCCACATATAAACAAATATTGAATCACTCCAAGAATCCGGCTTTTTAAAATAAATAGTATTATCTTTTTTCTAATGAATTTTCTAATGAAATTGGAGAATACGATAAATTTTCAGCAGTAGAATCAGCTTTGTAAATGTAACCATTACAAATATAGTCTAAATCTTCAGTTTGTTTACTTTTTTTTGGTTAGGGAATAATAAAAAAATAAAAGGCATATAATTTAACAATAAAAATAATGGAGGTTTATTATGCAAGAAAAGAATATAAAAAAGCCAAAAATTGTAGAGATTTCAATTTTTATTACTATTGTTTTATTTGTTTTTGCAATAACAGCTATATATAATGAAAAAAGTAAAAACAAATACTGAACTTTTAAGTAATAAAAAATAGGTTGGGGAATAAAAAAAGAAATGATAATCATGAGCAACCAGATGTTGGTAGTGCAAATAAAAAATATTTTAGAACAATATAATGGAATAGCATTAGGAAATAATGAAAAAAAATATATTTATTTAACTTTTGATGAAGGATATGAAGCTGGATATACAAGTAAAATATTAGAAGTTTTAAAAAATAATCAAGTAAAAGCCACATTTTTTATTACGGCACATTACGTTAACACACAAGAAGAGTTAGTTAAACAAATGATTGAAGAAGGTCATATTGTTGGAAATCATACAGTTAATCATAAAAAGTATGCCAGATTTATCAGAAGAAAAAAAAAAAAAAGAAATTTTAGAATTACATCAAACAATTTACGATAAATTTAACTATGAAATGAAATATATGAGACCTCCAAAAGGAGAATTTAGTGAAAAGAGTTTAAGTGTTACAAATTCATTAGGTTATAAAACTGTTATGTGGTCTTTTTGCATATGAAGATTGGAATGAGGATAAGCAACCAGAAGAAGAAAAAAAAAAAAGCAAAAATTTTAAACAACTTACATAATGGAGAAATTATGGCTTTTTTACATGGAAATTCAAAAACTAATACTAATATTTTAGATAGTATTATAAAAGAAGCAAAACAAATGGGATATGAATTTAAATCATTAGATGAATTTCAAAATTAATTAGAAAGGATTTTTTATGAAAAAAAGAATAGATATAATAAAATAGATAAGCTCTTAGAGTTACCAAAAGAGGTTTATTCTGATGTACCCAAAATTATTATGACAGGATTTGAAGAAGTAATTATAGAAAATTTTAAAGGAATATTAGAATATGAGGAATTTTTAGTTAGAATAAATACTCATATTGGAATTATTAGTATAAATGGTTATCAACTTACTTTAGAGAATATGACAAATGATGATATTAAAGTTAAAGGAAAAATAGAAGGCTTAGATATAGAAAGAACAATAGATGAAAATTAAAGGAGAAAATAATGTTTATAAAAATAATGTTAAGTTATGTTTTAGGTTATTTGAAATTATCAGTAGAAGGATATTACATAGAAAGATTTATTAATATATGTAAAAATAATAAAATAACTATTTGGAATTTAAAAAAGGAATAAAGAAATTGAGCTATATTTAAATGTAAGAATTAGTGAATTTAAAAAAAATATGTGAAATTGCAAAGAAAAACCAAATGTAAAATAAAGATAAAAAACAAAAAGGGATTCCATTTTTGTTACATAAATATAAAAAGAAAAAATATTTTTAATCCTTTTAATATTGATAACTTGTTTTATAGGTTTTTCCTCAAATTTTGTATGGAATGTGGAAATAAAGGAAGAAAATGGCCAGAAATTGGAAAAATATAGAAAAAGACATAGAAAATGCAGGATTAAAAACAGGAATTTTAAAATCAAAAGTGAAAACCAAGGAAATTATAAATAATATCAGATTACAAAGAAAAAAGATGTTGCGTGGATTGAATTGAACTAAAAGGAACAAATGCAATTGTAAAATTAGTAAAGGCAGATGAAAAACCAGAAATTATAGATGAAAATGAATATTGTAGTATTGTTTCTAACAAATCAGGAATTATAACAAAAATTAGTGCACAAACAGGAACAGCGAATGTTAAAGTAGGAGATATAGTAAAAAAAAAATGATGTATTAATTAATGGGTGGATGGAAGGAAAATTCACAGGAATTAGATATGTCCATGCAAAGGGAGATGTAGAAACAAAAAGTATGGCATACGAAACATAAAAAAAAATTTTATATAATACTACGCAAACAATAGAAACAGGGAATACAGAAAAGAAATATGAAATGAAAATTAATAATTTTAAAATAAATTTTTATAAAAACCTTTCAAAATTTAAAATTTATGATACAATAGAAACAGAAAATAAATTTAAAATATTTTTCGGATTTTTATTTACCAATTTCTTTTGTAAAAAAAATTAATAAAGAACAAGAAAAAGTGCAGAAAAAAATAGCTTGAAGAAGCTAAAACTGTAGGGATAAAAGAACTTCAAGAAGAATTAGATAAAGAAATTGAAAAATAAAGAGAATATTGTTAATAAAAATATTAATACATATGAACAAGAAGATGGTGTTAATATTTATGTTACATATGAAGTACTAGAGAACATAGGGACAAATGAAAAAATTGTATTTTTGAAGGGATGATGCAAATGGAAGAAAGAAGCCTTAGGATAACTGGAGCAGATAAAACTTTTTTACTAAAATAACAAATACTTTAACAAAAATATTAATACCTACTAAAATCGGAATTAACGGAATGTTAATTTCAATAAAAAGAAATAATTTATTAAAAACATTTGAAAACTATAATGCAGAAAATGAGAATTATAATAAAGATGAATTAGAAAAAAAATATGATACAGCATATGAGGCATACCTTGATTCTTTAGATAAATATGTTATGGATTCTATTTATAAAAAGGTAAGAAATGGAACAGCATCTGAATTTGAAAGAAATGCTATGTCAAAATATTATGAAGTAACAAGCTTAAAAGAAAAAAGAATATATGGAATAATAAATATAGAAAACAAAAAATATTTAATAGAATTAGATTACGAAGGAATAAAAACAGGAACAAAAAGAAAAATTAATAGAAAGATACAATCAATTTTATATTTCTAAAATGGATTCTCTATATAAATCAATTTTAAAGAATTATTCAATTAAAGTAGCTCATAATACAAATATTTATGATTCTACTAAAGAATGGATTTATACAAAAATATTTTATACATTAGAAGAGTATATAGAGAATATATTATCTTTAAAAAATAAAAATTGATTATGATCAAAACTTAAAAAAATATTATTTCAGAATATGAAAAATATGAATCTTACATGGTTGGTAAATTAGATACTAGGGATAATATTGAAAAAAAGAATATGGTATTGTTGGGTCTAAGTAGAAAGTTATTTACTCATAGTTTACCTTTAATTGTAGCAGAACAATGTTATGAAAAACTTTTAAAAGATGCTAGAAGCCTAGTACAAGATACTAAGATTGCAACAAAAAGAAGAAAAAGCATATGCTATGTTAATTAATTTAATTGAAGATTACAATATTAAATTATTATCAACTAAAGTATATTGGGAATCTCCAAAAGACAGAGAAGAATATAAGAAATTCTGGAATAGATATCAAGAAATTTCAAAATTAAAGGAAAACAGATTTTATTGAATACATTAAACAAAAGGAAATATTATTCATAAAAAATGATATGAAAAAATTAGATAAAGGTAAAACAGATTATACAAAACTTTTAAAATATTTTAAAAGAAAGTTAGTAGATTATGGTGCAATAAGAGAAATTAAAAATTCATATAAATCAGAAGGAAAATATATTAAAGTTAAGGAAGTAGTATAAATGTTTGAAGTTGTTTATAAAGACATTGCAGAAAAAGAAGAATATATAAATACAATAAAAAAGTATTAGAGCAATGTTTTAAAGAAGAAAAAATTGAAAACTCAAAATTATATGTAACAATTACATTAACAGATGGGGAAAATATAAGAGAAATAAACAAGGAATATAGAAATATAGATAAAGCAACAGATGTTCTTTCTTTTTTCCTATGTTTGAAAAGGACGAGTTAGTACAAAAAGATAAAAAGAAAAATCATTTGAACATGAAGATGTATTAGGAGATATAGTTATTTCAATACCAAAAGTTGAAGAACAAGCTAAGGAATATGGACATAGTTTTGAAAGAGAATTAAGTTATATGGTGGTTCATGGATTTTATCATTTAATGGGATATGATCATATTAAAGAAGAAGATAAAAAAGAAATGAGACCGAAAGAAGAAAAAATTTTAAACGATCTAAAGATTATAAGAAAATAAAGGAGGAACTATGGAAAAAGGTAGAACGAAAGTATTGATTGTATTATTAATAATAGTAATTATTGCAGCAGGAGGAACTTTGGCTTATAAATTGGTAAAGGATAAAAAATAAAACACAAGAAGTAACAGGAGAAGAAAATGAAACTCCAATAATAATGAAAGAAGAAAAGAAAAATTAAAATTTTTAGTGGAAATGATAGACCAATTGCTGTTATGATTGACAATCATAGTGATGCGTGGCCACAAGCAGGATTACAAGATGCTTATATGGTATATGAAATTATTGTTGAAGGCGGAGAAACTAGATTGATGGCATTATTCAAAGGTGCTGATGTTGATAAAATAGGACCAGTTAGAAGTGCAAGACATTATTTTATTGATTATGCAATGGAAAATGATGCAATATATACACATTTTGGACAGAGCCCTCAAGCTGCTAGTGATATAAAAAAATACAATATTAATGATATTAATGGTATAGCTGAAGATGGAACTACTTTTTGGAGAGTAAAAGATAAAGCTGCACCACATAATGCAGTTACAAGTACAAAAAAATTATTAGAATCAGCACAAAGTAAAAAATATAAAACAACATCAACAAAAAAGAAAGCGTATTAAAATATACAACAGATGAAGTGAATTTAGAAAATGGTCAAGGAGCTGTTAGTGTGACAATTCCACATTCAAATTTACAAACTGTAAAATATGTTTATAATGAAGAAAGCAAAGTTTATGAAAGATATGCTAGAAAAAAAGAACAAAAAAGATTGGACAACAGGAAAAACAGTTACAACTAAAAATATCATAATTACTTTTTTGCGATAACTACACATTAACTGATAGTGAAAATAAAGGTAGACAAGGTTTAAAAAATATTGGAACTTTTGATGGATATTATATTACAAATGGTAAAAAGCAATTAAAATAAAATGTATTAAAAATTCTAGAGAAGAAAAAGACAATATATCAAGATTTAGATGGAAATATAATAAATGTAAATGATGGAAATACTTTTGTTAATATTTGTCCAATAAATAGTGATGTTATTTTAGAAGCTCCAGAGACAACTGACACAAATAATACTTAAAAAGGAGAAATAAAATGAATGTTTATGATACAGCTAATAAATTAGCAGGAGAAATAAAACAATCAGAAGAATATATGAATTATAAAATGGCTAAACAAGCATTAAGTTTAAATTTAAATTGAAAGAACAGCTACAAGAATTTGAAAAAAATAAGATATGAAGTACAAGTTGAATTAATGCAAACTGGAAAAAATAATGAAGAAAAATATAAAAAAATGCAAGATTCATATTCTGAACTTATACAAGATGCAGAGGCAAAAAAAGGTTTTTTTTGAGGCAGAAACAAAATTTAATATTCTTATAGCAGATGTCAATAAGATAATTGGAGAAGCAATAAGTGACGTAATATAATAAAAAATAGGATTGTATATAAATAACTTTTTAAATATTAATGTTTAAAGAGTGTGATAAATATGGAATTTATAATTATAGCAATAATAGCTGTTATATTAAGCGTAATTTTAGAATTTTATTTGGTTATAATTTAAAAAAAAAAAAAAAAAAAATAACTGAAAATAAGGAATTGGATGAAAAGATAAAAAGTATCCTAATAATATAGAAATTTGTAAAAAGTTTTTTTAAAAAAATTAAATAATGAAAAAGTGAAAGTTGAAGAAAACAGCGATAATGAAGCTAGTTTATATATTGCAGTAACAAATAAAATATTGATTGCAAATATATCTAATACTTATACTAGGATACAAACAATAGCACATGAATGTTTACATTCAGTGCAAAACAGAAAGATATTAATGTTTAATTTTATATTTTCTAATATATACATATTATACTATATAACAATATGTGTGCTAGCGATTTTTAAGATATTACCAAATAAACTAGTATTTTTAAGCATATATTTATTACTTAGTTTGGTATATTACATGGTAAGAATTTATTTAGAAAATGATGCTATGATAAATGCTAAATATTTAGCAAAAGAATATATGGAAGAGATTAAAAATATCTTCAAAGGAAGAAATTAATAAAATTGTAAAAAGAATTTGGAAAAATAAACGATATAGGAATTAGATGTGTTAATTATAAATTTTTCCTGAATATTATAGTAAAATTATTAATATTTTTTAGGAATATGTATAGTAAGATAGAAAAAAAAAGTAGAGTTTGTAACTCTACTTTTATTTGTGGTTTAATAATAAATTTAGTATTTCTGGATAAATAGATTTTGCGTTTTTATTCCAATTATCAACAATTCTTTTGGCTCTTTCTCTAGAACCAGCAAAAGTTTTAACTTCAAAGATTGTTTCACTATTTTCTACAATTTTACATTTTATTGTGTAATTATTTTCATCTTTAGGAATGAATTCAGCAATAATAGAAGATTCTTCTTCAATTGATGCAAATTCTTTCTTGAAAATATTATCTGCCTTTAATTTCATTATTCCTGGTAATACATCTTTTGTAAGAATATATGCAGTTTTTCCTTCAGAAGTAATTCTTATAAATTGTTCTTCTTCTTTTTTGTGTGTATACCTACTAACTTTGAATCAATTAAATCTGTTAAAATTTGTTTAAAATAGAAGTAATTAATGTTATTAATGGAAGTGATTATTTTTAAACAAATCATCTTGTCTAATGTCATTATCAATTAGATTTAATATATATAAAATAAGAACCTTATTTTCAGCCAAAGCAGTAGCATTATCTGAATTTGAACTCATAAATAGCACTCCTTACTTTGTTTTGTTTTTTTGGCATTATATCATATTTTACAAAAAAGTAAAATAATTGGAAAAAATATTTTAAAATAACTTAAATAGTGATATAATATTTGAGCAAGAAATAAATTAATAATATATTTTTAAGAAAGGAAGTTATAATTTATGAAAAAAAGGAAAAGTCGTTTTAGTAGGAACAGGTTTTGTTGGAATGAGTATGGCATATTCTATGCTTAATAAAGGAGGAGTTAATGAACTTATTTTAATTGATATTGATAAAGATAAAACTATAGGAGAAGAAATGGATTTATCACATGGACTACCATTTGCACCACAAAAAAATGGTAATAAAAGCTGGAGATTATTCTGATTGCAAAAGATGCACAAGTAGTAGTAATAACTGCTGGAATTGCACAAAAACCAGGACAAACAAGATTAGAATTAGCAGAAGTTAATACAAAAAATAATGAAGCAAATTACAGAAAGCATAATGAAGAGTGGATTTGATGGTATTATTATAGTAGCAAGTAATCCAGTGGATTTAATGACATATGTTGTTGCAGAAGTATCAGGACTTCCTAAAAATAGAGTAATAGGTTCAGGAACAGTTTTAGATACTGCAAGACTTCGTTATTTAATGGCAGATTATTTAAAAATATCAAGTAAAAATATTCATGCTTATATTATGGGAGAACATGGAGACTCTTCATTTGTTCCATGGGATCATGCATATGTTGGATGTAAAAAAGTAAAAAGATGTTATGAAAGATAATAATCATCCTATGGAAGATTTGGAAAAAAATTCATAAAGGAGTAGTTGATGCAGCTTATGAGATAATCGAAAAGAAAAAGGCTACTTATTATGGAATAGGAATGGCATTAAGCAGATTAGTAAAAGCGGTTTTAGACAATGAAAATTCTATTTTAACAGTATCAACTTATTTGAAAGATGGACAATATGGACAAGATGATATTTATATTGGTGTTCCTGCGATTATTAATAGTAATGGAGTAAGAGAATTAGTAGAATTGAATTTAAACGAAACAGAACAAGCTAAATTAAATAATAGTTGCAAATTAATAAAAAAGAAATGAGAGAACGATCAATAGAAAAAATTATAAAGGGATAAAAAGAAGATGATTGTCATCTTCTTTTTTTTGCAATTAGTGTTGGTTAATATATCAGCAATGTTACAGGGGGAATAATGAAAGATATATTTAAAGTAGCGATGTTACAAATGGAGAGAAGTAGTGATATAAATAATAATATTAAAAAGGAATAAAATTTTGTAAGAATGCAAAATTGATGGGAGCGGATATTGCTGTATTTCCAGAAATGTGGAGCAACGGATATGAAATATTATTTAGAGGTCTTTTAAAAAATCAAAAGGATTTAGATATGAATAAAGTAAAAAGATGGCAAGATGAGGCAATAGATGATTCTAGTGAATATATAACAACATTTATCGATCTTGCAAAACAATTAGAAATAGCAATAGCAATAACATATTTGGAAAAAAAAAATGATAAAGGGAAACCTAAAAAATACAGTAATGATAATAGATAGAAAAGGAAATGTTATATTAAAATATTCCAAAGTACATACAGTGGATTTTAAAACAGAATTTTTACAGAACCAGGAACAGAATTTAAAACTGCAATATTAGATTATGGCGAAGGTAAAGTGAATTTAGGAACAATGATATGCTATGATAGAGAATTTCCAGAAAGCGCAAGAATATTAATGATAAAGGGTGCTGAAATAATAATAGTTCCAAATGCATGCCTTATGACAAATATAAGATTAGAACAGTTAAAAGTAAGGGCTTATGAAAATATGCTAGGAATTGTTACTGTTAACTATTCAAATTTAAAAGGTGATATCTTCTGCATATAGCCCTATAGTTAGAGATGTTAACAGAGATGAATGTAATAGTGAAATAATTGTAATGAATGAAAATGAAGGAATATCAATTGCAGAATTTAATTTATCTCAAATTAGAGAATATAGAAGAAGAGAATTTCATGGTGATACATATAGAAAACCATATGCATATAAAGAGCTACTTTCAAATGAAGTACAAGAAATATTTAAAAGAGAAGATTCTAGAAGATGGAAAAAATATATGAAATTCTAAATTATCAAAAACTACTAATTTATTTAAAATAAAAAAATGGAAGAAGGTATATTTCTTAAGTTTATGGTTGAAAGAATTATAGAAATGTAGTAAAATAAATAGGAATCAAAGTATTCAACAGGCTCATTTAATTAAAGGAGGACAGCATTTATGGAAAGACATTATGACTGTGAAGCATGCCAAAATAAAATTGCAATATTTGCCCTGCATGTGGAAGAAATCCATCAATGAGGGACACAACAGACAGTTATAGAAATAGTGTGAAAAATGGTTACTATTCTAGTTCTATAATTGAAAAGAGAGACAAAGATGGAAATTTTATAGGGTATGCGTATAACAAACCTGGAGAATAACAGTCAAAGCTAGATTAGTTTCTAATCTAGCTATTTTTTTTCCCAATTTAATAATAAATACATATTATCTATATATGTTAAATGATAGTGATAAAGAGATAGAGTGAATAATACTGAAATAATTGTCAACAATTAATAACAAATTCACTGAAAAGGTGTTGACATACGGAAAAAAAAGCATTGTATAATATATAAGCATGAATTAAGCGATGAAACTAAATGTGGCTACATCTTGCGATTCCGTAAAGGTGGAGGGAACTTTAGTGGAGTATGTCATGGCAAAGACCAGGCGGTAAGTTAAGTTAACTGTGTAAAGCGAAGTGAATCACAGATAACTTGTGCGTTGGAAGACGCATTTATAAATAGCACTTATCCCAGAATCATCATGCATATTTTGGGTTTTTATATAGGTGATATTCAAAAACACCAGAGTGCGTTTTAACTTGCCACGGTAATTTTGACAGCTATGCTAGTTGTCACAAACAAAATATAAATTAAAGGAGGGAAAATTACAATGGCAAACACAACAGTAGCAACAAGTGAGAAAATCAGAATAAGACTTAAAGCATATGACCATGTAGTTTTTAGATCAGTCTGCTGAAAAAATAGTAGATACTGCTAAGAAAACAGGAGCAAAGGTTTCAGGTCCTATTCCATTACCAACACAAAAAAGAAATAGTAACAATTTTACGTTCTCCACACAAATACAAAGATTCAAGAGAACAATTTGAAATGAGAACACATAAAAGAGTTATTGACATTCTTTACCCAACACAAAAAACAGTTGATAGCTTAATGAAAATTGGAATTTACCAGCTGGTGTTGATATAGAAATCAAATTATAATTACAAAATTAAAAAAAACTATAAAAGACAACAAAAAACCAAGCTAATAAATAATAAAACAAATAAATATCAGCCAATAGTTAGGAGGAAAAAAAATGAATAAAGGAATTAATAGGTAAAAAAATCGGAATGACACAAATATTTGATGAACAAGGGAAAAAGTTATTCCAGTTACAGTTATTGAAACAGCAGGTCCATGTGTAGTAGCACAAATTAAAACAGTAGAAACAGATGGATACAATGCTATACAATTAGGATTTGGAGAAAAAAAAAGACAAAATAAACAAACCAGAAAAAGGTCATTTTACAAAATCAAAAATTAACACCTAAAAAACATTTAAGAGAATTTAGATTAGATTCTGTAGAAAACATAAATTAGGTGATGAATTAAAAGCTGACACATTTTACAGCAGGAGATCAATTAGATATCCAAGGAACATCAAAAGGAAAAAGGATTCCAAGGCGTTATCAAACGTCATGGCCAATCAAGAGGACCAATGGGACATGGATCTATGTATCACAGAAGACCAGGTTCAATGGGACCACAACATCAACACCAGGTAGAGTATTCAAAGGTAAAAATTACCAGGACATATGGGAAGCCAAACTATTACAATTCAAAACTTAGAAGTTGTAAGAGTAGATTTAGATAAAAATGTTATTTTAGTAAAAGGTAGTGTACCAGGAGCTAAAGGTGCAATATTAAAACTAAAAACAAGTGTAAAAAGTAAATAAAGGAGGGAAATACAAATGCCTAAGATAGACGTATATGATATAGAAGGTAAAAAAGTTAAGACAATAGAACTTAAAGAAGAAGTATTTGGCATTGAACCAAATGAAAACAGTAGTACATAGTGTTCTTGTTAATTACCTAGCTAATCAAAGACAAGGTACACAAAGTACTAAAAACAAGAGCAGAAGTATCTGGTGGTGGTAGAAAACCATGGAGACAAAAAGGTACAGGTAGAGCAAGACAAGGAAGCATTCAGTGCACCACATTGGGTAAAAGGTGGAGGAGTTGCTTTAGGGTCCAAAACCACGTTCATACAATTATACAGTAAATAAAAAAGAAAAAAGAGATTAGCAATTAAATCAATGCTAAGCTCAAAAGTATTAGAAAAATGAATTAGTAGTTGTTGAAAACTTACCATTAAAAGAAATCAAAACTAAAGAAATGGCAAAATTTTAAATAACTTAAAAGTAGAAGGTAAAGCAGTAATTCTTTTACCAGAAAAAGTACGAAGTAGTTCAAAAATCAGCTAGAAACATTGAAGGAGTTAAAACATTACAAGTTGGAACAATCAATGTATATGATTTATTAAAACACAAAAATCTTGTTGTAACAGAAGATACTGTTAAAAAATTAGAGGAGGTGTATGCATAATGAGACCAGAAGATATTATCATAGCACCAGTAATCACAGAAAAAAGATAATGATGAACTACAAGCAGGAAAATACACATTTAGAGTAAATAAAAAAGCTACTAAAATAGATATTCGTAATGCAGTAGAAAAACTTTTTGAAGTAAAAGTTTTAAATGTTAACACAATGAGTGTTAAAGGAAAAGAAGTTAGAAGAGGAAAAACAACAGGAAAAACTTCTGACTGGAAAAAAGCAATAGTAACTATTGATACAAACCCAGGAGATATTAAATATCTAGATAAAGGTGGAAAAAAGTTAAAGTTTCTAAAAAATACAAAGACTCTATCGAACATTTTATGGGTGCTTAAAATTATAAGCGGCGTCTAGCGTTGTTAACCTTCGTAAAAATTCCTTCAACATACAACTCGTATAGTTTCAGAAATTTTTACTCGGCCTAGCTATACTTGCTTCTAATTTTTAATCAATTCTTCGAAGAAATGTTGAAGAATTATTAGAAGCTTAAAATATCGAGAGAAAACTCGGAAAAAATAAATAAAAAGGAGAGAATAAGAAAATGGGAATAAAAAAGATTCAGACCATATACTCCATCAAGAAGAAACATGACAGTTTCAACATTTGATGAAATTACTAAAAAAAACCAGAAAAAACTCTATTAGCTAGCTAAAAAGAAAAAATGCTGGTAGAAACTCATATGGTAGAATTACAGTAAGACATCAAGGTGGAGGAAATAGACAAAAATATAGAATTATAGATTTTAAAAAGAAAGAAAGTTGATATGCCAGCAACTGTAGTTGGTATAGAATATGATCCAAACAGAAGTGCAAATATAGCTTTAATTCAATATGAAGATGGAGAAAAAACATATATCTTAGCACCAGTTGGATTAAAAGATGGAGACAAAGTTGTATCTGGAGATAAAGCAGATATCAAACCAGGTAACTGCATGAAAATTGAAAACATTCCAGTAGGTACAATGATTCATAACATTGAGTTGAACCCAGGTCAAGGTGGAAAACTTGTAAGAGCTGCTGGTCAAAGAAGCTCAATTGATGGCTAAAGAAGGAAAATACGCACATGTAAGATTACCTTCAGGCGAAATGAGATTAATAATGGCTGTATGTAAAGCTACAATAGGAACAGTTGGAAATACAGATCATGTGAAAATATTAAATTAGGTAAAGCTGGTAGAACAAGACACATGGGAATTAGACCAACTGTTAGAGGTTCTGTAATGAACCCAGTAGAATCACCCTCATGGTGGTGGTGAAGGTAAAGCTCCAGTTGGACACGCAGGACCAATGACTCCTTGGGGTAAACCAGCATTAGGATACAAGACTAGAAAGAAAAAAAAAAAAAGTGATAAACTAATCACTAAACGTAGAAAGTAGGAGGTAATATAAATGTCAAGATCAAGTAAAAAGTTCCATTTATTGCACCTGAATTATTAAGAAGAGTTAATGCAATGAATGAAAGTGGAAATAAAGAAGTAATAAAAACATGGTCAAGAGCTTCTACTATATACCCACAAATGGTTGGACACACAATAGCTGTTCATGATGGTAGAAAACATGTACCTGTATATATTACAGAAGAAATGATTGGACATAAATTAGGTGAATTTGCACCAACAAGAACATTTAAAAGGTCATGCAGGAGACAAAACAACTAAAAAATAAAAACCTGTAAGACATATCTAAAAAAAGGAGGAAAATAAAAGTGGAAGAAACTATTATTCCAAACAGCAGAAAAGCAACTCTAAGATATGCTAGAATTTCAGCTAGAAAGGTTAAAATTGTAGCAGATTTAATTAGAGGAAAAGAAATATTGATGAAAGCTTTAGCTATTGCAAAATATGCTCCAAAAAGCATCAAGCGAAATTATCGAAAAATTATTAAAATCAGCTATCGCAAATGCTGAAAATAATCATCATATGGCACATGAAAAATTATATGTTGCTGAAATTTACGCAAAACCAAGGTCCAACTCTAAAAAGAATTAGACCAGCTGCAAAAGGTAGTGCAGTAAGAATCAGAAAAAAAGAACAAGCCATATTACAATCGTGTTAAAGGAAAGAGATTAAGAAAGGAGGACTTAACAAAATGGGACAAAAAATGGATCCTAACGGATTAAGAGTAGGTGTTATTAAAGATTGGAACTCAAAAATGGTATGCAGACAAAAAAGAATTTTAGTGAATACCTAGTAGAGGATCACAAAATCCGTGAATATGTTAAGAAAAAAAATTATATGTTGCAGGAATTTCTAAAATCGAAATTGAAAGAACTGCAAAATTCGTTAAAGTAAACGTTTATACAGCAAAACCAGGTTTAGTAATTGGTAAAAGGTGGAAACCTTGCAGAAGAATTAAAAGCTGAACTTGAAAAAATGATAGGTAAAACAGTTAACTTAAATATTGTTGAAGTTAAAAACATTGATGTTGATGCACAATTAGTTGCAGAAAATATTGCAGGACAACTAGAAAGAAGAATTTCATTCAGAAGAGCTATGAAACAATGTATGCAAAAAACTATGAAAGCAGGTGCATTAGAATTAAAACTGCTGTATCTGGAAGATTAGGTGGAGCAGACATGGCTAGAACAGAGTTCTACAAAGAAGGTACTAATTCCACTTCAAACTTTAAGAGCTGATATTGATTATGGATTTGCAGAAGCAGATACAACATATGGAAAAATCGGTGTAAAAGTTTGGATATATAAAGGAGAAGTTCTTCCAGCTAAGAAAAAGACCAGTGGAAGGAGGAGACCAATAATGCCATTAATGCCAAAAAGAACAAAACATAGAAAAAATGCAAAAAAGGTAGAATGAGAGGTAAAAAGCAACAAGAGGAAATAAAGTAACAGACGGAGAGTTTGGTTTACAATCACAAGAAATCGGACTAATTACTTCAAATCAAATTGAAGCAGCCCGTGTTGCTATGACTCGTTATATAAAAAAGAGGTGGAAAAGTTTGGATTAAAATATTTCCAGACAAACCAATAACTGCAAAACCAATCGGTACTCGTATGGGTAAAGGTAAAGGTGCTGTTGAATACTGGGTAGCAGCTGTAAAACCAGGAAGAGTTATGTTTGAAATAGCAGGAGTTCCAGAGGAAACTGCAAAAAGAAGCTCTAAGATTAGCAGCTAATAAACTATCAGTAAAATGTAAGTTTGTCAAAAGAGAAACTGAAGTAGGTGGTGATAGCGATGAAGATTAATAAAATAAGAAAGAAATGTCTTCACCAGATTTAGAGAAAGAATTAGTAGAACTAAAAATGAATTATTTAAATTAAGATTTAGTTTAGCTACAAATGGATTAGATAATCCTATGAAAATTAAAGAAGTGAAAAAAGACATTGCAAGAATTAAAACAGTTTTAAGAGAAAGAGAACTAAAGGAGGGCGTAAACTAATATTGAAGAAAGAATCCTTCGTAAAGAAATGATCGGTACAGTTGTTTCTGACAAAATGGATAAAACAGTTGTAGTAGCTGTTCAAACTAATGTTATGAACAAAATGTACGGAAAAATTCAAAAAAGAACATATAAATTAAAAGCTCATGACGAAAACAATCAATGCCAAGCAGGAGATAAAGTTAGAGTAATGGAAACAAGACCACTTTCTAAAGACAAGAGATGGAGAGTAGTTGAGGTAGTTGAAAAAGCAGTTATTAAATAAACAAAAACTTCGTCTGGCGTTGTTGTCCATCACATAAAAATCCTCGATGTGCAAAAAGCACACCTCCGGTTTTTTAGTTCGGACGCCTAGCCATACTCGTTTTTAGTTTATTTAGAAAAAAAATAGTGGATATATATTTAAGAAGGAGGATACCAAAATGGTACAACAACAAAGTATATTAAAAGTTGCTGACAACACTGGTGCAAAAGAAATTATGTGTATTAGATGTTTAGGTGGTTCATATAGAAAATACGCTGGTGTAGGCGATATCATTGTTGCATCTGTAAAAAACAGCTATACCTGGTGGTGGAGTTGTTAAAAAGGTGATGTAGTAAAAGCTGTTATTGTAAGATCTAAAAAGCCAATTAGAAGAGCAGATGGTTCTTATGTAAGATTCGACGAAAATGCAGCTGTTATTATAAAAGATGATAAAAACACCAAAAGGAACTCGTATATTTGGGCCAGTAGCTAGAGAATTAAGAGATGGAGAGTATATGAAGATTCTTTCATTAGCTCCAGAAGTTCTTTAAAAACAATTGAAAAAATCGTCTTGCGTTGTCAAGCGTCGCATGAAAATCTTTCGATATACACCAGTATAATCTCAAGATTTTTAGCTAGCTTTCCTAGCAATACTGCTTTTGAATTGTTTTGAAGATGCGAGACTTTAAAAAATGTGAGCTGATATAGCTTACAGGAAAAGTCAAAGCAAAAGCAATAAATTAAAAAATAACAGAGAACCTTATAAATTTAAAAAGAAGAGGTGAAAAGTAAAGATGAAAATTAAAAAAAGGTGATACAGTTAAAGTTTTATCTGGAAATGATAAAGGAAAAACTGGAGAAGTTTTAGAAGTAATTCAAAAACACAAAAAGTAATTGTTAAAGGTGTTAATATTCGTAAAAAACATGTTAAACCTAGAAAACAAGGAGAAGAAGGTGGAATTATTCCAGTAGAATGTAGCATACATAGTAGCAAAGTAAATGTAGTAATGTCCAAAATGTAACAAAGCAACAAGAGTTGGTTACCTAGTAGATGGAGATACAAAAAAGTACGTGTTTGCAAAAAAAATGTGGAAACAAATTAAAATAGGAAGGAGGTCTATTAAAGACTTATGGAAATATTAAAAGAACAATATCAAAAAAGAAGTTGTACCTGCATTGATGAAAAAATTTAACTATAAATCAGTAATGGAAGTTCCAAAACTAGAAAAAATAGTTATCAATGTTGGATTAGGAGATATGAAAGATAATCCAAAAAGCACTAGACAACACAATAAATGATTTAAAAAATAATTACAGGTCAAACTCCAATAGTAACAAAAAAGCAAAGAAAGCTATTGCTGCTTTCAAAATTAGAGAAGGTGTTAATATTGGATGCAAAGTTACATTAAGAAGTGGAAAAATGTATGATTTTGCATACAAACTATTTAATGTGTCACTACCAAGAGTAAGAGATTTTAGAGGAGTATCTAAGAACTCATTTGATGGTAGAGGAAATTACTCAATGGGAATTAAAGAACAATTAATTTTCCCTGAAATCGAATATGATAAAATTGATAAAATTAGAGGTATGGATATAATATTCGTTACTACTGCTAAGACAGATGAAGAAGCAAAAAAGAATTGCTTTCATTGTTAGGAATGCCATTCAAAATTAATTATAAACTTCGTCTTGCGTTGTCAAGTTGCGCATAAAAAGTTTTCGATGTACAAAAAGTACTATCTCAAACTTTTTAGCTTACTTTCCTAGCAATACTTGTTTCTAATTAATTTTAGTATAAAAATAGTAGGAGAGAAGAAAGGAGAAATAAATGGCTAAGAAGTCTTTAAAAGTTAAACAACAAAGAGAACAAAAATACAAAACAAGAGAATACAATCGTTGTAAAATATGTGGAAGACCACATGCATATATTAGAAAATTCGAATTTGCCGTGTTTGCTTTAGAGAATTAGCTCATAAGGGAGAGATTCCGGGAGTGAAAAAAGCAAGGCTGGTAATTCTTTCAAATTTAAATCAGCATCTTGCTTTGTCAAGCTACGTGTAAAAATTTTTCAATGTACAAAAAGTACAATTTCAAAATTTTTCACTTGCTTTCCTTGCAATATACTAATTTAAATTCGAAATAACAGCTTGAAACATAAAGTGAATTTGAGTAAATTTAAAAAGGAGGGAATAATTTTGAATACAACAGATCCAATCGCAGATATGTTAACAAGAATTAGAAATGCAAATAGTTCAAAACATAAAACAGTTGATATTCCAGCTTCTAATATGAAGAGAGCTATTGCTAACATTCTATTTAAAGAAGGATATATAGCTGCTTATGAAGAGATTAACGATAACACTCAAGGTGTAATTCGTATCACTTTAAAATATGATGAAAAAGGAACAAGAGTAATTGATGGTTTAAAAAGAATTAGTAAACCAGGATTAAGAGTTTATGCATCTAAAGAAGAATTACCACAAGTTCTAAATGGCTTAGGTATCGCTTTAATTTCTACTTCAAAAAGGAATTAAAACAGATAGAGAAGCAAGAGCAGAAGGACTTGGAGGAGAAGTATTAGCATATATTTGGTAGGAAAGGAGGAACATAAAATGTCAAGAATAGGAAATAAACCTATTACTGTACCAGAAGGTGTAGAAGTTACACTAAATGATAATCATATTACTGTAAAAGGACCAAAAGGTACATTAGAAAAAGATCTACATAAAAAAATATGACAGTTACTATGGAAGGAAATACTATTACAGTAACAAGACCAAATGATGAAGCTGTAAATAGAAGCTTACATGGTTTAACAAGAACTTTAATCAGCAACATGATTGAAGGTGTTGTAAATGAATTTAAAAAAGAAATTTAGAAATAAATGGTGTTGGTTATAGAGCACAAAAAAAGGGTAATGACTTAGTAATGAATTTAGGTTATTCACACCCAGTTGAAATAGTAGCACCAGAAGGAATTAGTTTTGATTTAACAGATGCTAACCACATTACAGTAAGAGGTATTGATAAAGAATTAGTTGGTCAAACAGCAGCTGTTATTAGAACAAAAAGACCACCAGAGGTATATAGAGGTAAAGGTATTAAGTATGCTGAAGAGCATATTAGAAGAAAAGAAGGTAAAGCTGGCAAGAAATAAATTTAAATGAAAAACTTCGTCTTGCGTTGTCAGGCGTCGCATAAAAATCTTTCAATATACACCAGTATAATTTCAAGATTTTTAGCTAGCCTTCCTAGCAATACTGTTTTTGATTTAAATTCGAATTAAAATTAAAATAATAATTAGTTCTTAATATTATTAACGCTGTTACGTTAATAGAAAGGAAAAAAAGATGATTAAGAAAATAGATAGAAAAAGCTGAAAGAGAAAGAAGACATGCAAGAGTACGTAATAAAATTTCTGGAACAGCAGATCGTCCAAGATTATGTGTATTTAGAAGCAATAATAATCTTTTTGTACAAGTAATTGATGATGTTGCAGTAAATACTTTAGCTCAAGCTTCTACTCTAGATAAAGAAGTAAAAAGTAAAACATTCAAATAAAGAAGCTGCTAAAGAAGTTGGAGCTTTAATTGCAAAAAGAGCTTTAGAGAAAAAAATATCAAAGAAGTTGTTTTTGATAGAGGCGGTTACATTTATCATGGTGTTGTAAAAGAATTAGCAGAAGCAGCCAGAGAAGGCGGATTAACATTTTAAAAAGGAGGGAAATTAAAGTGCAATCAGAAAATACATCAGAATTAAGAATTAAAAGAAAAAGTAGTTGCAATCAACAGAGTAGCAAAAGTTGTTAAAGGTGGTAGAACTTTTAGATTTAGTGCTGTTGTTGTTGTTGGTGACGAAAATGGTCATGTTGGTGTAGGAAATGGAAAGGCTTCTGAAGTTCCAGATGCTATAAAGAAAAGCAATCGAAGAAGCTAAAAAGAATTTAGTAGAAGTTCCAGTTGTAGGAACAACAATTCCTCATGAATATGTAGGTAAATTTGGAAGCGCTAGTGTTATATTAAAACCAGCTGCAGAAGGTACTGGAGTTATCGCTGGCGGTAGTGTAAGACCAGTATTAGAGCTTGCAGGTTACAAAGATATTAGAACTAAAGTTGTTGGAACAAACAACCCAAGAAATGTTGTTTATGCTACAATTGAAGGATTAAAAGCATGAAAACAGCAGAACAAATTGCTAAAAAAAGAAAAAAGGAAAACAGTAGCAATTTGAAATATTATAATTTAAAAAATAGGAGGTGTAATCGCAAAATGAAACTAGACGAATTAAAACCAGCACAAAAAACAAAAAAAGACATAAGTTGTAGGTCGTGGAGTTGGTTCAGGTCTTGGAAAAACTTCAGGAAGAGGTCATAAAGGACAAAAAGCAAGAAGTGGTGGAGGAGTTAGAAGAGGATTCGAAGGTGGTCAAACACCATTATATAGAAGATTACCAAAAAAAGAGGATTCAACAATAGCGTTCATGCAAACGATTATGTAGAAAGTAACACTTACAATGCTTAATAAATCAAGTAAAGAAGATGTTACAGCAGAAAGCTTAATCGAAGACGGAATTATTCGTAAAGCTCAAAAAGACGGAATTGTTATTCTTGCAACAGGAAAATTAGAAAAAAAATTAAACGTTAAAGCTGTAAAATTCACTAAAGCTGCACAAGAAAAAATCGAAGCTTTAGGTGGAAAGGCTGAGGTGATTTAATGTTTAAGACTATTATTAACGCATTTAAAACACCAGACGTTAGAAAAAGAATCTTATATACATTACTTCTAATAGTTCTATTTAGATTAGGATGTTTTATTACAGTACCTGGTGTAAATACAGTTACATTAAATGAAGCAATGAGTAATGCAAGATAATGGTATAGCAGGTCTAATAGACTTAATTTCAGGTGGAGCTTTTTCAAGATTCTCTATCTTTGCTATGACTATTACACCATACATTACAGCTTCAATTGTAATTCAATTATTAGGAATGGTAATTCCTTTCATTAGAGAGATTAATGAAGGAAGGTGGCGAAGAAGGAAGAAATGCAATAAATAAATATACTAAACTTTTAACAATAGTGCTTGCACTAATTGAAGGTATAGGATTATATTTAACATATAAATCTTCTGGAATATTCGTTAAAACTGATTTCTTAACAGGATTTTTAGTAGTTATTTCACTAATGGCAGGAACATCACTTTTAATGTGGTTGGGAGACCAAATCACAAATAAAAGGTATTGGAAATGGTATTTCTATGATTATATTTGTAGGTATCATTTCTGGATTACCAAGTGCAGTAACTATGATTTGGGACTTAATATTTGGAACAGGAGCATTTAGTACAGTAGGATTATTAACAGCTTTAGCTATTATTGTTGGAGCAATACTTCTAATTGCAGGAGTTGTATTTGTACAACAAGCTGAAAGAAGAATACCAGTACAATATGCTAAAAAGTAGTTGGAAGAAAAATGGTAGGAGCACAAAATACACATATTCCACTTAAGCTAGCAATGGCCGGAGTTATGCCAATAATTTTTGCATCATCATTTATGACTTTCCCAGCTATGATTATTCAAATGTTTGTGCCAAACATTGCAGCTCAAACTGGATTTTGGGCAGCTGTATATAAATTCTCAATTGCAACTTCAACATCAGCAGTACCATTAGGGTACACTATTGCAAATGCAATTGTATATTTATTATTAATTGTTGGATTTACATTTTTCTATACTTATGCAACATTTAACCCAGCAGAAGTATCAAACAATATTAAGAAAAATGGTGGATTCATACCAGGAATTAGAGCAGGAAAGCCAACAACAGATTATTTATCATCAGTATTATCTAAGTTATTATGGTTTGGAGGATTATTCTTAGCAGTTATAGCAATATTGCCTATGCTTGTAAGATTTATACCAAACGTAAACTTAGCATTTGGTGGTACATCAATACTAATCGTTGTAGGTGTTGCACTTGAAATGGTACAACAATTAGAGTCTTTACTTGTTATGAGACATTACAAAGGCTTTTTGGACTAATTTCGAATTAAATACTCATCTTGCGTTGTCATGCATCATTTTAAATGAAATCAATGTGCAAAAAAGCACACCTCATTCATTTAAAATTCGCATTCCTAGCAATCTAAGCATTTAATTCAAAATTATAATCTTTCAAATATAGAAAAGAATAATAAATAAGATATATCTTAAAAAATTATGGCAGAAGGGACGGACAGGTGTAAAAACTGGTTCCGTCCGTAATGCGTGAAGGGAGAACTAAATATGTATATTATTATGTTAGGAGCTCCAGGAAGTGGAAAAGGAACAACTGCTAAAGTATTAGCAGAAAGAACAAATTTACCTCACATCTCAACAGGAGATATGTTTAGAGAGAAAATCAAAAAAGAGTACTGAATTAGGTAAGTTGGCTAATAGCTATATTTCACAAGGAAACTTAGTACCAGATGAAGTTACAATAAATATTGTAAAAGATAGAACTAGGTTGGGAAGATGCCGAAAATGGTGTTATATTAGACGGTTTCCCAAGAACAATTAAACAAGCAGAAGCATTAGCTTCAATATTACAAGAAAAAGGAAAACAAGTTGATATAGTACCAGAATTAGTTGTTCCAGACCAAGTAATTATAGACAGAATTTTAAACAGAGCAACTTGTTCAAACAAAGAGTGTGGTGCAATTTATAATACAAAATTCAAGCCATCTAAAGTACCAGGTGTATGTGACAAATGTGGCTCAGCACTTGTTACTAGAACAGATGACAATGAAGAAGCAATTAAAACTAGATTAGAAGTTTATAGAGAAAATTCAAAAGATCTAATTGCATATTATAAAGAAAAAGGAGTTTTAGTTACTATTACTCCAGAAAATCCAAATGCAGAAAATTCAACTGAACAAGTTATAAATACTATACTAGAAGCTATAAAAAGATAGTAAAGAAGGTAAAACATGGTAACAATTAAATCTCAAAAAAGAAATTGAAAAAATGAAAGAAGCATGTAGAATCACGGCTTTAGTATATGATGAAATAGAAAAATACATAAAACCAGGAATAACAACAATGGATCTAGATAATTTTGCAGAAAAAATTATTAGAGAACATGGCGGAATTCCAGCACAAAAAGAGGTATCAAGTGGTGAAAAAGGAGTACCTGCATTTCCTGGTACATTATGTATTTCTATAAATGACGAGATTATACATGGAATTCCATCTAAAAAGAACAATTATTAAAGATGGAGATGTTGTAAGTGTAGATTTAGTAGTATATAAAAATGGATTTCATGGTGATGCCGCAAGAACATATATTGTTGGAAAAACTTCACCAGAAAAACAAAGACTAGTAGATATTACAAAACAAGCATTTTTTGAAGGAATTAAATATGCTGTAAAAGGAAACAGAATTGGAGATATTTCTCATGCAATAGGAGAATTTGTAGAAAAAAAATGGCTATAATGTTGTAAGAGAATTCCAAGGACATGGAATTGGAGAAGAAATGCATGAGGACCCAGGTATTCCAAACTATGGTAAAGCAGGAAGAGGAATAAGACTTGAACCTGGCATGACTCTAGCAATAGAACCAATGGTAATGGTAGGAAAACCTAATATTTGTGTATTAGATGATGGTTGGACTATTGTTACTGAAGATGGATCTTTAGCAGCACATTATGAAAATACAATTTTAATTACAGAAAAAGAGCCAGAAGTATTGACATTATTGAAAAAATAAAGTATACTATATAAGATATTGTACTTATGTGCAAATGGAAAATTTATCTAGTATTAAATAGAAAAATTTTTCTAAGAAAATAATGGAGGAAAATATGTCAAAAGAGGATGTTATAGAAGTTGAAGGTACTGTTGTAGAAGCATTACCAAATACTAATTTTAAAGTTGAACTAGAAAATGGACATCAAATCTTAGCTCATATTTCTGGAAAATTAAGAATGAATTATATCAAAATTCTTCCAGGAGATAAAGTAAAAGTTGAATTATCGCCTTATGATCTTTCGAAAGGTCGTATTACATGGCGTGCTAAGTAAATTTTAAAAATAATCAGCATCTTGCTTCGTTAAAGATTATTCAAAACGCGTTTACAACCAAGAGGTTGCGCACTTGCCTTTTGAACAGTCTTTGCCTCGCAATATACTAATTCTTTTTAAAATTCAATATAAAACTAATCTAAGAAAGGAATGAACTAAAATGAAAGTAAGACCATCAGTAAAACCTATATGTGAAAAATGCAAAGTTATTAAAAAGAAAAGGTGTTATCAGAGTAATCTGTGAAAACCCAAAACACAAACAAAGACAAGGTTAATTTATTATAATTATTGAATATAACACAAATTTTAGATAGCGGCTGAAAGGGAAAAATTTATTTTCCTTTTAATTCTGATTTGTGTTTATATATATGTCCAAAAGTATTATTGATTAGTATAAAGATACTAATGCATTTCACCAATAATAACTTAAGACAAACTAAAAAACAAAATTTAAGAATAGCAAAATAAAAAACTATGGAGGTGCAAAAAAATGGCTCGTATAGCAGGAGTTGATTTTACCTAGAGAAAAAAGAGTAGAAATTGGTCTAACATATATTTATGGTATAGGACTAACAAGTGCTCAAAAAAATTCTAGCAGAGGCAAAGGTTAATCCAGATATTAGAGTTAAAGACTTAACAGATGACCAAGTACAAGCAATCAGAAAAGCAATGGACGGTTATAAAGTTGAAGGTGACTTACGTAGAGAAGTTGCATTAAATATCAAAAGACTAACTGAAATTGGATGTTATAGAGGTTTAAGACATAGAAGAGGTCTTCCAGTTAGAGGACAAAGAACAAAAAAACTAATGCCCGTACAAGAAAAGGCCCTAGAAAATTAGTTAGCAAAAGCAAAAAATAATTAGCAAAAGTAACAAAGCCTAAATAAGGAGGAATAATTAAAAAATGGCAACAAAAATGTAACTAAAAAAAACAGTAACTAGAAGAAGAGACAGAAAAAAATATTGAAAAAGGTATGGCTCATATTCATTCTAGTTTTTAACAATACAATCGTTACAATTACAGATGTTCAAGGAAAATGCAATTTCTTGGGCAAGTGCTGGTGAACTAGGTTTTAAAGGTTCAAGAAAAAGCACACCATTTGCAGCAGGAGAAGCAGCTGAAACAGCAGCTAAAGCAGCAATGGAACACGGATTAAAAATCAGTAGAAGTATTTGTAAAAGGACCAGGTTCTGGTCGTGAAGCAGCAATTAGGTCATTACAATCAGCAGGATTAGAGATTAGCTCAATTAAAGATGTTACTCAATTCCTCACAATGGTTGTAGACCACCAAAAAGACGTAGAGTATAAGGAAGGTGAAAAATAAAATGGCAAGATATAAAGATGAACAATGTCGTATTTGTCGTAGAGAAGGACAAAAAAATTGTTCTTAAAAGGATCAAGATGTTATTCAGATAAATGCAGTATTTCTAGAAGAAATTATGCGCCAGGTCAAAACGGCCAAAAGAAGAAAAAACTATCTGAATATGGTACTCAATTAAGAGAAAAACAAAAAACAAAATCATTCTATGGTGTAAGTGAAAAACAATTCAGAAAATACTTTGATATGGCAGCAGCTACAAAAAGGAATCACTGGTGAAGTATTACTACAAATTCCAGAAACCAGACTAGACAATATTGTATATCGTTTAGGATATGGTAGTTCAAGAGCTCAAGCAAGAATGCTTGTAACTCATGGAGCATTTGAAGTAAATGGACAAAAAGTTGATATTCCATCTTACTTAGTAAAAGCAGGAGATGTTATTTCTGTAAGAGAAATAAGAAAAGATAATGGTTTTATTAAAGCAAATGTTGAAGCAAATGCAGCAAGACCAGTACCAGAATGGTTACAAAAAGATGCAAAAAGTTTAAGTGGTAAAGTTGTTAGATTACCATCTAGAGAAGATGTAGATCTTCCAGTTGAAGAACATTTTAATAGTAGAGCTTTACTCTAAATAATTAGATAATAATTTAATTGTAAAAATAGAAATGTTTTTCTATTTATCTATTAGAGGTAAAAAATGATAGAATTTGAAAAAGCCAAATATTAAATGCTTAGAAGTAAACGAAGAAAAAACACTATGCAAAATTTGTATGTGAACCATTAGAAAGAGGATATGGAATTACAATAGGTAACTCTTTAAGAAGAATTTTATTATCATCTCTTCCAGGTACTGCAATTACAAGTGTAAAAATCGATGGCGTATTACATGAATTTTCTACAATACCAAATGTTGTAGAAGACGTTCCAGAAATTATAATCAACTTAAAAAGTGTTTGTTTAAAACAAGATAAAAATGAACAAAAAACTTTAAGAATTGACTTTAAAGGTCCAGGAGAAGTTAAAGCAGGAGATATAATTACAGATGGAACAATAGAAGTATTACACCCAGATTTACATATTGCAACAGTTGCAGAAGGTGGACATTTAGTAATGGAAATGACTGCTGATATGGGAAGAGGCTATAACAATGCTGAAAAAGAACAAGAAACCAGATCAAGCATTAGGCGTACTTCCAATTGACTCTATATATACACCTGTTAAAAAAAAAGTAAATTATGCAGTAGAAAACACTAGAGTCGGACAAATGGTAGATTACGATAAATTAACAATCGAAGTTTGGACAAATGGAGGATTAACTCCAGATGAAGCTTTAAGTTTAGCTGCAAAAGTTATGACAGGTCACTTAGAACTATTTATTGACTTATCAGAAACTACTAAAAACACACAAGTAATGGTAGAAAAAGAAGAGTCTCAAAAAGAAAAAGTTCTTGAAATGTCAATTGAAGATTTAGAATTATCAGTTAGATCATTCAATTGCTTAAAGAGAGCAGGAATTTCTACAGTAGAAGATTTAATAAACAAATCAGAAGCTGAAATGATGAAAGTAAGAAAATCTTGGTAAAAATCTTTAGATGAAGTAACAAATAAGTTACATGCATTATCATTAGATTTTAGAAAAGAAGATGAATAATAGACTAAAAGGAGGGAAATGAATTGGCTACAAATAGAAAATTAGGTAAAACAACAGATATTAGATTAGCAATGTTAAAAACTTTAACAACTGATTTAATGTTACATGAAAAAATAGAAACTACTGAAGCTAGAGCAAAAGAAGTAAAAAGCAATTGCAGATAGTTTAATTTCATTAGCAGTAAAAGAAAAAAGACAATTTTGAAATGGTAGATGTTAAAGTTTCTAAAGCAAAATTAGATAGCAAGGGAAACAAAGTAACAGAACTTGTAAAAAGTAAAAACGGAAAAGAATATTTAAGAGTTGTAAAAGAAACAACAACTGAAAAAAGACAAAAAGATATGCCATCAAGATTAAATGCTAGAAGAAAAATGATGAAAAACATCAATAAAGTTAAAGATAGTGAAGGAAATAACATTGATTTAACTGCAAAATTATTTAATGAAATTGCTCCTAAATATGAAGGAAGAGTTGGTGGATACACAACTATGCTTAAATTAGGACCAAGAAAAGGTGATAATGCAGAAATGGTTATTTTAAAGCTAGTTTAATAATTGTTTCAAAGAAGCAAATATAGGAGAGTGTGAAATATGGAAATACTAAAATATATCATATTAGTTATTTATATTATTGTATGTATTGCTCTAATTGTTTTAGCAACAATACAAAAAAGTGAGAGACCAGGAGCTTCAGGAACAATTACAGGTTCTTCAACCAATAACTTTTTATGAGCAAAATAAGGGAAGAACAAAGGAAGGTAAACTAAAAAAATGGACAATAATTCTTGGAATTGTGTTTGTTGTATTAGCAATTGCCTTAGGAATCCTATATCTAGTATAAAAACTATAAAATGTGGCAGAATAAAGTTCTGCCACATTTTGTTGTATATAATATCGGCATCGTCGTTGCATTTTGGGATATATTTTTTTCTCGTCTAAAGCACGAAAAAAATATATACCAAAGTCGCTGTGCCTACTCTATAAGATTTTAATGTATAAAAAGTATAACTAATTAAAGTTATGACATAATAAAAGTAAAGGAAAAGTATGAAAGAAGAGTTAAAGAAGGATAATCAAGAATTTGAAAAAGATAAGTATGTAGGAGTTTTTCAAAAAAAGTAAAAACTTCGGTTTTGTTGTGCTTGATGATAGAAAAATAAAAAGCAGATATATACATATCTAAAAAGAACAGCAAAAAAGGCTAAAAATAATCAAAAGGTAGTAGTGCAAATATTAAAATTACCTGAAAAAAAATAGAAAAGCAGAAGGCAAAATAATTGAAATACTAGGCAATATAAATCAAGCAGGAGTGGACATGCTTTCATTAGTAAAAGACTATGACTTGCCATATGAATTTCCAGAAGCAGTTATAAACGAAGCAAAAGCAATAAAACAAGAAGTAGCTAAAAAAAAAGACATTCCAAATAGATTAGATTTAAGAAATAAAATAATATTTACTAATTGATGGAGAAGATGCAAAAAGACTTAGATGATGCAGTATCAGTAGAAAAATTAAAAAATGGAAATTATCTTTTAAATGTGTCTATTGCAGATGTTAGCTATTATGTGCAAGAAAAAAATCTAAACTTGATAAAGAAGCAATAATTAGAGGTACAAGTATATATATGTTAGATAGAGTAATTCCGATGCTTCCAAGAGAGCTTTCAAATGGCATATGTAGTTTAAATCAAAAAGAAGATAGATTTGCAATAACTGTTTTAATGGAAATAAATAAAAAGGGTGAAGTAGTATCTTCAGACATACAAAAAAGTGTAATAAAAAGTAACTAGAAGAATGAGTTACAAAGAGGTACAAACTATACTAGACGAAATAGAAGGAGCAGAAGATAAGGGTATATTTAAACCAAAAAGCAAAACAAAAATTATTAAAAAGAATGTGAACCATACTTTGAACACTTTAAAAGAATGGCAGAACTTGCCAATATATTAAAAACAAAGAAGAACAAAAAGCAGGAAGCTTAAATTTAGATATTCCAGAAAGCAAAATAACATTAGACGAACAAGGAGTAGCAATAAATGTAGACAAATATGAAATGTATTTTGCAAATGAAATTATAGAGCAATTTATGCTAACTGCAAATGAAACAGTAGCAGAAAAATTTTATTGGTTAGAGGCTCCATTTATATATCGTGTGCATGAGGTACCAGACGAAGAAAAAAAATAGCAGAACTAAATAAATTCTTATGGAATTTAGGATATAAAAATAAAAAAGGAAACAAAGACAATATACATCCAAAAGCATTTGCAGAAGTTTTAGAAAAAGTAAAAGGAAAACCAGAAGAAAGAGTAGTATCAAACCTTATACTAAGAACTTTAAAAAGTAGCAAGATATGAAGCAGAAAACAAAGGGCACTTTGAATTGCAAGTAAATACTATTGCCATTTCACATCACCAATAAGAAGATACCCAGACTTATTCATACACAGAATAATATCAAAATATTTAGAAGAAAACTATCAACTAAAAAGAAAATGAAATAGAAAAAAATAGTAGTAGTCAAGCAGTAAAATATGCAGAACGTTCATCTGAAAGAGAAAAAATTGCACAAAAAGTAGAGCGAGATGCAGACGCAATTAAAAAGCTGAATATATGCAAAAAAGCAAAATAGGCGAAGAATACGAAGGAATTATTTCAAGTATAACATCATTTGGAATGTTTGTAGAACTTCCAAACACAGTAGAAGGACTAATACGTTTTGATGATTTAGGAAACGAATACTTTATATATGACGAAGAAAAGAAAACACTTCAAGGAGAAAAAGCAAGAAGATATATAAAATAGGAGACAGCATAAAAGTGCGTGTAATCTTCGCAGACAAACTAACAAGAAAAGTAGACTTTGAAAAAAATTTCAGGATAAAAAAACGTGCCAAATTATGGCACGTTTTAGTATATAAAAAATACATTGTAACAGCAAATGCAACGCCTATAATAGTAAGAAAAGATCAAAATTAAGCCTCCGGGCTTATTTTTGTTTTACTACAATTTCATAAAAACCATAACTAATACTTTCAACCAAAGCGAGTAATGCAAACAAAACCACTAAAAACTTACAACCATAAAAATCTCCTTTTAAATTCCTGTTAGCAAAAAAATCCTGAATCAACTACAACTTCAGGCTCAACTTTAAAAAATGAATCTTGATAATGTTGTAACCAGTTATAATTCTCTAATTCTTGCATAGTTTTAAAATTTTTTAAAGCATAATTACCAAAACCACTACAATCAGACTTCAATTCTTTTGAAGTTTTATATAAATAATGTAAAAAGTAATTTCTCTAAATAATTATTAGCATATTCCTGAGTTAGTTTTATTTGCTGTTCAGTATTAGTATTAGATAATTGCTTAATAGAAGAAATAGTTGCATTTGCCTTAACCTTTATTTTTTATATAAGGCGTTCCATTTAAAAGTGAAACATTGATTTTAGGGCTTGTAGTAAAAAATCAAAATATAAATCAATTAAATTCTCCTTGTTTTCAGGGTCTGGCATTGAAATATTACAGCTCTTAACCTTACCAGTGACAATCAAGTGAGCAACAGTTTCTAAAGGAGTTAAAGTACCAACAAGTTTATCTTGTCTAAACACTGCAGTACCAACATTTTCAACACCATTTTTTGCCTCTAAAATCTCACTACCAGAATCATCAGAACTTTTATTGTTAGAAGACTGATTAGAATCAGCTTTAGAAATTACATTGCCGTAGAAGTGCAACAGGTTGAGAAGCAAGAGATGTTATTTTATTCATAAATTGTCCAAGATTAGCATCTACAATATATCCAGTATATTCACTAGAATTGGGAAATGTAGCATAAAACTTCGTTATTAAATTGTCCAAAGTTGGTTTTACACTTGCAATATAATCCCTAGCAGAGGAAGTGGTTATAAGAATATTGGTATCAGGTCTAATTTGTACTTTGTTAGCTAAAGAAAATATTTCTTTTCTTTAATTCCAGACATTGCAATTTTTTCAGAAAATATTATAAGCTTACAATGAGACAAGTTTATTTCTTTACTAGAATAAGTATTTATTAAATTAAGTGCAGCGTCAATAGAAGGAGCCTCTATTGTATCCATAATTATAGAAGAGCTTTCATTTGAAGAGCCTTCACCAGAAGCGGCACTTGGTTTAGTAAATTGAATGTAACTTTTAATCTTTCTGTATCTCCAACATCTATGCCTAGTGCAACAATATAAGTTAAATCATCTATACTTTGAATACGGTGACTACTTGTAAATGCAAAAAAAATAATAATTTGCAACTAATATAATCAAAATATACTTATATGCGTTTTTCATTAACAATTCCTTTCATTTTTTTTTGACTTCGTAAATATTTAATATTAGCCAAAATTAAAATAATAAAAAAACTCAAGGCAAATACTAAAATTAAAATAATATATCTATATACAGTATTTTCTAGAAAGCTTATTTCTTGCATATATTTTTTAGGAATTAGAGCAGTTCCAAATATAAATAAAGCAAACAAAGTAGAAATCCATTTTGAATATTTCAAATTTGTAACTCTTTTTAAATATGCTAGTAGAAAAGTATAGTACAATTGCCAAATAACATATGATAGAGAGTAGCCAAATAAGTAAAAATAATGCATCTAACCTTTGGAAAAATCTACTAAAATCTATAAAACGAGATGCTAAATAAATAGGAAATATTTGTTGCTCTATAATGGTAGGTGGAAAAATAAAAAGTAAGGTTGCCACACTAATTAGTAAGAAAAATGCAGAAAGTCCAACAGATGTATAAGCTACCTTTTTAAAATCTCTTTGATTCTTCAAATAAGGTGGAAGAAGGTATATACAAGCAATTCCACCAAAGGCAAATAAATCGCTTAACCCACTAAAAAATGTTGTATAAGCACCATTCCCTAAAATAGGGAAAATCTTTTTGAAAGGTAAGGTCCTTCCAATTTCCTATAAATATAAACAAATTATACTAACAGAAACTAATATGGTAAAAAATAAATTAGCGCGTGCAATAGAAACAATATTAAGCTTATTCATAATTACAATAGCAATTAAAAACAAAATCATAATTATAGGCAAAGAAGTTCTAGGAAAAAATATAAGCTTTAGTCCCTCTGAAAAACTTCTAAGCAGTATTCCAGTGATAAAAATAATATAAAGTAAAAATAAAATTGAAATACCTATTTTTAAAAACCTTGCCACCTAAAAAATTCGGCAATATCTATAATATTTAAACCAGGAAAACTCTCTAATAACTTACAAATCAAGAAGATTAGGATTATTACAATAGCACTAATATATATAACATTAAGAATAGAAGCAGAAGCGTGTTCAGCTACGATACTTCTGGGTAAGCCTAAAATTATGTGATTTATAACAATAGCAACAATTAAAATAATTGCTTCCCATTTTCCTAATTTTTGTTCTGTCATAAAACTGCTCCTTTTCTATTTATATTTCCCAAGTTCTGCTTATGTGAGACTGTGAGCTTTGCTTTTTGGTATTTAAATAATCAGGTCTTTTTTTCACGTTTCCACATTGGGCCTAAGAAAAATCCACTTTCATTTATATTTGTAATAGGGCTATATGGTGCCATAAATGGAACTCCAAAAGATTTGATACTGCACAAAATGGTAGCATATACACAAAGCCCAACAGCATCCTGAAAAATCCTGCAATATACCCTAAAAGAGTAAAAGCCAAACCTTAGTATTCTCAAATGATAACCAAAGTAAAAATCAGGAATGGCAAAAAAGATGCTATACCAGTAATTGCAACAACAATGATTAAAATAGGGCTTACAATATTAGCACTAACAGCAGCTTGTCCTAAAACCAAAGCACCAACAATACCAATAGTTGGACCAATAGGGAGAGGGAACCCTTAACCCAGCTTCACGAATAAGTTCAAAAAGAAATTTCCATAAGTAAAATTTCAAAAATAATAGGAAATGGAACATTTTTCTCTCTCTTGAGGCAATTACAGAAAACAGCAATTCAGTTGGTAGTAGCTCTTGGTGAAAATCTGAAATTGCAACATATAATCCAGGAAGAAGTAGTGTTATAAAAAAATCGAGATTAAGCGCAAAATTTTTTGAAAAATTTGCAAACTGAAATTTTAAATTGCTATCTTCAGGTGATGCAATAAAATCGGTAAAAGTAGCTGGCATAATAAGAACATAAGGATTTCCATTAACTATAACCACTACTTTGCCACTATATAAATGCTTAGAAGCCTTATCAGGTCTTTCTGTGGATATTATTTGTGGAATTGTGTAATTGTTTTTATCTTCGATCAATTGCTGAAGTTCACCACTAGAAAGCAAAGTATCAATTTTTAAATTGCTAACTCTGTATTTTACCTCTGCAACTAAATCAGCATTTGCAATATCTTGCATATAACAAATACAACATTTTGTTTTACTTAAATTACCAACCTCAATACTTTCTATTATTAGATTTTCATTATTGATAATTCGGCGAAGTAGAGAAGTGTTAGTACGAATATTTTCAACAAATCCTTCTTGAGGTCCTTTAATAATAACCTCATTATTAGGAGGCTCAACACCTCTTTGTTTAAATCCTTTTACATCAATATCATAAGCAATTCCTAGAGTATCAACAAAAAGCAAACAATTACCCATATTAACACCATTAAAAGCATCTTTAAAAGAGCTAACTTTTTTTTTGACACTATTTTGAGGAAGCAAACAGTCAGAGATATATGTTTCTAAATCAAATTTTTTAACTTTTCTAACAGTAATATTATTTGTTTTAGCCTCATTTATAATCTGATTTTGTTCACCATCAAAAATATTAGCTCTATTACGCATCATAAGAGCTTCTAGTACATTATCATTTACAAGCTCCGAATTTACCATACCATCAATTAAAAGAAGAAAAAGCTTGGTATTGTCTATTTCTAGCTGTCAAAGTAAATTCTCTAACAATAATATCACTATTTATTAAAAGATTATACTTAACCTTAACATACTCAAGATTAACAGAAAGGCTAGGAAAAAATGTTCTCTACCTCAAAAAATTTCTTCATTTTTATCAAGCTCCTCAGGAGTCATACTAACATTATTGCCATCATTTTCATAAGGGCTAGATAAGGTAAAATTATATTCATTTTGGTCAGGTGAATCAAACACACTTTTTAACTATATTTGTAAGCTTATCTTTAAAATTCATAATAACTCCAAAACATAAAAATTCTACATTTATTATTTTCCATAACATGAAAAAATATTCAAGAAAATGTCAATCTATGGGGCTTTAATTTGCTAAATACTTGTTTTTTTTCAATAATATGTGATATAAAAAAAATAGTAAATATTTTTTTTAAAAGGTGGAGAAAACATGGAAGGAAATGAAAGAATAAATCAATTATTAGCATCTCTAGAACAAATACATGTAAAAAAAGAAGAAGATAGAAGATTACTTGAAGAAATAAAACAAGCCTTGGCAAACAAACGAAATTGCAGAAGCAATGGAAAAGTTACAGATATTTAACGAAAGACAAGAAGAAAAATGAAAAAATAGAGGAAACAGAAGAAACACCGGAAAAAGAAAAAAGTTAAAAAGACAGTAAAAAAAAAAAAGAATGTGAATAATAATTCGGAAGAGAGTACATATCCAATAGAATTACAAGATGAGGAACTAGAAAAACATATTTAGGTTTGCTATTAAACAATCCTAAATCAATAAGTATGTACTATTTTGTATATGAAGATTGTTTATTTGATAGTGAAGATTTAATAAATATATATAAAGGGGTACTATTTACAGAAGGCGCCAAATATTCATCTGAACAAGCCAAAAAACAATTTTAACTTTGGAAAAGTAACTAAAGAAATAATGGACTTAAAAAGAAGATTCTAAAATATACATATGAACATGGCTCTTATGATTTTGAAAAAAAAAGTTTACACAGAATTAAAAAAAGCTTTTTATATTAAGGAAAAGATATAAAAAAAGTATGCCAATTAAGGAAACACAAGATAAAATTGCTGAAATAAGACACTATAGTCTATATGATAGTATGTCAGTAGAAGAAGTTGAAGCAGCAATAAATCAAGTTACTGTTACAGGTAAATTTAAACAAGCAATATTAAATTCAAATGTTACAGATTTCTTAGTAAAAGGACAAAATGAATTGACATCAGGATTAGATTTTCCTTTTCCTATATTAAGTAGTGTATTTAAAGGAATAAGAAAAGGAGAAACAATGGCATTTGCTATGCCATCAAACTCTGGAAAAAAAGTAGATTTACAATAAATTTAGTCGCTAACATAGCGTTTATACATAAAAAAAAAAGTGTTAATTATTTCAAATGAAATGTCTGAAGAAAAGATGAAATTGTGTTTAATAACTACTATTTTAAATAACCCAGAAATTCAGAAACTACATGGACAAGACATTGTAAAATCAGAAGGTGAACTACTTGAATTTAAATTTAGACCAGATAATCCTAAAGAGGCTGATGTTGACGAAAACGGATTTGTTATACAAGAAGAAAAAAGAAACTAGAGAACAGTTTATAAAAAAGACTTTCAAAAATATCAACTGAATTTAATAAAACAGTAAAAGTAACAGAATGGTTAAATGAACAACTAAACAACTGTATATATTTTATAAATATTACAGACCATACAAATGACGAGTTAAAAAAAAAGTAATTACAAATTACTATTATAAAGAAAAAGATAGAGTATATGTTCTATGATACTATGAAAAACAGATACTCAAAACATAGGAAAAAGCGAAGAAATCAAGAAGACTGCTACAATTATATCTAATTTAGCACAAAACTTAAATATATTTATAGGATATACAATGCAGATTACAGAAACACCTACATTGCCAATAAACTTAACAATCAATGATTTATCAGAAAGTAGAACAGTAAAAGAGGTTTTAGATACACTTTGCTTAATAAAACAAATAGATAATAGAACACTTAAAGATTATGAATATTCTTTAGAAGAAGTTAGTGATACATACTATCCTTTAAAAAGAATACAAAGATCCAGATGAAAGATATTATGCATGTGTTGTAGACAAAAACAGAGCAGGTTCTAAGCCTAAGGTATTGTTTAATTTGAATTTAGCATATAACAGATGGGTAGAAGTTGGATATTTAAGATTAAAAGAACAAAAATAGTCAGTTTGGGGAGTAATTCCCAAACTGACCTTTTTAATTTAAAGAATTATACAAATTAGTCCACCACTGCCTTCATTAACAATACGCTCTAATGTCTCTTGAAGTTTAGCTTGAGCATCATCCGGCATTCTAGCCAGTTTATTTTTGCAATCCTTCATTAACAAGTTCATGTAAGTTTTTTGCCAAAAAATGTTAGACTCCCAAAATTTTCTTAGGGTCTGATTCAAATTCAGAAAGTAGGTAATTTACCAAATCTTCAGACTGTTTTTCGCTACCGACAATAGGAGATACTTCTGTTTCAATATCTGCTCTTATCATATGTATACTTGGAGCTTTAGCTTTTAATTTTACTCCAAAACGAGTACCTTGTTTTACCATTTCAGGTTCTTCCAAAATCAATTCATCAATTGAAGGAGTTACAATTCCATAACCAGTGGCTTTTTACTTCTTCTAAAGCATATGCAATTTTATCATATTGTTTTTTAGTTCTTGCAAACTCTGTCATAGTGCTAAATAGTGCACCTTCATTATCAATTTCAACACCAGAAATTTCTGTTAAAACTTTATAGAATAACTCGTCAACTAATTCGATAGAAACTCTTACACTGCCTTCACCAAGTCTAACTTCGGTTAATGAAGTTCTAGTAATTACCTTAGTATTTTGAAGTTGACCAATACTACTATCTACTTGTTTTAATATACGAATATTATCAAAAAGCCTTTTTCAATTTCGTCATATAATTCAACTTTTAACCAGTGGTCATCAGGTAAACCATCAACCCAACGAGGAAAATCAATATTAATTGTTTCAATAGGAAACTCATATAAAAAATCTTACTAAAGATGTCATCAATATCTTCAATATCTAATCTAGCACAGTCTGTAGGTAAGACAGACACACCATATTTTTTTCTTCTAGTTTTTTTAGCTAAAGCTTTAGTATAATCAGAAAATGGATCATCACTATTTAAAAACAATAACAAAAGGTTTGTTAAGCTCTTTTAATTCCTTTACAACGCGTTCCTCAGCATTGATGTAATCTTCTCTAGGAATATCTGTAATACTTCCATCAGTAGTTACTAAAATACCAATAGTAGAGTGTTCAGCTATTACTTTTCTAGTGCCAATTTCAGCAGCTTCTTCAAAAGGTATTTCTTCCTCATACCAAGGCGTTTTTTACCATACGAGGCATATCGTCTTCTAAATAGCCAATAGCATTATTAACTAAATAACCAACACAATCTACAAGCCTTGTCTTGAACTTTAAATTATCTCCTATTGTAATTTCAACAGCCTCATTTGGAATAAACTTAGGCTCAGTAGTCATAATAGTTCTTCCACCAGCACTTTGTGGAAGTTCGTCTCTAGCTCTTTTCTTTTTTATACTCGTTATCAATATTTGGAATAACAAGTAAATCCATAAAATTTTTAATAAAAGTTGACTTTCCGAGTACGTACAGGGCCAACAACACCAACATAAATGTCGCCATCAGTACGTTCTGCTATATCTTGATATAACTTTAAATTCTCATCCATGAATTATTTTAACCCCCTCTAAGAAATGTTTGTACTAAACTTTATTTAATGTATATTTAGCCAATCAAAAACTTATGACAAAAATTTAAAATTATTTCATAAGTACTTTAAAAAAAAAAAACTTATAATATAATAAAAAAAAAAAAGGAGGAGTATCTATGAAAAAAAAGTATTATTAATTATATTAGCAGTAATAGTTGTTGCTGCACTTGCAGTGGGAGTTTATTTATTGATTCCAAAAAAATGCTACTAAAGTAACATTTGAGGGGAGAACAATGTTTAGCAATAGGATTTATAGCTAATGGAAAAGAAAAAAGATTTTAGTGAAAAGTATTTGAATGGTAGTGAGGATTTTAGTAAACTTACTACAATTACTTCAGGAGATGAAGATCAATTTGTAGTAGTTCCTAAAGGAAAAAAGATTCAAAAATTAAAGTTTGGACATACAAAGTTACAGAAGCTGGAGAAATTGTAATAGATAAGGTTATTGCAGAAAATGTAAGTGAACCTATACTTATAAAAGCAGAAACAGCGGAAGTTGTTCCAAAGGTTGGCATAGAATATGAGGGTAATAATCAAAAAAATAGTTTTACCTTTAATTCTTAGTGGAAAAGATGGTAAAATAATTCTTGGAGAAAAGAGCAATTTAATAAAAAGACATATCTGAGTATTAAAATAATAAAAGCAGACTTGTGATGCAAGTCTGTTTATTTAAAAACAAAATACAAAATCAACAGGTGAACAGGGTAAAAAAGCATAAAAGCAAACTACTTTATCTTTTTTGCCTTGTTTTCCGTTATATAAGTAAATAAATATTATAGGTAAAAATTGTGCCAATACATAAAAGTATATATAAATAATGGTATCCATAAATAATAATATTGATTCCATATTTAATAATACAAAAGCAGTGATATAAAATATTACCATACCAAGCTTATCATTCTTAAAAAGTAAAACAAAAATATTATTGCAACACCCCAAAAGCCATAATCAAAATAGCATACTTCAGAAATTATACCTAATAATATAGCAGGAACAAAGCCAAATATTTTATTTATTGTTAAGTTAAATTTCTTATCTTTAGTAAGTTCGAAAGTACAGTTTGAAATCTTATCATATAACAATATAGCAAGCAAACCTACAAATAAAGTGCCAAAAATATTAAAAGAAAAAATTATTTGTAAACATAGAGTCAAATAACATAAAAGGAACTTGTGAAATTATTGCAAAAGCAAAATAATCTCAAGAGATACTTTTTTAGATTTTTTAGTATGAATATATCCTTCAGAAATTTGAAAAGCAAATATAGGGAAAAGCAATTCTTCCAATTACATTAAATAAAGTAGTTTGTCCAAAATACGCAACACTTGTATGGTCTATAAGCATTGAAATCATTGCAATGCACTTTAAAATAAAACTTGTCATATTAAAATTAGCCCTTTCTTAATTTTGTATATTATACATTAAATTATCAAAAAATATATAACAATTTTAAAAAACATAAACTTGCTTGTTATTCACAAAATAATATGATAAAATTACAAAATAAAAAATAACAAACGGAGGGCAATATGAACATAGGAATAGATGTAGATGATACAATATCAAATTCATTTGAAACAATATTTGCAGATTCACAGAAATTTGACATAGAGCTAGGAAACAGTGGAGAGCCTAAACAATATGGAAAAATTTCAGACCATAATCAAATAGAAACATTATACTCTCACTGGACAAGTGAACAAATAGATGCGTTTTGGAATAAGTATTTTATAAAAGTATTAACAATAGCCAGACCAAAAGATTGTGCAACAGAGGTAATAAAAAAATTAAAAGAAGAAGGCAATAACATAGTTATAATTACTTCTAGATATGAGTATGCAGAAGGTGGAACAGAAATAGAAGATTATACAAGAAAATGGCTTGAAAAAAAATGGAATAGTATATGACAAGCTAGTTTTAGGAGCACAAGATAAGTTGCAAGCAGCTAAAAGAAAACAATATAGATTTATTTATTGATGACAGTATAAAACATTGCAGAAATGTGCAATCTGGAAATATAAGAACACTCTTATATACGTCGATTTGTAACCAAGGAGTAGAAACTCCAGACTTAGAAAGAGCATATTCATGGGTGCAAATTTATGATAAATATCACAAATATTTTTTCAAAAATAGTTGTAAAATTCCAAGAAAATTGATATACTAATACATATAAATTTCTTAAGAAAAAGGAGGTTTCTTTATGGAAGAAGAAAACAAAAAGAAATAAAAGAGGTTGAAACTAATGGAGAAGTAGCATTAGAAAACAATACTAATATAAAAATTGCAGATGACGTAATTTCTGTAATTGCAGGAGTAGCAGTATCAGAAGTACCTGGAGTTGCTCAAATGTCAGGAGGATTTGCTGGAGGAATTTCAGAGGTACTTAGTGGTAAAAAAGAACCTAGCAAAAAGGAATTAAGGTTGACTCTGGAGAAAAGGAAACCAAAATAGATGTAAATATCATAGTAGAATATGGTGCTAGAATTCCAGATGTTGCATTTGAAATTCAAAACAAAGTTAAAAAAGCAGTTGAAAGTATGACAGGACTAAAAGTAGTTGAGGTTAATGTTCATATTCAAGGTGTTAGCACAGAAAATATGGAATCAAATAATCAAAGCACAGAGGAAAATCAATAATAGAAATAAACATTAGGCACAATAAACTTTACTGTGCCTAATTTAAATTTTAAAATGTAAAAAGCTTTTTGTAGGAAAGGATGACGAAATAAAACATGAAAAATTTTAGATAGAATAGGACTAGCTCTTTTTTTTCAAGCTTAATGCTTATAATATCAATAATAGTGTGTCTAATGATATTTGGTTGGTTAAATGTAGATTTAGTACATCAATTTGTAGTAATGGCAATAAATGATAGTGTAAGCTCTAATATTATGTTAGGATTAAGCATAGCATTTATACTACTTGCTATAAAATGTATATTTTTGATTCAAGTTCAAAACAAGAAATGGATTATAAAAATGGAATATTATTAGAAAATTCTGATGGTAAACTTTTAATTACAAAAGATACTATAGAAAATTTAGTAAATAGTGTAGTTAAAGGATTTGATAGTGCAGAAAATGTAACAACAAGAGTAGAACTTGATAATGAAAACAATGTAACAGTATTTGTAAATTTAAGTGTTAAAGAAAATGCAGTGATAAAAAGAATTATCTACTAATTTACAAACAAAAATAAAAACAACAATAAAGAAAACATCAGGATTTAGAAGTAAAAAGAGGTTAATATTAAAGTAAAAAAGATATTGAACCAGTAAAACCAATGACACAAGAATAAAAGATGAAAGGAGCAAAAAAATATGGACAGTTTCAAAGTTTTTTTGTGATAAATATGGTGGATGTATAATAGGAGGCTTGATAGAATTGCATTATCAATTATTCTATTTTGCACAAATTTATATAAGGTTTTATTTACAATAGCATTAATAATTGTATGTATATGGCTTGGCAACTACATACAAAGAAATAAAGAAAATGTAAAAGAAAAACCAAAAAATTTATAGATAGGTTATAAAAGGGAGTAACAAATACATGACTAGAACAGAAATAAGAGAACTTACTTTTGAATTACTATATAGCTTAGAAATTCAAAAAAATGGAGCAAGAAGAATATAACGAACAAATTGAATTGTTTTTAGTAGAACAAAATGTTAATCAAGAAAAAGCAAAAACATATATGACTGAAACAATAAACGGAATCATAAAAAAAATAAAGAAGAGATATTGGAATTGATATCTCAAAATCTAAAAGAAAAAATGGGATATTTCAAGAGTATCAAAAATAAATATTACATTATTAAAACTTGCAACATATGAGATTGTGTATACAGAATTACCATATAAGGTAGTTGTTAATGAAGCGGTGGAAATAGCTAAAAAAGTATGGAGATGATACTTCACCTGCTTTTTATAAATGGTGTATTAGCTAACATTATAAAGCAAACAGGAATAGCAAATGAGGAGTAGATATGACATATAATCCTATTAGTGTAAGTCAACTAAATAAATATATAAAAAGATAAATTTGAAGAGGACGAATATTTTGCTAATGTTTTAGTAGAAGGAGAAATCTCAAATTTTAAAAAAATCATTATACAGGTCATATGTACTTTACATTAAAAGATGACAAATCTTTAATAAAAGCAATAATGTTCAAAACATATACTGGACATTTGGATTTTGTTCCACAAGATGGAATGAAAGTAAATGATATTGGGAAGTGTATCTGTTTTTTGAAAGAGATGGAACATATCAATTATATGCAAAAAGCAATGAAACAACTGGGAAAAAATGGGAGACTTAAGAGCAGCATATGAAGAATTAAAAGAAAAACTAGAAAAAAAGAAGGTCTATTTGATCAATCACATAAAAAGCCAATACCTATGATGCCTAAAACAATAGGAGTTCTTACCTCAAATACAGGAGCTGTTATTAGAGATATTATAAATGTGTCTACTAGAAGGAATCTGAATGTGCACATAAGACTGTTTCCAGTGCCTGTACAAGGAGAAGGAGCTGGTAAGAAAATAGCTGAAGGCATTGAATTTATGAACAAAAATAAACTGGCAGATGTGCTTATTGTGGCAAGAGGCGGAGGATCATTAGAAGATTTATGGCCTTTTAATGAAGAAGTCGTTGCAAGAGCGATATATAATTCAGAATTACCAGTTATTTCTGCAGTAGGACATGAAACAGATTTTACTATAGCAGACTTTGTAGCAGATTTAAGAGCACCAACACCATCAGCTGCAGCTGAATTAGCTGTAACAGATATTGCAGAATTAGAGTTGAAATTAAAAAGCTATCAAAATAGATATAAACAAGCTCTAGTACGTAAAATTCAATTTATGAAATTACGTTATGAAAAATGTATGGCAAATAAGGCATTTACAGGAGCGCTACAAAGAGTAAATGAAAAATATATGTTAGTTGACATGAAAGTAAAGTCAATGGAGCATATAATAACTAATAAATTGCAAAAAGAAAAGGCGAAGGCACAAAATCTAATATTAAGGTTAGATTCATTGAGCCCACTAAAAACTTTGGCAAGAGGTTATGGAATTATATTAAAAGATGGAGTTATTATAAAGAAAAAAACAATTGAAAAAAGAAGACGAAGTATTTATTAAATTACAAGATGGAGAAACAAAAGCAAAGATTATAGAATAGGAGAAAATATATGGGTAAAACAACTAAAAATTTTTTTAGTAATAATAGTTATTGCAATAGTGGTGATATTTGCTTTAGTGTGTTTAGAATATCAACATTTTAGATTTGAACCAATTTCAGCCAACAATGTCGAGACTAAAGGCAATATATTGCCAGATCCTAATCAAGGCTTAAACAATATGCTAAATGAAATTTTAGATGATAATATAGAAACAGAAGTGAAAACTGAAGAAAAGAAAAAATGAAACGACTACAGCATCTAATGATTCAGTAGAGGACAAAAACCAAATGACTCCAAAAGAGAATAAGGCAATAAATCTTGTAAAAGATGTATGGACAAAAAGATTGGGGAAATTTAGACGATGTATCATTTAATGTGAGTATTCAAAGTGATGGAAAATATTATGTGACTGTTTATGATACGGTAACAACTCATTTAATAAAAGGATATATTGTGGATGTTAATACAGAAATTGTAACAGAAAAATAATTTGAACAAGGGGAATAAAATGTAAAAAAAGATTTAAATTTTGGAACAAGCAATGAGCAAATTAGAGAAGATAGCCACAGAATTAGAAAAAGGTGAATTAAGTTTAGATGAATCTGTTTCTAAATTTGAAGAAGGAATGAAACTATCGAAACAATGTAGTGACTTATTAGAAAATGCTGAAAAGAGAATTACTATATTATTAAAAGATGGCGAGGAAATAAAAGAAGAGAATTTTGTACAAGAAGAGGAATAGAAAATGCAGGGGAGTTTTTTTGAAGAGTATAAATATATAATTGTTCCATTTTTGTGTGGTTTGGAATACAATTATTTAAGTTTATTTATGATTTAGTAAAGAGTAAAAAGTTTAATTTTAAAAAGATTAATGCAAGCAGGTGGAATGCCGAGTTCACACTCTGGAGTGGTGATATCTTTAACAACTATGATAGGTAAAAATGTTGGAATTAATTCACCATTATTTGCTGTAGCTTTAATTTTTTCATTTATAGTAATGTATGATGCAGCTGGTGTTAGAAGAGCAGCTGGAAAACAAGCTAAACTATTAAATAAAATAGTTGAAACACCTGGATTAACAAGTTTACAAGTATCTGAAAGATTAGTTGAAGTTCTGGGACACACTCCAGTTCAAGTTATTGTAGGAGCTGCTATTGGTGTTATAGTTGGGTTATTAGTTTAATTTTTGAATTAGCAGTAATATAATAATTTTTACAGTAAGACTGTATTATTATATTACTGCTAAATGTATAAAAAAAGGAGAATAAAGATGGAAGATATTGAAATTGCAAGAAATACACAATTAGAGAAAATAACAAAAATAGCAGAAGAAATGAATATTCAAGAAGATCAATTAGAACAATACGGAAAATATAAAGCGAAAATTTCTCCTGAAGTATATAAGAACTTAAAAAGATAAAAAAAGATGGAAAGCTAATTTTAGTAACAGCTATAAATCCTACACCTCTAGGAGAAGGCAAAAACAACGATGGCAATTGGACTAGCAGATGGACTAAGAAAAAACAGGAAAAAATGCAGTGCTTGCACTAAGAGAGCCATCACTTGGACCTGTGTTTGGAATAAAAGGTGGAGCGACAGGTGGCGGTCATAGTCAAATAGCACCAATGGAAGACATAAACTTACATTTTACTGGAGACATACATGCAATTACATCTGCAAATAATTTGTTATCAGCAATGATAGACAATCATATATATTTTGGCAATGAACTAGGATTTGATAGAGTAGTATGGAAAAAGATGTGTTGATTTAAATGACAGACAACTAAGGGTAGTGAATACAGGACTATCACAAGAAAAAAAAACATAGTACCAAGAATGGATGGTTTTGATATTTCGGTTGCATCTGAAATAATGGCTATTTTCTGTTTAGCAACAGATATAAAATGATTTAAAAAAGAAGAATTGGAAATATTATAGTCGGATATACTAAAGAAAACAAACCAATAACAGCTAAAGATTTAAAAGCAGATGGAGCAATGACAGTATTATTGAAAGATGCTATAAATCCAAACCTAGTACAAAGCCTAGAGCAAACACCAGCAATAGTTCATGGTGGACCATTTGCTAATATTGCACATGGATGTAACAGTATAATTGCAACTAAACTCGCTTTAAAATTAGGAGATTATGTTGTTACAGAAGCGGGATTTGGAGCAGACCTAGGAGCAGAAAAAAATTTTTAGATATAAAATGTAGAAAAGCAAATTTGAAACCTGATGCAGTAGTTTGTGTAGCAACTATTAAAGCATTAAAATATCATGGAGGAATGCCAAAAAGAAGATATAAAAAATGAGAGTATTGAATATTTGGCAAAAGGATTTGAAAACTTAGAAAGACATGTAGATAATTTAAAGAATTGTTATAGCTTAAATGTAATAGTTGCAATAAATAAATATACACATGACACTGAAGCTGAAATTAAATTTTTACAAGAAAAGTTACAAGAAAAAAGGCATTAACTTAAGTTTAGTTGAAAGCTGGGAAAAAAGGTGGAGAAGGCGCAAAAAGATTTAGCACAAAAAAATTGTTGATTTAGTGCAAGAGCCTTCAGATTTTAAATTTGCATATGAATTAAACGAAACGATAGAAAATAAAATAAAAGCAGTAGCACAAAAAAATATATGGGGCAGAGGATGTAGAATTCACAGAAGAAGCAAAATTGCATATTAAAGAAATAGAAGACTTGGGATATAGCAATTTGCCAGTATGTATAGCAAAAACACAATATTCTTTTTTCAGATGACCCTAAAAATTTAGAATGTAAAGAACCTTTTAATATACATGTACAAGATGTAGTATTAAGAGCAGGAGCGGAATTTATAGTAGTATTAACAGGTAAAATAATGACAATGCCGGGATTACCTAAAATTCCTTCTGCAGAAAATATAGACTTAGACGAAAACGGAAACATTTTAGGAATATTCTAATTTTAATGTATATAAACACCTAATTTGGTTAAAATAACAATAATTAAATTTTACCAAAGTAGGTGTATTTTTATGTTAAAAAACAAAAAAACAATAATTTCAATGATAATAATTATATTAACATTTGCTATATTTATTTCGTATAACATTTTTTTTTAGAAATAATGAGGTAGAAGCATTATCTAAATATGGCTCTAGAGGAGACGAAGTAACACAAATACAAACAAAATTAAAAAGATGGGGATACTATACTGGAAGCATAGATGGAATATATGGAACCCAAACGCAAAAGGCAGTAAGATATTTTCAATCTAAAAATGGTTTAACGGTTGATGGAATTGCAGGCAAAAACACATTAGCAGCAATGGGAATATATAGTTCATCAAATAGTAATTCAAATTCAAGCTATTCAACTAATTTAAATTTATTAGCAAGATTAGTGCATGGTGAAGCAAGAGGAGAACCATACATAGGAAAAGTTGCAGTTGCAGCGGTTGTATTAAATCGTGTTAAAAGTAGTTCATTTCCTAATACAGTAGCAGGAGTTATTTATCAAAAAGGTGCATTTGATGCAGTATATCAGATGGACAAATAAATATGTCACCAGATTCAACTTCAAAGAAAGCAGCACAAGATGCACTAAATGGTTGGGACCCAAGTTATGGTGCAATATATTATTTTTTAACCCAAACACTGCAACAAACAAATGGATATGGTCAAGACCAATGACTGTAACGATAGGAAATCATAGATTCTGTAAATAACAGAAAATATGCAATAGTATATAAAAGTTGTTGATAGTAGGTATTATATCAACAACTTTTTATATGATATGGCAATTAACAGCAGTACTCAGCTAAAATTTAATTTGCATATTGACAAATAGCTAGCATATTGATAATATTGTAAAAAGAAAAAATAGCTAATTATTGGAGGCAAAATGTTTTTTATATCCAAAACTATATTTAAACAGTGTAAAAAGAGATAACACTACAAATGCTAGAACAAAATAATATAAAAGGTCTTATACTAGATGTTGATAACACTCTAATAGACTTTGATAAGAAGATGCCAGAAGGCGTTAAAGAATGGGCAGAAAACTTGAAACAAAATAATATAAAATTATATATTGTTTCAAATTCTAATCATAAGGAAAAAAGTAGAAAATACAGCAAAGACTTTAGACATACCATATACATATTTTGCAAAGAAACCACTAAAAAGGCGGATTAAACAAAGCAAAGAAAAAATATGGAGTTACCAAGTGAACAAATAGCAGTAGTTGGAGATCAAATCTTTACAGATGTAATTGGAGCAAACAGGACTAAAATGTTTTCAATATTAGTGAAACCAATAAATGAAAAAAAAGACATTTGGGTTACAAAAATCAAAAGACCAATTGAAAATAGAATTATACAAAAATACTTAAAACAAAAAAGAACAAAGGAGAAATTAAAATGTACATAAATGATACACATATATTAGTATATGTAATTATAGGGCTTGCAGGAATATTAGTTGGGCAGTTTATAGACTGGTGTAACAAACGTATGTCAGACTATAAGACAGTATTTTCCAAAAAAGAAATTTTTACAGAATATTTTAGAAATTTTAAACCAAACTATATATTAATAAGCATAACATTAGTTATGTTTTTAGGACTAGTATATTTCTTTGGAGTAAGTATAGATTTATTTAAATATCTATTTTTAACACCAATGCTTTTTAATAGCATTTTGCATAGACTATAAACTTCAAATAATACCAAATAGGCTTACATTAACAATGTTTGAAACAGGATTAGCATTTACATTTATACAAGTTGTTGCAAATACTAGTTTAGGTATAAATGTTCTTATAAATAACTTGCTTGGAATGTTAGTTGGAGGAGGAATCTTCTTACTAATTACAATAATAGGTGGATTTATTGCAGGAAAAGAAGCGATGGGCTTTGGAGACGTAAAACTAATGGGAGCATTAGGTTTATTCTTAGGTTGGCCTAGTATTATTATAGTTGCAGTAATTTCATTCTTATTAGCAGCAATTATAAGCATTGGAATACTAATAGTAAAGAAAAAAGGAACAAATGAATATATTCCATTTGGCCCATTTATAGTAGTAAGTACACTTATAGTTATATTTATACCATTTGATTTATTACTAACAATAATATTAAAAATATTTACTTTGGGGAACATTTAAAGGAAAAATTTAAAGTAAGTAGCAGGTGGTTTTTGATGAATGAAAAAATTAAATGTCTAAGAGAAAAACTTAGAGGATTAGATATACAAGGAATGATTATATCTAATCCTGTTAATGTGAAATATCTAACAGGAATTGATGGTGAAGGAACTTTATTAATTACACGTAAAGAAAACTATTATATTACTGATGCTAGATATATAGAGTCAGTAAGAGCAACCCTTACAATAGACGATGAAATTATTGTAAGTAATTACACAGACATTAGTGAATATGATTATGAAAACTTTTTTTCATTTTGTGAGAATGTTGGATTTGAAGAAGAATATATAACATATGCAACATATAAAAAGATATATGCAAAAAATATAAAGCAAACCACCTAGAAGAAACAGAAAGTATAATTGAAAAACAAAGATTAATAAAAGACGAACAAGAAATAGAATATTTAGAAAGAGCTTGTGAATTAACAGACAACTGCTTTTCACATTTGTTAAACTTTATAAAAAAAAATAGGAATGACAGAAAAACAAATAGCATTTGAAATTGAAAAATACTTTTTAGACCATGGAGCAGAAGGCTTAGCTTTTGAAACAATTGTAGCATCAGGTCCAAATTCATCAAAACCACATGCAATAACAACAGAGAGAAAGAAAAAATAGATGTAGGAGATCCAATTACAATAGATTTTGGGTGTAAATATAAAGGCTATTGCTCAGATATGACAAGAACTATATTTGCGGGATTTGTTCCAGAAAGAGTAAAACCGATATATAATTTGGTATTAAAAAAATCAATTGCAAACTGAAAAATGACATGAGAGAAGGAGCAAGCATTAGAATATTATCAAGAAATGTTGATAACGACTTCAAAAACTAAATGGATATAGTTTAGTACATGCTCTAGGACATGGAGTTGGACTAGAAGTTCATGAACTACCTATAATCAGTTATAAAAATGACAATATGCTAAAAAAGAAAATATGGTAGTAACAAATGAACCAGGTATATATATTCCAGGGAGAATTTGGAATTAAGAATAGAAGATACAGTTTTAATTACAAAATCTGGTTGCATAAATTTAACAAAATCGGATAAAAATTATATTATAGTAGACAAAATTTTTGAACAAAAATAATTTGATTTTGGCATAAATTTATGTATAATATAAAAATACTTGCTTTATAAAAAATTAAAAAAAGTTTAATAAAAATAAATAAATTTTGAAAGGGGAAAATTAAACATGGCAGACAGTATATTCATGGCAGGAGATTTTAGAAATGGAACAACATTTGAAATGGACGGAAACGTATTTAAAGTTGTTGAGTTTCAACACGTAAAACCAGGAAAGGGTTCAGCTTTTTTGTTAGAACAAAATTAAAGAATGTAATTTCAGGAGCAGTTATTGAAAAAAAACATTTAACCCATCAGATAAATATGCAGCAGCTCAAATTGAAAAAAAAAAATGCAATATTTATATAATGATGGAGTGATATTTATTATTTTATGGATAATGAAACATATGAACAATTACCATTAAATGAAAGAACAACTTGGTGATAGCTTAAAATTTTAAAAGAAAATATGAATGTTAAAATATTATCATACAAAGGTAACGTATTTTCAGTAGAACCACCAATGTTTGTTGAATTAGAAGTTACATATACAGAACCAGGATTTGCAGGAAACACAACTACAACTTCTGGAAAACCAGCTAACTAGAAAATGGATATGAAATCTCAGTTCCAATGTTTGTAAATATTGGAGATGTTATTCGTATTGATACTAGAACTGGCGAATATATGGAAAGAGTATAAATCGAAAGGAATAAAATAATGTCAGATTTAAAAAATCATTATCCAAGCAATACTAACAGAACTAGAAAATCATTTTCAAAATGAAGATGACCAAGCTTTTGTTTTAAGTAAATTTCAAGAATTATCTATGATGTTTATGGATGTTATAGACAGACTAACATATTTAACAGATATAAGAATAAAAGAAGTAGAAGAAAAACAGCAAGAAATTGATAATAGAATTGAAACAGTAAAAAGGCAGTAGACGGAATAGAAAATGATATTTATGAAGATGATGAAGCATATGAATTTGAAATTATATGTCCATATTGTAATCATGAATTTGTAGCAGACATAAACAGTGAAGAAAAACGCAGAAGTTGAATGTCCAGAGTGTCACAATATTATTGAATTAGACTGGAATGAAGAAGAAAACTGTGGAGGTTGTTGTTCACATTGTGATGGTTGCGGAGAAGAAGATGACGAAAGTGAACATGATGAAAAATGATAACGATGAAGATATGTAAAGTTAAAATCGCTAAATGTTAAAGCATTTAGCGATTTTTTTTGAGCCTTCAAATAAACTTAAGGGGTCAATATAATTTCCATCAATCCTTACTCCTAAATGCAAATGTGGACCAGTAGTAGCACCATTAGTAGGATTACCGGTTTTCGTCCTTATATTGATTTCCTTTTTACACCATAAACATTTTTAGGGCCAACATTTCCAATAACTTGTCCTTTTAAAACAGTATCTCCAACTTTCACAATAAAATTAGGAGAAACATGGCAATAAGTAACTTTCATATTATTATTAGTTAAAGTGATGGTATAGCCACCACCACCTAAAAAATCGGCAAAAAGTAATAGTGCCATCACAAATAGCAATAAATTTACTACCTTCAGGAGCACCAATATCAACTCCGGCATGATATGTGGTAGCACCAGCTGTTGGCAGACCTCTATAACCAAAATATGAAGTTATATATGTATAACCGTGGTGAAGGCCAAACATATTCTTCATTAGGGTCAAAAGGATAAAAACCTCTAAGCCGAGCTATAGAAGGTGTCCCAAAGAAACATGAAACAAATATAATTAGAACAAAAACAAAGATGAATAAATAATAAAAAGGCTTAAAAAACTACTAGACATAAATACCTCCAATTCTAGTAGCCCCGATTTTTATTGTATAGGAAAAATCGAAGATTTTTCCTATACAACAAGGTTAAGTTACATTGGACTGTGCCGATTGCAAAGCAATCGTGTACATGTGGCGAAGCCACTTTTCTTATTTTTTCTTAAAAGCAAAAAATTTACTAATAAAAAGTTTAAAATGATAACAATTACAGTAATAATACACTTATCAATTAAAAAAATCCTATATTATCACCAAAGTTGTAAAATGCGTGAAGAACATCATTTAATAGAAATACCCCTATAATTTCCACTACCATAGTAAAAAGCTCTTCCTAAAAATAAACTTGAAAAACTCAGTCCATTTTTCTTTAATAGTATTTGCCTGAGAATTAAAAACCCATTTACGATTAGTAAAATATGCAAACAAAATTTTGAAAGTATAATTCCAATAGTACTTGCAATATTAGCTTCTACATGTAAAAATGCCTTTAAAATGTACGATGTAATAATATTAACTAGTGTGGTTAACACTCCAAAAATGATATAAAAAATAACTTCTCTATTTAATAACTTTTTAATTTGTCCATTTCAATCTCCAATCTTTAGTGTAATTATTATATATTAACCAATACAAAATATCAAGAAAAAAAGAAGTTGATAAGAAATCAACTCCTTTTATATGGCAGGGGTAGAAGGACTCGAACCCTCACAGGCGGTTTTGGAGACCGATGTGCTACCATTAACACTATACCCCTAAATGTTTAATACCTACATATCTTAGCACAAAATAAAACAATGTGCAAGAGTTTTTAATAAAAAAAATGGTGGAGATGAGGAGAGTCGAACTCCTGTCCAATATTCTTTCCATACCAACTTCTCCGAGTGCAGTTTATTGTAAAAATTCCCTAAATAATAACACAACAAACAAATTTAATTAAAAGGTAGTTATTTAAAGATACCCACTATTTTCATAACTAAAAATAGTTTTGTTTCCCACTAATTTGACACCTTAATCTCTAAGCGTGGGCACCTAGAGTAAGATGACGCGCCATTAACTAGGCAGCGTATGCTAATTCTCTATTATCAGCGTTTGTTTTTAATTTCTCACATTATTAAAGTGGCCAAGTGAGAGATCCACTACTCGCTATCAATACTTCTGGAATATTGTCGAAACCAAATACATCCCCAGGTACAATATATATTATACAATATTTTAAATTAAATGACAAGTCACTGGAAAAAAATACAATTTTTTTTGAGTGTTCGCTTGTTTTTTATAAAAGAAATATTGTATAGTATTAAATATAGGAAACAAACTTAACAAGCAGATGTGTGTTGCCACTTTACTACATAGTTTTTACTATGGGAAAGTGAGGTGGTGTTTATGGTAAATCTTTTACAATTCTAATCATAGGATTTATAATTTCAATAACTATAAACATAACCTTATTAACAGTTATATACATAATTTGTACAAATAAGGAATAAATAAAAACACTACATTTTGCTTTGGATACGGCAATGTAGTGTTTATCAAACTAATTGGCAACATACATTCTGTATGTTTGTTTCCTATATCATTATTATACATACTTTTTAGTAGTTAGTCAATGCTTTTTGACGATTTTTAATTAGGACAAATTATTTTAGAGTAATTTAAATAAAAATTTTGATAAGAGGTAGTAAAATGATTGATTTAAAAGCAAAATGTGCAATATAAAAAAGTGTTGGACCAGCCAAAGTACCATTACTAAATAGCTTAAATATATATACAATTGAAGACTTGCTTACATATTTTCCAAGAGATTATGAAGATAGAAGCAAAACCAAGAATATAGCAGACTTGATAAATGGAGAAGAAGTTACAATACAAGCAACAGTAGTGTCAGAAGTTACTATAAATAGAATACGCAAAAAACATGACAATTATAAAAGCTACGGTTGAAGATAATACAGGAAGATGCACAATAACATGGTTTAACCAAACATATATTAAGCAACATATAAAAAGAGGAGAAACCTACAAATTCTTTGGAAAAAGCAATAAATGAATTTAATCACTTTGAAATGAGAAACCCTGTATTTGACAAAGTAGATACATCAAAAAACACAGGCAAAATAATGCCAATTTATCCGACTACATATAAACTATCTCAAACAGCAATTAGACAAGCAGTAGAAAATGCTTTAAATATAGTAAATGGAAAACTAAGCGGAACTTTACCAGACTATCTTTTAAATGAATACAATTTATTAGATTTGCAAAACAGCTTAAATCAAATACATTTTCCAATAGATATGGAACATAGAATACAAGCTAGAAAGCGATTAGTATTTGAAGAACTATTAACAATGCAACTTGCATTATTAGAACTAAAAGGAAACAGTGAAAAAAAAAAAGGAATTTCATTTGATAAAAACGCAAAAATGTCAGATGTAATAAACTCATTACCATTTAAACTAACAAAAGCACAATTAAGAGTATTAGAAGAAATTGACGCAGACATGAAATCAGAAAAAGCCAATGAACAGACTACTTCAAGGGAGATGTTGGTTCAGGCAAAACAGTAGTAAGTATTATATCTGCATATAAAGCAGTCAAATCAGGTTATCAAGTAGCAATAATGGCTCCAACAGCAATACTTGCAACACAACATATGGAAGAGTTTAGCAAAAATACTAGCTCCTTTAGGTATAAAATGTGAGCTTCTATTAGGAGCAACAACAGCTAAAAACAAAAAAGATATATTAGAAAGATTACAAAATGGAGAAATAGATGTACTAATTGGTACACATGCCTTAATAACAGAAAATGTAACATTTAAAAATTTAGGTTTAGTTGTAACAGATGAGCAACATAGATTTGGAGTAAAACAAAGAACAGCAATTGCAGCAAAAGGAAACAATCCAGATACTTTAGTAATGACATGACAGCAACTCAATTCCAAGAACATTAGCCTTAATACTATATGGAGATTTGGATATATCTATAATTGATGAACTCCCACCAAATAGAAAGAAAATAGAAACATATGCTGTAACCAAAAGCATGGAGGAAAGAATAAACAACTTTATAAAAAGAATATTGACGAAGGCAGACAGATATATGTAGTATGTCCACTAGTGGAAGAAAAAAGAGGAAGAAGATGAAACTACAAAAAAGACTTAAAGGCTGTAAAAGAATGGACCAAAATATATAAAGAGCAAATCTTTCCAGAGTATAGAGTTGAATGTGTATATGGAAAAATGAAACAAAAAGAAAAAAAGACGAAATAATGCAAAAATTTAAAGATGGAGAGATAGACATACTAGTATCTACTACAGTTATAGAAGTTGGAGTAAATGTGCCAAATGCAAATATAATGGTAGTAGAAAACGCAGATAGATTTGGATTAGCACAGTTACATCAATTAAGAGGAAGGGTTGGCAGAGAGGACAGTATCAGTCATATTGTGTGCTTAAATATAATAGCAAATGTTCACAAGTAGGGAAAGAAAGAATGAAGACAATGCAAGAAACAAATGACGGATTTGTAATTGCAGAAAAAGACTTAGAGTTAAGAGGAACAGGAGAATTCTTTGGAACAAGACAACATGGAATTCCAGAATTCAAAATAGCAAACCTGTTTGTAGATATGCCAATGCTAAAATCAGTACAAAGTGTAGCATTAAAAATTGAAAGTGAAGATAAAGGATTAACACAAGAGAAAAAATAAAAGGCTTAGAAAACTGGTAGACAATAAATTAAAAGCAAAGTGTTTCGCTATAAACCTTGACATTTACATAAAAAAAAGCAATATTATATATATGGTAAAAATAAGAAAGGAGAGGCCTATGTACACTCAAATGCTAACATCAAAAAAAGGTGGAGAACTTATAAGTTTTAAAGTAAACGGCGAAGAAAAAAAAATACATCAAGGCGAACAATGTATGGACGAAAACGGCAAAAAATATATTGGAAAAAGACATTCACCTGTACTATTCCCAATAGTGGGAAAACTAAAGAAAAAATCAAACACTAATTGGTGGAAGAACTTATGAACTTATGCAACATGGTTTTGCAAGAGATTTAGACTTTGAACCAATTACTAAATTAGACCACTTTCATTCTTATGTTTTAAAAAGTAATAAATATACCTTAACAAGGTATCCATATGAATTTGAATTATATAATACATATCGTACTGAGGAAAATAAATTAACTACAATATATAGAGTAGTAAATACAGGGTTAATAAATTTACCTTTTGGAATAGGTGGACATCCTGCATTTAAAATAGATGCTCAAGAGCTAAAAAAAGGAAATTACTATTTAGAATTTGAAGAAGACGAAGAGAAAATTCACTTTTTTATACTTGGTAGATGGACTAGTTGGAATAGACTATGCTAAAAGATAGAATAGTAGATAAAAGAAAAATACTTATAGATTCACATACATTTGATAATGATGCTTTTAATTATGAAAGGTATAACATCAAACAAAATAAGCTTAAAAAACAAAGAAACTGGCAAAACTTTATTAACTATGGATTTTACAGGCTTTCCATATTTAGCAATTTGGTCAAAACCAAATGCACCATTTATATGTATTGAACCATGGTATTCAACAGCAGATAGCGTAAAAAGTACAGGAGTGTTTACACAAAAAACAAGATATTATTTCGCTTAAACCAAATACTTTGTTTGAGTGCAAGTACACAGTAGAATTCTTTTTAGAGGTTAATTATGGGAAAAGTAATTTTAATAATAATAGGACTAATAATAGCAACAATTGGAGTGATATGCATTTTTGATGCAAGAGTTATAACTAAAAAAGATGTTTGGCTTTGGAGACCAAAACGAAGGCTCGACAGGGCTAAAAATATTAGGCTTTTTAGTGTCAATAACAGGTGCCTTAATCATATACTTTAATATATAAATATTACAATAATATTACAAATCTAGAAAACTATTGCAATTCTATAAAAAGTATAGTAATATTTCTCGAAAGAGGTACAAAAAATGACAAAGTTTTTAGGAAATAAATTGAAACTAACAAAAGCAAAGCAAGTAATTGCTTTTATTTATGATTTCTAATTGTCCTACTATAAATATTTTAGAAAAACACTAATAATACTATTAGTGTTTTTTATTTGTGCTTTGTACCAAAAAAAAAAAAGGAGGAAATGTTTATGAACGAAAGCAAAATGATTTTAGACGTAAATGAAAAGCCAACAATTGGCAAATGGATTATTTTAGCAATCCAACATGTTTTTGCTATGTTTGGTGCAACAATTTTAGTGCCAATATTAGTAAATTCAGCAGCAGGAGAGACAGTAATTACAATTCCAGTAGCACTAGTAACTTCAGGAATAGGAACATTGATTTATATACTATGCACAAAAGGAAAATCACCAGTTTATTTAGGAAGCTCATTTGCATTTATAACACCAATTGCAGCAGCCTTTTTGAAAGGTGGAACATCAGGAGCAATGACAGGAATTATGGCAGTAGGTTTAATTTATGTAATAGTAGCAACAATCATTCACTTTACAGGAAAGGGATGGCTTGACAAACTATTACCACCAGTAGTTATTGGCCCAATGATTATGATTATAGGCTTAGGGTTAGCACCAAGTGCTATATCACAAATAGGTTTAAGCTCAGGAACACCATTTGAATGGAAGGGCGTATTGGTTGCAGCAGTTTCATTCTTAGTAACGGCAATTGTAATGACTAAAGCAAAAGGATTTTTGAAAATAATTCCATTCTTAGTTGGAATTGTATCAGGTTACGTATTATCAATTTGCTTAGGATTAGTAGACTTTACTCAAGTAGCACAAGCAGGATTTTTCAGTATGCCAAATTTTGTATTGCCATTTAAAGATTATGCACTAAACTTTGGACCAGTGCTAACAATAGCGCCAATTGCACTTGTAACAATGGCAGAACATATTGGAGACCACACAGCATTAAGTACAATTATAAATAAAGATTTATTAAAAAATCCTGGATTAGACAGAACTTTATTAGGAGATGGTATTGCTACATTTGTAGCAGGAGCATTAGGAGGACCTGCTAATACAACTTATGGAGAAAATACATCAGTAGTTGGAATGACAAAAAATTGCATCAGTTTGGGTAATAGGTTTAGCAGCCATTTTAGCGATAGGACTTGGCTTCTTAGGTAAATTTACAGCAATAGTTTCAAGTATCCCACAACCAGTATTAGGAGGAGTTTCACTACTTTTATACGGATTTATTGCAGTAAATGGTTTAAAGGTACTTATTCAAAAACAAATAGATTTTGAAGATCCTAAAAATGTAGTAGTTGCTTCAACAATGTTGGTGTTAGGCTTAGGAGGAGCAGCAATATCAATAGTAAATGGAGATTTTTCACTTACTATTTCAGGAATGAGCTTAGCAGCAGTAATTGGAATATTGTTAAATCTTTTGTATACCAAACAATAAACCAGAAAAGGAAAAAAATTAAATCCAGCAGAAACAAAAAGAAGAAAAAGAAACAGTAGAAGTATAAGAAAGGAAGTTAAATATGGAAGTAAAAAGAATTGAAACATCCGCTAATTGAACATAAATTAGCAATATTAAGAGATAAAAAAACAGGAACAAAAAGAATTTAGAGAGCTAGTTAGTGAAATAGCAATGTTTTTTATGCTATGAAGCAATGGAAGAGGCAGACTTAGAAGAAGTAGAAATTGAAACACCAATTACCAAATTTAAAACAGGAAAATTAAATGAAGATAAATATGCCTTTGTTCCAATTTTAAGAGCAGGAATGGGAATGTTAGAAGGAATAACTAGAGTAATACCAAATGCCAAAATTGGACATATAGGAATGTATAGAGATGAAGAAACATTCGAACCAGTAAATTATTTCTTTAAAGTACCAAAACATATTGAAGAAAAAAAAAGAAGTAATTATATTAATCCAATGCTTGCAACAGGTGGTTCAGCAGTAGATGCAATAGAACTACTAAAAAGCAAAGGAGTTACAAAGATGAAATTCTTATGTATAATTGCAGCACCAGAAGGACTTGCAAGAGTACAAAAAGAGCATCCAGATGTTCAAATATATTGTGCACATATAGATGACCATTTAAATGAAAACAAATATATAGTACCAGGTTTAGGAGATGCAGGAGATAGAATTTTCGGAACAAAATAAATAACTTTAGGTGCCTTTGGGGACGGTGTCAAAAATCACCTTTTTTGATTCTGTCCCCAAAAACATTTTGAAATTATTGTATATTTTTTTTGTGAATTTGTTGAATTAAATATTTATTAAATATATAATACTCATATAATAACCGTGAAAGGAGAAAATATAATGAAAATTACAAAAAGTAGAAGGATTAGCTAATATTGCAAATGACATTAGAATAGAAATTATAGAACAAGTATATAACGCAAATTCAGGGCATCCAGGAGGCTCACTTTCTTGTGCAGATATTTTAGCTGTTTTATACTTTAACCAAATGAATATAGATTCAGAAAATCCAAATGCAAAAGGAAGAGACAGGTTTGTATTATCAAAAGGACACTGTGCACCAGCATTATATGCAACACTTGCAAGAAAAAGGATATTTTGACAAAGAGCTTTTAAAAGGCTTTAGAAAGGTAGAGAGCAATTTACAAGGACATCCTGATATGAACAAAGGTACCCGGCGTTGATATGTCAACAGGTTCATTGGGACAAGGATTATCAGCAGCGGTGGGAATGGCAATTGGTTCAAAGATGGAACATGAGGGATACAGAGTATATTGTCTACTTGGAGATGGAGAACTCGAAGAAGGACAAGTATGGGAAGCAGCAATGTCTCTGCAAGTAAAAATAAATTAGATAATTTGTGTGCAATTGTAGATTATAATACATTACAAATTGATGGAAATGTAGAAGAAGTAGCAGGATTAATTGATATAAAAGAAAAGTTTGAAAAAGCTTTGGATTTAATGTTATTGAAGTAAATGGACATGATATAGAAGCTTTGATACATGCTTTTGATAGTGCTAAACATCAAAAAGATATGCCTAGTGTAATTATTGCTCGTACGATTAAAGGCAAAGGAGTTTCTTTATGGAAGGAAAGGCAGAGTGGCATGGCAAAGCTCCGAATCAAGAGCAATATGAAGAGGCTATAAATGAGCTTAAGCTTCAACATATTATAGGTTAATTTGAAATATAATCAGCATCTTGCTTCGTTGAGGTGTATTTTTATATAAAAGGAGAAATATGAATATGGATTTAGATAATAAGATTGCTACTCGTGAGAGTTTTGGAAAGGCTCTTGTGGAGTTAGGTAAGGGAAATGAAAATGTAGTTGTTTTAACAGCAGATTTGGCTGGAGCAACAAAAACTAGTCTTTTGAAAAAGAATTTCCAGATAGATTTATAAATGTAGGAATTGCAGAACAAAATATGATAGGAATATCAGCAAGGACTAGCAACTACTGGTAAAATTCCGTTTGCTAGTACATTTGCAATGTTTGCAGCAGGAAGAGCATATGATCAAATTAGAAATAGTGTTGCTTATCCAAAACTTAATGTAAAAAATTTGTGGAACACATGCTGGAGTTACAGTTGGAGAAGATGGAGCAACACATCAAATGTTAGAAGATTTAAGCTTAATGAGAAGTATTCCAAATATGACTGTGCTATGTACTTCAGATGATGTACAAACTAAATGGGCTATAAAAGAAATGGCAAAAATTGATGGACCAGTATATATTCGCTTGGCAAGAGTTGCAACACCAGTTATATATGATGAAAATCAAAAGTTTGAAATAGGAAAAATGGTACAAATAGGAGATGGAACAGATGCTACTGTATTTGCAACAGGTGTTGAAGTAGCAGAAGCATTAAAAAGCCAAAAGAGGAACTTGAAAAGGAGAATATAAATATTCGTGTGGTTGATGTACATACAATAAAACCAATTGATAGAGAAATGATAATAAAATGTGCTAAAGAAACTAAAAAGCTAATTACTATTGAAGATCATAGTGTAATTGGAGGACTAGGCACAGCGGTTTGTGAGGTATTATCAGAAGAGCATCCAACAAAAGTAGTAAGAATGGGAATGCAAGACAGATTTGGAAAATCAGGAAAAAGCAGAACAACTATTAAAATATTTTAAATTAGATAGTGAAGCTATTATTGAGAAAGTAAAGGAGTAGAAAAACATAAAAGAGAGAACTATGAAAAACGAAAGAGAACAAATGCAGGAGTATTTGAAACAATATACAAATGCTAATTCAGATATACAAAAACCAAAATCAGTAAATAAAGCTGTAAAAGGCGTTAAAATAACAGTGGTAATATTAATAATTCTTACAATACTTATGTTAATTCCTATTATAGCATTTGTATATCCTTTAATATCGGTATTTTTTGAATAAAATAATTGTGAATTTTTTTGTGAATTTTTGTAAAAACAAAGAAATAAAAGAGAAAAGCAGAATAATTGCTTATTTAAGGCGAATTTATTCTGCTTTTTTCCAAAAAACTATTGCAATTATTGTATTTTATTGTTATGATAAAGGGGAATAAGAAAAAAAAGATGTCTAATCTTAGTTAGGAGTTATTCAAATGATAGAATTTAGAAATGTCAGCAAGACTTATGACACTGGAACAGAGGCTGTGCATAATGCAAACTTTGTAATAGAAAAAGGAGAATTTGCATTTTTAGTAGGAAGCTCTGGATCAGGAAAATCTACTTTAATTAAATTGATATTAAAAAAGAAGAGGAACCAACTAAAGGAAATATTATTATAAATGGAAAAGATACCACTTTTCTAAAACCAAAAAGAATACCATTTTTAAGAAGAAGTATGGGAGTAGTGTTTCAAGACTTTAGACTTTTACCAGACAGAACAGTATATGATAATGTAGCTTATGCAATGTATATTGTAAGAGCAACACCAAAACATATTAGAAGACCAAGTACCAATGATACTATCTTTAGTAGGATTAAGTAATAAAGCTAAAATGTATCCAAATGAATTATCGGGGTGGAGAGCAACAAAGAGTAGCTTTAGCACGTGCTCTAGTAAACAACCCATCTATGTTAATTGCAGATGAACCTACAGGAAACCTAGACCCTGAAACAGCATGGGAAATTATGTCTTTACTAGAAGATATAAATAAGAGAGGAACAACTGTAGTAGTAGCAACACATGCAAGAGATATTGTAGACAAAATGAAAAAAAAGAGTTATACAAATTGAAGAAGGCAATATCGTAAGAGATGATAGAAGGGGTGGATATAGCAGTGAGATATAGTATTTTTTTGGTTATTTAATAGGAGAAGGTTTTAGAAACGTATTTAAAAATAAAAATCCACAATAGCATCTTTAGTTATAATGTGTGCAACAATGTTTGTATTTGGACTTTTCTTTGCGGTAGGTCAAAATGTAAATCATATTACTAAAACAATTGAAGAACAACAAAGGAATGGAAGTTTTTATTTAAGATGAAGCAACTGCAGAACAAAAAAGAAGAACTAAAAAATAAAATAAGAAGTAATCAGTATGTAAATACAATAACTGAAAAGTCAAAAGAAGATGCATTAGAAGAAATGAAGGGAATGTTTAAAGATAGAAAGTCATTATGGGATACCTATGATGGAGAAAACAACCCATTTAAAGCATCGTTTATTGTAACATTAACTGATTTAACTAAGGCAGACAGGTAAGAACTGAAATAGAAAGCTCAAGCATAATATCAAGTGTAGAAATCAAATCAGATACAATAAATGCTTTAATAAAAATAGCAGATGGAATAAATATAATTACAACAATTATTTTAGTTATATTAGTATTTATTTCAATATTTATCATAACAAATACAATTAAACTTACAGTACATGCAAGAAGAAAAAAGAAATTTCTATTATGAAATATGTTGGAGCTACTAATGGTTTTATTAGATGGCCATTTATGGTAGAAGGTATGTTAATAGGACTAATATCAGTTCTAATTTCATTATTAATTTTAGCATTTTCATACAATGCAGTAATTACGCAAATAGAGCAATCATTAATAAATAACAGACTAAATATACCATTACTAACTTTCCCAGAATTGTTCCAAACTTTATTAATAGTATACTTAGTATTAGGCATTGGAATAGGAGCTCTAGGAAGTGCAATTTCAATGAAGAAATATTTAGAGGTATAAGGGAGAAAAAAAATATGAAAAAAAGATTATATCTATCTTATTAATATTAATTCTGTTGCAAATGGCTTGTGTTAGTGTATTTGCAACTACACGATCAGACTTAAATAATGCAAAAAACAATTTGAGTACAGCAACAAAAAATAAAAAAAGCAGTTACAGCTGAAAAAGAAACAATTTTGAATGAAATTGATGATTTGGAAGATGAAATTGCTGGTTACCAGGCTGAAATTACAGAATTAAATTCTAAAATAACTAAGATCGAGAAAAACATAAAAAGAAAAAAATAAAGAAATTGAAAAGCTACAAGAAGAATATGAAGATGAAAAAAAAAAACAATTACTAGCAGATAGATTAGTTGCAATATATGAACAAGGAAGAATAACTTTTTTAGATGTTCTATTGGCATCAGATAATATATGGGATTATATATCTATGAGCTCAAAGGTTCAACAATTAACAGATGCAGATAATGAGCAAATGGATAAAGTTGAGGCTCAAAAAAATGAAGTGGAAAGAGCCAAAAAAGCATTAGAAAAAGAAAAAAAGAAAGAATTAGCAGAAAGCAAAAAGTCAGTACAAGATAAACAAGCAAAAAGTTAAAGTTGCAAAGGACAAAAAAAAGAAGCTAAAGTAGCAAATTTAACCGCTGAACAAAAAAAGAAATTGCAAACTCAAATTAATAACTATAATAAAGAAATTCAAAAATTAGAGGAAGAATTAGCTAAAGCGGCTAACGA
>VOFJ01000239.1_pt1 | contig 64133 bp, 76 predicted proteins | sample 5384081 | NCBI WGS metagenome assembly VOFJ01 (sample SAMN12384729, study PRJNA508395) | human gut metagenome | isolation source: healthy gut I | host: Homo sapiens | reverse complement strand
CAGGTATTGCTTCGATTTCAGATTTTGTTAACTGATGCGGTGCCTGCTTGTAACCTAACATAAATAGATTACTTTAGCTTGCGGAGTATGACCAGAATATCTACCGATCAATTTGTTAGCTTCTTCAGCTACGCTCGGATCCACTGTTTTTGCACGTTGCGGTTTGTCAATCGCAAGTAAGTACATTTGTTCAAAACGGGTTCGTCGCTCCGGTTGGGACTCATTGCATAAAGATTAGCAATCGGGATGTATGGAGCACTTCAAGTTTTTCGTTGAAACCAATTGCTTTCCAATATGCTCTTGCTTGAGACGCCTTTTGGCAGCCAATACTGCTTTGCGGCGGCGTTTTTTCAGCTTTCTTCACATTGTCTGTTTCAGGTTCCACTGCTTCGTCAAAGAACTTCACAGCACCGTCGATATCACCTTCTTAAATGCCTGATATGCACATCCGGTGGCAGCCTTCTGCTGTCGGTTCCATCTTTATAAGCATAGAAGAGTGCCTGCAAATATGCTTCACTTTCAGTACATGTCATCATCTTCATGACAGCGATAGCCTTCTTCAAATAAGCAGAGTCCGTTTGATTGGCTTCAACTTTAGGACCATAAATACTTTGCAAAGATTCACAATCAGCAGTACCACTATTGATAAACATGGCTACAAGGTTATCTTTTTTACTTGTTGCAAAGCTTGTTTCTTAGCCGGATCATTTTCTGCAGCAATAGCAGCATCAACATATTCAGAGTCTGTCAGATAATCTTGGATAAATTGCTCCTTATGATTAGGATCAGCCTTCAACTTATTCAAAGACATATCCAGAAAATAGTGCAAGATAGGACTCTTGGAACCTTCTTTTTCTGCTTCAATAGACTCTTTCAACCATGCATAAGCCTGATTTACATCCAAATTAGGTGCATATGCAATATAACTAATAGCCTTACTTCCTTTCGTATCCCCTACAGTAGGTGTACCTTTCAAATGTTGGAAATTAGGTGTATATTGCATTCTCAGATCATATACTTCCATTAATTCATCAAAATACTTCTTGTAATCAGCAGAATTACGGTCTTTTATTTCATTTAAGAAAGCCGTCAATATTTTAATACCGTCATTAAAAGTATAAAATTTCAATGTCGGACATGCCTTCAGAACTTCTTTCCACGGCAAATATGCATCCTTAAAGTTACCTGCTCTCACCGCTTCATGAGAAATACTACTGTTCGAATTACAATCTTCAGTCTGTGCGAAAGCGCTGGTCACTCCACCCGAAAGGAGCAAGACAGCTACAAGCATCTTAATTTTCATTGTATTTAAATTTTAGTTGTTATATTTTTGGTCTATTCAATTTCCATTAATCCACTTTACGCTTGAAGAACCAACGTTCGTTAAAGGTTACTCCGATACAAATGCGCAATGTATTTTCGTTCAAGAACGCTGCCTGGGTTCCTTTGGTTCGCACATATTGCGCAGAAAGGCTCAATACGGAACGGGTTCTCGGTATGGGTAATCCAAAACCGGCAGTAACACCATATTCATCAGCGGCACGTACACCGTCTATCTTATAATAAGGTTTGGAATAATAAGCTCCCAAACGATACTTCACATGAGACAAATAACTTCTTCCCATAGGATTCGGCAGATACTCTGCACCAACGGATATTCTTCCACGATCGCAAAACGCCTCGTCATTGTTCATATAGCTCACTTTGCTCCAATTCTGGAACATCACATCCGCTCCTACCGTCAGACGATTGTCGTACACATACGTCACACCTGCACCAAATGTTGTCGGAATGCCGCAAGTAACAATAGTGTCCCTCGTTGCCGATGTAGCTCCCGTATTGCTATTACCAGTCTGCGTAACTTCGTACGCATCGTTACTCAGATCATGCCCCGGAGAAAAGACAACTCCCAACGTTGCAACATGTTTTTTCCCAAACTGGTGGGTGTACTGCGCTCCAAAATCCAACTTATAACTCTTTACAGCCACATTAGACTGTATTGTAATAGGAAATACACTTGAACTGGACGGAAAGGTCTCCGCAGCGGTTCTTGTTATATCTCCCCAAAGATACGAAAAATTCGCACCGACAGAAAGATTTTTAATTATTTTAAAACCTGCACCTAAATAAAGCTGATGCAACCTCCCTTCACCGGCATAAGTCGTACTGGCTAGAATTCTCCTGGGAATTCCGTGTTTTCCTGATAACTAGCCATTGTATAACCCACATTGGAATAAGGCAACAATCCTAAGCTCATGGCTCCCCATTTGGAAAGGCGGAACTGCATCGTGATATAGTCAAAACTGGAATTCTTGGCATTCCTTTTTTAACAGTTCCATCACTGAAGTTGGTATTCTGCATGGAAATCCCCCCATCAAAGATAAAAGTCAGCGAATCTACCGCCGTATAGGATGCTGGATTAGCGAAGTTAGTCTGGTACTTGTCTCGTAAACCATAGGCAATACCACCCATCGCCCTGCTGTTACTAGAGCCTTGTTCAGACAACTGTCCATATCCATATCGTGTATAGGGAGAATTTGTATTATTTTGAGCGACTGCCGCTCCTGATAATATCGTGAGCAAGAGCACTAACAGTGTTTGTCTATAGCCTGTCATTATTATAGTTTAAAATTCTATTTAATCCTTTCAACACTAAAAATCTGTCTGCAAAGATGATACTTTTTAAGTTTGTATCAAAAGAAAAATCATCCCCGCCCGTTAAAAAAACCAAAAGTTCAGGATATTTATGCTTCATAACCGTAATGTAACCTAAAATTTCATATTCAATACCCTTCAGTACTCCGGCACGGATAGCTGTATCGGTATCCTTCCCCATGGGCACCATCCGCCCCTCAAGAGCCACCATTGGAAGCCGTCCGGTAAACTGATGAAGCGCCTTGAAACGCATCTGCAGACCGGGAGAGATATTCCCGCCATGATAGCGGGCAGCAGCATCAACAAACTCATAAGTGATACAGGTACCGGCATCAATCACCAGTATATCCCTGCCAGGAAATTGCTCATTGGCTCCTACCACCGCCGCCATACGATCATACCCCAGCGTCCGGGGAGTTTCATAGAGGTTTTCTACCGGAAGAGAAGTCTTTTCATTGAGCCACAGAATAGGGACAGCCATACCTTCCAGTTGCGACAACACCTCTCTACTCAAATCAATGACAGTAGCCACTATCGCTTTTTCAATCGTATATGTACGGCATACTTCAGGCAACCGTTCCAACGTCAGATTGGAGTCATACACCACCTCCACGATACGTCCACCATCAAACACCGCCATCTTGGCGATTGTATTTCCTATATCAATAATGAGATTCACCGTATTGCATAAATTTAGCGGCGCAAAGATATAACATTAATATTGAAATTCAGCAGAAACCACCTCTTTATTAGAAGAACAACTGCACAAGAATTCTTATTCACATCCGCACCAAACAATCACAATGCCACTTCTACATTCTGTTGAAATTTATTAAAGCCACAGCATCATACCACAACCACCTGATTATCAATACAGCTAAATGCGCTACATTCAGTATACGACTGAGCCCTATTCAGTATACGATTGAATGGCATTCAGTATACGACTGAATCAGGTTCAATATACCACTATTTCTTGCACCCGTATCGTTTGTAAATAGAAAATACCTACCACTCGTACTCGACAGTTGATTCAAAACAACCAATAATGCGAATTAAGAATTGTATCAAGTTCATAATTAAAAAAGATTCTTCGGACACAGATGACCGGAATAACGCGAATAACCGCTTTAGTTCCTAATCACAAATTGGGATAATATTAGTTTTTTCCGTAAGTTTGCAGCATGAAACGAAGCCTACTTATACATATATATATAGTAATCTTTTTCTTCTGTTTGCCTTCAGCAAATGCCCAGGTGACACAACAGCAAAAGACTGCTGCAACAGACTCCGTACGCGTCAGCCTACTGACTTGCGCTGCAGGAGGAGAGATTTATTCCCTATTCGGACACACTGCCATACGGTACGAGAACTATACACGTGGCATTGACGCCGTCTTCAATTACGGCATGTTCAACTTCAACGCCCCTAACTTCATCTTCCGTTTTGCCTTGGGAGAAACGGATTATCAACTTGGAGTAACCGATTATGAGCATTTCGCCGCCGAATACAACTATCTGGGACGCGATGTCTGGCAACAAACGTTAAATCTAACAGAAGAGGAAAAAGAACGCCTGATAGCACTATTGACAGAGAACTACCGCCCTGAAAACCGAGTATACCGCTACAATTTTTTCTACGACAATTGTGCCACCCGCCCGCGGGACCAGATAGAGCGTGCCATCAACGGCACTCTGCAATACGCTGACAATATGACTGCTAACAGTACGGGAATCTCTTTCAGGGATTTGCTGCATAAATACAGTGAAGGCCATTTGTGGTCACGTTTCGGCATGGACCTATGCATGGGCAGCAAAGCAGACGAGCCCATCAACCGGCGGCTGGCAATGTTCGTCCCCTTCTACATGCAGGAGTATTTCAATAAAGCGCAGATTGTGGACAAAGAAGGACAAACACGGCCACTGGTTGCTAAAGAAGAAAAAATCGTAATAACGGGTAAAACACCAGCCGACTTCGTCAGCGGAGGCATCACACCGATGCAGTCGGCTTCGCTATTACTGATACTTGTAGCAGGCATCAGCATTTACGGCATACGAAGAGGGAAAACTCTCTGGGGCATAGACCTCATACTCTTTTTGATTGCCGGAATGGCCGGATGTATACTGGCATTTTTAGCACTATTCTCACAGCATCCGGCAGTAAGTCCCAATTATATATTATTTGTATTCCATCCATTTCACCTTTTCTGCCTTCCATTCATGCTATCCAGGGTACGAAAAAGGGAAATAAGCCGCTATATGCTGGTTAATTTTGCAGTTTTAACACTTTTTATAGGGCTTTGGACAATAATTCCGCAGAGAATTCCGCCAGCAGTATTACCTTTGGCACTGTGTTTGCTAATACGTTCAGCAAGCAACCTCATTCTGACATCGACAAAAAGATAAATGAAAAAGGGACTGATAACTTCCATACTCGCACTTACTTCACCGGTCTGCAAGCCCAACCGCTGCCTGCCACTCCAAAATTAGTGGTAACGTTGACGATTGACCAGCTGCGCACCGACTATATGGAAGCATTCTCTTCCCTATACGGAGAAAAAGGGTTCAAAAGACTGATGCGCGAAGGCAAGGTTTTCTATCAAACCGAGTTTCCCTTCAGCGGAACAGACCGCGCTTCTGCCATCGCCGCCATCTACAGCGGTACGACGCCTTCAATGAACGGCATCATCTCCCAGCAATGGATGAATACCAATACATTGCGCCCGATGAACTGTGTGGACGACCCCGACTTTTATGGGGAACTTCACCGACGAGAGTTCCTCTCCTTCCCAATTACTGACCTCTACTATTGCCGACGAGCTGAAAGTAGCTACCCGCAACAAAGGTCTGGTCTATGCCATTGCCCCCTCGCGCGATGCAGCTATCCTTGCCGCCGGACACTCCGGAAACGGTGCTTTCTGGTTGAATGAAAATACTGGTAAGTGGTGCAGTACTACATATTACAGCGAATTCCCATGGTGGGTAAGCCAATACAATGAACGGCAATCACCCGATTTTCGCATCCGCGATATGGTGTGGGAACCGATACATCCTATAAATAGATATACGTTCCTGCCCGAATGGCGGGACCAACCCTTTAAATATAAGTTCGACAGCGAACGGATCAATAAATTCCGCCGGCTGATTACCAGTCCCTTCATCAATGATGAGGTAAACTTACTCAGAGGAACTTCTGGAAAAGAGTACGCTTGCCAAAAGATGAGATACCGGATTTGCTGGCACTGACTTATTATGCAGGAAACTACAATCATAAGAGTACGCAGGAGTGTGCCATGGAAATGCAGGATACATACGTACGCCTGGACCGCAGTATCGGCTCCTACTCGACCTCATCGACCGCAAAGTAGGTTTGCACAATGTCATTTTCTGCATTGCATCTACGGATATGCCGACCCGGAAGCAGCCGACCTTGGCCTGTACCGCATCCCGGGCGGGGAATTCTACCTGAATCGCTGTGCCACCCTGCTGAATATGTATCTGATGGCTACGTATGGCGAAGGACAGTACGTAGAAACTTATCTATAACCAGCAGATTTATCTTAACCATAAAATTAATAGAGAGTAAAGCAACTGAATTTAGCGGAAATACAAAATAAATCCGCCGACTTCCTGATACAGTTCAGCGGAGTGAATGAAGCTTATTCCGCCCATCGCTTCTCCTGGGTTCATGGACTCCGGAAATAACAGAATACGCAACGGTTTCCATCGTAAGCGTTCCGGCGACCTGCTGATAGACGTGTTGCCCGGCTGGACTATCGTCAGCGAAAACGGCAACGAGAACAAGGTGGTACGTCATTCCTATATCCCCTGCACCGCTGATCTTCATGGGTCACTCCGTGAAACCGGTCATCATTCAGACACCTCCTGTCGACCATATTGCGCCTACACTGGCTCATTTCATGCGCATACGGGCTCCCAATGCCTCTTCTTCGGCCCCTATTACCGATCTTCGGTAAAAGATTCCTCACAAAAACCATGCGCAAAACATAAATAAATCAGCATTTTAATGTAACTTTGCGCGGATTTATAATCACTCTGCACAGCTTGGTAGCAGGTTTATGCTACTTTCCTTTCTCCGAAAGTGAAAAAGCACCGTGCAGACAATCAAGAAATAATAATAAACTAAATAATACAACATGGGATTTAATGAATTTTTAAGCTCGATTTTCGGAAACAAATCCACACGAGACATGAAAGAAATCAAACCCTGGGTAGAAAAGATCAAAGCTGCCTACCCGGAGATTGAAGCACTGGACAACGACGCCCTCCGTGCCAAAACGGAAGAACTCAAAAAATACATCCGCGAATCGGCTACTGACGAACGCGCTAAAGTGGAAGAACTTAAAGCGAGCATCGAAAGCACCGAACTGGAAGACCGCGAAGAAGTCTTTGCACAAATAGATAAGATAGAGAAAGAAATTCTCGAAAAATACGAGAAAGCACTGGAAGAAGTATTGCCCGTAGCTTTCTCTATCGTCAAAGCAACTGCCAAACGATTTACGGAAAACGAAGAAATCGTAGTAACCGCGACTGAATTCGACCGCCATCTGGCTGCTACCAAAGACTTTGTACGCATTGAAGGCGACAAGGCCATCTACCAGAACCACTGGAATGCCGGTGGCAATGATACGGTATGGAACATGATTCATTACGACGTTCAGCTGTTCGGTGGTGTCGTTCTGCACAAAGGTAAGATTGCGGAAATGGCAACCGGTGAAGGTAAAACTCTCGTTGCTACCCTTCCGGTATTCCTGAACGCGCTGACCGGAAACGGTGTGCATGTAGTAACCGTGAACGACTACCTTGCCAAACGTGACTCCGAATGGATGGGCCCGCTTTATATGTTCCACGGTTTGAGCGTAGATTGCATCGACCGCCATCAGCCGAACTCCGACGCCCGTCGTCAGGCATACCTTGCCGACATCACGTTCGGTACCAACAATGAATTCGGTTTCGACTACCTGCGTGACAATATGGCTATCAGCCCGAAAGACCTTGTTCAACGCCAGCACAACTACGCCATCGTCGATGAGGTTGACTCGGTATTGATTGACGATGCCCGTACTCCGCTGATTATCTCCGGTCCGGTGCCGAAAGGCGACGACCAACTGTTCGAACAGCTCCGTCCGCTGGTAGAACGTCTGGTAGAAGCTCAAAAAGCATTGGCAACCAAATACCTCTCCGAAGCCAAACGACTGATTGCCTCCAACGACAAGAAGGAAGTGGAAGAAGGATTCCTTGCCCTTTATCGTAGCCACAAGTGTCTTCCGAAGAATAAGGCATTGATCAAGTTCCTCAGTGAACAGGGTATCAAAGCCGGCATGCTGAAGACCGAAGAAATCTACATGGAGCAGAACAACAAGCGTATGCACGAAGTGACCGAACCGTTGTACTTCGTCATCGAAGAAAAACTGAACAGCGTAGACCTCACAGATAAAGGTATCGACCTGATCACCGGTAACTCCGAAGACCCGACATTGTTCGTGCTGCCGGATATCGCCGCACAACTTTCCGAACTGGAAAATCAAAACCTGACCAACGAACAACTGCTGGAAAAGAAAGATGAGCTGCTGACTAACTACGCCATCAAATCGGAGCGCGTACACACCATCAACCAGTTGCTGAAGGCTTACACCATGTTCGAGAAAGATGACGAATATGTTGTGATCGACGGACAGGTGAAGATTGTAGACGAGCAGACCGGACGTATCATGGAAGGCCGCCGCTACTCTGACGGATTGCACCAGGCTATCGAAGCGAAGGAACGTGTGAAAGTAGAAGCCGCAACGCAGACATTCGCAACGATCACTTTGCAGAACTACTTCCGTATGTATCACAAGCTGTCCGGTATGACTGGTACTGCCGAAACGGAAGCAGGCGAACTTTGGGACATCTACAAATTGGATGTAGTCGTTATCCCGACTAACCGCCCGATCGCAAGGAAGGATATGAACGACCGCGTTTACAAAACCAAACGCGAAAAGTATAAAGCCGTTATCGAAGAAATCGAAAAACTAGGAGTGCAGGCAGGACGTCCGGTACTTGTGGGTACGACTTCTGTTGAAATCTCAGAAATGCTGAGCAAAATGCTTACCATGCGTAAGATCGAACACAGCGTACTGAATGCGAAGTTGCACCAGAAAGAAGCTGAAATTGTTGCAAAAGCCGGTTTCAGCTGTGCAGTGACCATCGCTACCAATATGGCCGGCCGTGGTACCGACATCAAGCTGAGTCCGGAAGTGAAAGCTGCAGGCGGTCTTGCCATCATCGGTACAGAACGCCACGAATCACGCCGTGTGGACCGTCAGTTACGTGGTCGTGCAGGACGTCAAGGCGACCCGGGTTCTTCTGTATTCTTCGTATCTTTGGAAGATGACCTGATGCGTTTGTTCTCCAGTGACCGCATTGCCAGTGTAATGGACAAACTGGGTTTCAAAGAAGGTGAAATGATCGAGCACAAGATGATCTCCAACTCTATCGAGCGTGCACAGAAGAAGGTGGAAGAAAACAACTTCGGCATCCGTAAGCGTCTGTTGGAATATGACGACGTGATGAACAAGCAACGTACAGTAGTCTATACCAAACGCCGCCACGCCCTGATGGGTGAACGTATCGGTATGGATATCGTTAATATGATCTGGGACCGTTGCGCGAATGCGATCGAGAACAATGACTACGAAGGCTGTCAGATGGAACTGCTCCAGACATTGGCTATGGAAACTCCGTTCACCGAAGAAGAATTCCGTAATGAAAAGAAGGACACATTGGCAGAAAAGACATTCAACATTGCCATGGAAAACTTCAAACGCAAAACGGAACGCCTGGCACAAATCGCTAATCCGGTCATCAAACAAGTATACGAAACGCAGGGACATATGTACGAAAACATACTTATCCCCATCACAGACGGAAAACGTATGTATAACATCTCCTGCAATCTGAAAGCGGCTTACGAGTCCGAATCAAAGGAGGTGGTGAAAGCTTTCGAAAAGTCTATCCTGCTGCACGTTATCGACGAAGCATGGAAAGAAAACCTGCGTGAGCTGGATGAATTGAAGCATTCTGTACAGAATGCAAGCTACGAACAGAAAGACCCGCTGTTGATCTACAAACTGGAATCCGTAACACTGTTTGACGCTATGGTGAACAAGATCAATAACCAGACTATCTCCATTCTGATGCGCGGACAGATCCCTGTACAGGAAGCTCCGGCAGACGAACAACAGCCACGCCGCGTAGAAGTACGCCAGGCTGCTCCCGAGCAACGTCAGGATATGAGCAAGTATCGTGAACAGAAACAAGACCTCAGTGATCCGAACCAGCAGGCTGCTGCCAGTCAGGATACTCGCGAGCAACAAAAACGCGAACCGATCCGTGCGGAAAAGACGGTAGGACGCAATGATCCTTGCCCATGCGGAAGCGGTAAGAAATATAAAAACTGCCACGGACAGAATGCTTAACAGCAGTCCGATGTAAGATTATAATCTAAAAGAAAGCCTCAAACGGTTAAAAACTGTTTGAGGCTTTCTTTTATTCATCCAAAATAGTACTTTTGCTTAAACTACTAAAGATATCAAGACTATGGCAAAATTCTATTCACTGGCATTTGTTTCTCTGCTACTGTTGGCACTCGGCAGCTGTCAGAGCCTGGAGCAGATTTCTATTGACTATATGCAGCCCGGAGATATGACTTTCCCTTCTCAACTCCGTAAAGTGGCTATCGTGAATAACACCAGCACCGAACCGGATAACAAGCTGATCACACAGACCGAAAAGCCGAAAGAAAACGTACCCGAAATAAGCCACGCCACAGCGTATGCAAATGGTAACGTTAAGATTGCGGCTGAATCGCTGGCGGAAGAAATCGCGCATCAGAACTATTTTGATGTAGTGGTGATCTGTGATTCCGCTTTACGGGCCAATGACAAGTTTCCTCGTGAAAGTACATTGAGTCAGGAGGAAGTCCAACAGCTGACATCAGACTTGGGAGTGGACTGTATCATCGCAATGGAAAACCTGCAATTCAAAGCGACCAAAACGGTTCGTTATATCCGTGATTTTAACTGCTACCTGGGGACAGTGGATGTAAAAGCCTACCCGACGGTGAAGGTATACCTGCCCTCGCGCAGCAAACCGATGACTACGCTACACCCCACCGACAGTATCTTTTGGGAAGAATACGGAGGATCGGTAACAGAAACATTTGCACACATGATACCTGATGCACAGATGTTACGGGAAGCTTCTGAATTTGCAGGGACTATCCCTGTCAAACAGTTACTCCCTTTCTGGAAAACAGGCAAACGATACTTGTACACCGGTGGCTCCGTACAGATGCGTGACGCGGCAATCTTTGTCCGTGAAAATTCATGGGACAGAGCTTTCGAACTTTGGGAACAAGTGTACAACGGAACCAAGAAGGAAAAGAAAAAGATGAAAGCTGCCCTCAATATCGCTGTTTATTATGAGATGAAGGACAGCTTGGCAAAAGCAGAAGAATGGGCAGTCAAAGCACAGCAACTTGCCCAAAAAGTAGATAAGAAAAACATTCCCGAAAATGCGGCGTACGCCACCATTGACGATATACCGAATTACTACCTTACAACCCTTTATGCAAATGAATTAAAGGAACGTAACAGTCAATTGCCCAAGCTAAAAATGCAAATGGAGCGATTTAATGATGATTTTTAAGGAAATCATGCATTGATTATTATTTTTTTTATACCTTTGAGGTAACAAAAAGGAAGAACCTATGAAACTGAGCCAACAATCTCTGTCTACCATCGAATCGGCTATCCAAAAGGCAGCCGGCAAATATGTATGTGGCTGCGACCAGACAGCCGTAACAGATATTCATTTACAACCGGACCAAACATCGGGACAACTCACTATTTATAACGACGATGACGAGGAATTGGCTAATGTAATGATTGAAGAGTGGGCAACTTACGATGGAGATGATTTCATGGAAAATGTAGAGCCCAACCTGAAAAGTATCCTTTGCAGAATGAAAGATGCAGGAGACTTCGATAAAGTAACAATATTAAAGCCTTATTCATTTGTACTGGTAGATGAAGATAAGGAAACAGTTGCAGAATTGTTGCTGATAGATGACGATACATTGCTCGTGGATGACGAACTGCTGAAAGGACTGGATAAAGAACTGGACGAGTTTCTGAAAAATTTGTTGGAGAAATAAATATGTCCGATTGCCCGGCGTGGCCTTGCCGAAGCAATTATCATTTATAAAAAGAATAATCGGAAGTAAACAGGGGAATACCTTTTACTTCCGATTATTCTTTTTTCGTTTTATATGATTCGTACAAACTCAAGTTTCCCTATTAGGAGTGACTAAAAGTCGATAGTGCCTTAAATGGGAATGACTAAAAGTCGGTAGTATCTAAAACTCCCCTCCTTCGGGAAAGAGGGGTGGCTGAAAGCCGGGGTGGTAGGTAAACAAGGTTATCTCTAATTTACTATAAATAAAAGAATTGCGTATTCACCTACCACCTCCCCCTACGGGTACTCCTCCTTCCCGAAGGAGGAGAATTAAAATACTATCGACTTTTAGTCACTCCCGTTTAAGGCAGCACTACCGACTTTTTAGTCAGCCCTCTAGCTGAAAGCCGGAGCAGTGTAGGTAGATAAATTACTTTGCTTCAATCGCTGTCCGATAAACAGATTTTGCCGTTTCAATTACATTTTGTAACTTATGATCTGATGAATCATTTGTTTTGTTTTTCTCCGCCCATGCTTTCTCCATGCCATAGAAATTAATCGGTTCTTCCGCTGATTGGTCAAGTTTGCCGTCCAACTCCCGTTGTTTCTGCTCAAAGAAAGTTTTCCAACGTTGATAATACAAGTCTTTCAAAATCCCGCTCCACTCCCGATGGGAATAATCATGCAGACCTCCCTGATTAGCAGCTATACTGTCTCCCCAAACCGTGATCAGCGCAGAAGCATTCCATTCGTAAAGTTTCTTTTCTTCTTCCGTGGTTCCCAAAGAACGTGCGGCATTCAGCCATGAAGACGCCGAGAACTCCTTTCGGGTGGACAGCAAACTGTCCTGAGCTAATATTAACTCCAAAAACTGTTGTGTCTGTTTCCCGAAGCTATCCTTATCTTTCCGATCATAACTCTGAGAAATTTCTTCAAGCAGCACATTCCCCTTATCTGCCAGACTCTGACGCACCACGTCCACCAAATCATATTCAAAGTTATTATTTCCCTTGTACTGATCTGCAACAGAAAGTAACAAGCGGGCTGCCTTTGCCGTTGAATCAGGTGAATAGAATAACTTGGCATATCCCCATGTCGATGTTCTGTCCAGATGAAATCCCGGACGGGCACACAACAAGGATTCGACTGTCCCTTCCCCCTGATAATTCTTCGGAGCATTGTAAACTGTATGTTCCAGCGCACGCCATGCTTCCGCTACTTCCGGTGACAAATCATTTCCATACCGCGCTTTCAGATACGCTTGCAGCCATTCATCCGGTGAAAAACGTTCTTCCCGCCAAGGAAGTTCATACAGCAATTCAAACATCACCGGATTATTCTCGATTCCTTCCGGAGTAGCTCCTACCCCCCGCAGGGTTTTCCCGTTGACATGTACACAGGCGTTATAATATCCATTCACCAGTTGCTCCATCCGTCCGTGCAGACCGACATTACCGCCAAAGTTAAGCAACATACAATAAAGCCAGTCATGCTTGCCGAAACCTTTCTCCCGATACCACATCGACTCCGGATCACCCCATTGCGGGAAGCTTTTCACTATACAAATCCAGTACCAGCAAATCACTGGAATCGAGCGTGTTGACCATCGCTTCCCGCGGATTCGCCTGCCATGCCTGCATCACCCACACAGCCTCCGGATTCGCTTTCTTCATAGCACCCATAATAGAAGTTCCCGCCTTTGCCAAGTCTACTCCTTCCGTATTTCCTCCTTCATGAAAGGGGTCCATACTGTAATACTTTGCTTTTCCGTACAGTTTCTCCAACTCCTCATAATACATGGCAGCAAATGAATCGAAATGTTCATCTTCCGTAGAAAGAAAGGCCGGACGAGGGAAACCGCACCATTTACCGGGATCGGCAATCTGATACCCCAGTTTCTCTCCGATATTACGGGGAACCATTCCTGCATATCCGGGGAATACCGGTTCAATGCCCAGCTCCCTCATTCGGGCAATGATCTTCTTTTGCAGTGCTTCCTGTTGCCGATACCAACTGTCGGGATTCGGTCCACCCCATCCTTCCAGATTATTCATCTGCCACCATGCCATAAAGGCAGGACCGGAAATAAACTCATTGATCTCCTCCGTCGTATATCCGATACGTTTCAGCAGATTATACCAGACAACCTCCATCCCTGTTATACTCAAAGGCATATTGATGCCGTGCATCGCCATCCAGTCTATCTCTTTTCTCCCAGCGTTCCCAGTCCCAGAAAGCCATGGAGTAAGAATAGGTACAGTAATTCAGGTAATATCGATTCTTCATAGCCGTCGCCTGTCGGATTTTCTTTTGAGGCAGAGGCAGTACTTCCGGCAATTTCTGCGAGGGATTATTCCACGAAAGATGAATACCTGCCACGTATTTCAGGTACCAATTCAAGCCCGTAGCCAGTGAAAGATCGGAGTTTCCGGTTATCAGTACTTTGCCATCCTTGGAGTCTATCTCAAAGTAGTCCTTTGCCGGATCGGCTTCATCAGTAACCAACCGGAAAAGGATTTGACCTTTCGACGTATTCTCCGTCACACGTGCTGCCAATGAATCGATTGGAGCAGACGTGGACTGGCAACTTGTATACATTACAACAAAACCGAATAATAAAAGTAATAGAAGACGCATGTTCATAGTCATTATTTTTTTAAGGGTCATCAAATGTGTTTGAGCGTTTGAACCCCTAAATATATTTCAAATTTCCGATTACTGAAAATAAAATGTAGTTCTTTTTATACTGATACACATTAAATAACCTCCAATATATGAAAAAGTCGGAAAGATATAGCATTGGCTCTAATAAAGAAAGAAGATGTGTCAAACAGTTATTTGCACATCTTCTTTCAATTTGTGTTTCAGTTAATTATTACTCCCATCCCGGATTATTGGGGGCCAGTTCTGGGTTTAATGCGATTTCATTAGTAGGCACCTGATACAGATAATACTTATCTAACCAACCTTTACCTGCTACCAAAGGATCATTATACATATAGATAAAACCTTCTTTCTTTCCTGTTGTATCAGCGTATCCTTTTTCAAGATCAACAAACTGTCCGGAATCGCCAATCTGCTCTTTAGTAGCCCATTGACCATACTGTATCTTATTGATAAACCAAGGTGCCTTTTTCCAGCGGCGCACATCGTAGAATCCAAATCCTTCACCCATCAATTCTACTATGCGCTCGCGACGAATCTCCCACAATACAGGGTCTACGGTCTGGTCGCGCTTCGGATCAAATCCGGCATTTATCTCGGCCACTTTCATATGGGCAACTCCCACCCGATCGCGTAACTTATTGATAGTAAGATCAGCAACAGTCTGATTGAAGCCCTCGGCACCTGTACCACCTTTTTCAAATTTAGCCTCAGCATAATTCAACATCACTTCATCAATCTTGAACAAAGGTACATCTGAGGTCCCTTCATTCTCTTTCGAATTGTCCCATACATTATAGTATCTGTACACATAGTTACCGCTACGGGCTACGAGGAAACCTTGTCCGCCATTGTTGGTGAAGAAGTGAGGCATTCCTTTCAATATAGCAGTAGACCAGTTCATCAATGGGAACACTTTATGTTTACCGGCTTCCCCATTTCCGCCCCCGAAACCTGTGTAACGGGTAATGCCCATGATATCCATAAACTCACGGTCCTTGGGATCAGAAGTATACTCCCAACTGGTATTATCGGCACTTGGGATCACCTTATAAGGGGGAGCTACAGTCTCCAGCAGACGAAGGTCACGATTGCGGAAAGTAGCATTCATACTATTATCCCCGTCCTGCGACCATTCATATTCCGAGCTGTTATGAATCGTTTTACCATCTTTACAAAGATACATATCAATGATGTGTTGCGGCATTTCCACATTATGGGTGGATGTCCGTTCAACATGAGTCAGTACATAATTAGTCAGTTCTTTTTCTACATATTCCTTATACAGAATGATGCCTTTCATTCCTTTCAGGTCAGATGTCAGCATCTCTCCCCAATCACTGTTCAGTTCGGGATAAGAATCCATCAGTTTCTTGGAATAAGTGATACAAGCATCAAAGTACTTATCTTCGTCCCCCCAAAGCATGATATTTACGCCATGTACCTTCAAAAGGCAGAAACGGGAAAGAAGAGCACGGACAACATGCACATTGATCGTATTTTCACCGTCACCTTCTTCTTTTATATGCTCTTCAGCATATATCAAATCGTTCAATACATGATCGGCAACTTCTTTGCGAGGTGTACGGGGACCATATGCTATTTCCTTATCCGAATCACCCCAGTTACACGATCTACCCAAGGCACATCACCAAAACGAGCTATCAGTTCCGAATAATAATAGGCACGGAAAAAATATCCCACCGAACGCCAATGTTCCTTGTCCGCATCCGTCATCCCTGAGTTATCGATATTTGCTAACATGACATTGACCCGATAGACGAAACTGAATGCCCATCCATTGCCCGATGACGAACTGGATACATTTTGAAAAAGCATACGGATTACCGTCACCCTGACGACGCATCAGATAACCTGCATAAATATCGCTTGTATAGGATGTGGCACTGGCATAGGCTCCGTTTGTTCCGGGAATACGCAGGATATTAGTATTTGTAAATACTCCATATAATCCCCAGGCATAGGTCTTGAAAGTATTATAATTACTGAACACTGTCTGCTCCGTCAACGAAGTATCCGGATAGCGTTCCATAAAACTATCGTTGCATGAAGTAAACCCGATAGCTGCTGCCGCAAGCATAGTATATATTATTTTTTTTCATAACCAATTCTAAATTAAAGAGTAACATTAAAACCAAAAAGAAATCGTACGATAGAAAGGATATCCCCAAGACAGGCGTTCCGGGTCATAACCCTTCATCAGCTTAGTAAATGTGTGAAGGTTCTCACAACTTACGAACGCTTTCAAACTCGTTAATGTAATAGGTGCTAACCAGCTCTTCGGGAAATTATAACTCAAAGTCACATTCTTGACACGCAGATAAGAGCCATTCATCAGATACTTCGTTTGCGCACGTGTATTGTAACCGGAGTTGTTTCCTTGCCCGTAAATACGGAAATATTCCGCATTCGGATTGGCTGCCGTCCAATCACCATTGGCAGAATCTACCGGTTTCCAATAATCCAGCTGGTCTTTAAAGAGTGAACCAAACTGTCCGGAATTAAACGGCCAGCGGCGTGCATCACTGATCCATACATCACGTTTACCTACTCCTTGCAGCAAAACACTCAGATCAAATCCTTTGTAATTGACTCCCAGGTTTATACCATACTGCAAACGCAAAGAGTTATTACCGATTATCTTGCGGTCTCCCGGATTGTCAAAGGTTCCGTCTCCCGTATCAATGCGATTCGTACTCGATCCATCATCACGCAAATTCTGGTACTTGATGTCGCCGGGACGCGGACTTACTCCATCCACTGTCACCACTCCTTCTTTCAATTTCCAGGTATTTGTATCTTCAAAGTCATCGGCTGTATAGTAACCATCCGTTACATACCCCCAGATAGAACCGATTTCATATCCTTCATAATAATTATTCGTGCCATCACTTTTCAGGATAATCTTGGATTCATTATGGTATTTGGTAACGACTGTTTTAGAGTCATAAAGATTGAAGCCTACATTATAGCCCCATGCACCGATTCTATCTCTCCAGGGTCAATGACAATTCCCAGCCTTTCGTACGCAAGTCGGCGGTATTCTGCAAAGGTGCGGAAGCACCTACCACTGACGGCAGCTCAGCTCCCGGAGCAAGCATATCTTTCGTATCACGACGATACCAGTCGAAAGTACTTTGCAAACGTCCGTTCAAGGCAGTTATATCAAAACCAAAGTCCAATGTTTCTACCGTTTCCCAAGTAAAACTATCACTGACCAGTCCCGGAGCATTCAAAGTCAGCGGCTTCGCTCCATTCACCAGCCATGCCACATCCTTCTTTTCCACTTGCGACATAGTCGGAACAAATTTATAAGGATCAATACCCTGATTACCTATTTGCCCCCAGGTTCCGCGAAGTTTCAGATCGCTTAGCCAGTCACCTGCAACCGGTTTCATAAAGTTCTCGCGGGCAATGTTCCAACCCACAGATACAGAAGGGAAGAAACCGAAACGATTTTTTTCTTCGGGAATTTAGACGAGCCGTCATAACGACCATTGGTCTCAAACAAATATTTGCCTTTATAATCATAATTAACACGATAGAAAGCACCACGCACGGTATACACGCGATGATCATCTGTAATAACCTTTTTATTCTCACCGGTAGCCGTACTATGTGACGGATACTTCTCGTTAATCATATCATAAGAATAAGTATACAATTTCTTCCAGTCACTGGATTCTGGTTGAAGCCGCCCATTAATGACAAGTTATGCGTATCATTCCATGAATATCTATAATTAGCATACAGGTTGATGGCATTATAATCAGTACTTTGGTGAGTCGTCTCCAGAGAAGAAGTAGTGGCAGTCTGTATTTTTGCCAGCTCAACCGTTGTATAATCAATGGAAGCCTTATTCACATTCTGATTACTCCATGTCTTGTCAAATGTATATTCAAATGCCACTTCAAGCCCTTTCAATGGTTTCAATACCGTTTTTTGACAGGATACGGGCATTGTCTCTGATTGTATTGTTATCCGTTGCCATTCTCAAAACGTTGGAAGGCGTATTCGTCATCAGGCTGGTGCCGTCAGGCAAAGTCAGGGAGCCTTCGGGATATACAACCGGCAAACGCATATCATACAATCCGGTCTTATCCGAAGTCACAGGCATATTCTTGTCACTCTGAGCATAGCGTATATCTACAGACTGAGTCAGCCACGAGGTGATTTCGGCAGAAATATAGGCACTACCCGACAAACGTTTGTAGCGGTCTTTATCGGTGATCAAAATACCTTGCTCGCTATTATAACCAAGGGACAGACGATAAGCCAGCTTATCAGTACCACCACTCAATGACACATTATGTGCTTGCAGAAAACCGTAATCATCAAGCATATTGGCATACAGGTCTTTCTCATTCAGATAATAATTCAATCCTGTTTCCGGGTCTACATATACCCCGTCTCCGGTAGTCTGGAATTTACCCGGATTCTTACGATATTCGGTCAGGTAGTTCATCCATGTTTTGATATCTTGCCCGGTGTAGTATTTACCGGCATTGAACTCGCCATCCAGGTAAGCCTGCATCCACTCCAGCCCGTCAGCCTGTTCCGGACGATTGATAGAACTCTGGAAACCAAAATTAATTATTATAATTGACATGAAACCCGTCGCCTTTCTTCGCCTTCTTTGTAGTCACAAGTATTACACCGAAAGCGGCACGCGCACCATAGATAGCGGCCGAAGCAGCATCTTTCAACACAGAAACACTTTCGATATCTTCGGGATTCAACATATCGATATCCCCCGGAACATTATCTATCAACACCAACGGACCACCGCCATTGATAGAAGTCGTACCACGAATATTGAATGATTTGCTCTGTCCCGGACCGGCAGCATCATTATTAGGAGTAATCTGAAGTCCCGGCATCGCACCCTGCAGAGCACTCATGGCATTTACAACAGGACGACTCCCCAGTACATCATCCATCTTTACCTGAGATACCGCACCGGTCAAGTTCGCTTTCTTCTGTACACCAAAACCAACTACTACCACTTCGTCCAGACTCTGTGTGTCCTCTTTCAATACTACCGACAGCGTCTTTCCCGGAGTTACTTTCAGGGACTGTCCTTGATAACCAATATAAGAAATTTCAAGAATGGCGTCTTTTGAACCGACATTCAGGGTAAAATTACCGTCCATATCAGTGATCGTGCCATTGGAGGAGCCTTTTTCTATCACACTGGCACCGATTACCGGTTCACCTGCCGCATCCACAACTCGTCCGCTTACTTTTTTACCTTTTCCTGATGCGCCTGTTCGACAGAAGCCAACTCCGTAGACAGAATGATCTTTTTATCTATTACCTTATATTCTACATTCGTATTTTTAAATACTTCGTCAAGAACTTTAAAGATATCATTACGGTCAGCGGAGATTGTCACCAACCGTTTCAAATTTATATGAGCATTGTTGTAGAAGAAACTAAATTCTGTTTGCTTCTCTATCGCTCTTAATACATCCTCAACTGTCTGATTACGTACATTCATCGTAACCTTTGCAGATTGGGCATAACTATCTGTCGCATTAGTTAATCCGACAAAACAAAATAAGAATAAAATAACCAGTCTCATAGTACGTGGGATTTTTTTCGAGGTTAGCCAAAAAGACTTTACCACCCTTAAAACTTGGATGCTAAAATTGTTTTGCATAATTTTGTATTGATTTAAGTTGAAAATGAGTTAACTATGCTTGTCTGCCAAACAAGCATTTTCAATTGATTCATTTTAGTATGGGGTAGATCTGCCAAAATCTTCCCATACTTTTTTCTAAGTGGGTTTTGCTTTCATACTACTAAATTGTTAAAGGTTAATCAATAAATCTCTATTATCTCTTTTTTTTTTTCTGTCACTTCCATCCTTGTCATCATTGATATGTTTCCAGCGTATTTTGGAGGATACTTTAAAATATTCCAGAATCTTCTCCAAACGTTGATTTGTAAAGGTTCCCGTAAACGAACTATTCTTCAGTTTTTCGTTCTTAATAACGAATTTCACGCTATATCTTTTTTCCAGCATCCATAATGCTTCTTCCAAAGGTGTATTATCAAGAACAACTTCTCCATCTTTCCAAGCCAATTCTGATTTTCCCGAAGTTTTATAAAGGTGGACTTTATCAGTCTCCGAATCATACACCAGCTTCTCTCTTGGAGATAAGAACACATGTTTCATCCCAGCATCTTTCTCGAACATAAAATCTACTTTCCCTTCAATCAAAGTTGTAATAACCTCTGTATTCTGTTCATATGCTTCCACATTGAAACATGTACCCAATACTTCTATCTGTGATTGATGTGTAGTAGAAAGGATAAATTTCTTTTCCGGATCTTTGGCCACTTCAAAGTATGCTTCACCACTTAACGTCACTTTACGGAAATCTCCATTAAAGCGAGAAGGATAAGACAAAGAAGATTCCGAATTCAAATAAACAATTGTACCATCGGGTAATGTCAACGAAGTGGTCATTCCAGGACTAGTCTTAACTTCCATCATCTCCGCTACCTCACCAGTATCCCCTTTCCAATTCTGCCATATAAATAAGGTAAGAAGCGGAATAAATAGAATTGCAGCAGCACGTTGTGCCCCCACTCCCACCACACTATCCTTCTCACTTCACGGTCCGACATTTTTTCCCTTTACTTTCAGTAAAGCTTTCTCCGTATCAACTTTCTTCATTACCTGAACCGTGTCCACAGCCAAATAAAGGGCAAAAGTCTGAGTAGCAACTCGTTTATTCTCCTCCGACTCGTCCATCCACGCTTCCACTTCCAGACGTTCCCCCTCGCTCAACCTCCCCTCACAATAACGAGGAAGCAATTCTTCTATTCTATTATTATCTAATTCTTTCATCCTTTATTCTACCTTTTATTATATGACAAGACCAAACCATGACATTCCTAAACGAAAACCTTATTTTTTTCAGAAAATCTTTATTTTATTATAAAAAAGCTATATTTGCAGCAAATTAGAATTTAATAAATGAAGGAACTACGCATAAAGAGGAATGACCCTCAATTATCTGAAATACAGCGTGGAGGCCTAAAAGCCTTTGAAATGCTATTCAGGCAATACTATGCAGTGCTATGTGCCTATGGTCATAAATATGTTGACTTTCACGATGCAGAAGAAATTGTGCAAGACTCCCTTCTATGGATATGGGAAAACCGGGAAAACCTAATTATTGAATCATCATTAAGTTCTTATCTCTTTAAAATGGTACATCACAAGGCTTTAAATAAGCTTGCACACATTGATGCCATCAAACGTGCTGATACGCGTTTCTATGAAGAAATGCAAGAGATGATACAGGATATGGACTTCTATCAAATTAAAGAGCTAACCAAACGTATTGAAGAAGCGGTTGCTGCATTACCGGAAAGTTATCGGCAAGCATTTGTTATGCATCGTTTCCGGGATATGAGCTACAAAGAAATTGCAGAAACATTGGAAGTGTCTCCAAAGACTGTAGATTATCGTATTCAGCAAGCACTCAAACAATTACGCATCGATTTAAAAGATTATCTGCCATTGCTGCTTCCTTTACTGTTTCCTTAATATAAGTGACTCCTTCCAATAAATTGGATTCGTACCTATTAAATCTATACCATCCTTCAACTAAATAGAGAAAAACGGTCTCTTTTTTAGGTAAAGTTCTTTTTTGTCTATCAATTAAAGCTATAAAACAGAAAATAGTAAATCTGTATTTATCTATAGTACAAGCTGATACAGATCATAAATTCTCAACCATTCTCATCATGATGAGAATTATTTCTCACCACAGTGAGAACTTTTTCTCATCACAGTGAGAATCTTTTCTCATTGCATTGAGAATTTTTTTTTTTTTCTCATTGCGGTGAGAATATTGTCTCATCGTAATAAGCTGACCAAAGTCTTGGAAGTCTGCAATACATAAAACAAACAATCATAAAGGATAAGAAGACAGATACAATCCTATTCTTGCCGATAAGGCAGCGTAAACCAGAAAGTAGAACCTTTGTTTTCTTCTGATTCAACTCCAATCGTCCCTCCTAAGCGATCGATAATCATCTGACAAATGGAAAGTCCCAAACCTGTTCCCTGAACAAAAAAAGGATTGTATTTCACAAACCTTTCGAATACATGCTTGCATTGCTCTTCTGACATGCCGCAGCCTGTATCCGAGACATAAAAGCAAATTGTATCGGCATCCTTCAGACGATATCCCATTCTGATAGAACCTGTCTGAGTAAATTTAATAGCATTGATGACAAAATTGGAAATCAGTTGTATCAAACGATTCTTATCTGTATAAAGGGTACATTCCGGCAGACGTTCGGTAAAAGTAAGAGTAACAGTTTCTTTTTTCAAGCGAAGCCTCATGCTCTGTTCGATTTCTTCCATCGTCTGGTTGACATCTATCAATGACGGACAGAAGTCAAAAGTGCCGGCTTCGATTTTGGACATGTCCAGAATATCATTGATCAGTTGAAGAAGCAAGTCGGTATTTGTTTCGATGATGTCTGCATATTCGCGCATCTCCTTACGATCTTCTATATCCGGCAACATATTCGAGAAGCCGACAATCGCATTCAACGGAGTGCGGATTTCATGACTCATATTAGCCAGAAAGGCGGATTTCAACTGATTCGCCTGCTCCGCCTTTTCCATTGCCTCACTCAGACGAGTGTATGCCTTGCGAAGAATACGTATATAATAGGCGATCGCTGCTATCAAAATAAGAAGGAAAATGGAACAGGAAAGGATTTCAACACAGTATTGATGAAATATACTTTTAGGTTCGTTGACATAAACAGCTCGTTCAGGATAAAGGTGATAGGGAATATTGTAGGATTCCAGCACTGGATAACAGAGGTAGGCACTCGCCTTCCCTCCTATACTTTCGGGAATGTCCTCCGCCTGTTCTCCATGCAACACACGGTCAATAATTTCAAGTAAGGAATCGCCGAATGATTCTGCAGAAACGTAATAGCCTCCTGCAAAAAGTATTATTGGACAGGTCTTCGGAAGAAAGCAGGAACAAGGGAGAGGACGTAAAATTGGTGATAATCTCCTGAATATGATCAAAAAGATAATTATTATCTTCTTTTTATTATGCGACTCAAACCAGGAATAATAAATAATTCCGGTGTTTGCTTTATAGCTGCGCAAGGTGTCCAGAAGCATTTCTGTTGACAAGTGAGTGGTAGAAAGCAATTCTAAAGGCAGGTTTGGAAAATGCTTTTCAACAGCTTCTTTCACGTCTCCGCGGGTTTCTTCACTGATGTAGCGATCGTCCGAGATAAATGCCAGGCGATCCATATCAGGTATCAGGCTATAGATCAGTTCAACGGTTTCCTTCACATAGTAATGCTGTTTCAGGGTAGTCAGGTTGTAGCCTTTTCTCCACTCTTGGGCGGGGACACTGTTGGTCTCATTCAACGAGGCATGAGAGAGCAGAATATCCAAGGTAGCAGGCAGGCGGTCACGGGAGTTCGTTATGATCACTGGAACATCTTTCCATAGGTCATCAAATAAAGGACGACAGACAATCCAGCCCGGATCACCAATTATCACAACAGCGGCAGGAGGAAGCGGATATTTCTGGACGCAGATGCTCGATGACTGCATTTACCTCCATCGTATCCTGCAAGGCCGGGACAGACAATGATTCCGCTCTGGCAGTTATTCCCCTGTTCCTGAAGAACATCGTGCACATACCAATAGAAGTTTTTAGCCCAGGGAAGGTTGAAGTTAATAGAATTCAAAACCAATATTTCTTTATCTGATCTCCCATTATCTGCCAACATAGGGGAAAGGAGTCCTTCGAAAAGAAGAAAGAACGCACCTGTTAAGCATATTCGCAGTAATTGTTTCATTTTGCTGTGTGATTAAAAAGTGGAAGCAAAGATAGTATTATTTTTATCTTTTAAAAAGAAAGGCATCCCAAATCTATCGGGATGCCTCTCCATTACATATTTTTATGTATCAGTTCATTATGCCTTTTTTAAAGCTGCGATGCTTTCTTTCAAAGAGCTGATGATACTTTCCGCATCGGCCTGCTTCTTACGTTCCATTTCGAGAACGGCTGCGGGGGGCGTTATTGGACAAATTTCTCATTATTGAGTTTCTTCAATACGCCTTGCAGGAATCCTTCCTTGTGCTTCAGTTCAGCCTCCATACGGGCGATTTCGGCTTCTACATCAATCATATTGCCTAGTGGCACAGCGTATTCGGTAGTTCCTACCATGAAGGAAGAAGCACCTTCCGCCTTGCTCTCTACCACTGTAATGGAAGAAAGGTTACACATCTTCTGGATCACCGCATTGAACTCTGCAACCGGATTTTCGCCCAGCACCTGCAAGTCAAGCGGTTCTTTCTTTCTGAGCTATGTTCTTTTGCAGACGGATGCTGCGGATATTACTGATAACTCCCTTGACAACTTCAAACTGCCGGATAACGAATGCGGTGTCTACATAAGTATCCATGCTCAATGCACTTACCATCAGACTTTCTCCTTCTTCCGCATTACGTTCGTACATCTGTTGCCACAATTCTTCTGTGATGAACGGCATAAACGGATGAAGCAGATGCAACAGGTTATCGAGGAAGCAGAGAGTAGCGCTATAAGTTGGTACGGTCAATTCCCTGTCCGTAAGCCGGCTTAATCATTTCCAGATACCAGGAAGAGAATTCGTCCCAGAACAGTTTGTAAACAGCCATCAGCGCTTCACTCAGACGGTACTTACTGAACAAATCAGCCACTTCGGCAGCCACTTCATTCTGTTTGGCCTCAAACCAGTGGACAGCCAGTTTAGCAGCGTCCGGAGCCTGAATATTATCGTCAACCGTCCAGCCCTTGATCAGACGGAAAGCGTTCCATATCTTGCTACAGAAATTACGTCCCTGTTCGCAGAGCGCGTCGTCGAAAAGAATATCGTTTCCGGCGGGAGCTGCCAGCATCATTCCCATACGGACACCGTCGGCACCATATTTCTCTATCAGTTCCAACGGGTCGGGAGAATTACCGAGGGACTTGGACATCTTACGTCCCAACTTATCACGGACAATACCCGTAAAGTACACATTCTGGAACGGCATCTTACCTTCATATTCATAGCCTGCCATAATCATACGTGCTACCCAGAAGAAGATAATATCCGGACCGGTCACCAGGTCACTTGTCGGATAGTAGTAATTGATTTCCTCATTACCCGGATTATTGATACCGTCAAACAGAGATGGGCCACAACCAGGAGGAGAACCAAGTATCCAGGCAGTCCTCGTCCTGACGAAGGTCATCCATCGTCAAAGCGGCGTTTCCGTTTTCTCTTTGGCTTTAGCCAGCGCTTCTTCGGGAGTGACGGCTACCACACATAGCCACCTTCCGGCAAAAAATAAGCAGGAATGCGATGCCCCCACCATAACTGGCGGCTGATACACCAGTCCTTGATATTTTCCAACCAGTGCTGGTACGTATTCTTATATTTGGCAGGATAGAATTTCAACTCATCGTTCATTACCGGAGGCAATGCCATATCGGCAAAATGCTGCATTTTGAGGAACCACTGCATAGACAATTTCGGTTCGATCACTACATTGGTACGTTCCGAGTAACCTACTTTATTTGTGTAGGCTTCTGTCTTTTCGAGCAATCCGGCAGCAGCCAGGTCCTTCTCAATCTGCTCGCGCACATCGAAACGGTCCATACCGATATACAAGCCGGCAGCTTCACTAAGCGTTCCGTTATCATTGAAGATGTCGATGCTCGGCAGATTGTACTTCTCACCCAGCATGTAGTCGTTCACATCGTGGGCAGGAGTTACCTTCAGACAACCGGTACCGAACTCTATATCTACGTAATCGTCCTCGATAACAGGGGATAACACGGTTTACCAACGGAACGATGACTTTCTTTCCTTTCAGCCATGCGTTCTTGGGGTCGTTGGGGTTGATGCACATGGCCGTATCCCCCATGATTGTTTCGGGACGGGTTGTTGCGACAACCGCATAACGGCCTTCCGGATCACCTTCCACCTTGTAGCGGAGGTAATACAGTTTGCTGTGCTCTTCTTTGTAAATCACTTCCTCGTCAGAGAGGGCAGTCAGAGCTTTCGGGTCCCAGTTCACCATGCGTACACCACGATAAATCAATCCCTTATTGTATAGGTCTACAAATACTTTCAATACACTTTCGCTACGCTTTTCGTCCATAGTGAAAGCGGTACGATCCCAGTCACAGGAAGCACCGAGTTTACGCAGCTGCTTTAAGATGATGCCGCCGTGCTCGTCAGTCCATTCCCAGGCATGCTTCAAGAACTCGTCGCGGGTAAGGTCTGTCTTCTTGATGCCTTGTGCGGCGAGTTTGTTCACCACCTTGGCCTCGGTAGCAATGGATGCATGGTCGGTTCCCGGCACCCAGCAGGCATTCTTGCCTTCCATGCGGGCACGGCGTACCAGAATATCTTGTATGGTATTATTAAGCATGTGTCCCATGTGCAACACACCGGTGACGTTAGGAGGCGGGATGACGACGGTGTAAGGCTCACGACCATCGGGTTTTGAACTGAATAATTTGTGGTCCAACCAATACTGGTACCACTTTCCCTCTACGTCAGCAGGGTTGTACTTACTTGCTAATTCCATGTTTCTTTATGTATATGATAATGTATATTCAAAAAATAACGGCTGCAAAATTACTAAATTTAATTCAAATCTTACCACCCACAGGATGTTTCTGTGCCCGGAAAGATAATTTATATCCCTCATAAACAGCAATTCCATAAAATAAGGCGGACATCGACACCACATTCTTCACCATGACAGAAAAGATTTCGCCATAATCGACTCCTGCCAGCACTTCGAAAAAAGGTCATATCATAATCCTTGGCAGCAAAGCCGATGATGGATAAGAAATCACCCAGCACACAACTGATCAATGCGGTGCTGCCCAAGAAGACCGAAGACGGGACGTATCCCCTTCCCCTGCCGCATGGCGAAACCGACCAGAAATCCGACTCCGATAGCCATATATCCCATCTGAAGACCTGTAGAAACAGAGATGAGACTCCATGCCACCGCTCCCAAAATACATGCGACGGATGCAGCCAGCACTCCCTTTGGGGAAGATTTTCTTCGGCGAGAAGTTCTTCTTCCGTCATTGACACCGGAAAGTCGTCGGGCTTGGGAGGAGCCATCTTTCAATAGCCTTCATCCTTCCCGAAGTTTTCGCATTCTTCGTCAAAGTCAGAAGTTTTCTGGTGCGTTTGCAAACAAAGCCTTTCCCCATTCACAAAATCACGCGACACGCAATTCCGGCAATACTTCTCAATTTCTTCGGTCGTAGCCATTTTTTTATCCGGTTTATGTTCAACAATCGCCTCTATCACACGTAAAGTCACTGTTAACAGATTTTTTTTGCAAATATAGAGGTATTTTTTTCGCGCGACGTTTTTATTTAATGCATATTTTTGTTGACCAATAGTAGACAAATGATGAAAATGAAGCCAAATGTTAGATATTTAGTTCTGGGAGTATTATTGGGCCTGGTGTGGCTGACTCAATTAATTCCTGCTTTGGGAAACGTTTATTCGCAAACAGTCTACCCCTGTCTTTTCTCCTATTTATCCTCTTTTTCCAAACCTGTTTCCTTTCGCCATAGGAGATCTATTTATATTTCTCAGCATTGCCGGAATCATTATTTATCCGATCTACACCCGCCTGCGCAAGAAGACACCTTGAAAAAAGATTTTTTGCTGCGCGACGGCGAATACCTGTTGTGGGTGTATGTATGGTTCTATCTTGCCTGGGGATTGAATTATTCTCAAAAAGAACTTTTACCAACGGACCGAAATTCCGTATACCGCCTACACACCGAGAATTTTCAGAAATTCGTGAACGAATATATTACCCGACTGAACCGTTCGTACACTCCCATAAACAGTATTAACCGGGATTTGATTCGGGAAGAAACCGTACGGCTATACAAACAGTTAAGCGACAGTCTGGGCGTTCACCGTCCGCCACATGATGCCCCGAGAGTAAAAACAATGATGTTTACTCCGTTTATTTCAATGGTGGGAGTCACCGGCAGCATGGGACCTTTCTCTTTTGTGAGTTTACACTCAACGGAGATTTACTTCCGGCCAATTATCCGGCTACTTACGCCCACGAACTAGCCCCACCTGCTTGGTATCACCAGCGAAGCGGAAGCAAATTTCTATGCATATCAGGTTTGTACCCGCTCGCAAGCCATGGGCATTCGCTTCTCCGGATATTTCTCCGTGCTCAATCATGTACTGGGAAATGCGCAAAGATTGCTGCCGAAAGAAGAATACGCGAAACTCCTGAAACGTATCCGCCCGGAGATTATCGAACTAGCGAAGGCCAATCAGACATATTGGGCCGCCAAATACAGCCCGGTCGTCGGTGCTGTGCAGGACTGGATATACGACCTTTACCTGAAAGGGAACAAGATAGAGAGCGGTCGCCGAAACTATTCGGAGGTGATAGGATTACTGATTTCCTATCAAGAGTGGAAGAACCGATAATTAATAAGAAATTTTTCTTTTTGTGTAGCAGGATTAAACTAACTTTGCAGCATTCTAAAAAAAAATAAACTGATTATGTCACATACCAGACAAGAACAAATGGAAGCCTTCGGACGCTTCCTGGACATACTTGACGAATTGCGGGTCAAATGTCCGTGGGACCGTAAGCAGACAAATGAAAGCCTTCGTCCCAATACGATAGAAGAAACTTACGAACTTTGCGATGCCCTGATGAGAGATGACAAGAAGGATATCTGTAAAGAGTTGGGAGATGTCCTGTTGCACGTCGCTTTCTATGCCAAGATCGGCTCGGAAACAGGAGATTTCGACATCAAGGATGTTTGCGACAAGCTCTGCGACAAACTGATTTTCCGTCACCCCCACGTATTCGGAGAGAGTCAAGGCGGAAACGGCAGGACAGGTTTCCGAAAACTGGGAACAGTTGAAACTGAAGGAGAAAGACGGAAACAAAAGTGTGTTAAGCGGAGTCCCTGCCGCCCTCCCTTCGTTAATCAAGGCATACCGCATTCAGGATAAAGCACGCAATGTCGGTTTTCGACTGGGAAGAACGGGAACAAGTATGGGATAAAGTGAAAGAAGAAATCGGTGAATTTCAGGAGGAAGTAGCCAACATGGACAAGGACAAGGCGGAAGCTGAATTCGGAGATGTCATGTTCAGTCTCATCAATGCGGCACGCCTCTATAAAAATCAATCCCGACAATGCCTTGAACGTACCAACCAGAAATTCATCCGCCGCTTTAACTATCTGGAGGAACATACCATTAAAGAAGGGAAAAACCTGAAAGATATGTCTCTTGAAGAAATGGACGCGATCTGGAATGAAGCAAAAAAAAAAAAGGATTATAAACCTCCCTTATAAACAAAAAAAACAGAGGCTCTGTTTCAGTGAAACGGAGCCTCTATTTTACCTGAACAGAGCGTCTGTTTGCACGAAACAGAGCCTCTGTTTTTCATCATTATTTCCTTTTCGAATCGTTTCCGCCACCCTTGCGGTTCATACCTTTTATCATTTCCCGGTGGAAACGCATTTCTGCCCGCTGTACAAGAAATATTTTCTTACTGGAAAAGAATCTTCTTGAACTTGCTCAGGTAGGTTTTTTATCGAGTTGGTCGGCAGCGATACGGTTATTGGCAACTTTCTCGTTTATTTCTTCGTATTGGCTTTCCGTTGTCTTATCATCTTTACCTTTACGCATCAAATCCCATGACTCGTCATTCAGCTTTTTCTTTTATCCTGAAGTTCGAAATAAACGGGAAAAGAACTTGGCAGCTTCTTGTTTACTCAAGCCTGCCTGTTCTATTATAAATGCTTTTTGTTTCGCCCTGAACTCTTCACGGGACAGATGTTGGTCACACCCGTCGGCAGCCCAAAGAACAGGCATAAAGCCACACAACAAAACGACTAATGCGATTACTTTTTTCATTTTCTGTATTCAATCGGTTTTAATAAATCATTCTACACTCGCGTCACTCAAATAAACATATAACGAATAATCATCCAGCATGGCACGGTCCAGTGCCACATCAATCATCTCATCAGATATTACTTCAGTATCCACCACTTCTGTCACTGCCACATCATCTGTCGCAACAGATTTATGGTCTGTCGATGCCACCCGTATAATAAAGAGCCGCACCTATAAACATAGCTGCCATATAAAGCAATGGTTTCAGTCTTGTCCATGTGCTGACAGGCTCTTCCTTCAAAGTTACTTTTTTTTTCGGGAAGTTTATTCATCACCTCTGAAGTTAGGTTTTCAAAGTAACCTTCAGGGAACTTTGAAGGAATTTTTCCTTTCCCAGCTTCTTCAATAGGGTATCTTCTTCTTTCATACGTTTTTTCTCCTCTTTTTCTTTAGACATTGTCCGGTTTAAAAGGTTTAATCTACTTCTTCTAAAAACTTCTCTATTTTTCTTCACCGCATGATGATACGACGCTTTCAGCGCTCCGACCGATGTTCCGAAGATCTCCGACATATCTTCGTACTTCATCTCCTGATAGTATTTCAGGTTGAACACCATGCGCTGTTTTTCTCGGTAAAGTCAGCAATGCCTTTTGCAAGAGCAACTGCACTTGGTCTCCTGAATAATAGGAGTCACTTTCCAGTTTCTGCACAATCATCGCTTCGGGATCGTCAATAGCTATGGTCGTTGTAGCACGCTGCTTGTTCAGAAAAGTAAGACATTCATTCAGCGCAATACGATAGAGCCAGGTAGACAACTTCGCCTCGGCACGGAAGTAGTCGATATTCGTCCATGCCTTGATGAAAGTATTTTTTGCGGGAGGTCGTTCGCATCCTCGTGCGAGAGCACCATTCGGCGGATTTGCCAGTATAATTGTTCGCTGTATTGCGCCACAATTATTTCGAAGCCTTTCCGCTGCGTACTCTCCTCCTGGAGAAGTTTCAGAACCTCGGGTTCATTGTAAGGTGTCATAGTCTCTCGTTTTCTGTATGTTTTTATTTATGGTTTCAAATTCAGGCTTTTCATCGCCTCTAATAAAGACGGATCATAATTGTAAATGTCCTCACAATTACCGCATATTATTATCGGCCGACAGATAGACGGTTTGATAATCTATAAATAAAGGTATGTATTGTTCGAGGCTGTAATGCTTCAGTTCACGGTAAGCCGCGCTGATAGGCAATTTCTTTCCTTCCTCGCTTACCGGTTTGATATCCATGGCAATGCGGATACGGTCTTCCAACAATTCATCCGGCTCTTTCAGCAGGAAGAATGCAAAGTCGAGCGCTTTTTGCAGACGGACACAACCATGACTCACTGCGCGGTTCTTCCGACTGAAAGCCCACTTGGAAGGCGTATCATGCAGATAAACGGAATAAGGGTTCGGGAAACGGAAAATAATACGCCCCAACGAATTACCGGCTTTATTATCCTGTTTCACCGTATAAGGAACGCCTTTTCCTGCATACTTCGCCCATTTAATGCTATGCGGATCTACCTGCGTGCCATTTTTATCGTATACCTTCATGCGGTTACGGGTAAAGTAAGTCGTATCCCTGCGATAAGTAGGAATAATCTCTTTCCGGATAATACTTTGAGGAACATTCCAATATGGGTTCAATTCCATATAGTAGATTTTACTCGACAACAGCGGAGTCCTATTCTTCACACTTCCCACACAAATACGCATTTCCAAAATGGAATCCGTTTCTTCGTTGACAGCTTGCAGCATAAAGGCGGCCGTATTGGCAACCACGTATTTCTTTCCCTTCTCCAATGCATATTGCCAACGCGCACGTTCCATATTCACCAGCAGGCGGTTTCGGTAATAATCTGTCGTATCCGTTTCGCCCCAAGAGTTCACGCGTTCCAGTTCTTCCTGCATCTTTTTATAAAACCGGGAGGAAGGTTGCGCCCGTCGGAAAGCCGCATTTGCATCTATCCGCAGAGAATCGAGAGCTGCCAATGCAAACTCTTTGTCGCAGCGTTTTAAAGGAATCCGATCGATCGAATCGTTCCACCTCCGTTCGGGAGGCAGAAAGCCGAACTTCAGTCGGCAAACATAGGACAGGTAAGCAGATGTCAACCGATATTCCACGTCGGCCAGCAAGCGATTCATTGTCTTTTTCCCTTGCAGTTGCAAGGTACGTATTTGCTCCAAATCGTTACGAATACTATCTGTAAGGTAAAGCCCCGGATGAATGCCATGTTTCGAGATATTTCCTAACCAGTATAACAGAGAGTCTGCTGGCTGTGTAGCCGGTTTATCGGATACCAGAGAATCATTCAGCCAGAAGAATTCATCTTTCTCCTGATAATAAGCTACTAGAGCCGAGTCCCAGGGAGTAACCTGTTTATTCTCGTCCAGATATGAGCGAATCATCCGGTGTATGCTGTCCGTACTGATTTGATAAGCGGGATTGAACAACTTCTGCAAGGAAGCCGGAGAATCGGGTATCGGAGATTGAGGCTGCTCTTTTTTACAGGCTACCAGACACGCTATCAATCCTATCACCATACCCCATAGAAGTCTTTTTTACTTTTCATGCGCAGTTCCTCCGTCAACGTCAATGCATAGATTTTCTTTTTCGCTAATATCGTTTGCGGGAAGATAGCCGCCGCTTCATTGAGCAATACCGATTCATCTTCATAACGAGCTGAGAAATGTCCGATAACCAATTGTTTCACCTCTGCGTCCAAAGCCAGTTGGGCAGCTTGCGCAGCCGTTGTATGGTAAGTCTCCTTGGCACGTGCCTGTTCCGTCTGTGCAAAGGTTGATTCGTGGAAAAGTAAATCTACTCCTTTTATCTGTCCGGCAATCTTAGGCAGATACATTGTATCGGAACAATAAGCGTATTTTCTCGCCGGAGCCGAAGGACGTGTCAGGCGGGAGTTTGCAATCACTTCTCCCTCGGGAGTGACAAAATCCGCCCCGTTCTTAATCCGGTTCAACTCGTAGACAGGAACTTTGTAAAAGTCCACCATGTCTCTGATTATATGATTCGGGCGTTGCTTCTCTTCAAACAGGAATCCGCAACAAAGGGATACGATGTTTCAGGGGGATCGTAGTTACCGTCACCGAACGGTCGTCATAGATAAGTGCCGGTTCTTTCGTTTCAAATTCGTGAAAGAGTACTTTATACGTCAGCGTCTTACAAAAAGAAGGCAAGCATCGGAGCAAACAGTTCTTCAAGTCCTTCCGGGGAATGGATATGCAAATCGGCAGTCCTGCCCAACAGCCCGAATGTAGAAATTAACCCCAGCAAGCCAAAGCAATGGTCGCCATGCAAATGGGAGATGAAGATATGATTCAAACGGGAAAACTTCAGCCGGGAGCGGCGCAACTGCATCTGCGCACCCTCTCCACAGTCGATCATAAACAACTTTTCACGCAAGTTCACGACTTGAGACGTCGCGAAATGGCGCGTGGTAGGCAAAAAGCGGAACCGCATCCTAATATATGTAGCTCAAATTTTTCCATTTCATGCAAAGATAGAGTATTTCAGATTCAATCTTGCAAAGAATAAAGAAAAAAAGTTACAATAGACTGTCTCTATCATCCCTGTTATCCATATAAAATTCAGTTCCTCTTTCATACGACATCATATCCGTAAACACAAAAGGCGTCCCGAATAACCGGAACGCCTTTTTATTTATCTGGAAATACTTCTTATTATTTCTTTCCTTCCAACTGTTCTTTCAATGCAGCAAGAGCGTCGATATCGCCCAGTGTAGTTGAAGCAGCTTGGTTTTGGATCATCGGAGAATCTTCTCTCTTGTTAGATGTCTTCTTAGCACCGGAAGCAGCCTTCTTTTTCAGCTCTTTCTTCTGCCTTTGCAGCATCTTCGAAGATACGGCTGTGAGAAAGGATGATACGCTTAGCTTCCTTGTTAAATTCGATCACCTTGAACTGCAGTTTTTCGTCTACAGCAGCCTGAGAACCGTCTTCCTTAACCAGATGCTTCGGAGTAGCGAAACCTTCTACACCATAAGGCAGAGCAACTACAGCGCCCTTATCCAGCATTTCGATGATAGTACCTTCGTGTACCGAACCTACTGTAAATACAGTTTCGAATACATCCCAGGGATTTTCTTCGAGTTGCTTGTGGCCAAGGCTCAAGCGACGGTTTTCCTTGTCGATTTCCAGAACTTGTACGTCGATGTCTGCACCAATCTGAGTGAATTCAGACGGAGGTTTAACCTTCTTAGTCCAAGAAAGGTCAGAGATGTGGATCAAGCCGTCTACACCTTCTTCGATTTCTACGAATACACCGAAGTTAGTGAAGTTGCGTACTTTAGCAGTATGCTTAGAACCAACAGGATACTTTTCTTCGATAGTTTCCCATGGATCTTGTTTCAGTTGTTTGATACCCAAAGACATCTTACGTTCTTCGCGGTCCAAAGTGTAAGCACAACAGCTTCTACTTCGTCGCCTACCTTCATGAAGTCCTGTGCAGAACGCAGGTGTTGGCTCCAAGACATTTCTGAAACGTGGATCAAACCTTCTACGCCGGCAGCGATTTCGATGAATGCACCGTAGTCAGCCATAACAACAACTTTACCTTTCACCTTGTCACCAACTTTCAAGTCAGGATCAAGAGCATCCCATGGATGCGGAGTAAGTTGTTTCAGACCCAAAGCGATACGTTTCTTTTCGTCATCGAAGTCAAGGATAACAACGTTGAGTTTCTGATCCAGTTCAACAACTTCTTTCGGATCGCTAACGCGTCCCCAAGAAAGGTCTGTAATGTGGATCAAACCGTCTACGCCGCCAAGGTCGATGAACACACCGTAAGATGTGATATTCTTAACAGTTCCTTCAAGAACTTGTCCTTTTTCGAGTTTACCGATGATTTCCTTCTTCTGTTGTTCCAATTCGGCTTCGATAAGAGCCTTGTGAGAAAACAACCACGTTCTTGAATTCCTGGTTGATCTTAACAACCTTGAATTCCATAGTTTTGCCAACGAATACATCGTAGTCGCGGATAGGCTTCACGTCGATTTGAGAACCCGGCAAGAAAGCTTCGATGCCGAATACGTCTACAATCATACCACCCTTTGTGCGGCACTTGATGTAACCCTTGATAATTTCTTCGTTTTCCAAAGCTGCGTTTACCCGATCCCAAGAGCGGGTAGCACGAGCTTTACGGTGAGACAGAACCAACTGTCCTTTCTTGTCTTCCTGGTTTTCGATGTATACCTCAACAGTATCACCAACCTTCAGTTCAGGATTGTAACGGAATTCACTCATCGGAATGATACCGTCTGATTTGTAACCGATGTTCACAACTACTTCACGCTTGTTCATTGCGATTACGGTTCCATCAACTACCTCGCGGTCGTTAACCTTGTTCAACGTATTGTCATACGCTTTTTCCAGTTCTTCGTGGCTTGCGTTTGTTACCGGCTTCACTCGTTTTCATAAGCATCCCAGTTGAAATCTTCAATAGGAGCTACGTTCTTTAAGTTTTCCATTAATAAATAAATTGTTTAATACTTTAATTAAATAAGACATTATATTATCTATAAATCGGGCGCAAAGGTAGAAATATTTTCTTGATTGCCAAAAAGAATGCCAAAAAGAAAAGATGCTTATATCCTTATTTTTTGTAATATTGCAAGTCTTAATTTATATAGCTCTAGCCATGGACGAGAGATTGGACAAAGTCAAGGTGCAATGCGACTATTTGCCGCTTATTAATTTCGCGATGCAGCAGAACGGCGCATCTATTATTCATCAGATTTCAATTGAGAACACGACACATGCTCCACTGAAAGATGTACAAGTGCAAATCACCACCGAACCGGCCTTTGGTAATGCTGTTCCAACAGTTATAGAAGCAATTCCGGCCAACGACCGGGTCTGTCTGCAAACTTTCAATCTCACCTTGTCCACCAATTATTTCACCCAACTGACCGAAAGATTATCAGGCAGCCTGAAAGTAGAAATCACGTCAGAAACGAAAGCTATATTCTCGCAAACGTATCCGATTGACATTCTCGCTTATGACCAATGGGGCGGACTCAATGTCCTGCCCGAAATGCTGGCTGCGTTCATCACTCCCAATCATGCTGTTATTTCGCCCGTCATCAAACGAGCCGCTACCATTCTGGAGCAGTGGACAGGAAATCCGTCACTGGACGAATACCAGAGCCGTAACCCGGACAGGGTAAGAAAGCAAATGGCCGCCGTCTATACTGCTATCACCGAGCAGCAGATTATTTACAGCACTATCCCGGCTAGCTTTGAGGAGTACGGGCAACGCATCCGGCTCACCGATTCCGTCCTGGCTCAGAAGCTGGGGACTTGCCTGGATATGGCGTTGCTTTTACGCCTCCTGCCTGGAAGCTATCGGACTGAATGCTCTCCTCATCATCGCCCGGGGACACGCCTTTGCAGGTGCTTGGCTGGTGCCCGAAACTTTTCCGGACGCTACAATTGATGATGTTTCGCTATTAACCAAAAGGACTGCCGAGGGGATTTATGACATCACGCTGGTTGAAACGACCTGCATGAACATGGGACAGCATTCCGATTTCGATGACGCAGTGAAAAGCGCAAACGGTAAACTGACCGATTCAAGCAAGTTCATCCTTGCGATAGATGTCAAGCGGGCAAGGCATTCGGGAATCCGTCCCGTACCGCAACGGGTACTGAACGGACAGATCTGGGAAATAGAAGAAGATACCGCTTTATATAATAAAGATACGGCTTATGCCACCCCCGCAAAGTATCAATCCATACGATTTATCCGGCAACGAAACGCAGACGGTCATAACCAAACAACTATTGTGGGAACGACGGCTATTAGACCTAAGCCTGCGCAACAACCTGCTGAATATCCGGATTACCAAAAACACGCTTCAACTTATTCCCGCCAATCTCTCCTGCCTGGAAGACGCTTTAGCAGACGGGGAAGAGTTCCGCATCCTGCACCGTCCTTCCGACTGGGAGAATCCGGACATGGAGTTCGGGATCTATTCTTCAATACCGGCTTCCGACCCGATTACAGATTTTGTAAATTCGGAGCTTTCCCAGAAAAGATTACGTTTTTATCTGCCGGAAAATGATTTGAGCAAAGCGCTTACCCACTTGTACCGTTCTTCCCGTACTTCTATTGAAGAAAACGGGGCGAATACGCTTTATCTCGCTCTCGGACTGCTAAAATGGTACGAGTCACCTTCCAGCGAACGTCCCCGCTATGCTCCTATCCTGCTGTTACCGGTAGAAATCATCCGTAAGTCAGCGGCCAAAGGATACGTCATCCGTTCACGTGAGGAGGAAACGATGATGAATATCACCTTATTGGAAATGCTCCGCCAAAACTTCGGGATCTCCGTCCCCGGACTGGACCCGTTGCCGACTGATGAAAGCGGTGTAAACGTCAAGAACTTATCTACTCCATTATCCGAAACAGCATTAAGAACCAGCGCAAATGGGACGTGGAAGAACAGGCTATCCTGGGAATATTCTCCTTTAACAAGTTTATCATGTGGAATGATATCCACAACAATGCCAATAAACTGACTCAGAATAAAATTGTTTCGAGCCTCATCAACGGAAAGATAGAATGGAATGCCACAACTGAAGAAATAGATGCCACCTACATGGATAAGGAACTGTCTCCGGCAGATATCGTATTGCCTATTATTGCCGATTCATCCCAACTGGAGGCTATCTATGAAGCGGTACACGACAAGACTTTCATCCTGCACGGCCCTCCGGGCACGGGAAAGTCGCAAACCATTACCAACATTATCGCCAATGCTTTATACAACGGCAAACGTGTATTATTTGTAGCAGAAAAAATGGCTGCCCTCTCTGTTGTTCAAAACAGGTTGGCAGCGATCGGACTTGCTCCCTTCTGCCTGGAAATTCACTCCAACAAGACTAAGAAATCCGCCGTTATCTCACAACTTAGAGAAACGACTGAAATCATCAAACAGACTTCTCCCGAAGAATTTAAAAAAGGAAGCGGAACGCTTGTTGCAACTGCGGGCGGAATTAAACGGATACACAGAAGCCTTACATAAGGAATATCCTTTCGGCATTTCTTTATACGATGCCATTATCCACTATCAATCAACAGACGGAGAGCCTTGTTTTGATATTCCGCAAAGCTATCTGGATACATTGAACAAAGAAACATTCTCCGAATGGAAAGAAGCTGTCGAAACTCTGGTAAGAACTGCCAATGCTTGCGGACATCCTTATCAACATCCGCTATCGGGAATCTCTATTGCGGAATATTCGTCTGCCATAAAGGAAGAAGCTGCCCAATTACTGAGCACTTTCATCGACTTGCTGAGCACAATTCAGCCGAAGTTATCCGTATTTCCCACACTACTGAAAGATACGGATATGCACCCCACACGCATGGATTTCCAAACGACAGCGGACATTGTCCGAAAAGTACTCGACATTCCCGAACTCACTCCCGGATTGCTGACAGCATCTTCATTGAGCGAGACTCTCGACGAATATCGCGAAGTGTCCGCTCGTGGCAGGAAACGTGATGAGATAAAAGCAACTGTAGAAACCGGATTCACCAAAGAGATTCTCGAAATAAATGCAACACAAATGCTCGCAGAATGGAACAGGGTGAGCGCCCAATGGTTTCTTCCCAGATATTTCGGACAGAAAAAAAATCAAAAAGGCAATTAATCTATATGCTTTGAAGTCTGTCAAACCGGAAGCCGTCAAGCCCCTGCTCCACCAAATCATCCATTATCAGGAAGAAGCGGAATTCGTCCGGAAACACGCTGACAGGCTGCCTTCCCTGTTTGGAGGCTTCGGAAAAAGTGAAGACTGGAGCACAATTGAACAGATCATTAATGATATGGGAGTCCTCCATTCCCTTCTACTGAATTATTCGAAGAATATTGCCAAGGCAACGCAAATCAAGCAAAACCTGTCCGTGCAGCTAACGGAAGGGCTCCGGTCATTCAGAGATATGCACGCCCATTCCCTAAATGAATTATACCAACTTGCCGAAAGATTGGTAAACATTGAGAACCGGCTTTCTTCCACGCTGGGCATATCTGCCGAAACGCTTTACATGAACTCTGCCGACTGGATAAACACCGCTCTGGCAAAAGCCCGCCTCCACAAAGAAAATCTGGACAAGCTCAAAGACTGGTACCAGTGGCTCCAAGCATACCGCCAACTGGATAAACTGGGTATAGGATTCATTGCCCTGGAATATAAAGAGAAGAATATCCCGACCGACCAGCTTATCGACAGCTTCCACAAGAGTTCTTATCAGGCAGCTATCCGCTATATTATCTCAAAAGAGCCGACACTGGAATTATTCAACGGCAAGATATTCAACGATATCATAGCGAAATACAAACAAATATCGACGAATTTTGAGACAATCACCCAAAGAGAGTTGTTCGCCAGATTAGCTTCAAACATTCCGTCTTTTACTCATGCAGCAATCCAGAGTTCCGAAGTCGGCATACTCCAGAAGAATATCCGCAACAATGCACGTGGCATATCTATCCGTAAGTTGTTCGACCAGATCCCCACTCTACTGTCGCGTATGTGCCCGTGTATGTTGATGAGTCCGCTTTCCGTAGCCCAATACATTGACGCAGATGCGGATAAATTCGATCTGATCGTTTTTGACGAAGCCTCACAAATGCCGACTTACGAAGCCGTAGGTGCTATTGCACGCGGCAAGAACGTAGTGATCGTAGGTGACCCGAAACAAATGCCTCCCACCAGCTTCTTCTCCGTCAACACCGTTGACGAGGATAATATAGAACTGGAAGACCTCGAAAGCATTCTCGATGATTGCCTGGCACTGTCTATTCCTTCCAAATATCTGTTATGGCACTACCGAAGCAAACATGAGAGCCTTATCGCCTTCAGCAATTCGGAATATTACGACAATAAACTAATGACCTTCCCGTCTCCGGACAACATTGAATCCAAAGTGAGAATGGTAGCAATCGACGGTTACTATGACAAAGGAAAGTCCCGCCAAAACCGAGCGGAAGCACAAGCCGTAGTAGACGAAATAGCAAGAAGATTAAGAAGTGAAGAATTAAAAGGCGGAAGAGTATCGGTGTTGTTACTTTCAGCGTCGTCCAACAAGCATTGATAGAAGATTTGCTATCCGACCTCTTCATCTTTCACCCCGAACTGGAAACACTTGCACTGGAAAGTGAAGAACCTTTGTTCATCAAGAACCTGGAGAATGTGCAGGGAGACGAGCGGGATGTCATTCTTTTTCTCTGTCGGCTATGGTCCCGATTCCGAAGGGCGCGTCAGCATGAATTTCGGTCCGTTAAACCGGATCGGCGGAGAAAGGCGACTGAATGTAGCCGTATCCCGTGCCCGGTATGAGATGATAATCTTCTCTACTTTAAGATCGGATATGATAGACCTCAACCGGACTTCGTCTATCGGGTGGCCGGATTGAAACGGTTTCTCGAATATGCGGAAAAAGGTACAAGGAACACACTCGGCAGCTCCCTTCCCTCTTTACCGGAAGAAACGGTATCTATCGAAAATATCATAGCGGACACACTACGCTCTTTAGGATATACCGTACATACGGACATCGGATGTTCTGGCTATAAAATTGATATTGGAATTGTGGATCCTCAAAACACATCCAATTATCAACTAGGTATCATCTGTGACGGAAAGAACTACAAACGTACGAAAACCGCACGCGACCGTGAGATTGTCCAAAACAATGTATTGAAAGCACTCGGTTGGAACATCTGCCGCATTTGGACAATGGACTGGTGGGAGAAGCCGGATGAAGTCATTGCATCCATACAGGAAGCAATCAGCAAAGGAACCTCCGTTTCCAAACAAGAAGAACCTCGGCAGGAAGAACCAACCTGGAAAGAAACACGCAGCGAAGAACCCATAAAAGGTGGGCAAATAAAAGAAGTAACACTAAACGAGGCACCGATAAAGGAAGTATCGCTAAAGACAACACCGGTTTTCGCAAAACCGGAAATAATCTCCGCCGATATTCCCCAACGAAAGTATAACAGCACGAAAGTGAACCCGAACAAATATTCTTCGAAAGATTTCTTCTTCGCTACGGAGAACATCCCTATTCTTATCTTTCAAATCCGGAAACTCATAGAAAGCGAAGCACCCATCAGCAAATCATTACTCTGCAAAAAAGGTTCTGGTCGAATGGGGAATCAGCCGGTTGGGACAACGGATAGAAGCGCATCTGGAAAAGATCTTCGACAGCCTTCACCTCTACCGTACCACATACGATGGTCTCGTCTTCTTCTGGAAAGATGAAGTACAATGCTGTCTCTATTCCGGTTACCGCCCCGAGTCCGATCGGGATGCAACAGATTTGCCACCCGAAGAGATAGCCAACGCAGTACGGCAACTATTGGCTGATTCTATCAGTCTTCCTTTGGCGGATTTGGTGAAAGCGTGCGCACAAGAATTCGGTTTCACACGTATGGGATCAAACATAGACACTGTCATGCAGAGAGGAATCAATAAAGCCATAAAAAGAATTATGCCAAAATAGACAATGAAAAAGTAACGATTGCGGACTAATACCCTTTTTCTCCAAACGTTTCAAAGCAGCAATGGAATCGGATGCATAGGTATTGTCCGGTTCTATCGCCCGCCAATAGCAAAGCATTCCGATAAGCCGTTTCAGATAAGCAGGATCATGAGAGCCGATCCTGCGCTGGTGTTCTGCCAGACCTTTCGTCAGGATGAAATAAACATTCTTGCGAATCTCCCTCTTTTTTGCTTTTTAGGAATAGTCAGCTTCACACCGGAAGCGACAGACACCCCCGTAATAATCTTCCTACTACTCTGATTCATAAAATGAGTCTTTTTTTTTATGGTTCGGCTCGAACTTCTCATCACGGATAATCCGTTTGACTTGAGGGATGATCTGCTCTTTCGGAAACACATCTCCCGAAAAGGTTAGGTCGTCGGCATAACGGGTATAAGTCACCCCGGATTCCGCAGCCAACGCTGCGAGTTTCCTGTCCATTTCGTATCCCACAATATTACTTAAAGCCGGACTTGTAGGCGCTCCTTGCGGCAAATGCCTGTGCAGGCAACACAAAGCCCCCAGTACTTTCGACACATTCTCCGGATAACCTATTTTCTTAAATGTCTGCCTCACTCTCGGGCTTCGTATAGAGCCGAAGAAATCATGAATATCCATTTTCAACACATATCGCTTACCCAAATGAGGAGCAGCATTGTCCACCACAGACCGACCGCAGCGAAAACCGACGGCTGCCGGATGAACTATCGTCACCGATGATAAAATACGCGAATAAATAGTAGATTGGATAGCCTGCAAATCCTTGTCCGGAGCAGAAATCATACGATACCCTCCGCTTCTCTTTCTCATCCAAAACTCCTGATAATGCCCGGAAACATTGTTCAATATTTCTTCCAAGCGGTTCACTTCCACTCCTAACAGAGCAGCACACCAGATTACAGCCTCTTTTTCAAATCTCGGAGTATAGGGGGCCACCGGAGTAGTAACACCCATTGCATGACGAAGCCAGGATCCTCGCTCCCATTTTGTTTTATCAACCTTTTCTTCTTTACCACCGCCTGTTGCTTTCCACCTTTTATACCCTTCTTGTCTCCTGCTCGAGGAAATCATTTTATAAATCAAAAAGCCGGTGATAATAAGTATCGTTATTAGAATTTTGTTCATTGTGCATCTGTATAAAACTAAGGAGAAGAGGATGAGTTATTTACTAAAATAAATTTAGGTATGTATACCTAGTAATTTATTTTCTAGGAAAAAACTACCTGTGCTTATGAGGCGACTACACCTCTCTTGTGCTAAATTCTGCCCTCATCCTCTTCTACACAAAGGTAGAAAATAATTCCCGGATATCCAACCGGAACGCAGAAAACTATCGGTTAAACAACTCGAATGTAAACTTACAGCCTATCCCGCCAAACTTCCAGTTCTCGCTGCTCACAAAAACTCCAAGATCAAAGATATGCGTGCCAATGCCGTATCCCACTTCCAAATAAGGTTGAAGATGTGGCATGGAAAGGGCGCTGACATAGATCCGTTCATTTTGTACATAACGAGTATACTTCATCAAATGTCGCAGGACAAGGAACGGAGCCTCATACGTGAAATGTCCGCGTACATAACGGCGGGAGGAGTTGTACCAACGTCCGTCAAGCACCTGAAACACACCACCGATTTCATCATTCCACCCCTACGGGAAGATTGTGACGTGAAAAGTTGACAAAGTCCACAAAATACAGTTCGTCCTGATTGGTGAATGCGCCGAATCCGAAGCGGTAATAGATATTACGCATCAGTCCCAAACGGATTTGATGTTGAAGGTCGAACTCTATCCTTTCATATTCCCCCGTACTTTTGAACACATCCTTTATACCCCGTTCGTAATCGACCGAGAAAGTCGGGTAGAAAGAACGGAGGTTTATCTTACGCTTTCCGTTCATGTAGTAATAAAGTCCCGGCGTCCATTCCACACGAATACGAGGGGCAAAACTGATATAGGTATTCTTGAACTTATCCATAAACTCGGGAGGCGGCATCGGATAGTCACCGGTAATAACAAAGCGGGAACGCTCCACTGCAGTTCTCTTGTGCGCCGAGAAACCGACACTTATATCCAGCCCGTTAGTAACTTCAACGCTATGGAAGAAATTGAAATATAAGTCCTTAAAATAATCCAGGTGAATCAGGTCGAAATTAAAGATACTGTCCGGCATGGCTTTCAGTTCATCCAACACTTTACTGCTATAAATACGGTTACCGTTACCCACATTCACCCGGAAGAATCCCCGCTTTTGAGGCCAATACTCAAAGTCGGCATTCAGTCCCCAATAGAACTCTTTCCGGGTGAAGTTATACCCCAGTCGAGGGACAATGCGGAGCAACTTATCGCCCCTGAAAAGGCGGTTATACCGGAAGTCCTGCCGATAGGACAACCCATTGCTACCGCTATAACTGAACAAAAGCGGATTGATAAACGGAGAGAAACGGACACTTCCGATATTGGATAAATTGAATTTATAATCTTCCAACATCAAGTCACCCATTGTTCCCCAAAAAGCCTGGCTTTTCGTTTTCTTCTGACTAACCACAGTATCGCGTCTTAACTGGTAGTCCTGATACAGTTTCTTCTCATCGTCCGCCAACGGAATAGGACGAAGTATGGCAAAAAGTCGAAGCGTCTGTTTTGTAGGCATTCGTATCGCACTGCAACGAGAAAGATTCTGACAGGTTATATTTCTTCTTTTTCTTTCTTACGTGTTTTCTTCTCTTTCAGTTCGATCGACTTATAATCCAAAGAAGCCGTATAGGAGCCGTCAACCTTGTTTCCCAAAAACTTAAAGAGGGCCTCCACGTCATATCGAACCGGCAGAAACTCGTCTTTCTTGCCCACTTCTCCCGTTTTAATCCAGCAAGTAAAGGTAATCAGTTCCGTCCGTCCCGAGAAACGTATCTCCCGTACGCTCCACACATTACTGCTGACAATCATATAACCTCCTACCAACTGATCGCTTTTCGTTTTGGGGATAAAGCGTATCCGGTAGTCAAGGTTATTGGGGTCGCCCATTACACTATCTATCCGGTATTTATAAAATTTCTGTCCGTTCTTGGCAAGAGGTGACATCAGGCGTTCATCGTTTAAAAGCGAAGCCGAGTAGATATTTACACTAAAATATTCGAGCAACCCCGGCAATCCCCTGTTTCCTCTCACTGTACCTTGCGAGGCTTTTACTTTCTGGTCGTAGATATTGGGAGCCGTATAATGAAGGTCACTGTATGTTTCGAGCATATATTCACGCACCCCTTTCTGCAAACGGAACATGGAAGGTACGTAGCGGAGAATAAAATTCTTCTTCTGGATATCCATTCTACCCTTTATATATAGGTTCGCGCGATAATCGCTTACTATTGTCTCATACAAAGGGGCAAAAAGTCATGACACGTTCGATAATGGAGTCAGCCGAGATCTCCGTACTGGTATAGGGATTCATTATATAATTGTTGGCTGTTCCCTTTGATATAAAAGAAAACAGGCATACTATGCATCCTATCAATATTTTAACTCTCAATCGTCGTATCTCCTTCATTAACGTAGGCAAATATAGAAAAGAATATCGAAAAGCAAAGGCAATGTGTCACTAAAAAGAGTTATCAATTAATAGTTGTTATCAGCTTATCTACTAACAACAAACTTCCTGTTGCCCAATAATAAACTTGCTTTTGAACCAACAGCAAACTTATAAAACTAAAGTTTCAATTGGTATCATCTCCTTCTATATTTTATAAAATACAAGAAAAAAAGTCTACCTTCCCCACAAAAAGACAGGGGTATTTCTCAAAAAACACACTTATTTTCAAAAATACCCCCCTACAAAAACAGGGGGTACTTTCAGAAAAAACATATAATTTTGCGCCCAGCAACCAATAAAAAAGTAGACTATTTATGTCAAAAGTGCGTTTTTTGCTCTTACAAGAGCTTTCCAACCGGAAACCTTTGGAAGTGACCGCTCCTTCCAACAAACTCTCTGATTATTATGGCAGCCATGTGTTCGACCGCAAGAAGATGCAAGAGTATCTTCCCAAAAGAAGCTTATAAAGCGGTAATCGACGCCATCGAAAAAGGCACTCCCATCAACCGCGAAATGGCAGACCTGATTGCCAACGGCATGAAAAGTTGGGCAAAGTCCCTCAACGTCACCCACTACACGCATTGGTTCCAACCCCCTGACGGACGGAACAGCCGAGAAAGCATGACGGCTTCATCGAATTCGGAGAAGACGGTGAAGTGATTGAACGTTTCTCCGGCAAACTGCTCATCCAGCAGGAACCGGATGCTTCTTCTTTTTCCCAACGGTGGCATCCGCAATACTTTCGAAGCTCGCGGCTATACGGCATGGGATGTTTCTTCTCCGGCATTCGTTGTAGACACAACTCTCTGTATTCCCACGATCTTTATTTCTTACACAGGCGAAGCACTGGATTACAAAACTCCATTGCTAAAAGCACTCGCTGCCGTAGACAAAGCTGCTACGGACGGAAGTTTGCCAGCTATTCGACAAAAACATCACTCGTGTATATACAAACCTGGGCTGGGAACAGGAATATTTCCTTGTTGACTCCTCCTTATATAATGCACGTCCCGACCTCTGCCTGACAGGACGGACACTTATGGGACATTCTTCCGCCAAAGACCAACAGCTGGAAGACCACTACTTCGGTTCCATTCCTCCACGTGTCACCGCCTTTATGAAGGAACTCGAAATCGAATGTCACAAACTGGGCATCCCTGCCAAGACCCGTCACAACGAAGTAGCTCCCAACCAGTTCGAGCTGGCTCCCATCTTCGAAAACTGCAACCTGGCAAACGACCACAACCAGCTTGTCATGGACTTGATGAAACGTATTGCTCGCAAGCATCACTTCAACGTGCTTCTGCACGAGAAACCTTATAGTGGCGTGAACGGTTCGGGCAAGCACAACAACTGGTCGCTTTGTACCGACACAGGCGTCAACCTGTTTGCACCGGGCAAGAATCCGAAAAGGAAATATGCTATTCCTTACTTTCCTGGTGAATGTGCTGATGATGGTTTATAAGAACCAGAATCTATTGCGTGCTTCTATTATGAGTGCCAGCAACAGTCACCGCCTGGGAGCCAACGAAGCTCCTCCCGCCATCCTCTCCTGCTTCCTCGGTTCACAACTCTCGGCAACCCTCGACGAAATCGTACGCCAAGTAGGAAACGAAAAGATGACACCGGAAGAAAAGACTACGCTGAAACTGGGTATCGGACGTATACCCGAAATTCTGCTCGACACAACCGACCGTAACCGTACCTCCCCTTTCGCCTTCACCGGAAACCGGTTTGAGTTCCGTGCCGCAGGTTCTTCTTCCAACTGTGCCGCCGCCATGATTGCTATCAACGCCGCCATGGCAAACCAGTTGAACGAATTCCGCGCATCGGTGGAAAAGCTTATGGAGGAAGGAGTAGGCAAAGACGAAGCTATCTTCCGTCTGCTGAAAGAGACAATCATCGCTTCCGAACCGATCCGTTTCGAAGGCGACGGCTATTCCGAAGAATGGAAACAGGAAGCTGCACGCCGCGGACTGACCAACATCTGCCACGTCCCGGAAGCTCTGATGCACTACGTTGACAATCAATCCAAATCCGTACTTATCGGCGAACGCATTTTCAACGAAACGGAGTTGAACAGCCGTTTGGAAGTGGAATTGGAGAAATACACCATGAAGGTTCAGATTGAAGGCCGTGTATTGGGCGACCTCGCTATCAACCACATCGTGCCGACTGCCGTGGCTTATCAGAATCGCCTGCTCGAAAATCTTCGCGGAATGAAGGAAATCTTCTCTGCCGAGGAATACGAAGTGTTGAGCGCCGACCGTAAAGAGTTGATTCGTGAGATCTCCCACCGGGTGACCTCCATTAAAATACTGGTCCGTGAAATGACCGAAGCGCGAAAAGTAGCCAACCACCTTGAAAACTACAAGGAAAGAGCATTTGCATACGAAGATAAAGTGCGTCCGTATCTCGACCAGATACGAGATCACATCGACCATTTAGAAATGGAAGTAGACGATGAAATATGGCCTCTACCGAAGTATAGGGAACTGTTATTTACTAAATAAAATGTTTTCAAGATTGCACTGAAAGCTACCGCTTTTGTGCAATCTTTTATAGATTCGTTCATTTTCTCATTTTTTTATTTTTACTTTTGTGCTGTATAACACAGTTTTGTAGCACCCATGGTAAAAATGAATATGTCAGACATAGATATTTCGGAACCGTTATCCGACATGTTAGCTCCTTTAAATAATGAGCAAAAGGAGTTTCTGATGAATAATTATACGATACAGACCTACAAAAAAGAATGAAACCATTTATTGTGAAGGAGAAACCCCTCTCATTTGATGTGTCTCATCAGTGGCAAAGTAAAAATCTTCAAAGATGGTGTAGGAGGAAGAAGTCAGATTATTCGCATGATCAAACCGCGGGAATATTTTGCGTACCGCGCCTACTTTGCGAAACAGGACTTCGTTACCGCTGCAGCTGCTTTTGAACCTTCCGTTGTCTGTCTGATTCCTATGAGTGCTATCACCACCTTGGTTGCCCAGAATAACGATCTGGCCATGTTCTTTATCCGCCAACTTTCTATTGACCTCGGTATCTCCGACGAACGTACCGTAAACCTGACGCAGAAACATATCCGCGGACGTCTGGCTGAATCGTTGATGTTCCTGAAAGAGAGCTACGGGCTGGAAGAAGACGGTTCTACCCTAAGCATTTATCTTTCACGCGAAGATTTGGCTAATTTATCGAATATGACGACTTCAAATGCTATTCGTACTTTATCTCAATTCGCCGCAGAACGGTTAATCACCATCGACGGACGTAAAATCAAAATCATAGACGAAGAAAAGCTGAAGAAAATCAGCAAAATTGGATAAAAAACTCTTTTTTATGCCAATTGCGCCGCTTTAAACAGTGAACACATATAGAAAATATAATTGCAGACATCAAGCGTGGTAACAAACAAGCTTTCAAAAAAGCTATTTGATGACTACTACCCTATTCTTTGCGTTTTCTCATTTCACTATGTTGAAGATAAAGAAGTCTGCAAAGATATTGTTCAAGACGCATTGTTGGCTTATTGGGAACGAAAAGAAGACTTCAACGATATCCTGAAAGTAAAAAGCTTCTTTATACTGTCACTCGAAATAAATGTTTGAATTACCTCAAACACGCACAACTAGATATTCCTTTTTTTTCACTGAAAAGAAAGAATATGACAATGGATTTGAAGCTGAGATTATTGAGCAAGAAACATTTCGCATTGTTCGCAAAGCGGTAGAAGAATTACCTACTCAAATGCGGAATATCATCTTATATTCAATGAAAGGGTTAAAAAACAATGAAATTGCTGACAAATTGCAAATCTCAGAAGGAACTGTCCATAAGTTAAAAAAAAATAGCTTATCGCAAACTCCGAGAAAGCCTAAAAAGGAATTAATTACATCTTATGTCTTTTTTCTATGCAAATAAAGTAACTTTTTGATTACCCCATTTTTTCATTTGGATTGTTTTATATACGAACCAATTGAAAAAATGATGGAATCATTTAAAGAAAAATTTAAGATTGCTAAAGTATTAGCCTCCATATTCACTCATTCGTCAACCTTGGAAGAGAATGAGAGTTACCATAAATGGATTAATGAGAATCCGAACATCAAAAGATAGCCGACCGGATATTAAATCAGAGGACATATGAAGAACACTCACTGTTGATAAAGAGCTTTTCCTCACAAAAAGCATGGGAAAAGATTTATCCTCTGTTAAATGGAGAAAAAGCACCTAACCTTTTTCTGTGGAAAAGAAGTATGAGATATGCAGCCCTTATCTTACTACTCATGATACCGGCTTCCTATCCTATATATAAAATGGATATCTGAAGAACCGATTAGCGAAATCAATCCCGGCACACATGGCGGAGAAGTTACATTAAGTAACGGCACTACATTCAAAATTCCGGAAGGAGCTTTTACCAGAAGGGACAAGCAAGATGTTTATCATTGATTCCAAAGGTATCAATTATCAAATGCCTACCAATAAACCTCAAATAAAAGAAATCAAAAAACACCCTGCAAACACTACATGGAATGGAATGTCACATAACCTTGTCAGATGGAACGAAAGTACATTTAAACGCAGAATCCCAATTGATATATCCTGTATGCTTCAGTAACGAACAACGTATTGTCCAAATCAAAGGAGAAGCATATTTCGATGTTGCTCCAGACAGTGAACATCCATTTATTGTCCAAACACCATATACCTCTATTCAAGTGACAGGAACAACTTTCAATGTCAGAGCCTATCCAGACGAGAATATTGAAAGCACTACACTTATTAATGGATCTATAAAAATTAAAAGTAAAAACGAAGATTTCGAATTAACTCCCAACCAACATTTCATTTTTGACAAGAATTCCAAAAGAAATACTGTAACCAATGTAAATACAGAATTATACACATCTTGGGAATCCGGTTCATTCATATTCAAAAATATCCCTCTTGAGAGTGTCATGTCATATCTTTCTAAATGGTATGGATTCAAATACACATTTGAAGATGATGCTGTCAAACAAGTAAAAATTGGAGCCTATCTTAATCGATATGCAAATATGAATCCGATTATTGACATGATAAAAAGAACTGAACCTGGTAGATATAAAACAAAGAGAAGGCGTTCTGCATATCTCTTATAAATAATTACTAATACATTATAACTAACGCTTATGAAAAGACGAGCACATTCCTTATTCAGAGGGATATCGCGTACGAGCAGAAATATTATCAAGCTCTGCTTTTTTATGCGTATTCTCTCTATCTTCACTTATGATTCAGGCACAAGACAACCAGAGAATATCGGTTGATCTTAGAGAAGAGACTTTAGAATCAGTACTCTGGTATCTGCAAAATCGAACAAAATTTATCTTTATGTATGCAACTGAAGATATCGCTAACATTACTGATATCAGTGTAAGAGCAAAAAGACAAAACAATTACCGAAATTTTGGACGAATGCCTGGAAGGAACTAATCTCACTTACGAAATTTCAGGTAGTGCTATCGTTATCAAGAAAAGAAAAACTGACAAAATCACTATTAGCGGTTGGATACGTGACACAAGCGGTGAAGCACTTCCGGGAGCTACGGTCAGTGTTCGAGGATCAAAGCAAGGAGCTATTGCCGGATTGGACGGACACTACACCTTTAGCATGCCGGCACAGGAAGGACTAATATTGACCTATTCGTTCATCGGAATGGAAAAGAAAACAGTCAAATATACAGGAAAGAGAACCATCAACGTCACTCTAAACAATTCCTCAAATACAGAAATAGACGAAGTAGTGGTAACCGGTTATCAGAACATCCAGCGACGTGACCTGGTAGGTTCGATCACTACCGTCAAAGCCAAAGGATATCATAATGCCTTCGTATACCACTATTGACCAAATGTTAACAAGGACGTGTGGCAGGTATGATAGTGACCAATACCAGTAGCCGCGTAGGTACTGCTCCCAAGATTCAGATTCGTGGTACAAGTACACTATTAGGTAATCAGGACCCGTTATGGGTAGTAGACGGAATTATTCAGGAGGACCCATTAGAATTGGATGCGACCTCTCTAATGACCAATGACTTAAAAATATCATCGGTAACCAGATATCTTGGCTGAATCCGGCCGATATTGAAAGCATCAGTATTCTAAAAGATGCTTCTGCAACTGCTATTTACGGTTCAAAGGCATCTAATGGTGTCATTGAAATTACCACTAAAAAAAATACTACTGATCGTTTAAGCGTTAATTACACATCCAATTTTATAATAGGAACACGACCTAATTACGATCAGTTCAATTATATGAATTCAAAAAGAAAGGGTACTGTTCTCACAAGAAGCTTTCAACTGGGGAACTCCTTACAGTGCTGAACCTATCAAACAAATGTACACGTACGAAGGATTATTGAATATGTATTTATCACATGATATATCCTCTGAAGAGTTCCTTGCCCAACGGAATGTTTTGGAAACACAAAACACAGATTGGTTCAAACTACTAACCCGCCGCGCTTTCAGCCATAATCACAATCTAAGTGTTTCCGGCGGAACAAACAAATACAGTTATTCGGCTTCTATGGGATATTCCAAAAAGCGAAGGACAAGAAATTGGAAATGATAGTGAACGCATGACCGGCCGTCTTGCTATTACTATACGTCCGGTACAGAAACTAACCATAAATGCAGCTATCAATGGAAGTGTAAACACGAATAAAGGATTTGCGGGAGGAGTCAATCCTTTAGGATATGCCACTACCACTAACCGTTCAATAGACCCTGATGTCTATTATCAGATGAAAGCCTCCTATCCATATAATGAAGGAGTAAGATCGTTATCATACAATTTCATTAATGAACGGGAGAATAGCGGCTCAAAAGCAGCAGCCAGCTATCTGTCCGCCCTCACTTGACTTAAAATGGAACATTCTAGACTGGCTGACTTATCAATTCACCGGAGGATATTCGGATAATAATAGTACAAACGAGGCATGGGAATCGGAACGGACATTTTACATTGCCGAGAATTATCGCGGATATGACTTTAACTCGGTTTCACCAGCCAGTAAAGAATTCAAAGCCGCCTTACTTCCTTTTGGTGGTGAATTGTTTACTAACAACACACATCAATACTCTTACAACATACAGAACAAGTTGCAATTCAGTAAGGCTTTTAATGATGAGAACCGATTGAATGCACTAGTAGGTATGGAATTGCGTTCTACTACCAACAAAGGAATCAACAATACGGTATGGGGATATGTTCCCGATAGAGGAGAAGTCATCACAAGCCCGACCACCTTACAAGCTTTCGAACCGATTACCGGGTCTCAAAACAGCGGTTGGGGCATTCTACAAAGAATATATGACGGTGGTTGGAGAAAAGTTAATACTACGGATAATTTCTTCTCTGTATTTGCCACACTGGCCTATTCATTCAAAAAATCGCTATGTAATAAATGCCAATGTACGTAATGACGCATCCAACCGCTTCGGACAAGATACCAATCATCGTATTGACCCAACCTACTCATTTGGTTTCTCATGGAGGGCTTCAGAAGAAAGGTTTATGAGAAAATATGTGGGCTGGATAACTAACTTAAACTTCAGCGGCACTTATGGTATTCAGGGAAATGCACTCACACGTCTTAGCCCGGATCTAATTCTGAATCAAGGAACAGTAGCTGATCTATACAATAGATATCAATCTACTATTTCCCAGATTCCGAACCCGACTCTGTCTTGGGAACGTACCAAATCATGGAATTTCGGAATCGATCTGGAATTATTTAATCTGTTCAACATGAATCTGGAATATTACACAAGACGCTCTAATGCGATTGTCGAATTAGACCTGCCTTATGAATATGGAATTTCTTCTATGAAACGTAACGGAGGTATTATCCACAACAGAGGTATCGAATATACATTGACTTTTACTCCGATACAAAAACGTGACTATGCATTAAGTGTCAGCCTGAATGCATCTAAAAACTGGAACGAGGGCGGGCATACGGATATCGAAGTCAAGGCTAGTGATTTTCTGAACGGACGCTCGGATATCATACTCAAACAAGGTTATCCCCTTAGTAGTTTCTGGTCATACTCATTTGCCGGTCTGAATGGACAAACCGGAGAACCTCAATTCAACCTTCTGGATATTCCGGATGACCAACGAAGCCGATTGATAGACCCGACCACCTACCTGGTTTATTCAGGGCAAAGAGATCCCTATTTTACAGGTGGATTAAGTTTAAGTTTCCGGTATAAATCACTGACTCTGAACAGCAGTTTCTCACTCTTGCTTGGCAACAAAAAACGTCTGCCCTCGCCCTACTCGCAGTTTAGCAGTTCCTACTATATGCCAGACCCATATACGAATATAAACCGTGATTTGTTAAACCAAGTTGGAAAGAGCCGGGAGACGAAGCACATACTATCATACCTTCACTGCCTAAGGGCAATATGTCTCTCATACAATTACCTAATGGAGAGAGTACTTTCAAAATCCCGGTATGGGAGCAGTCTGATGCTATGGTTGTAAGTGGTTCATTCCTACGCTGCCGTAATATCGGTTTATCTTGGCAAATGAAACGCGAATGGTGCGAAAAGATATACATGAAGAACTTGTCACTCAACTTCAACATGGATAATATCTTCGTTATCGCCAGCAAACGTTTCAACGGGTTCGACCCGGAAATCAGCAATAGTGTACTTCCGCGCAATTACTCACTAGGTATTGACATTGGTTTCTAAAAAAAATAAAAGATGAAAAAAATTTATATATACAATTATAGGAATCGTTTTATTATCACTGTCCTCCTGCTCCCGACTTTCTGGAACCGAAATCCCAAAAGCGAATATGTTCCTAAAGACGCTAACGCCCTCCAAGAGATGCTAATCGGCAAGTGCTTACCCCCAACATAAGTCAGGCAACAATTTACTAGGTTTTTTAAGTTTCCTCGATGATGATGTCCAGTTCCACAAAACCGGGTATGAGTTCGATTCCAACTCATTAGGATATGTAGAATCCAAGAAAGCAGTTTTTCACATGGCAACCGGATATGTTCTTCATAATGGAAAAAAGAACAGTCCCGTTGTTTACAATATCTGGGAAGGTTACTATAAATTTATTTTAGGGGCAAATGCCGCACTTGATTATATTGGTGATGTAAACGGAACAGAAGCTGAAAAGAACTATGTGATTGCCCAAGCTTTTAGGTCTAAGAGCATTCTACTACTTCATGTTAGTCAATCACTTCGGTGCACCTTATAATTATGACAAGCAAGCAGCGGGAGTACCTCTTAAATTGACAAGTAACCTACTGCCCGAAGAAGATTTATTAATGACACGTAATAGTGTAGAAGAAGTTTATAACCAGATTATAGAAGATTTGAGCGAAGCGGAACCAGGTTGTTTCTCACTTTATCGAAAGATAAGCAATACGAACCGAACTATTTAATCAGCCTTCCTATGATACAATTATTGAAATCCCGTGTTTTCCTTTTACATGGAAAATTGGAAGGATGCAGCGATATATGCCGACAAGGTAATCAATGAGTGGTCTTTCTCTTTAATCAATTTGAATAATCTGCCTTCTACGTCAACAGCAGAACCTTATTACAATTTCACGTCTTTGAAATCATCAGAAGTAATCTGGCTATATGGAAATGTATCTGATCTCACAGAATTTAATAACGAAACAGTATCTCGTGAAGAGGAAGACCCCGATTATCCCGGTTGGGGAATAAATATTACCTACTATCGGAAAGCCTTCACAGCTTCCGATGATCTGTTGGAAAGTTTTAAAGATGGAGACTTAAGAAAAGAAAAAAAATACATAGCTAAAGAATATAACAGAATAAATAACAGTTTTTATCCGGACTATTACAGTTCTTTCGGGAAATACCAACTATCTGCAATGGGCGAGCCTAATGGTTCAGAGAATTTTGCACTCTCTTTTTAGACTGAGTGAAGCATATCTGAATCTTGCAGAAGCTGCTGCCTACAATAACGAAGAAAGTAAGGCGCTTTCAGCTATGAGAACTTTATTGGAGAATCGATACGAACCAGAAAAGTTAGTTGTCCCTGCCGGATTGACCGGTGAGACGTTGAAAAACTTCATCAAGGCAGAAAGAAGAAAAAGAACTCTGTTTTTGAGGGACAACGCTGGTTCGACCTGAGACGCTACGGAATGCCTCAAATCACACACGAATGGGAAGGTAAAACATATACGCTAAAATCCAACGACCCTTCTTATACCATGCCGATTCCGGATGAAGTATTGATTAAAAATAAAAGACTGGAACAAAATCCTTTGGCTCCTAAACGAGAAAACTAATGCTAATAATTTCAGTAACTTAAAAAAGAAACAAATATGAAAATATATATTTATTATGGGGACTCCTCTCACTTGCATAGCATTCACCTCATGCTATGAAGAAGATGCACTTACCCCCCCACAGAAGGAGGCATTGAATTACGTTTCAAAGTTCCCCAAGGAACGAATAGCTGGGATGATGACATCTCACAAATACAAAAAGATTTCGGCGTCTATCTGATTTATAAAGATCTGCAAGATGAAGATTTCAATCGTAGCTGGACAGGAGGTGCATCCACAAATTATAAAGGGAAGGGTGTATCAACGATGAAATGGCGAAGTTCTATACGGAATTTATGAAGAAACATGTATTCTCCTACCTCAATAACGAAAAGTGTAAAAAAGGTTACAAGCAAATTATTACCGTTATATTGGTATATGGCTTATAATGTGCATATAGCAACGGAAATAGATTTGGGGAGCAGTCGTTATCAAACAAAATAATGCCATGCACGAAATCATTAATGGTCTGGATTACTGGAGCACCTGTTTATTCGGACCTCAGGCAGAAATGACCGACAAATATATTATGCCGGACGACCAAGTAACGTTCAGCCAACGTCGGAAAATGATTCTCGGTAATATCATAAAGGCTGCTGTAGAAAAAGGCTAATTACCATTCCCGAAGAATTCAACCGTGGTTTGGATTACGTGACTCCTATATCATTCTATTTTTGGGAAACAGATAGTCCTGATTTTCACTTGAACAGGGGATTTCCAGGGACTGTAAATACAAATAAATTCACACTGAATGAAGAATATGACGGCAGCAACCCGACCCGGGAAGCAACATTTGCCGGATATGCCTTACTATCATTATATTATACGGAAGCCGAAAGTACCGAAAGATACAGTCAATTCCCGCTTATTATTGAGAAATTCGCTTTCGTACGCAAATACATGAAGGAGAATTATGGAATTGATTTGGAAGCCATAGCTAAAGGTCCGAATGACTGGGATATTCAGCCTCATCCAGAAATACCGGGTAACAACGATGAAGACGGTGGAGACGATGACGATCCCTGGCCCAGGATTTGACTGGTAACTATTCTCCTGTGACGATTATTATTTAAATACAATTCTATGATATCAACAAAGAAACTTTTCATTTTATTTTTTCGTCCTTCTTATGCGCCACGACAAGTTCGTGGTGCAAAAGATGGACTACAAAATTAAAGGCAAGTTAAGAATACTGAAACCAACCACTTTGCAAGTGAATGACCTGAACGGAACACTTATTCTTAGCTGTGAACTCCAACCCAATAAAGAGTTCGCCACAGAACAGAAGCTGATTCAACCCGATATCTACACATTGCGAATCGGAAAAACGGAAGAAAAATATATTTCGAGAACCATGAAGTGAACATCATCGGCTACTATGATGAGACAAATCCCGAACAAAGTTCCCTGTCGTTTAAAGGTATCGACTCGTTTCTCACTCTGCAAGAATATTTACCCGCAGATAAAGACCCGGACACAGCAACTGTTTCTCTTCCAGCTAACGCGCAACTGTCACCTCATATGGTATCCCGCGCTTGCTTATCTGGCCAATGTAAATGACTATTACTCTAATAAGAAATTATTGGATATGATTTCCGATGATGAGCGAAACTCTTTATCTGCCCGCTGGCTGGTAGAAAGAGTCAAAATCCTTTCCCCACCAAATTATTGGTGCAGAATGTCCGGACTTTACTTTCACGAATGTCAATGATCAGAAGGTCAATTTAAAAAGACTTTCGCGGTAAAATTGTCGTTTTGGATTTCTGTGCTTCCTGGTGCGGCCCTTGTCGTAAGGAGATGCGTAGTATGCTAAAAATATATAATGAACTGAAAGCTGACGATTTGGAGTTCATCAGCGTATCACTAGACGATAGCCAAGCTAAGTGGAAAAAAGATGCTGGACGAAGAAAAAACTTCCCTGGGTAATGCTGTGGGATAAAACAGGCTTTCCGAAAAGTAATGAAGCTCCAAGTGCTATCCAGACAGCTTATGGCTTTTATGCCATCCCTTTCCTTGTAGTCATTGACAAACGAAGGAAAAACTAATAGCACGTAATGTCCGCGGAGAACAAGTACGTGAAGCCATATTAAAAGCTAGAAATTAATCTGACTATATAAATATCATAACTCATCCTACAATGAAAAAAAACTTATATCCCTTATCTTATGCTGCCTTATTTGTGGAATTACATCAGCTCAATTAATAAAACAAAAAGTTGAAAAACAAAAAAACAATCCGAACTGGACTGGTACAATTGTTCTTTCGACAGAGACAGTGTATATGGCGCTGAAGTTAACAAAGCCTATGAATATTTGAATGCTAACAAAAAGAAACTCAAGAAAAGGCGGATTGTCGCATTAATCGGAACCGGAATGGACGTGGAACACGAAGATCTGAGACAGGCTATATGGATCAATCCCAAAGAAACATTAAATCAAAAAAAGATGATGATAGAAATGGTCTCATTGATGATATTAATGGTTGGAACTTCCTCGGGGGCAAAGATGCTCAAGTTGTGGAGTCTTTGACGAGAGAAGAGAACGTGAATTCTTCCGCTTGAAAGATAAATATGCAGACTATATTTTTGATGGGAAAAAGTATTATAAAATTATTAATGGAACACGTCAGGAAGTAGCTGCACCGGAAAACATGGAAGAATATAACTATTATCGATATAAAGTAATGCCCGAATCCAGAATAGGAAGTACTTACAGTGGTCTGCAACTTGCTTATGTCATCGAAGAATACGTTGAAAAAATTTAATAGAGACATGAAGCAGCGCTTCCCTGGAAAAGAATTAACCGTCGAGGAGTTTCAAAGTTGTTATGACCCTAAAGCGGAAAGGGACAGCCTCTCTGAAGTAGCCTTTGTATGTACAGCCTATTATTTCAGTTTATATAATACAGATAAATGGGAACCTGTATACCAAAATATGGGTAAGAAAAGTGTGGAAACAGCTAAAGCCTCTTACGAAGAAGCCTTAAGAAAATATGGTACGGACCAACGGAAAGAAATTACAGGTGACAACCCAATGGACATAAATGACAGCAATTATGGAAATAATATACTACTTACATCCGATGCAGCAACCAACATAATGAAGGCAGGAATTATAGCTGCTAAACGTGACAATAAAATAGGAAGCGATGGCATTGCCGATCAAGCAGAAATCATGACGCTACGTATCTGTACAAGAGAAGGGGAACCTTACCTGAAAGATATGGCATTAGCCATTCATTATGCAGTCAGCCACGGAGCAGATGTGATTGTATTGCCTGAACAGAATATGTTATACCCCGAGGAACAAAAACAATGGATAATCCATGAATTGAAAGAAGCGGAAAAAGAAAGGAGCCATAGTGATAGTTCCCGCGTGGAATACATCTATCGATATGGACAAAGTAGAATTCTTCCCGAACCGGAAAATGAGTAAAGACAAAGAACTCACCAATCTTATGATAGTCGCCTCTTCTGATAAAAAAAAGGAAATCCGGTTATGGATACAAATTATGGAGCAAATACACTAGAATATCTATGCTCCGGGAACAGATATATATTCTGCATACATGGGAGACACTTACCGAACAGGAACAGGAGAAGGACTAGCGGCCGCTACCGTAGCCGGAGTAGCCACACTCATAAAAATCTTATTTTCCAAAGCTTACCGGCTCACAAATCCGTGATATTCTATTAAAAAGTGTAACCTCACGCAAAGGAGTAGAAGTAGAAAAAGGCATTCGAGTAGACGACAGACCTTCACAAGATTTATTCCTTTTTGATGATTTATGTATCTCCGGAGGTATTGTTAACGCCTATCAAGCTATTCTAGAAGCAGAAAAAAATGAATTCGCAAAAAAGAAATGATATGAAAAGAGCAGAGATACTCACCGGTTTATGGCTGTTAATGTTTCTAATCTATGGAAAGGAATGTATGTCGCAAATCCAAAATAAGGTTTGCGACACTATTCCCTATGAATTGGTACACAACAAAATCATTATTCCTGTCACAATCAACGGCGTTAAAACGAAATATATATCGTCGACACCGGTGGCAAAACCGGAACGATGTACGATATAGCCCCTTGAAATGCAGGCAAACGCTGCAGGATATACACGCATTTCTGATGTGAACGGACAGGGACAAAACTATCAAGAAGCATATGTCTCAATGTATCCATCAGGCAATAGTTACCAAATCAAGCTATTAAAAACAATGGTGCTACCCAAAGATCCTTTTTCACTGATTTAGGAGTCGCCGGCATTCTCGGTGGAGACGCATTCTCACAATCTGTAGTAACATTCGACTCTCGCTATAGAATCATGGTCATCAACTATCCCTATCGCCCCGAGAAACTGAAACTAACAGACGGAGTTCCTCTTCTGGATGAAACGGAATATCACTCATTTGTCACTGTCAAGCAAGAAGAACAGACAATGAAAATATTGTTTGACACTGGTGCAGAAAGGTTTTCTACTATATTCGATACAAGATTATAACAGGCTGGCTGATATATCCGATATAAAAAGAAACAAATCATGCACATGGGATTGTATCTGCCGGATTAGCCGGACTGGGAAGTCCCTAATAGAAATCAAAAACTGAACATACCTTCTATTCGTATCATGGATAAGGAATTCACAAACATAGGCTGCGACAAGCGTAATGAATGAAACAATCATAGGAGTAGACTTGCTGAAATATGGAAAAGTGATTATAGACTATATGCGTAAACGCTTCTTCTTCCTCCCATTCGAAAAAGGGAAAACTGATATGGGAGGTGCTCCGTTCTTTGGAATGTGAGTATATTGCCACGCAACGAACGATTTGAAATCACAACGATATGGGATAGTATGAAAGACCAAGTATCTTTCGGTGATCAGGTAATCAATATCAACGGAACCTCATTAAGCAACTGTCCGATGAGCCAGATTGCTATAGAAGAGATAATGAACGCTATTCCCGGAGATACAGGATATATTATTATTAAAAAGGACAATCAGGAGAGAAAAAAATAGAAATCAAAAAAGAAAAAGATAGACTTTAAAACAATATGAATTTGAGAAATATGATAATAAAAATACATATATGTTTGATTGCTTTTTTGTTTTATTTCAGGCATAAAAAAGCACAAACACAGAACAGTATGACGGAAATCATTCCATTTAAAACAATCGATGGAAAAATTATCATAGAAGCCAATATAAATGGAGAAACAGCAAATTTTGTACTTGATTTAGCCGGACATAATGCATTACTTCCGGAAGCTGTCAACCAACTGAAAATCAACACGAAAAACGCCAGTAGTTTTGGAAGTTACCAGAATTTCAAATTCAAACAGGTTCCCGTAAAGAAAATCTATGAAATAGGAACCTTAACTATTGGTAATAATACATTCAGCAATAGTCTGCCAACATTCATATTAGAAGATGAACCTTATCTACGCAAACTGGGAGTAATGGGAGTATTGAATTCTGCAGTATTCCGAACTTCCGTCTTGACCATTGACATGCGACGAAAAAAAAGATCACTATCACTCAGCCGTACCGACCTTCGTACATGAAACTAAACTATAGAGAAAATTTTGAATTGATAACAGGTTTAGGTATAGTATGTTCGATATCGATTCAAGATAAAACAATTTTTCCTATTTTAGATACATGGAGCGACGGATTAATCAACCTCACTGAAAAAGACTTTAACGAGTGGAGCACACTTTATCCGAAGGGAACTCCGCAAAAAGTTTCAATCGGCTATAAAGAGACGGCACAAGAAGAAGAAAGCCTGACCTTACCGGAAACAATATTCGTGAAAACAAAGATAGACGATGCCTTTGCCGTGAGGAATCCATCTCTGAAACATTCTGTTTTAGGAAAGAAACTATTGGACTACGGCATTTTGTCCATTGATTATGTTCATCAAAAATATACTTCCAGCCTTTCGACTTGGTTCCTATTCCCGAATCGGAAGCTAAAGTAACGGAAGTCAAAGCGGAAGACGGCAAGATGAATCCGATTACCCGCCAATTCTTTCTGGAACATATTTTTTGATTACCGGACAGGAAATGATTTCGTTTATAATGGAGACAAACCTGTGGTTGTTGACTTTTGGGCAACTTGGTGCGGCCCTTGTATGAGACTGCTTCCGAAAATGGAAGAATTGGCTGAAAAGTATAAAGGGAAAAGTCATGTTTTATAAAGTGAATGCGGATAAAGAGAAAGACTTGTGCAAACATTTCGGAGTACAGGCGCTGCCGACTCTTTTCTTTATTCCGGTAGGCGGCAAACCTATCGTCGAAGTCGGAGCTACTCCGGAGAAGTACGTGCAAATCATTGAGGAACAGCTTCTCAAATAATAGCAATGGAGAAAGAGGTATTGATGCCAGCCACCATTGCCTATGTATTCAGCTTCAAAACGGAAACAGGGTATTGACTTTTCCTTTTTTTTATTTTGTATATTTGCAGAAACAAATCAGAAACAACAGGTATGAAACATACAAAAATAAAGACATAAATCATCAGATTGCATACACGCAAGTGTACTGTAAGAACTAACAATGGGGTGAAGTCTGCAAGGATTTCGACCCATTTTGTTTAAATTCTTCACCCATTTTTCAAGAGTTCAGCCAATAATCGTTTATAATAAACTTAAGACCCGTTTATAATAAACGTTCTCACTTTTTATTAAACACAAGGTCTGTTCTTTAAACAACTTGTATAAGAAAGAGAAACAAGATTCATTCTTTTATACGCATAAAGCAATAGGCACAAATAATTTTGTACAAACAGAAATTACAAATTTGTCGTGTCAAATCTATTTATAACTTAACACACATTTTAGGATCATGAAGGAAAGTATTTCTCTTCTTCTTTTATCTTTATCAATGGTCCGGAAGTGATTCCTGCCGAATTATGGCTGGACGAGATTGAAGCGTATTAACCAAGTGTAAATCATCTTAGAGTAAACCCAATATAAAAGAACGGTGGACACTAGTTTCTAACCGATGTCCACCGTTTTTATTTTAAGGAGTTACCACACCGGAATTGTGTGATTACTATCCTTCGGTTTTATACTGAACATTATATTTATCAGATAAGTCCTTTTGCAGAAAGGTAACGTTCTGCCTCAATAGCAGCCTTACATCCGCTTCCCGCCGCTGTAATAGCCTGACGGTAATGAGGGTCGGCCACATCTCCGGCAGCAAACACTCCGGGAACTTTCGTACGCGGACTGGCACCATCTGTAATGATATAACCCACTTCATCCGTATCCAGATAATCCTTGAATATATCAGAATTCGGTTGATGACCGATAGCCAGAAAGAAACCGTCGATAGGCAGGCTGTAACGTTCCTCATCCGGTTCACCCCAACGTTTCACAAGGTTTACACCTTCCACTCCATTGTCACCGTACAAACCGACAGCGTTGTGTTCAAAAAGAACTTCTATTTTCTCGTGGTTCATTACTCGTTCCTGCATAATCTTCGATGCGCGCAGGAAAGGTTTGCGGACAATCAGATATACTTTGGATGCAAGTCCGGCAAGATAAACAGCTTCTTCACACGCTGTATCACCGCCACCGACTACAGCTACAACTTTCTTACGATAGAAGAAACCGTCACAAGTAGCACAAGCGCTGACACCCATTCCCGCATATTTCTTTTCGTCCTCCAGTCCCAGATACTTAGCAGCGGCACCCGTAGCAATAATCAGCGTTTCAGCCTCAATCACTTTTCGTCATCAATTGTAATCTTGTAAGGTGCTTCAGCAAGATTGGCTGCGGTAGCAACTCCATAACGCAAATCTGCACCAAAACGTTCGGCTTGCTTCCGCAGGTCTTCCATTAATTCCGGACCACCGATACCTTGGGGATAACCGGGGAAATTCTCCACATCAGTAGTGGTTGTCAACTGGCCACCGGGCTGCAATCCTGCATAAAGTACCGGTGAAAGATTGGCACGGCCTGCATAAATAGCGGCAGTATAGCCGGCAGGACCCGAACCGAT